>BNJT01001091.1_pt1 | contig 80276 bp, 98 predicted proteins | sample 8540491 | NCBI WGS metagenome assembly BNJT01 (sample SAMD00202455, study PRJDB9452) | human saliva metagenome | host: Homo sapiens | reverse complement strand
AAATCAAAATGGGCTTATAACAAATGTGCTTTATACAAAATATGCTCCTGAAAGACTGCGTTAATCAATTGAATTTCGAACTAAGGGTCAAAAAGGTTCCTAAAAGTATTCAACTTCCCTTTCTAGGTCGAGATTTGATAGAGCCATTATAAGATCGGAAATCAGCTTTTCTTCATTGCGTAGAAATGCCAGAATGCAACTGCAGTTGCTTCTTCAACCAACTATTAAACGACTCGAGCGCATTGTTTGTATTTGGCATCGTTCCAGATGGAAAATCTTGATAGGTAAAAAGGACGTCCATGTTCCTTTAAGCTACGATAAGCAGCCTTAGCCCAACCTTTAACGAGCAAAATTATTTTTCCGGAAATTTTCGGGTGTTTTTGAGAGAGTCAATTTCTAAAGTTGCTTATAAGCAACTATCGTGTCTTTTCGAAATGGCAGACATCAGTTTGTAGACACCAGCATGTCATTGTTACTTTTGCACCTATGCACGCAAATGTACAGACACGTTTTAACCCCGCAACCGGAAATAAGGCTCCTTATTATAGACTTAAAGGAGTCGTATCGCGACGTGGTTGGGTCATGCGCACTCGCTCATATTGCTCAACATCCGTTTTGAACTGTCTCTTACGGCTGTGCAAGTAGAAAAATCGCACTTGCATTAACGGAACGTTTTAAGAATCGAGGAGTTAAGACCTTGTTAAACAAAACCACTAGATGGACTCTCTGAATTGGAACAAGCCAAGGCTGATGAATGGTGGTAACAAATGATTGAAGAAGGGGGAATTGATTTGGTTCGACAAGAAGGAACAAAAAGTCCAGAAAAAGAGTCAGAACATTACATTGATGTGGACACGGCAGAGCATACGGACGCTAGAAATGTGAGTGCAGAATGGCTTTGCAAACAGACCATTGATAAGTTGAAATTGGAAGAGTTTCTACGCAATCAAGGATGGAGCAATCATTCCATCCACACAGCATTGTCTCGCCCTTATCGTCCGAACGGTTTACGCCGTGTCTAAACGTTCTTCCTACCATTATCTCCGCGACAACTCGGCGGCAGCAGAACTTTACTCAGGGTTCAAAAGGATTGGTTGCCTGGAATCAATTCATTGTATAAGGTGACGGATAAGCTCTATGCCCTCAAAGAGGAAATCGAGCGTCACTTATGCACCGTCACCGATGACCTTTTCAATATAGATAACAAGCTGATGCTCTTTGACTTGACTAACTTCTATTTTTGAAGGAAGCAAGCGTGAGAGCAAGAAGACAAAGTTCGATAGGTCAAAGGAAAAAAACGCTCTGACAGTAAACTTCTGGTGCTGGCACTCTTCATCAACAAAGAGGGGTTTTATTCGATACTCTTCCATCTTGAAGGTAACACAGCTGACCCCTCAATCACCGCCTAATATGATAGAGACGCTGGCGAGTTTCGGAATCTCGTAACCAAAGAAAAGTCTCTTGTAGTGATGGATGCAGGTATTTCAACCGAAGAAAATCTGGCACTTATCAAGGAAAAAGGGCTACAATTACCTTTGTGTATCTCGCACTAAATTAAAAGAATTACACCCTTAGTGAGAACCATAAGAGTGTGACGATGAAAGATGCTAGATCGTAGCAGATAACGCTGCGCGAAGTACACACAGAAGGCGAGGACTATTATCTTGAAATCACTTCTCCCTCTAAGTCTATGACCGAGGCGTCAATGAACAGATCCTGGCGCGAAAGATTTGAAACATAGCTCAATAAGATAAACGAAGGCATCATCAAGAAAGGCGGCACCAAACTCTACGAGAAGGTGGTAGAACGTACAGGCCGAGCCATTCAGAAATACCCTCTATCGCAAAAATACTATGCCATAGACTACGTTAGAAACGCCGAGAAGCCCAAAGAGATGCAACAAGTAGCGTGGAAGATTAAAGACCTCTCTCTCTCGAAGCAGGGACGACGGTGTGTATTTCTTTGCGAACAAACGTAGAAAAGTCTCGATGAGAAAAACCACCTGGGATTATTACAACCTCATACGCGAAATCGAATGCACCAACAAGCAGTTAAAGAACGACCTCAATCTCCGTCCTCTATCATCAAACAGATGCTCGTTGTGATGCGCATCTCTTCTTCGGTTTACTTGCCTATTGGGTGGTCAACACCATCCGTTGTGAGCTAAAGCGCGAAGGAGAATCTTGTTTTTGGACAGAAATCAAAGCGACGTATGAGTACTCAGAAGTTAGTCACCACAGAGGGCAAGAATCCGTTAGGAGATACCGTGCAGATGCGGCAATGCAGTAAGCCCTCAAAACAGGCCACAGATATATACGACAAATTGAGATTAAAAACATGCCCCTTCAAGAAAAATAAGAATTTGTAGGACACAGGGAACATTGTCGATGTTCAAGAACCACAATGAAAGCAAGAATCTGTGGTTATTGGCGTTAAAGTTGGGCGAAGAGTGTTTATGCCATCGTTGCCCAGCACTCACAAAGTCCAGGTTAGTCGTCAAAAACTCGGCGTATAGGTCAAATTGCAGGCTGAGAATTTGGCTTAATGGTCAAAATGTACTCCTGAAAGAGGGCATAATGCTTTCTTTTTCATACCTTTGCAGGTGTTTATAATGCTATAATACCCCAATTCGGGATAAGTAAGACTTGCCTTAAAATAGTTTCAATAAGAGCAGATTATTTTTGTATATTTATTATTGAAAACCAAATAGATAACGATAAAAACAATCCTCTATGAAACTTATCATCAAAGTTACGGAAATTTATTGTATTGCAGACGATTTCTGCAAAGAATATGAGTTGGAATTGAACAAAAGGCACTTCGTCAGAGTCAACCATCAAGTGCAACACTATGGTATTAGTTGATAGAATGCTTTTGATGGGTGTATTGTATTTTAGTGCCTTCCTGGGTCTGGAATTGATTTTCTTCTGTATACTCATGATTCTTTTGTCAGTATATTTCTCAAAAGAGACCCTTTGGGTATATATTGTCTGATGAGTTTTATTTGTATTCTCAATGCTACTCTTTCTGCCATGATGCGTAAGCATCTGCAAAAGTACACTACGACCCTTAACTTCTTTGTTTATTTTCCTGATGTTTGGCAAACTCACTCCCATTATCAGTTGTGATGTTTTTTTGAGCATTTTCCCCTTGAAAGGCAGTAGCAGACGTACCACTTCTTTTGCCACCTCCTTGGCATTCTTTCCCTTCTTTAGCTTTGTCATAAGTAACAACTGTGTACTCCTTTCTTTGAGCGTAAGAATAGCTCCCTTTCCATCTTTACCAATGATGGTATCCATCTCCCACATTCCTTCCAGGTTTCCATCTTGAGGTTCAGGACGCTGGTGTATACTGATTCTACCGGGGATGTTGGTTGCCTTGGTAATATGCTTGGGTTTGTGTTTGCGACGGTAGCGCATTTGATGTCGCATGTGCATGGCAAGTTTTCCTGTAGTGTCCTTACGCACTATTTTATAAATCGTTTCATGGCTCACGCTGATCCCTTCTAGCGAGAGCTCCCGATATCTGCTGAGGCGCCCACTGTTGCTCGATAATGAGCTGTGTGATGCGCCATACTAGAGTGGGAGAGTGCTGAGATTCCCAGGACGTGTGCTCCGTCTACTTTCAGCCTTCAGCTGGGCTTTTTGATGGATATATGCTCCAGAGGAGAGGGAATTGCGTTTTAGCTCTCTGCTCACTGTTGAGGGGTGAACATCGATGAGTTTTGCGATGGAACGAATAGACATACCCTTTTGCTCGGGTTTGAAAAATTGCGTATCTTTGCGCTGCGGTCAGGTGATTGTACTTCATATTTCAACACAAAATTACTTGATTCGTGGGAGTCTTCCAAGGAGAAGGCCCTTTTTATTTTGCATTGATGGTTTCTCTTCCTCTCTCCCTTTTCCGCTATGCTCCAAAGGAGAGAGGGGAAGAGTGTTGCACTTATTATTGAAAAGTACACTCTACATTCTCGCGAAAATATCACCATTCTTTCAATTTTTCTCTTGATTATTTGGCTGTCTGTTTTTATTGTCTTACTTTTGTCATGTCGAAAGGATTTACTTTTTGTTATATCCTTTTCATATAGTATTCATTCCAAACATTCAACGTTTGGAAAAACTCAACACTAAGAGCTTTCGCCATCAAGGGTAGCAAAAGAAGAGGCGGGAGGAGTATCTTTCATCGGCATTGGCGGGAATTGATGATGGTGCACCACATAACGCTTACCTCCGCATCTTTACTTTCAATATTCATTTACCTTTGGTGAAATCTTAGGTCAGCCCCAGAGTAGCTTACACTCTCTGGGCTATTCTTAAAACACTTCATCATGTCTGATTACTCATATATTCTCTCTGCACTCTACCTCTCAGCCTTTCAGCGCAGCTCAAAGTCCATGTGATTGATGCAACAACACTACTCCTATTGAAAAAGTGTAGTCGTTACTGATGCACACTAGGGAAAGTTTTGGGAATTACCCCAAAACGGTCTCTTTCTCCACTCTCAGTTCAAAAAGCTGAGCCTCGCACTTGTCCCTACCAACCTTTGGCTACACCTGTCGCAGATACCGTTCGCCCGTCCCACGCGACTACAACATTGCCCCAACGGAAGTCACGGCAAAGGCTGCAGACTACAGATTGCGCGCTGTCGTGCGTTCTTATCAGTATGTAGACAGCATCCCTGTGAACTTGTGGATGCCGTCTTGGACTTTTTACGTCAATGACAGGCACAAGTTGGAATATCGTGTACTTAAACTAGATGCTTACAAAGACAAAGCGCATTCGTGAGAACAATCTCAACAGAAGCAAGGGTAGAAGTGGATGACAACGGCCTATTGGATTGGGTGAGCGCACAACATATCTCAACCACTAATGCCTATTTCTGATGCAACAATCAGGAGAGGAGAAACTCATTCTCAAAGAAAACCTCGCGAACCACTAGGTTCACTCACTTTCGACCCAAGTCAAAGAGCCCATGTCGCAAAGGTCAATCTTCTCACTCCCAAAGACACCTGCAACGCGTCACCTTTTTCGGCCGTTCCATTAAGTTCAATCTCCACACCCTCGAGGAGCGTTTCCCCGCATCAGTGGACACCGCACGCCTGCGTGTCTAGTGATCTGGCAAAGTTATCGTTGGTTGCTGCAGCGCGACACTTGGACAAAAAGTATCCCACTCGCGTTCCCCTCGACAGAGATTCACGAGATTGTAGTCTTCGAACGCCAACGATTGAGCAAAGCGGACTACAAAAAGCTAGATTTCGACACAGATTGGTATGACATTCTCACTCTTCCAGTGGACGCGCTGCGACAGAAAACATCGATCCTCGAACACACTCTCCCCTTCCTCAAGACATCCAATCGTTGTTGGGCAATCAGCTCCAACCACCGCCTTATAAGGACCAGTTATTCGGCTTAATGGTCAAAATCCTTCTTCTTTGAAGATAAAAAGCGCAGGATTCTCCAACATCGCCTCAGCTCGTATGAGTCTGAGGCGATTAGCTTCACTAGAAAGAAAAAGGGTAAATCTTAGAAATCAACGGCAACCTCTCAGAGATACACCACCAATAAAATGTACTGTAATAATTATCATAAAAAATAAAGAGTAGCATCCTGCATTTCATAGCCAACGCCAACATTTAACTCCACGTGTTCTGCCAAGCTCAAAACAGCAACCAAAAGAAGGAGAGAGATAGTAACCAGTTGCATCTACCAAGGAGAGCAGCCGACTCAAACCAAGAAAGGTGCAACGTTACTCCCTTGACAAAATAAAATGCCATTTCCTCCATCACTATAAGTTTTTCTGTAGATTTCACAAGAAAATCTTCACGCATCATCACAGAAAATGAATTATTAACCAAATACTCAGGTTTGAGTGTTAAATCGCAAGGATGATTTTGGTCATGAATTTCGAGTAAACTAGGAAGAAAAAGAATGTTTTCGATGTGAGTTCAAAAATCATTCGCCCAACAAATCTTTGAACAAATTCTCGAACATTTTCGCGATTTTCTCGGACTTTTTCTCCGATTTTTCTCGGACGAAAAGAAATTTCGTCCGACTTAATTTGGAAAATATCCCTTGAAATAGAAGAAATGACGTGTTGTTTTGATAAAACAACACGTTGTTTCTTCTCAAACAAGCCGTCGATTTCTATAAACAAGCTCAGATTACAAGAAAATGCACGAAATACTCGGAAAACGTTCCCAAAAATCTCTATTTTCAAACTCTGAGAATCGCATACCCCCAGCAACTTTTTCTCAGTTCGAATTTCAAGGTTAAATTAAAGAGACGATACGCAAAGTTTTCAAATTCATCGACAATTGGTGCTAGAACAGACTTTATTAGACTGTAGGCTGCTTAAACCCGAATTGCAGGCAGATGACCTTGTCATTATCTCCCCTTAGGGAATATTAACAAAAAGCCCAGGACTTGCGCTCTGAGCTATGAAAGTGTCTACCCTTAAAGGGCTATTGAAACAAATAAAATTTGTTCGTGATTCAATGACCAATTTGGGGTTGTTGGCTTCTACTGTTTCATTACCATCTTTTTCCGGTGTAATCCTCTTGGTATTTATTGTAGGATGGAGTTCGCATTGCCAATCCAACTCTTTTCTCCTAGAAAGGATAGCCAATGGCAAAGTGGAAGGCAGACTCTCGGCAAACGAGTTCATGTTGTAGAACCCGCTTCGGGTGGTCTTGTAAGGTGCATGAAAGTCCGACACCGAGATCGAAGCGAAGGACGAGGAACTGCATATCATATCGTAGTCCAACCCAGTGCCCAAAGCTAGGCGGTGGAGATTGGACAGTGACAACTGAGAGTTCGGACGCTGATCATCGGACGCAGTAGCCAAACATTACCAGCATCGAGGAAAACGGCTCCGTGAAGCGAACCAAACAGATGCGCGCGCAATTCAGCATTGGCTTCTAGCTTGAAGTCACCCTGTTTGATCTCATGAGGAATAATTGCTATGGGGAGCATTGTAACCTGCATGACCGATGGAGCGAACGGCAAAGGCTCGCACTACTATTTGCCCCACCAACATAAAAATTGTTCACCAAAGCGAGCGCGCGTACTGTTGCCATAAGCATAGACAGCTCCAACAAAGGCACGTGGCAAGGGTGAAACGCTCTGAAAGTTGATAAGAATAGTGCATCTCTACTAGCTGATTTGAGGAACTGGCAAAGGAGAACCGAGCAATGATTTGTCGGGCTTACTTAACTCGTTCTCCGGCAAGTGCATATAGTGCAGAGGTCACATTACCCGATTCTTTCCACATAGAACTGAAACCAAAAAGGGTTGCGCTTGTTGGTGGGTGAATTATATGTGAAGAGATAACTCAATGAAGGCACAAATTGATTGCGCATCGAAACATAGAGTGCAGGATTTACTCGTGATAGAGTCGAAAACAGCAGTGGTGTTGAGAATACTGTTGTATTCGATGGTGATGGGCGAAAGTTCATGACGCACATATTGTTCCCTCGACCATTTATAAGTCATGTTTCCTCCAAAGGTGACAAACTGGAAGAATCCAGAACGATTGCGCCAATCGGCATTGAGAGCAAAAGTGGTGGTTCCATTGAGTGGGCGGTCATCAGTGAGTCGATAAGGCATAGCTAATCCTTCAACGATGGCATCTCGCTCGTGCCAACTGAAGTCGGCGTCTCAGCACGGCGTCCCATTGCAGCAGGATTGAACCAGGCATCATGAGTCGAGGTAATTTGAAACCCACTGCGTGCCGAGTTCAGTAACTATTGAGTAGTGTGCTATTTGCTGCACTGTCCCATTTGCCACTCGTAACTACCGAATAGTTTCAAAGCAACAGTTTCCGCACCACGAAACGCACAGACGCGACAGTTCGTAATCGATTCCTCGCTCACTTGATTGTTGCTCTTGAGTGCTTGTATCTCATTTCCAGCCCAGATTCATAAGGATACCCTAACGTTGCATTGATACGGAGATCGAGAGTGTCGCAAGATGCAGATGTATCTCGAGGATAATACCCATATCGAGCGATGAGAAAAACACCCAAGGCATAAAGCGTTCCTGAGTGGCTTTTCTGGTCAGACAAAGCATAGCGTTCTCCTTGGATATGTGCTACAGACCTTCTCCACAATCCCGATTTCATAGGATATTCTTACCTGGAAAGAAGATAGTATACCCTTCACGCCGCAGTTGACCAGTGATGGGGCTGTTCCAGACTATCGGAATGACAACATAGTGTGTCCCATATACCATGGACGTCGTGTGTTTGCTGCATCGGTTTGGATTAGCGTACACGCAAATCAACATAGCCTCGTGTCGTGTTGTGTCGGCTTGAAAGTTGTTGTGGGTGCCGTGTAGAAATAATATCCATTGTTTCGCATCAAACTTTCGATGCGCATCTGTTCTCCAGCCAACTGTGTTCTGCTAGTGCGGACTTCCACGGTGCAAGAGAGATTTTATGGCGAGTACGCGCCAAAAAGAGGTCTGCAACGGATCAAACTGTCGATATTCAATGGAATCTAAATAGAAAAGGAGTCCAGGAGTTACGTCGTACGCAAAGTTTTGCTTTAAGAGGATTACCGCTTGTCACAATGTCGTAGTCCACCTTTCCACGCAACAGCATAGTTGTGGAGTGTGGATGTTGGGACCTTGGCAGCATTTGTATGCCCACACTCGAAATGAGTACAGGAGGTTCTGCAAATGCTTTGAAAAAGCTACTCCCTTATCACATTCTTAGAATCAACAAATGTTGTACGTCCATAAAGAGCAGGTTTCAAGCGTTGAATACTGGACGATCCAAAGAGAGCTCCATTGGGAGGAAAAGCAAATACTGCATCAAGTTCGGAGCGAACGGCAGAAAGATTCTCATCAGCTTGTTCTGCCTTGAAATCTAACAACTTTCTTTCAGCCGGAGTGAGTGTTTTTCTATCACGCTTTCTCCAATTCTGAAATGGAAGCCTGCCCTTTATTCTCCATTTACGGCACGGTCAATGGCTTCTACTGCATTAGCAATCGAAGTAATGACGCCCGCACCGCTCAGATGCAGCTTGCGACTTTCCATTACTATTGTTACTTGTAGTGGGTAAATGATAGGTCACCCGCTTCACCCCGTGTAGAGTTGTTCTCCTCTGGCACGTATCGGTGGGAGCGCATTAAACATCAATCAGCAAGGTATAGCGATGCCGCGCCATCGTTGTTTTTAATTCTGCAGAATGCCTATGAAGATAAGCAGAAGGTATAGCAAATATTCGCATCATAAGCGATAATAGTCTTAATAGGATATAAGAGGTTGAGCTAGTGCAAGGCTATGCGCATCACTAGTTTGTGGCTTTGGGGTTGTAGGGGTTTTACGAGAATTAGAAAACGAAAAGGTCTAAAAGATTATTAGACTTGCGACGCACTCACAACACCCAAACCCGTTTTAGTAAGTTGCCCTTCTAGCGGATCCGACTACCACGGTCGTAGAACAAACGTATGTAACGCGTGCTATTGGCATCAAAGACGATATTCCAGCGAGATGTTGTCGACGACAGATTCTGCTGTCGTGGCTTTGGTCAGCACCAGAGGAAACTTTACCTCCAATTACCACACGCATACGATTATTCAAGAAACGTTTTGAGAATTGAAGGAATAGTCTGTTGTCGCCCTCCCGTTGCATTAACTCCGTTTTCCATGCCAAACGATAAATCAATGGTGGAGCGCTTTACCCGGCAATGTTTTGAATTTCACTTTGCAAGAAAGTATTCAACGCATTTGAGGCTTTTGAAACCGCCAGTAGAAAGATTGTCGTCAGAGATATACATACCTGTGGCAACAAAGCTACCGCTGCTTTTTCCTCGCTCTTCGTACCATGGACGCCAGCTGATTCTTAACGTCAAATCTTCGGGAGCATCAATGATAAATTCTAATCCCATGTCTTCCAAAGTGCGAGAAATTTTTACTCCAGCATCAAAGGTGACAGCGCGCTGATGGTCATTCTCGTAAACAATGCTCTTCACTCGTTCTGTGGCGGTGATGCTGAGCGTTGATTCATCATTTCGCCAGTGAAATCAACATAAGAGCCTCGGGGCTAGCGTAAAGGTACGAAGGGAATAACAGGAAGCTCATAGTTCATTTTTACCTTCATTGAGCGTAAGGCGTCCGGTGAGACGCATATCTCCTTGAGGGGGCATACGATAGTTCGAGGTTTCTCTCCAGAAACATCAACATAACTATCGCCATTAGGAGTAAGGAAGCATGATATCTCGGCACCTTTGTCGAAGACGAATAGTCAATGCGATATCCAAACTAGAGCTATTTTTGTTGAGCTAGCTTTTCGGACAACCAACGTGTCGGAGAAGTCGGTAAAAGTGACGAGGTCGGAGAGTTCTCCATCTACTGCTGATGGGTGAATTAGAGAGTAGATAGGACATCTGTTTTATCTGAAAACAGTGAGTAAACCTCTGACATATCAATTTATCAGGCGTTCCATTGATGTTAGCTGCAAAGTTAGTGAACACCTTTGCCGTAAAACCAAAGCATTCACGATTGCGTTTTGTGTCAATGATAGGGAATTTCTTGGCTATCATATCCAGATTGAGGAACATTGCATCAGGGCGTTCCATATTGATGATTCCAGACATTTTGAGCGGATTTCCACTCAACCGCTGTAAGCGCAAAAGTCTTTTGAGTTCTAAACAGAATGTGATAGACACCGTTGTTGTATCCATTGATGATTCCACCCATATACATTTCATTATATATATATGCTTTGTCAAAAGAGAGAGAACCATTGACGACAGGTTTATTCGGCAGTGCCTTGACGGCTAATCCTCCATTTCGAGTGCACTCTTTCATCTTGGTTTGTGTCCCCTCGAGGAAAGCATCCATCATGTTCATGGGCAAAGACTTTAGTTTAACCTTTCCTGAAACGAACTCTTCGCCTTTGGCAAAATAGTACCAGCATGTAGAGTCTTTTACCGATTAAATGTGACAAATGTTTCAGCGTGATGATTTTATCTTCGTGGCTGATAAGATACCCTCCTCCCAAATCTCCATTACAACACCTTGATAACCAAATTTCTTTTGCTCAGCCGTGCGACAGCTGCAAACTGGTTGTTTTGCTCACAATGAAAATCGGCATTCAGTTCACCGCCATGATGGTAAATATGGCTCAACACTCGCCAATTCTCCAAGATTCAAATGATTGACAACTACGGAGATGTTGTTCTTGGAAGTGCTATCTGCTTCTTCACCGTGCAACGACAAGGAAGCGCCATCGTCAGCCAACAAATTTACATTAGCGCAAACGACGATCATCCCCCAAAAAGACGAAGCTTTTCGGGATTGATTGTAAATTGCGATAGGCTACAATTGCTTTTTCGGGGGTCAGATGAATAGCGTTCCACCATCTCCATTTCTACCGGCACCCACTTGAAGTCCTTATTATTGGCGTCAGTGAAAGCAAGTTCTGCTTTGACACCACGAGATAGTAGACTACTTTCAAACGTTGCGGTAAATGGATTGGGATTTTTGCGCTTATCATTGTGAACTGTGGCAGCGAAATGCAGACGATCACTACACGTGCTGCAAAACGTCCGTATATGGTGTCTGACTAGAGCTCCATGTTTGAGAGCTCTCACAGTCATATGACCGTTTATTCCTTCATGAGCATTGGCATCGAGGTGCAATTTGAAGGTAGAAACCCTCATAGTGAAGATAACGCAAAAGGTTGCTCACGATGTTATTATTTCCTCCCACGATGTGTAATGCCATATTGGGCAAACGTTTGCAGCAACAGATTTGGTCAATCGCTACGATGCTTCAATTGTTTCGCACACCTGAGCGAGTTCCCCACCCTTTTTGCCTATTTGTTCTACGCCTCCGCGTGCTGCAAAAGTCTAGAAGCTACGTCTCCTGAAAAGGCTTGGAGGTGTGGTGCTATCAGGTTTTGTAGTGAAATGCAAAAATCAATGTCGCGCGCCAAAAATAGCTCGCTCTGGAGCAATTAAACGAAGTTGACGCATGGCACCTTTTTACTTTCATTCGCTTCATGTCGGTAGATACCTCAAAATTTCCTTTTGAAACTACCTCCAAAGGTAAGCGTGTCGGCATACCCGTCAGACGACGTAAATCGAGTTTATCGAGTTGCACGTCAACTGCAGCCTATAACGATGATTGAGATGCGCGTCTATGCTTCCTCTTCCCCCTATTAGTGATTTTTGCAGAAAACTCACTAAAGCATGGGTTCCTCTCAGAGCGGCTTTTGAATTGAATGCCACCAAGTGGATAGCGATCATAACGCAAACTGCGGATGTTGGCTGACGCTTGCAGGTTAGTACGCACTGCTAGCGGTGAAAAACCTTGTCCATGAATCCCAAAACTACCTGTGATGGGGTTATGGGCTGCCTCTGAGGAAATGATGAAGGGAAACTTGTTCACATTAACCCTCAACATCATAGCGTTCCGTTTCTGTGTTCAATCTTGCACGCGTAAATATCTGTCCTTGTGCATGTTGTAATGTTACATTTGTGCGATAGTTTGTTCCGTTAAACTGTAGAGACCAAGAGCTGCGAGTCCGTCTGGAAGCTGGAAAGTCTCAGTGCTAAACGTGGGGAAGAAGAGGACGGATGCGCTGGAGAAGATTGAGAACGGAATGAAAAATTGAAAGTTCCATCATGTGACCTTTATCCATCGCATTTTCGAACAAATCCGTCCAATGCAACTTGTAGCATCCCGACACTCCCAGTGTAGCACGCTGTACAGCGAGATGGCGCATATTTCTTCAGCTGTAACTTGCACCTCAACAGGATTTCCTCCTGCATCAACTTCCAACTCATCTCTGCCATTTGACGATACATGAGTTGCAGATACGTGGTTTTAGAACAGCAAGCACATCAACTCATTCCAATACTTGTTTTTGTCCCTTCAAAGAGAAGCGTCCCTTTCCAGCTGGCTGAAAAGCAGAAAATCGGCAGTGAGTGATGCTTTTAGTTGAGAATTCTATGTCACCACACGCAAAATTGGGCAAACTGACCTGTTGTATCTCCTTCTATTTTTCCTCCTAGATGCGTCAAATAGAAATCGTGTTGTCCTTCGCGAAGAGAGAGATGTTCCAGATTAGCCATGAAACGTCCTGCCGCATCATAGTTGATGTTGGAAACTTTACAATCCATTCCAGAGAGTTCAAAAAGAGCATCTTTAGGAAGCTAAGTGGCGAGTCATATTCATGCTGGCTACTCCTGATAGAATCGAGAGATTTGATGCGGAAATCTTTCTTCCCAAATCAAATGCCCCTTTAGTATTCGGGCATCTTGCAACGAAGCCGCAAGATGCAGACTCATCACCAGGCATAGTCAAAAGTACTTTACTACGCTGAATCTGGAATATCCTGTGCATCTACGACCCAAAACCACGGTTGAGAAGTGGTGTCTTTTTGGGCTGTATCAGCAAGCGCAACAGAAAGTTCTGCCCGTCAAGATGCGCACGATTAAGTGTAAAGAGACGCGCCCCAGTCAGCTCTTTTGCCTCAGCCACAAAGGATTTGATACTACCTTTACTGCAAAGATTGGGAACTATCGTTTTGAATTGATGCGTGCGCCCTGCAAAACCAAAAAGCTTCAACATCTGCTCTACCATCCAGAAGTGGCCAAAAGGCAACATCAAGATGCAATTGCTCAGCAGAAAGCACTGCTGTCGCTGCGCATCTTGCGCCACCATTCCTGTACACATTTAGGTTGGAGAAATGGTGTAAGCCTCACATCATCCATTTTTATGTCAATCCCATGGATTCTTCCCAAAGAAGCAGAAACACGTCTCCACAGCCCACCGCTGTACAGGAGGAAGATAAACGACGATGATGGGTAGTGCCAATAATATAAGCACCACACAAATACAAATGCTAAAGATTTTGAGAACCTTCGAGGAGATATCATATATAAATAGAGAAATTAGAGCAGCAGGAGGAAGTTGTTTCTGCTAAGCAACGTCCTCCTTGTAGCACGCATAGGTCTTAACCTTTATAATGGAGATGAAACCCAGCAACCGCGGCAATGGCTTTTTCGAAAATGTCAAGACTAAAGTTTTCGTTGGGAGAATGAATCGCATTACTTTTCAAGACCGAAGCCCATCAAGCATTGTTTTCACCCGAAAGACTCGCTCAAACTCACTAATGATTGGGATGCTTTCCACCACGACGCACCGCAAGGCGCTCCCAAAGGCATCGGTAAAACCTCTTCTGCAGCTTTATAAGCAGGGAGTGTGATCGGACAAACGTACCCTTCCACCGTGCATAGGGTTACCTTTGATTTTTACTGATTTTGGGCAAGACTTTCAACATAATCAATGAAGAGTTGTTGAATTTTTCGTGCTTTTTGATGAGGAACAAGACGGCAACTTACCCAGCATAGGCTTTAGAAGGAAAGCACTGTCTTCGGTTCTCGCCTGATAGCTGCCCACATACCACAAATGTCAAAACTTGACGATACATTGCGCTCGATGGTGAATGCACCCTTGTTCTCCACGCACCTCTTCAACGTCAATAGATTCTTTTGTGAAAGCCCTTCATCAAAAAGGAATCGATGCTATCATGGCACGTTCTTCGGCAGAGAGTTTCAACATCGTCGGTAGCCAGGAATGGTGATGCGTCCATGTTCATCCACCATTTTCGCAAGTAGTTCACAAAGTGCTAGCGCAGGATTAGCCACAGCCCTCCAAAATGTCCAGAGGCAAATCGCGATTATATCCTGTCAATTTCTATTTGCCAGTATGCTAAGCCACGAAGTCCAGTGGTGAGAGGGTGTTGTCAAAGCATAGAAGTATCACTAACTCAAAAATGATGTCGCAGCGCAACAGTTCACGATGGGCTTCCAAAAATCCCGACAAGTTGATGGACTACCGATTTTTCTTCTCCCTCAAGAATGAATTTTACATTATGGCGCAACAAGTCGTGCTTCACTAAATATTCAAAGGCTTTCACCTGCGTAAAAGATTGTCCTTTATCATCATCAGCTCCACGCGCCCAAATGTGACCATCACGAATTTCAGGTTCAAAAGGATCGAGTGCCAGTTCAAGCGGTTCAGCAGGCATCACGTCATAGTGTCCATACACCAACACCGTAGGCGCAGAAGGATCACAATTTTTCTCCATAAAACAAAATGGATTTCCTCTCAGAAGCGAATCACTCAACATTCTCTGCACCTGCTTCTGTAAGCAATTCTTTCCAACGAACGGCACAGCGCCATGTCTCCTTTTACGTTCTGGGTGAAAGACTACGCATTTGAATGCGAATGAGAGAAAAACAATTCTTCAAGAAAACCGCGCTTCATGGGCGGCAACATATTCTTGTATGGTAGTCATAAGAGAGAATATTTAGGTTATGATGGACTATTTAGCGGAAGGGCGACCAAGTGAGGGTTAGTGTGTTAGTGGTAACACGTTTTCCAGAAAGAAACAGTTCATATTCCACCGTTACTTCTGAAAAGTCTGCTTGAATTTGTTGATCAATGTGCGTTGTCTGTGTAGCCATATCAAATTCTCCTTGCGGTGTGACATGACACTTCCAATCGCTCACCAACTCGGAAGAGTAAGCGAGATTTTGTATCGCCATCTCTCGACACTGACACCCAGGAATTAGACCCTGCAAAGCAGTTTGTCCAGCATTTTTCAGCATCAGTGTAGCGCACTGACCACGTTCCATCTTCACGTAGCGCAGCCATAGCACGACCTTCAAAACAGATTTCATCACGCTCTCCCACCTCGTTGGTTGTGAGCAAACGCGATTGCAATATAACGATATATCATTGTCTTTGTATTCAATTGTAATCGGAGAAAACTACTTTTCCATCTCCCTGCGCTATGTCATTCGTCAATTGCACAAATTCAGCAACAGAGAGTTGCTCCGGACGTTTCGTCAGCAACGGCTGTGCTAAGAACTCGGCATGATCTCACCACAATCCTTTGTTCTGCATTGAGTTGTGCGAAGAGAGGCTTTTAGACTTCCACGTATCATCTTGCGACGCTGATTGTGCTGTTTTCACCACTGGCGAAGTAAACGCTCATCACAACCACAATCTTCCACATTGTTGCGCGTCATTCTCACCACAGCACTTTTTCACCTTAGGAGGAGGATTGAACACCCCTGGTTCAACTGTGAATAGATACCCACATCATACCACAACTGCACCAACACACTGAGTATACCATACGTCTTATTGCCTGGTTTAGCAGCAAGACGTTCAGCTACTCTTTTCTGAATCATTCTGCACAGCAGGATGAGATGGCGATAATCGAGCATTTTGAAGAATATCTGACCTCGAAATGCTATAGAGGATACCTCGTGAAAGACAAATGACCTTCCTTCAAAGACGTGTTCCAGACGCATCAAAAATCGTCTTCTATTATCCCCTCGTTGAGGATAGGCCTCACGGAGATAAGCCACACTTTCAAAGTCTATTCTCGCACCTTCACTATCACGTTCTTTCGGCAGGAGGTATTGAGTGAAGACACCCATACCCAGGGTCCCACCCAAATGAAGTTCTGGACACGCATCTACTGTGTCGCGATGGCACGCACATCATTCAAATCTTTTCAAAAGTGCTGTCCAAGGAATCGCGTACGGATTTCATTCTACGAAATAATTTTGTATTTTTGTGAAGCAGTCCATTCAAACACGCAATTTTATGTCTTATTCCACGTTGTCTGCTAGAATACTTCAGCCATTTTCGTGGTGACGATGAGCCAACTTCATCAGCCCTTCTGTTCAAAATGATGCACTGCAACGGCAAATTTACAAAAACTCTGATTCGAGTGAAGCAACTCAACATATTAAAAGATTATCTCGCCTTTTCTCCTCGGTATTGGCATATTATGGTGGATGTACCGCAATCTCGACTGGAAAAGCGCATTCTCTATGCTCCACAACACGCATTGGCAATGGATGCCCCTTTCCCTCTTTTTTGGCATCGTTCCACTGGTGTTGCGCGCCCTTCGCTGGCAAATCGCTCTCAAACCTCCGAGGAACGTCCCTCTGCTAGAATCTGCATCGATGCAATTTTCATTTCATATGCAGCTAGTCTTGTCATTCCGCGAGTGGGAGAAATCACACGTTGCGGCACCTTAAAGAACTATGCCGACACATCCTTCTCTAAAGCCCTCGGAACAGTTGTCGCAGAAGCGTGGTAGATGCCTTCCTCATGCTGCTTATTGCTATCATTGCCTCTGTTTGCAACTACCCTCAATTTCTCAATTTCTGCGTTCCACTGGTACTAGCACTAGCGACATATTTATGCGTCACCTCTACGGGCCACATAGTCACCGATTTGCGCTTGTCTGGTACAGGATTCGGTATGCTCAACAAAATACCTCCAAAGAGGAAAAAGACAATGAAGAGTTTCTTTTTGATGCTGGCTTCTCTCACGACATCTCCAGCAACCTCTTATTCTGCTCTATAGCATAGGAATATGGGTGATATTTTCTCCACTTCTATCTTGCTTTCGCCTACTTTGACTGCACAAGTCACCTTGATTTACTTGCAGGATTGCTCATTTTTAGTGCTGGAACATTTGCTGTTCTGCGCCCACCCCAACGGTGCATGACCTGGCACTTTGCCGTCAAAACGATGCTCGTTCTCTATGGCGCAGCACAGGCACCAGCCATTTTGTTTTGCACTTGTCGTTCACACCATCCAAACCGCACTCATTTTGATGGGAGCTGTGGGATGGGCTGATCTTTCCACCATTAAGAAAACTCTCAACTTCGAAGATAACTCTTAACTTCGAGGAAACTCTAACACCAGAGCGCGTTCCTCACGATATCTGAAGAATGCTCTCATAATCCACTACCACTATGAGCGAAATTTCAAATTGCAGCTCAGTTATCTGCGCAACTTCCACCTCCTCACACTGCGCTCGCCCTTCTGGACACTTAGACAAAATCCAACAGTTTCTCCTTCAATGGGCAGCAGAACGCAACATTGAAGCCTCACCTGATGATGCAGGAAACGTGTTGATGTATAAGCCTGCCACCCCAGGAATGGAGGACAGAAAGATGATGACTCTCTGCCACACACCATCATGGTGCCACAAAAACACCCGACTCTCCACATAATTTCCGAAACTGATCCCATCGAAACATGGATTGATGGAGATTGCGCGCACGCAACACTACTTTGGGAGTTGACGACGTATGGCGCTATCGCCACCATTATGGCCACGCCTTTTTGAAGATGACACCATTCCCCACTTCACTCTCGAAGCCTTTTGTGACTTCCGACGAAGAAAACCACTATGCACGGCGTCACCTATATGAAAGACGGTTTGCTAAAAGGCGATATCTTTAATGAACCTGACAACGAGGCGCACGGCGAATTGATGACTGGTTCAGCAGGCGGTATCAACCTACGAATTGGAATCATCAAGAAGTTGCACCCGATGCAGAAGATGTTGCTGTCGAAATTGTTATCGGCGGACCCCGTGGTGGATATTCAGGTTTGGAAATCAACGAAGGACGTGGAAACGCCAACAAACCTTAGCTCGTATCGTCACTCGATGCTATTGCCACCTTTGAAGCTCGCCCAGCCTTGAAAAGGTGGCAATATGCGCAATGCCATTCCTCGCGATGCTCGACGCAGTGCTTACTCCCAAAAGAAAATGTAGCAGAATTGCGCGCAGGTAGCGCCGGAGAATGGCTCAAAGATTTGACTGACGAATACGGTCTCATCGAACCTAACCTCACACCCAAGTGAACGAAGTAGCTTTTACCCGAAGCCATCGCGCCCGAAGCGTGCATAACTTTGGTCAACGCCATCCTCGGTTGTCACAACGAGGATGCGCTCATCTCCATCTTCCCACATTGTTGAAAACTTCTAGCAATTCTGCTATCATCGATTGCTGAAGGCAAAGCTTTCAAAGTACTGTACGTTCAGTGCCGACCTATGCGCACATACTGTGAGACACACTGAGCAGGCTTTTCATGGCTGGCATGAAAGTCACCACCGATGGCGCATATCCTGCAGCTGGCAACCTTCCCCAAGAGCGAAATTGTAGAACTAATGACCGAAGTCTACAAAGACCTCTTCCAAGAAGACCCCAAAGTCACTGCTACCGCTGGATTGGAACGTTCCATCATCCTCACCCACTGCCCTGGCATGGACGTCGTTTTTTCTACCTACCGCTCCAACTGCCCCACACTCCCAACGAGCGTTGCAAACATTCCATCTGTGGAAAAATACTGGCGACTTGTACTGAAAACACTCAAACGCGTTCCTATAAGCACACCTGCCTTTTGCAGCATCGCTATTTAGTTCATGTCCTATTTAGTCTGTCCCGACTAAATAGGGCATTTTATGAAAACCCTTGGTTGTTTCAATGGGGAGTTTGTACTAGCAACCAAAACGAACGTGTCATCGTCCTGTAAAGACCCACGAGAACTAAAACAGCACGAAAGCACGGTCTACACCCTTATAAAATCATTCAGATGAAATCTATTCGCTTAGAAATCAACAATGCTCTTCTCGCTGCTGCCGTGCACTCGACGAAGTGAGCGCAAACGTACCTGCCGCAGCACAAAAGGCACTCTGAACAAACTTGCCTCGGCAATGACTTCCTCGGCTGGATGCACCCTTCCTCAAGCATCACCCTGAATTTTGGGAGAAATCACGACCCGCGCACAAAACCCGCAGGCGAAAAACCGCGACACCATCTCGTAGCTGGTATCGTGGTTTTATTCGCGACGCGCCGTGATCGAAGCACTCGGCAATCAATTTGAGTGGCTCACCAACGACGGTTCAAACCCGTGCATTCTTTTTGCTGGTAACAACATCGGCGAAGACTATCTCTACGTGAACTCGCGAATATCCTCAAAGGCCGCAAAATTTGGTGTCATCAACATCTCTGCAAGAGTACGACCACCGAAACCGCCCTCGCTTTCCTCCGCCTCAAGAAGCTATCGTGAAGACCAACGCGGCAAGGAAGAAGCGCGCAAAAGTCATCGTTGCTGCTATCGATCAAAAGAAGGGTGCTGCTCGCATCATCGCCAACCAAGAAGGCCACACTCATTCATCATCCCCCGACAACGTGGTGGACGTTTCCTCGCGCTTCACCCCGTAGGTTTGTTCCCCATCGCTTGCGCCGGTTTCGACATTGACGCGCTCGTACAAGGTGCCACCGATATGGAAAAAGAATGCAGCACGAGGACAACATCGCAACTCAATACGCTGTTGTTCGCAATGCACTTTATCGTGCAGGGTAAGAAAATCGAAATCCTCGTGAACTATCAGCCCAAACTCCACTTCATGGAAACGAATGGTGGAAGCAACCTATGGCGAAAGTGAGGGTAAAGATGGCGTGGGTATCTTCCCGTGCTGTAGACTTCACCACAGACCTCCACCCATGGGTCAATGGATTCAAGAAGGCGAGCGTAGCATCTTTGAAACGGTGATTTCAGAAACCTCGCCACAAGGCGCTCTTCCCTCACGATGAAGAAAACCTCGATGGTCTCAACTTCCTCACGGGTAAGCGTGGACGAAGTGAACAAGATGGCTGAACTCGGCACTCTCGCTCACGTTGATGGCGGTGCGCCCAATATGCGCGTTGTGCTTCCCGAACTCAACGAATACTATCTCGGTCAGCTCATCTATTTCTTCGAGCGCGCTTGCGGTGTAAGCGGTCTGTTTGTCGATGTCAACTTTTCAACCAACCTGGTGTGGAGGCTTACAAGAAGAACATGTTCGCTCTCCTCGGAAAACCCGGTTACGAAGCTGAAACAGTAGCTATCCAAGCTCGTTTGAAATAAGTTTCTTTTTCCTTCATTTCATCACTGCGACCCCACCATCCTCCCCAAGAGTGAGGTGGGTCGCCGCTTTTATCCCAAAGCGGTCATTAGATCCTGAACATATTTTCATTAGATTGTTGAGCAGATGGTGATTGATCAGAGTTCGAAGGCGTAGCGGCTACGCTGAGAACGAACGAGCAACAAAATGCCAACAAGAAAATGAAAGATGGCAGGAAGTTATACTCTATAAGAAATTGCACCATACCGTCTAATGACCGATCGGTTGCGTTCTGCTCTTCCACACCCTTCGCTATGTCCACCCTTTTTCGCTTCAGCCATCGCCCGACATTGGGCTGATCATCCTGATTTCTAACAGAAGCCAAAGCAACTGCATCTCAACTATTGGCTACGAACGTAGACCCACTACTACCACCGAAGCTACTCCCTACTTCTCCCTCCGCGCCACACTCTTCGACATGGACGGAGCGCTTCGACCTTTGCTCTGCACACGCTAAGTCTTAAGACAAGTGCTTGCCGCGAATTTGGCTTCGACGTCGATGAAACAGAGATTTATATGAACGAAGGACGCACGGCCTCTCACCCTTCAACGTGTTTACACGACGACAATACATGGTCGTGACACAACCCCGAAGAAGTGGAAAAGGTTTATCAACGAAAAAGCGAGGTATTCAACACCTTTCCCTCCGCTCCCAAGATGCAAGGAAGACAGGAACTTTCGACCAAATTAAGCGCCGACCACCCTCACACGAGTTGTAGTCACTGGTAGCGGTCACAAGTTTATTGGAACGCATCACATGACACTACTCCTAACATCTTTGATACCAAATGTATTTCTCTCGACTGATGAAACACGGAAAGCCCGATCCCGAACTCCACCTTATGGGGCTTGAGAAAGCCAGTGTACAACCTTGGGAAGCAATTGTGGTAGAACGCCCCTCTAGGTGTGAGAGCTGGTAGCAGCTGGTATTTTCACTATTGCGGTGAACACTTCATTGCCCGAAAGCGCCTTCAGATGAAGGTGCCAATCTCCTTTTCCTTTCTATGCAAGCCTTTGCTGGAGGCATGTCACAACTCCGCAACTTTTTGCCTTGGACCAAGTAAGTTTAGTTTACCTTTAGCCGAAAGGAATATTCTAGGAGCTTTTTCTCGTCATCTACCTTTATCCCACTATGACAGCTACCATTGCGCTTACTTTTCTGGAAGGACTCACCCAAAACAAGGCGCCAATTTGCTGCAACACACCCAGCATTGCGCCTCATTTTTGAACAACCAGAAGTAGCACTCGCTGACTTCACCCAAGTTTCCAACTAGAGTGTCAACAAGCCTTGCGCAAAATGGCAAAGGCTCACACAAGGCGCAGGAAGAATGACTTGCCAAACCCATGGCATTCGCCCAACAGCCATCACAGCAAGCGACTATCCTCAACGGCTCAAAGAATGTCCGATGCTCCTCCCTGACGCACTATCGCGGTTCGGCAGATTGGAACGTCAAACGTTCTTATCGGTTGTAGGCACCAGACGCATCACTCTATATGGCAAAGACCTTGTCGAATGTTGCAGGAACTAGCTTTTCCCTGCCACACACACTCGTGGTCAGTGGATCTAGCCTATGCGGGTTGATATCCACACCACAGGAGCTCTGTTTGGAACATCAGCTCACCATCGAGACGGTCATGGGTTAGACCAAATCGACCTTCATCGCACCGTAACACAGCCTGCGAAATGCTCAATAATGGAGGTCTTTATCACAGAATACCCCGCGGAGTACGCCCTTTGCAGGAAAATTTCGTGCGCGCAATCGTATTGTAGCTGGTAGGCTGATGCCACGATTGTGTCATAGAAAAGTGCTGACCGCGGAGGAGTCATCACCGCCCGATTAGCTAACGCTAGCAACCGCACGGTGTGCGCTTTTCCCTGGACGCACCACAGACCAGTATAGTGAAGGATGCTTTTGGCACTCGACGTCAGCGACAAGCAGAACTTGTCACCTCGGCAAACCGATGTTTTGGAACCCTCAACTGGGTGGATAAATCCCAAACCAATCAAGCTGTGCAATTTGGAATTATTTGCACCACAACTCTCCCACGAACAACAACTGTGGGCAAGTGCGTTAAAAGAAACAGACGGTTGCATCGCCATCGCAACTCATGCAACACACAGGCTTTGACCCTCTCCAAAATCAATACCCTCATTTTTGAATTGGAGATGCTCAACTGCATTTCTCTTTCTTCTGGCAACTTCTATCGTTGGAAACATTCATAATCCTTCTTTTATACTTGTCAGCCCCCATCTATTTAATGGGTTCAAAATGCACAATGAGTGAAAATTCGAAAAACTAACATAAAAGTTTTACATACACCATTTTGCTGTTTCAAGGTAGCAAAAACAGTGCTGAACTACACTTTATCGTCTTTACGCTGATCCAGTTATGTCCCAAAACCGATTTATAATTTACCACACACAAAACCATTTCTCACCCACATCATTTTCGCAGCGCGCACAAAGTACATACGCGTACACAGGATTTATGTTTTTGCCGTCACAAGTGTCACAACCAACCTTTTCATTTAGCCCTAAAATACAGCCAAAAATAGCTTCAAACGACGCATTACACAAAACAAAAATCAATCATAAGGCGAACATCGTTCTTAGTATATACATAAAAACACTCACTTATAACCACTCAGTAACAGTGTGACATCTTAGACAGCGCAAAATCTTCCTGTAAAGCGCGTATGCGCGCACGCGTGAAAGTTCGATTTTTACTCATTCATTGCTTTTTCTCATAAACTACTCTGCGTTTCTCACACCGTCTTTCCACAAACACCGATTGACTACTGTATGTCTCATACAGAAACCACAACAACATAATTAGTTGCAAAATGTGGGTCACGTTTTAATGAAAACCAACACGTCGTTTTGGTGAAAACAACACGTCGTTTTGATGAAAAACAATACGTCACTTTATACGAGAAAACTATGGCATTTGAAAGCAAATGTTTATCCTAAGAAGATGAGATGAGACTTGTTCATTCACTTTTGATGCCAACCACAGAACAAAAGGGAGCACAAATATCAAATAGCCAGAAAAATGAACAGAATAAAATCTAAACCAACATTCATCTCAGAAAACACGACAAGTGACAAGCATCCCATAGCCATCCCTCATTTTAAGCTATTATCATTCGCAAAAATGCAATTTCTTTACCATCAAAATATGTTTACTTCGTCATTTATCGTCGTCTCAATGAAATATCGACTATGAGCACTCTGCATTTGCAATCGAGAACTGGCTTTGAAGTTGTCATTTGAAGAATGAAAAATAGCCTGAATATGTGCAGCCTGGCTATCAAGACAACAACAAATACACAGACCATTCAACGCCATGACACATAGAAATACAACAGAACGTGCGCGAAGCAGAGAACGCTAGTTGGACTCATCGCTTTCACATCTCAGGACGTTGATTTTCAATCTCAGATGCCAGCGATATACTCAGATAAGCTCTCGTCAGGCCTATCACAATCTCTACATTACCATTAGCACAATTTGCGAAGCGTTGCAGCAGCCAGCATTGATATGACTCACAACCGAAGTAGCAAATTATTCACGAATTCAAAGTGATGCACAATAAGTAAACCGAACAAAGATGAACAAGAAGTTAGCACCTCAGTCTAAGTCTGCCCATGGCCGGTGGTGCTGCTACTCAAACCAAGACAACAGGACAAATCATTGGCCACTGTCTGACCCTCGATGGGCAGCCTAGGCACGCGCCGCCGTGAAAGTGGGCGAACGTGTCGTGCCGTGACCGACAAAAATGGTAATTTTCACCCTCACTAAGTTGCCTGCTGGCACTCGCGCTGTCACCATTAGCTACATCGGCATGAAGAGCATCAAGACCTCTGTGTCCAGCACGATGAACGGGACCATGGAGTGGGACAATGCTAACCTCGATGGAAGTGATGGTGGTGGCCTATGGTGACTGCACAAGAAATCGGCTTCTACTGGTTCGGCAGCCACCATCAAGGCCGAAGACATCAACAAGCTCCAAGTGTCAAAACCCTGTGGAGGCTTGAGGTCGCGTGGCTGGTGTGCACTCTACAGCACTTCTGGAAGACCCGATGGCGGTAGTCGTCTATCCGCATCCGTGGTATCTCCTCCATCAACGCAGGTACGCACCACTCATCGGTGGACGGCGACCTTGGCAGGCGACTGCAGCCTCCATCAAACCGCATACTCGAAACTCTTCTCCGCGCTCAAGGATGCGGCTTGGCTGCCTCGGCGAAGCACGTGGTGCCAATGGTGTCATCCTCATCACCACCAAACGCACACGCAGTAATCAGCGCGACGTCACTTCGATGCTAAGGGGGTAAAACCAGTGCGCAAACAACGCTACGAAACGGTGCGCGATGTTGCCACCATTATGAGGTTTTCTACCACAGAAGACTCGCAAAACGAGTACTACTATGCTAATCTCAACGAAAAAGGGAATTTCAAACTAGGTGATGAGGCTAAGTGCTTATACCGCAATAGGGCGTTTAGAAAAAACGTTTGCGGGTATATTACTTATAAGGTACCAGAAAGAAAATCTCATTCTGGAGAATGGCAGGCTCAACCCTCAGCGCACACTCAGGCAATGTAGTGAAGAGGCGTTGACGAAAAGATGGCAAACCATTTAACTATCTAATCACCCTGATGGTTGGTACGCTTTTGGCTTATCGTCCTTCATTGCGTCAAGAGTATAACTCACCGTAGCTAAAGGCAACGACGTGCAACATCTATTTCTCCATGTTATTTGGACAATGTCTGCTGTGATGGACAACACGGACTTCAAACGCATCACTTCGTTTGAAGGCGGATTGGGCAGCGAAGATTGGCTCATTTCAGCACCAATATCACACTACACCCAACACACAAAGTCACAATGTGCGTGGTGAAGGAGATGCATAGTGGTGGCTCTATCTTTGGATTGGTCAGCAATATCGCTCCCATCTATCCAGCCTTCCTTCGTGATGAAAAGCGGCAATATCTTAGTGGACAAGATGGGCCACTCACGACTATGGTCAGAAGAAATATCTCCCTATGGATCGCTTCCTGCCCTATTGCTGTCATCTCCGACAATAAAACTCAACTATTCCGGCGATCAGGACCTAACCTCAGCGCTAATGCAGGTGCTGATTGATTCTCGGCAGGATTCAAGTTTGTCACCAACTATTCTTTCAACCTGTTGGCAAGTCGGAGAAGGTACATCCAACCCCTACTAGTGGTCAGTCAGCAGAGTCCAGCAGGGAGATGTGCTCTGTGGAGTTCCACCAGCGTCATCCAAAAACTTCCAACAGCTGCTCACCCACAACTGCACTTTTTGCAGTATCCACAATGTGAGGCACTCGTGGGTCACGAATACTATCGCAACTGAGTCATGACCTGTCAGGCTCTAACACTAACCTTGTGCACCACCTCAACCATGAGTTAAGTGGAGGTATTCAGCGGTACACCCTCTTCAAGTTCTGGCATGCCCTAACAGACTGAAGGGTGGTTTGCACGTGCCAACTATAACCTCTTCGATCGCTATTTCGCTTCGGCTTCGTCCCGTCGCGACGCTTCTTCTCGCTTCCATCCCGACCATCGCTGGGGGCAACTTCTGGAGCCTCTCTGGTGCTTGGATTATCTCTAAGGAAAGTTTCTTCAATGTATCTTGGGGTAGACGAACTCAAATTGAAGGCATCTTATGGCGAACAACAAGGTAATAGGCATCGGTAGCTATCGCTACACTAACTTCTATGCTTTCAAAAATAGCAATGGTAGTTTGGCACTTACGCCTAGCAGTTTGGGTAATAAGGACATTTCTTGGGAAAGAGAGCGGTAACTTCAACGTGTGTTGAATTCTCTCTTCAAAGGTCGTTCGAGCGGTCAAGTCGAAGTGTTCGACCTGCAGCACACGACATGCTCTCTACCTATAGCCTCCCTCGTTCTTATGGACTCACCAGCTAGTTATGCCAACTTGGGTGCATGAGCAACCCGCGGTGTGGAAGTGGAACTCAATGCCGAACTCGCGCGCACGAGCAAATTCTCTTGAGTGTAGGCATCAACGCTACTCACTATAAGAACAAAATTACCGCTATCCCGACCAAAAGAAGCTCAAAGCCTATGAGGGTCACAACGAGCAGATGATAGCGGTAACTTCTTCTATGGCGAAAGGCTTGCCCGCATGTGGATCACGCTACTTTGTATCGTTCTGGCGCGCATAGACCCCAACACGGGTGAAATGACCACTACACACTTATGCTCACGCTACGACCTCTAAGCCCGTCTAGTGTACACAGATGCCAATGGAAAAGATGTGGTAGATGCCAACGGAAAGAAAGTACAGCAGCTCGACCGCTGGGGAGAGTCTGTCTTTGAGAAGCTCGAGAAGACGAAATCGACGCCAACGGTAAGGAAACGAAAGTTCCTGTGGCTGTGGATCGTTTGACCAAAACTACTGAAAAGTCAAAGGCGACCTACTCCTCGGTAAGAGTTCCCATCCTGACCTCTATGGTGGTTTCAACACACGTCTCAGTTATGCTGGTTTTGACCTCGGTCTCGACTTTAGCTTCCAACTCGGTGGTTACGTACTTGATGAGTGACTATGCTAGCTTGGTGAGTGGATTTGTCGATAAATTGGGTGGCTCTAATATTCACAAAGATGCTTTTGACCAAATCTTGGACCCAACCAACCGTCAAGCACGGTATCCCTCGTTTGCAATCAGGTGTTGCATTAGAAACAAATGTACATCCAATGTTGAGTAGCTACTACATTACAGCTTCTTACTTGAGCCGGAACAACATCAACTTTGGCTACACCTTGCCCAAAAGAGGCGCTCTATCGCTTCACTAAGGGACGAAGTGCAAAACCTCCGCCTCTACCTCGTTGCAGACAATATCTATTACTGGTCAGCACGCAGTGGGTCCCGATCCACGTCAATCTCTAACTGGTTCAGGCAAGGAGGTTGTTCACCAGTGCGTACCATCTCTGGTGGTCTCACACTCACGTTCTAGTATCAATTAGATATGAGACGTTGGACATTAGATGTTAGACATTAGACGTTGGATGTTAGACATTAGGACGTTGGATGTTAGACATTAGACGTTGGATGTTAGACATTGGACGTTGGATGTTAGACATTAGACGTTAGACATTAGATGTTAGACATTAGACGTTGGATGTTGGACATTAGATGTTCTACAATTCTAGTTTGATGTTTAATATAAGATATCTGAGACCTAATGTTAGATATTGATAATTGTCAATAAAGACAATGAGATGTAGACCATTTGCCGCAAGGCTCTAACCTCTAACGTCTAAATTCTAACGTCTATGTCTAGATAATAGACTCATTGCCGCAAGGCTCTAACGTCTAAATTCTAACATCTAACGTCTAATAAGCGTCTAACTTCTATAATAAAGCATTTTCACAATGAAATCTCCATATCTTCACTTTTTAAAAGAAAGCACTGCAACGGTACGCGCTGCAGCGTCGTAAGTGTGCGTACGACCAAGTGCCAACATTGGCACTCGCTGGTGTGGCATCACTCACGCTTTTCAGCTCTTGTTTAGAAGATGCAGTACCACAACAGGTTATACCCAAGAACAACTCAACCAAAGTCCTAAAAGCTAAAGAAGGGCTTTCATGGGCGAGTTCCTTCACGTATCTCTCAACCCACTGGTGGTCACTGGGAGTTTGGCTGGGAAGCACGGATGCACGCCCGTGACGTGATGACTGGTGACTCGACAAATCCTTTTCCTCAGTTTTGACCACTTTTTCATCTTTTTGCACAATGCATGGGTTTAGATCAAGGATCGCCCCGAACTGACTTTATGTACATGGCATACCACGAGTTATTTTGGCGGCTAACATCTGCATCAAAGGTTATACCTCCGGTGCTGATCTCTCTGAAAGAGAAAAGGGGATTCCTTGGTTCGGCTTATGCCCTCACGCGCTCTCCTATCTCGATCTCGCTGGTATGCCTATGAATTCTTGCCTCAATGAGTTTTTCCAAGATGGACGCAATGCCGAAGGCAATGTGGTGACGAGACCCCACTGCGCTTACATCGTTACAGAAAATTTGTCACAACAGCAATCATACAACAATAAGCGTGCTACGCACAAGGAAATATTTGACTTCATCCTTTCTGAGCCTCGACAAGGCAGAAGCAAATATCACTTCTGAACACAGCGAGCAAAGATGTGCCTCACCTCGATGTGGTTTTACGGTCTCAAAGCACGTCTCTATTTATGGGATGGTCAATACGACAAAGCTGAAGAATTTGCTCAGCAAAGCCATTACTGAACACAAAAGGTACACCACTCACAAAAGAAGAATGGTTAGATCCTGTGTCTGGCTTCAACTCTCCCAATGTCGGTAGTTGGATGCTTTCGGCTTCTGTCAACAAGGAAACACTCTCAGATGGCTACAACCTCTCTAACTGGTCAGGCTGGATGGCTTCCGAAAACTCAATTTAGCTATGCAGGTTTGGGCGGATGTATGCGCTCAAGTAGTGCGCTCTCTCTACGACAAGATTAGCCAACACCGATTTCCTAAGCTCTCCTTCAAAGCACCTGAGGACATGCTCTTGAAGGAAAAACACCTTATATCAATGAAGAAATCGGTGCTACACTTCCTGAATATACCAATGTTAAATTCCGTGCTGGACAAAGGTAGTAGGGTGAATCCTCTGTTGATGCAGCTTTGTAGCTGCTTATGCGTGTGGAAGAGATGGCTTTCATCAGGTCGAAGCAGCTGCACACACCAACGCTGCCAAGGGTGTTGAATTGCTCAACACGTTCATGCGAAGACTTATCGTGACGCCAGCTACAAGCTGCGCACCCAGCAACAGCGACGATGTGGTAGAGAAGTGCAGTCCAAAAAGCGCATCGAACTTTGGGGTGAAGGTCGCTTCTTTCTTTTGACACTCAAGCGTCGAACCTGTCTGTCACTCAGTGCTTATGATGGTACTAACGTCCCAGAAGTAGCACGTGACAACACGAAGGGTCGTCCAGCTGGATGAACCTAGTACTTCCCAAGTTTGAGAGGTGTGTTCAACACTGCCGTAACGGATTCACAACAACCCTGATCCATCTGGCAGCGGTACATCCTGTAGAAATAGCATTTTTCATCTCCCTAGTCTACGCGATTAGGGGAGATTTTTCTAGTTATATACCATACTACTCGGAGTTTTTCTCCATTGATAAAACCCTCAATCGGTTTCAGAAACCACGACGATTGAGGGTAGAAAAACAGGATGAAACGCACAGATCGTTGTTTCATCCTGTTTGTCTTGCTCTTGAATTTTCTAAAATGGGAAAGCAATCAATGCCGAATAATCCAGAGGTGTGCTTAGGACTTAGAGTAACAACCACCCCATTAAAAGCAGCAGAACGCCCATCAGGAATCACTTGTCCAGCGGCGCACTTAGCATACCAATGAGTGAGAGTAGGAAAAAGACTGAACAGTACAATTCCTAACCACCAAGTTTGAAAACCCCTGCGTCCACATCACAAAGACGGAGCAGGCAATGGCGCAAAGGAAAGACGAAACTTCTCCAATTCCAACGACCATTGACGAATATCCACGGGAGTTGTCGCAAAACTACGCAACCTAGCACGGGGAACTGTGCTGAGTAACATAGACGACAGAACTGGGGCATCGTCATTTAAGTACCAATTTGCCACAAGTAAAATGGCAGTGGCAAAGAAAAAGAATATCGTTGGGAGCTCTTGCGTGAACTATGCTTCGACATATTCAATGAAGAACGGAAATCTACGTTGGCTGAGTGGCGTAGTCAGAAAGTGAGGCGAAGACTCGCCACAGCATCCCTAGAGTTGATGCTGTGGGCGGAAAAGATCGTTTACAGTTTTGACTGGATTAGAGGTGGCAGCGGCACTTCAACGAAGACAGTATTCCAATCACTCATTGCACCATTCCACGCAAACCTGGGAGTTCAAGGGCAGAAGTTCCTTACCGTCTCTCGATTTGTGAGAAACTAAATCCAGTGTTGGGGTCTCACAAAATCAGGCAAATGAATTTCTCACCCCATTGAAATCCGCAAACCGCGCACCAAATCTACGGGGTTGAAATGTGTACCCTCAGCAAATAGACGTTTCTTGGCGGCATCGTTCATATCAATCTGGCTGCTTTTCGAGAATTTGTAGCGATATGCTACCATCTGTATTGTAGACCAAGAAAGCTGACCTCCACCAGGTTCGCCCACGTTGCGCACCATACCACACACGCGAATAGGGCGATTAAGGCGAGTATAGAGATAATCCGAGCAATTTCCAAACCGTCTAAACCACTTGCAGTGTCGCTTTGGTAGTGCAAATCGTGTTCAGGAAATGCAACATCTCTGAAGACGTTCCTCATGACGTTTCCTTCTTCCGATTCTTTCGATATTCAAAGCTCTTGGCCTGAAGACTAACTCAACAAACCTGCTAGAAGTTGTTTGTTTTTCACCGTTTCGGCTTTCAAACTGTCGGGCAGAAAGCATTGTCTACGGTCTTTACAAAAACGATGTCTGCATCAATGATCGTTGAGGTTTTCAATCAACGCACCGTGCCTACACGGGACGAAAAAACGAAGCGCACCTTCAGCATCTCTGAACGGGCTACCATCGGCGTTAGCCGCAATGGTGTCGGTTGATGGTTTCTGCTCTGAAAAACTAATACTATATTGGGCTTGATATTGTGTGCCGAAAGTTGTTGGCTTGCCTTTGTAGCCAGAGCTTCAAACAAACTGCGATGTTCGAAACGGTGAAGTGAAGTTGCACTTTTCCTTCTGCATTTTTAGCATACAATGCGCCTTCAACGAGATATTCCTCAAAAGGAGTTCTGCTGCTGCCATCCTCATAGCGATGGAATTTCAAAAGAGCTTTTTGGAAGATGACCATAGTTGAGCGCCTCGTGTGCCTAGCAACGCAGCAACAACAGATTTGAAATCGCCTCTGCTAACTTGAGGTCTGCACTACACTTGCCGTGCAATTCTTGAAGTTTTTCGTCTAAAATCTTGCAAGAAAGCCGCTTGTGGAAGATGTTCGAAGAAGCATTTCAAAAAGTCAGTGTCAGGGTGTTTCATTTTCTCCATCGAGAAAAGCAAAAAGGTCTTTGAACATTCGACTAGCTAGCTCGAAGCAGATGTACAAATTTTACCACTTCGTGTTCTGCATCTACCATAATCTTGCCAAGCACATAGATAGGCTTTGCGCACTTCGGGAGAAGGAGCATAGATACCCCATTTTCTAATGAAACAGCGGCAGAAAGTTCGAGAAAAGGAAAACCAACGCGGAGGTCTGCTAATTTGTTGATTGAGTTGTTGTTCCGTGATGCCTTTTGCAGCAGGACTTCTTTATCTTTTTCGTTGAGCATTTGCAAATGATGTTGAGAAATAAATCTAGGAAAGGAGCGAGTGTTTGTTTTGGCTGCAAAAGAAATAGCTGTACAATATCTCCAAAAATTAGTCAGTAATAGTGCAACTCATTAGTGAAAGGATTGTTTCCTAGGCTCTAAGTACTGATTGGATTTAATCGAGCGGTGAGGTCAATAGCACCTTAGCTATGAGTTTGCGCAGTTTTCCTTCACCAATAATAGGGGCGTGCGCATCTTTCAGGCCAGACTATGACAAATTCTCCAGGGCGAAATCGTGAGGTATGTTTGCCAGCTTCTGCATAAACAGCATAGTCATCTTCTTCATTAAAAGGATTTACGCTTTCACTTTGCAATCCCTGCAAAGGCGACCAACCCATTACTTCATTATTAGAAAGGGAAAATGCACATCTATGTAGCGACGATGTACTTCAAGCACTGTTCTTCAGGAGATTTGAGCGAGGCATCAGCTACATTTTGATAAAAGACGTTCGCCATCAAGGGTGATGCGTTCTGCTGGAACCTGAGACAAATCGTGAGTTTTGACGTAATCAGACAGTTGTTTGAAAAGAGGATGAAGCGAAGATAGCGCTCAGAATCCTCTATATACTGCGCTAAAATCATAAGCGAAAACTTTAGGGAGAGGTGTATTCTATGGTGCAGATTTACAAAAGAAGGATTTACATCGACCAGCTGTATCTTTGTACGACAATTTACTATTTTCTCGCTATCTCGATGCGCGGTGCGAGTTTTATAATCATCAACAATCTCCTGGTTTCGCAACTCAACTTTTGCTTTTATCGCAAATTATCGCTCGCTCGTTCGCATCTTCGTCTATATTCTGCGTCATTCTAATGAATCATTCGCCACGCTATACCCTCGTTTCTACTTTCATCGATCCTCCTTTTTAAGGTACAGAAAATTTCGATAAAACTGCAGGCTTCACTTGTCCCAACCGTGATGGATTAGTGGGGGAGTGGAGGTTGACATATTGCAATAATCAATCTTTCAATCTGATTATTGTTCTACAGAGGAAAGTGTTCGCGCACAATTGGAACGCGGTAAAACGTTCTTTCGAAGAGCGCAAGAAAAAGGGGCTACCAGCTAGCGTGGTAAAGATTTGTCGGATGCAGACAAAAAAGTATGAAGTATTTGGCTTTATTTTCAAGCCTACACCAACACTATAGCGAGTAGGAGCATTTGGTACGACTATATCGAAGAAGCCTTGCCGTGCTCTGATGTCGTGGGGTTAGTTATTGGCACTCGACCAGACTGTATGCCCGATGAATTATTGGATTATTTAGAGAGTTGCATCGCGAAAAACTCTGTGCTTGTTGAGTATGGGAGTCGAGATCAACCAACGACTTTACTCTGCAACGCATCAACCAGTAGTCACACTATCAGTGTGCAGTAGACACCATACAACGCACTGCAGAGCGTGGTCTTCCTGTCAGGGTCATTTCATTCTAGGGCTACCGGGTGAAACACGCGATTTTACTGTGGGGCAAGCCAAGATTATCAATCAACTTCCCATAGACACTCTAAAACTCCATCAACTTCAAATCATTCGTGGAACAGCAATGGCTCGCGAGTTTTTGCAACAACGGGAGAGAGCTGCGCAGGAACCTACTTTTCAGTCCGATTATTATCTCTACACAGCCGAAGAGTACGCAACAATAATAGTCGATTTTCTTGAAAAATTGCGACCCAATCTTGTTGTTGAACGCTTCACTTCGTCTTCTCCTCAAAGCCTTGTTGCTAGCTCCTGAATGGGGGCTGAAAAACTATGAGTTTGTGGCTTTGGTGGAAAAGGAATTACGAAAAAGAGATTCGTGGCAGGGGAAATACTATAAGGAATAGGTGGCATTGCTTGGAAAGCACGAAGAAACAACGCAGAATAGAAATCCAGAAGAATGGCTTATCGGATATGACGGTGAGAAATGATGCGTTGTACAAGTGACCTCATTCTGTGCTATCTCAACTTCCCATAAAAGGCTGCTGAGGGGGTGTTAATGTGGAATTGAAGTTATGAGATGAAACTTACATACTACAAAGCACAGAAAAAGTCTGAAAATCTTATTGTTTTTAGCTGAAAATCCTTTGCTGTTTTCAGCAAAATCAGTAGTTTTACATCCCAAATCATTAATTTTAGCCATTGGTGCAAGTCTAAATCACTAGTAATCAATACAGAACGAAAAACGGCACTCAAATTTCGAGAGACGATTATCTCGAAAATCAAATAAAAATAGCTACTTTTTGCAGGGAAGAAGTGTAACAATAGTGTTACGCGCTCAAACGAAAAACAACCCTGAATAAAATGGCAACCTTTAAAGCACTGAGTGCTATCTCACCAAAAAGGAGAGATGGCACGTACAACGTCAAAAATCGAGTAACCACAACCGAAAACACAAGTACATACCCACTGCAATGTACGCAGGGAAGGACGATTTGACAAAAATCGCTCAAAATAAAGAATTATCTCATCTTAGATGCAACAGAAGAAATCATCAAGGATTACCGAACTAAATGTGCGAAAAATCGAGCATCACTCAATGATTATAGCGTGGAGAAACTTTTGTGCTATTCTAGAGGAAGGAGTAAATAAAGAAGAGTGGAAAGTAAACTTTTTCGAATACGCAGAATCATCATCTCAAGGGCAAGGCCACACGCAAGACGGCTATCGTGCTGCGTTGATGTAGCTTAGAAAGATATGCAGGCGCAAATGTTTTGTTATCTGACATCAATAAGAAGTTTTGCAAAGGCCTAATAGTTTTATCGAAGACAACAAAACAAACGCACATCAAGTGTGACTGGAAAAACAATCGCGTCCTACGTCTTTTTAAGTTAGAGCGATATATCGTGCAACGCGCAAAGAGTTCAACGACGACGAGCTTGAAATCGTACGCTTACCCTTTGACCCATTTGCAAGATTGAAATAAAGAAGCCACCGCAGGCTGAGAAGCGCGCCATCAGTGCAGAGAAGATGAAAGCCGTTGCAATGATAGAGAGGAGAGAAGGTAAAAAAGCACAAAGTTTTAGCGCGTGATGCCTTTTTGGCTGTCATTTTGGACTACTAGGGGCAAAACTTAGTGGATATGACAATTGGACAGCCGACCAATACAAAAGACGGCCGTATCACCTACAAACGACAAAAACGCGCGAAAGACGCGCAGATGGTGCGCTTATCTCCATCAAGGTGGAGCCAGAGCTGAGTCACTAATGGAGAAATACGCCGACCCCAAAGGGAGAATTTGTTTTTGCTTTGCGCGTCTTTTCATCCTCAATAGAATGTTTCCAAACAAAGGATCAGGGAGAGCCATCAAAAGAAATAGGAAAGCAATTGGAGAACCCAACCTCACCTTTTACCCAGCGCGCACGATTCGTGAGGCAACAATCGCTCTCAATGATGCAGGGGTGGACAAATACACCTTCCACGAGGGACTGAACCACGCAGGCGGAGAAATGGCAATCACTCGATGTGTATATCAGAAAAGGATTGGACACGACTAGACAAAGCCAACCGCGCGGTGCTAGACTTCGTACAGCTTCCACCGCTGAGTAACCATCAGCAAGAACACAGAAAGAATGCCCCTGTTATCAATTCGGAACAAAGGGGCTTTACTTTAACCCCTGAATAAAATTATAATTAAAACACGAGCAAAGATACAAATAAAAAGATGAAAAAGAGCAAGAGAACTGCACGTCTTTTTGATTGTTTGCAGACTATTACCATAAATCACTTTTTCACTTCTTATCGAAAAGCGCACTTTTAGCATATTCCCAAAAATCACCTTTGAGGTAATTCAAAAGAAGCATTTGAAATGCACAAAGCCAAAAACCAAAGGACATCCAGGCAACCATCACGTAATTATACCATTTCTAACCTAAAAATACAGATTCAAAGGGAAGATATAATCAGTAGCAATAACTAGAAAACATAGCAATCCCTATAAAGGTCATTGGTATATACACTCCCCCTATTGTAGCTATGTAGGTCCACGCCATAGGCATTATCAAGCAAATATCAAGGAATCGCGCCATAGCGCCACAACGATAACTAAACACATAATAACAGCAAACGTCCCCACCGCTCTCTAAATCGAGTATAGAAAGACAAAAGATAGCCTAAGAGCAGACGCAAGAAAGTGTCACCAGTCCAGAATAAATCAACGCTAAAATAGATAATAGCGGAACTGCGAAAGAAAGTGCAAGAATCCATGAGTGCTTTCACCCTTCAGGCGCATCGTTATTTGTAACCTCATTTTCATATCACAAATCTATTTTATTCTGAACATATAGAACAAGGACGATAATAGTCGTCTGCAGAGAGATACTGAGACATTTCTTCGATTTCACCACTGCAATTTCCCAATCCCCAACAATCTCGGTCTACGTGGCAGCACTCCGCAGATGATGTGCATGAAACATAGACAGCATCATCACTATCGCTCCCGCGAGTGTACACCGCACCCACAAATCGTAGCAATCGGCACGAGGAATAACAAGTAAAACAGATTTTCCCTTTATCAGATTTACGACTTTGTCTATCACTTTCATAGTTACAAGTATTTAGTGAGTATTAAAACAGACGTAAAATTCCTTATTCTCGTTTGTCCTCAGACCAACGTGCGCAAATTCCGCAAGGACGGTACCCATAAGTCCGTACAGAGTCTATAGAGCATCCTCTCCACCTCCTAAGAACAATTGTGCAAAAACCCAGCATTTCGGCATCTCGGTGGTAACATTCCGCATCCGGGACTTGTGCAGATACACCTTCCCAAATATTCTTCTTGCATATCTCTTTCGCATCTTTATCTGTGCGTTGAGGCTTCTTTTTCTTAAAGTAAGTAGAGACCTAACACACTCAAACAAACTAGAATCACGAAACCTCCGAAGTAAGCAAGAACTGTTGGATTTTATACCAGATACAACCCTCATACAAATATCTTTAAGCTTTCCTATCCACTTTGGCTTTCTTAGGGTCATTATTTTTCCGGAGTTGTGCTATTCCATACATTTCTCACGACAAAAACACAGAACAAATCAATGACTATATACAAACAGACCAACGAGAACCACGCCAGTATTAAAAAAACTTTTGCCATTCATACAGATAGTAATAGCGATCAAACTCTGCACAGTACAGACACACCACTAGCCTATCGACAAGGCAATCAATACAAAAAGCGATTCGCAGCCCCATTTTGTGTAATCAGAAGACCAAGCAACAGGTAAAAGTAATGAGGATATTAAGCCGTCGTATTGAGAGAAACAAAAAGCATTCCCCACGAATATCGTAAAGAATGTTTGCGGAATATCAAAACTGACAAGCCACATCGCAACACCACTAAAAAGTACTCTATACACACCCAACAAAGAGTGTAGATTACGCACGATGACTATTGCAGTATTTCGGAGAAATCAGGAGGATTTTCATAGCCTTACAATTCAGTCATTGCACCTAGAACGCGATAGATGCCATATACGAGGCACGTGGGATGTCGAAAGGCGCATATTCGGGTGAGTTATTAAAGGATATACAGCAGATGAAATTTTCTCCCTTCTGCGATGGTGATAGTTGTTTGACGATTACTCCGTTATCAGTGTATAGTACATCACACCTTACCCCACAATCTAGCCAGTCACCATTGTTTTTGACGATAAAAAGCATACAGCCACTCGGATATATAGGGCGACATACTTTTGTCCCTTAACTCTAGTTCAAGCGCCGCATTCTTAAAAAGGACTAGTGATCGTTTCGCACTGACTAATCGTCACCCCATTAGGGGCAAAAGCCATCAATCGCCCCCGAGTAGCATCAAGGGGAAGGGGGACTTGAAGGACTTTTTTCCTCTATGTTTGAGGGAGGAGAAAGGGGCATTTCAGAGCCATCCCCAATAAGCATTTCACCCTCACCAGCGAAGCCATTCACTACTAATTGTATTCCCAAACACAGACAGAGACCTATCTAGAAATTTTCCGTGAAATACTTCTCGCTCCCATTGAGAGCAGCAGAGAAATTAGGGACGCGACATAAGCATTTGATTTGCCGCGTCTTGCTGAGATTTTGAAACCCTAAGTACTTTAAGGCATCGACCGCTTTTTGTAGTCTTTCTAATTTGTCGTCCATATGTAGTTTGCAATACAAAAAGTATTCATTTTATTTGGAGAGATAATACAAAATGTATTACCTTTGCACTGTCGAAACAATTGAGTACAAACAATTTCACGACAAAGTAACAAATACCACGCGCAATCCTCAAAGAAATAACCCAAATAAAACAACAATGACACAGCAAAGAAGAATCAAAGGCTTTTGTCGAACTCGAGCTACCGAAAAGCTCTATCGAAGGTGCAAGAAATCGCCAATGAATATTATGATTTAGTGGCTGACCTGCAGTAGAACTGTAGACGAAAGTGAGGAAGAAACATCGTAGGCGCTTTCGACCTCAATCTCCACTTTGAATGCATCCTCTGCTGCGATACGGACTAGAGACGGTGCAAAGAGTTCTTAAAAGACTCCACATGGACATGAGCCTCGCGGAAGGAGGTTTCGGATCTGCACCCTGGAGATAACAGACTTATGTTCAGAAGGCCGAAAATCGAACTCGCTAAAAAATAAAAAGCAATAGCCTCTAGTTGGCATAACGCAATCTTAAGAAGGCGCAGCCACGGATAACAACACCTCAGGGGGAACAACGGAGGGGACAGCCCTCCGCCCCTCAATCTTAACCCATCAAACACCACACACAATGAAGTTCAATCCACACGCAATCAATAATACGTTTTCAAGTAATGACTGGTTTCAAGGTGACAAATCTCTCAATTACTCCAATTTCTACTCGGAACGATATTCTGTTTCGTTTTACTCGGAATCAGAGCGAGAACACAAGAAAAGGCGTATTTCATCATCTCAATAGTGGTCGCTTTAGTTTAGCAAACATTCCAGCAACAATCGAGATTTACAGACAAATCGACGAAGAAGAAAAAGGAGGAACAATAAGATGGCATACCATATGGTAACGACAAAAAGAACTTCGCGACATGATGAGTGATGCAATCGCCATCGGAATACACACTAGCCGACAAGCAAAGGTATCCAGCGCGCGACTTCATCTCTCAGTCAGAGCTTACAGACGATTTGGACAAGTCAATGTGCAGCGGTGGAGGACAACGGACTACTACACCCCCAGCGCACGGGTAGCGCCAACAACAGCGTGAGATATTCGGTAACAGAGATTTCAGCAGCTACTGTAGCAGAAGGCGTTCAGAAGTCGGTAAACTCACCAGGGGCTTTTGAAGCCTACCAAGAGCGAAAGAAGCAAAAAAAGAAAGGTGGGATAACACCCACACACAAGGCCGTGAATGTCTGCAGCGGTAGATGTGGTAGAACTTCGTTATGATGGCAGCATGCAGAACGGACAGAAGTGTGAGCGGTGGTTCGAATCCACCCACGGCCACAAGATTTTTCTTATTTGATTTTTTTCATTATCATGACACGCGCGCAAGTTGAGAAACAACCGCAGTTGGTTTATAGAGACAATCACCTACGCCACGCAGTGATGCGCTACGTAGGGAACACGGCAAAAGCAGGTTTGCACACTCTCCCGAGGATAGTATCCATTGAGCATTACGTATTGAATTTAAATGGAGGTGTAACGGTTCGAGTTCCGTTTTTGTCCCAAGGAATGATAGTTTACAACAACCCACGCACAGCAACGATGCAGCGCAAAGGGGAACACGGCAAAAGCAGGTTCGCACTCAAGAGTAAGATTAAGTTGTTGTTCTTGATATTTGAATTGTTTATGTTCGAGTGGTGGTTCGATTCCACACTTTGCCACTAACTCAAAAGACGACAAAATGAAGATTAAAGACACAAGACCAAAGAGCAGGATCATTTCTCAAATACGGAGAATTGTTCGAACTCAATAGGCACTTTGACTTGGTGTATAACACCACGAAAAAGTACATAGAAGGAAGAGCAACCACGCTGTCTGCAAAGGCGAGGGCAAAAGTAGTAAGAGAATACGCACTTAACGAGTTGGGGCATTCTACAGACGAAATGACAGCGCAAGAACTCTGCAGCACTCCTAAAGCTCAAGAGCGAATACAACACCCCTGCTCTGGCGAGATCTCGAGTGAGGCTAAGGAAAAAGATCCCGAGGGAAATCGAACGAGCCATACAACAAGCCATACAACAAGCATTCACCAAATGAAGATAAAAATACCCACTACACATTGATTCTTTCACTTTTTGCCACGGAGATTCCACACAGGGAGCGAAACAGAATTCCTAACCGAAATTTTATAGATTTTCGCTAGTCACCACGTGATGAAGCCTACAAAGGAGGTCAACAACAGCAACCCCGACCTTTTTCCTCCATTTCTAGAGGAGCAGTAAACAACCCACACGCAAACATTCAAACGTAATGAAAAAGATAACCCTAAACAGCATCACCCTCCAGCACTTCAGGGGCGGAGACGAAACCCACCACTTCAGCGGCCAAGACGTCGTCATCAGTGGAAAGAACGGCAGCGGAAAGACCACCATCTTTGATGCCTTCACTTGGTTACTTTTTGGCAAAAGACCACCTAGGCAGAAGCAAGTTTGACGTCAAACCCCTAGACAGCAACGGCAACGAGCGTCACCACCCTGAACACACGAGTGGAAGCCACAATCAGCGTGGACGGAGAAACAATTGAGGGCTCACACGCACCCTCAAAGAAGATTGGAAGAAGAAGCGCGGGAACGACTGAAGCCTACCTAGCAGGCCACACCGAAGAGTTCACCATCAACGAAGCACCACAGAGGCCAAGAGAATATAAAGCCTACGTAGACACGCTTTGCAGCGAAAGTATTCAGAGCCATCACCAACCCCGATTCTTTCCCGAGCAAGACGCAAAAGACCAGCGCAAAATCCTAGCAAAAACTAGTCAGCATCACTCCCGACGACATTCGCTTTGAACTCGAAAAGGAACACGCTCCGAGGACGTAGACGCCATTTGCGCAACATGCGGAACGAAGTCACCCGATATGCACCGCGCAGAGCTAGCAGCCAAAAGAAGAATTGCCAACAGCTCACAACCACCATTCCAGCGCGCATTGAGAAATACAAAAAGACATTCGACCCCGAGATGCAGCAGACACCAGTATTGAGTTTGCGCTTTCAGGAGAGCAACAAAAGCTCATCGAACTACAAAAGGGCATCAGCGCAACGACAACGCAAGGCACCGCGTACGGCTCAAATCGACATTGAGAACCGAAAAGCAACAATCGTTCAAGAGGAACTCAGCGCACAACAACGAAACACTCGCTTTCGACCAAGAACTCAACCAGCGCGAACAACCAGTTGAAGCAGTTGCAAGAAGTAGCCAGCCAGCGCACACTCGTGAGGACAAACTAAAGACGATGGCAGCGCAGCGTGAGAACCTCGATTGAGGTGGAAGACCATACAGGCGGAACCCTTTGAGATTGACCCCAACGCTCTTTATTGTCCGTGTTGCAAACGCGCCTTTGAACCCGACCAAGCCGAAGCCAAGATGGAGGAGATGCAAAGCCAATTCAACCAGCACAAGGCAGAGCGACTAGCAGAGAACCAGCGCAAGGGAAAGGCCGTCAAGGAACAAGAGGCGACTAGAAGACGAACTCAAAAACAGTGAGGATGCGCAGCCGAGAGCCACGCAGTAGCACTCAAAGCTCAACTCAATGAAAGCGCAGCGCAAAGCACTCAAACCACTAGAAGAACAGGTGCCAGAACGAATAGCCCTAAGACGAGCAACTCAAAAGCACTACAACTCGAACTCGACAGCATCCCCCGAGACGCGCCAAGCCAAAGAAGACGAGAGCCGACAACAAGAGATTGAGACAGCTCCAACAGAAGATAGCCGAACTCAACGTGGCAAGGCCAAAGACCAAAGCGTGAGAGAAGCCCGAAGCACGCATCAAGGGAATGCGCGCTCAACTCAAAAGAAGCCAATCAGAAACTCGCAGACGTGGAACGCGAAGAAGACCTCAGAAACGAGTACAGCCGAGCTTTTCGGACGCGCTAGGAAGCCAAGTAAACAAGCACTTCGAGAAGGTGAGATTTTCACTCTTTGAATACACGCTAGACGAGCACACCGAAGGAAACGTGCAAAGCCACCATCAACGGAGTTGCTTACGGCTCAACCCTCAACACGGCAGCGCAAATGAACGCAGGTTTTGAGACATCATTCGCACCCTCGCCAACACTACCAAGTACAAGCTCCAGTCTTTGTGGACAATGCCGAGAGCGTGAGACAAGCTTTTGCCCATTCCCTCACAGACAATAGAGATGAGGTGACAAACGAAGATTTCGCAGTCACTTTGCAAGACAAACCCAAACAATAACTCAAAGATAAAATCACCGACAATGGCAAAAACATTTGACGTAGAAAAGGCTGTACAAACCTAACAAGAATACTGCAAGGGTATGCAGAAAAAAACATCGAAGACTGGGCATCAAACGCATGATGAAACAAGGAAAAGGATTTGCCCCTTTGGATGGACGTTGTTATTGCTGCAAACAGCAAATTTATGCAACAGAGGGACAGAGCTTGCGTAGGAAGTCGAAAGACCTACGAGGTCAGAAAAAGAAGGAATAAGCGTTGAAAAAGCGCGCACAGAATTAACAACGGGATGCCCATTCTGTTACCGCTCATTTGTAGACTAAAAACAATAACCCCAAATAAAATCACCAACAATGGCAACACAAGTAACAGCTTTGCGCACGATGCTAGAAAGCAGAAAGCGTACAAAAAGCAATTCCACAACGCACTTAAGGAAAACAAAGACGCATTCATCGCATCTGTGATTGACCTTTACAGCGGAGACGCAGCACTCAACGATGCGAGACCCAAAGCAGTTCTCCAAGAAGCCCTCAAAAGCAACCGTGCTGAGCTCCCAATCAACAAAGCACTCGGTTTTTCCTACATCGTAGTCTACAACAACAGCAAGCGCGACATCAACAGCCAATGGTGAAAGTGCCAACCCTCCACTTTCTTAGTAGGATACCGCGGACTAATCCAAATGGCAATGCGCACTGGTCAATACAAGACCATCAACGCGAGACGCAGTCTACAAAAGGCGAGTTAAGAGGGGGCTGACAAGCTCACGGGACGCATTGATCTAAGCGGAGAGCGAGAGAGCGATGAAGTGGTAGGATATTTCGCACGCTTCGAACTTCTCAATGGGTTTACAAAAACACTCTATATGAGTGTGCGAGAAATGGCAGCATACGCCAAGAAGTTCTCACCCAGCGTGAAGCGCGAAACCACGATAGACCAACTACTCAACAAGGCCAACGCCCCCGAAGCAGGGAAGGCCGTAGGATGGGAAGGCGATTTTACCGCGATGGCATTAAAGACCGTTATTCGCGAGGCTACTTTGGAAAATACGGCTATCTCTCCGTGGAGATGCAAGGGGCAATGGAAAACGAAAGCCAAAGTGGAAACAGCAGCCACAGACGCGCGAGAGGTGATGATTCAAACCACGGCCAACACCTCAATAGACCTAGACGCGCCAGCGGAATGATGCGCAAATCAAAGAGCCAGCAATTTAGCAGCGCAAAGCACTACAACCTACTCAGCACCAAGCGCAGCACCGCAGGCAGCATCACAACCCCAACAACAAGCAGCACAAGCAACCCCCGAAGCGATGATGTTTGCAGACGCTCCCGACTATTAAACCCCTAACAATAAAAGACAGTGCTCCTACACGTTCTCAGTTTCGTCATCAGCAGCAGTGCTATTTGCTCAAAGCAGCAAGCGGTGAGATTTTTGATTCTCGACTTAGGTATGAGTTTGCGAGACATCAAACGTCGCCTCAACTACGATTTGAGCAACGTTGTAGGGGCAGTAGTCACTCACCGCCACGGAGACCACGCAAAGTACCTAGCAGAAGCAGCAAGAGCAGGGTATCACCATTCACACCAGCGAAGACGTGATAGACCACCAACCCGAGGACATACGCGGATTGCTCGTAGAAACCTACCTCCACCAATGGACACTCCTGGGAGGAAGTTTTTGAGGGTGATGCCACTAGTCGCCATTCACGACGTACCTGTCAGGGCTTTCGTAGTGCGACACTCGAAATGGGTTCATTGCTATTTTGTGACAGACAGCGTGACATTGTACTACCACCAACTCGAAAGACCAACCACATTCTCATCGAGAGCGAACTACTCAGACGCGCTTTTGGCAGAAGCCATTGAAGAGGACGGACACACCCAGCAATGCGACCCCCGATTGTTAGCATCGCATATGAAATCTCCACAACGATCAGAGTGTTGCAGGCTCAACCCCTAGAGGGGTGCAAGAGATAATACTTCTTCACCTCTCATCAGAACACCAGACCCCAGGAATTTCAGACCACGGTGCAAAAAGCCACTGGCATTTCCAACCTACACTAGCAGGAAAGGGGTTGAAACTCGAGACTACAAAACCATCAACCCAACAAACCATATGAACATCGAAGCGAAAGTAAAACGAATCCTTCCAGCCGAGACGCTCACCTTCCAAGATGGACGCACCTACACACAGCAGCTCATCATCTTAGATTGTGGAAGTACAGCGAAGCACGGGGAGTTCTACGAGAACGACATCCCAATCTATTTCGGAGAACGCCACCTAGACAAGTTAGCGAGGCGTCACCGAGGAGTGCAAAAAGTGGAGGTACATTTCGGACTGAAAGGACGCGCTTACACCACCGATAAGAAGACAATGTAACGCAGCGCGAGGGCTGCAACCCTAAGAATCAATCGCATACGACATCAGGTGCTGGAACAGTCACAGCTTGTGCAGGCAGTACAACAATCAATGCCACAAGCACCGATGCAAGCATCCACGGCTCAGCAATACGCACCACAACCTCAACAACAGACGCCTCAACCGCAACCACAAAGCGAAGATGCGCTACCATTCTAGAAGATGAAACGTATCTATTTCAACCAAAACAGACCCACCCACCGTGAGCAACTTTCTATTGCTAGATGAAACGATAAACAACCTTCCTTTGGGCGACTACGTAATCACGATAACCCCGAACCGCAAGACGCGCAGCACTCAGCAAAACGCGTATCTCTGGGGAATAGTTTACCAGCGGTGCTTTTTCCGGACTGCAAGACGCAGGATGGGAGATTACCAACGAAGAACAAGTACACGAGTATTGCAAACAAGCATTTGCAGCCCGAGAGGTCATCAACAAGGACACAGGCGAGGTGCTAAAGCTTACCCAACAGCACGGCACGAATGCAGACGGCAGAGTTCAACGTCTATGTGGACAAAATCAAGGCTTTTTGCCTTTGAATATCTCAACATCACAGATTCCCAGAACCCAACGAAGAATGAAAGATTTAGAGCATCGACTTCAGACGCGTGTGTACGCTGGTTTGCTTATCAGCACCCCGAACTCAAAGGCACTCTCTTTGCCGTTCCTAATGGAGGGCAGCGCAACGCGATGAGTAGCAGCCAAGCTCAAAGCGGAGGGGTAACAGCAGGGGTGGCAGACCTTCTTCTTCTAGTGCCAAATGCCACGCACCACGGCCTTTGCATCGAAATGAAGACCGAGAAAGGCCGACAGAGCGACAAGCAAAAGGGTGGCAAGCACTCATCGAAGATAAGGGATACCGCTACGAAGTGGTGAGAAACTTCGAGGGAGTTCACGCAACTCATTGAGGACTATTTACAACAACAATAAAACAACAAAGGAAAATGGCACGCCCTATTAAATTAGGGTTGGATTACTTTCCTCCGACACGCACTCAAACGACGATACCGCCCTTGCACTCATAGAAGCGGAGTTTGGTATCGCAGGGTATCGCAGTCTATTTCAAGCTTCTAGAGTTCATCTATTCGCAAAGGGTACGCAGCCCTCTGGGAGTGCCAGACGAGCGTTCATTGTTTTATCACAAACTGGGTGCCGTAGGGTGTTTCTGAGAGAAAGGCTTCAGAAAATCATCAAAGGGGTTGGTTAGGCGTTCCTTATTCGACAAAAGGGTACTTAATTCGTTCCAGATACTGACATCGAAATCAATACAACTTCGATGGCTAGAAGCGAGACGCAGAAAAATAGATGATATCGACCCTAGAGTTTGCTTAGTTGAGCAGACGGCCAAAAGTATATCAACCCACGACTAAGAATATCAAAGAGAATAAACAAAGGGGTTTTTGCCACGAAACCACCCCAAACGAGGGGTTTTGCCACAGAAACTACCTTAAAACGAGGGGTTTTGCCACGAAACCCACAAATAAAAAGAAAAGAAAAGAAATAGTAATAGTAGTAAGTAATAACGCGCGAGCGAAAGCGAAAAGAAAGGAAACAGCGCAAGGCGCGCTGAATTTAGAACCGTTGCAGCCAACAGCCAGCAGGCGAACAAGCAAAAGGATTGGCGAGATACTGACAAGCAACCCCTTTGGACGCAAGAAGTTTGCTAGTGCACCACGGCATCACGGCCGAAAACGTTTGCGGACTATGTCGCCAAGTTTGAGCAACATTGCTTTATCCGAAAGCCACGCGCACAACACAGACGGAGACGTGCAACGACATTTCAATTCAGCGGCTACGCATCCCGCTAAGCATCAAAGCAAAGCAACAAACCACCCAAACAAAGCAACAATGGCACAAGTAGAAACAATCGCCCAGGCGCTGGCGAAAACAGACGCAGGCGGGAGGAACGCACCGCCAACATTGAACGTCGTTTGCAAGAGCCATCTACGACGTTAGCGACATTCCAGCAGGGAGGTTATCACACTTAGGGAAGTCGTAACACATCAATATACCCCGAAAATACAGCCTTTGTGCGCTTCTGAGCCACTCAGATGCTGTTAGGTACTGCACCAGCACTCGGACATATTTTTGCGCGTTGTAGGGGCAAAATTCGCGGTTACGTGGTTGATGTCGCAAATCGACTATTACGGTCGCACGCTCAAAACAGCCGACCAACTCACCGAAGCAGACACGCAACGCATAGCAATGGCAATTCTCGCAAATTATCCACAACTGAACCTTGCAGAGATTATGTTGTTCTTCTCTCGCTTGGCGGGTGGCATTTTACGGACAAGTGGCATACGGACAAGTGCGCGCGGAGAACATCACGGCTAAAAATTCCGATTTCCTCAAACACCGCGCCCGAGAACTCGACCTCTACGGAGGAACAGCAACTCGAGACGTGCAGCCGAAGAACGAAGACGCGCGCAGTTTTACTATCACTTACGAGATGGCAGCACATTAAATCAACGGCCGTCGCACTCTGCAATGGAGACAAAAAGGCAGCGGAAGGAATATATCAAAACTAAATACGCAAAGCAATGAATACTTATCTTTTATCATTTTTAATCGCGTCCGTAACGTGGCTAATCATCTTCACGTTGGAGCTTTGGAAGGCAAAGATGGCAACGAGGAAAGACTCTCCACCTAGATTTGTAGATTGCGGATTAAGGTTTTGCGCAGTGGCAACAATGTCTACTTTCAAAAGAGCTTTGGATTAGACCAGCCTTTATCACCCCATTTGAAAGCAATGAAGACTTTCCAATTTCTACTTGTAAATGCTTGCATTCATCCTGTCATTTTTCCACGCGATACGCGGAGACAGTAGTGATGGCAAGGGATGGCTCATTTACCAAGTAGAGATATGCCACAGTGATAGAAATGCTCAAAGAAGCAAATAGAATTATCGAATCATCAAAACAACAAAGCAATGAGAAGATTTTATTTGAGGACGCATGACCACTGCAGGCAAGTGGCATAAAGGCAGCAATTACGCGCATCATGAAAGCCCAGTCCCAGAAACCGCAGCACCTTACGAGGGTACACACATCAGAAAGGGCAAGACTTAGCAGGCGAAGAACACAGAAAGTGAGACCCCGAAACGATTGGGCAACTAGCATTCCCAGCAACAGAGCGACACCCCGATATTTGGGAGGGGACGTCATCGAATAAATACGGTTGTTGTATGGTGGTGTTGTTCGACTATCACTAGCCGATGGGTTTAAAGTGATTGCGCGCAGTAAAGCCAGCGTACGCTGTGAGCGCCTAGATGAAGGATATTTGCATTTTTAAGTTCAAGAACCACGGTGCAAAAGTGAGTGGAAAAACATCCACGACTGATTTAACGACCTTAACCGCAAGGTCACGAAAAAAGGTATAACAACAATGGAAACAACAAAAGACAGAGCCACCGAGTATTGGGACAACGAAATAAAGCGCGCAGCGGAGGACACCGCCAAAGCAAGGGCGGAGTATGAGCAAGCAAACAAAGAAGAAAAACAAGCCATAGACCGCAAAAACGATGCCGAGGTGAACCAAGTAGCGGAGGAAACAAAAGGAAGAAGCGCGCGAAATCCACAGACTGAAGTCGCTCATCTGCTCGCTAAAGTGGGACGCTTTTTGATGGCGTCAAAATGGGAATGTATCACCCGAGAAGCAACCGAGAGCTACAAGAAGCGGAAAGCAGAAGGAAGACAACAAACAGAACCCACCCAGAGCAAAGGAAGAAGACAATGAACAACCCCACAAATTCAATTACAAGTGGACACTGAAGGATGCAAACTTCACGAAAGACAAAGACAAAGTCTTTTCTTGCTTTTGCGTGTGGAGGAGGTAGCACAATGGGATATAAACTCGCAGGCTTTGACGTCATAGGATGCAACAGAATGAGATCCGCAATGATGAAGATTTATCAACACAACCACAACCCGAAATTTGCCTACTCGAGGCCGATACAAGAGTTCAAACAAAGAGAAGGTTGCCCGATGAACTCTATAATCTTGACATCTTAGACGGCTCACCCCCTTTGTTCTACATTTTCAACGGTAGAAGCAGAGAAGAAGCGTGGGGAAAGATAAAACATTTTAGAGAGGGACAAGCAAAGCAAGTGTTAGACACGTTGTGACTTCATCGACCCTAGCTAAAAGTTGCAGCCTAAAAATCGTAGTTGCTGAGAACGTAAAAGAGGCTACTAATGGGAAAAGCAATGAAGTATATCGTGAAGATACACGAAGGGTTCTACAGGCAGGGTATTGTTACCCACTTCTTGTTGGAACGCTCAGAACATGGGAGTACCGCAAAGGAGGGAACGCGTGTTTTTCGTTTGCCTACGGAAGGATTTAGCAGAGCCAGTGCCGATGCGACAAAAATCTATTTGAGCAACAACCCTACATAAACCTCACATTCAACGAGCCGATGATTCCATTTGGTGAAATTGCTGACTATTCAGGGCGAAAGCTAGAATCGCCTATCTTGAGAATGTTATGGGATAACAGAAAGGAAGGAGATACAACCCAAAAGCAAGCTAGTATAAGGATACGTGGCAAAAGTATAACTTCGGACAAAGCTACGTTTACAACGAAAATATATGTCCAACTCTAACATCCAAAGAAGATAGTTTTAATTCTATTTGAACAGTGCCCCGATATTTTAGGAAGAAGCGAAGTTTGTTGTATCTCATCTTTTCCACAAGATTACGACTTTCTAAAACAGAAGCCACACTATGTTTGCGGAATGTCTGTGCCGCCTATTATGATGGCGCAAATATAGAGCAGAATACACGAACAATGGCTTACCCCAATAAACGAAGCCAACAAATAAACCCCGATTCTTTCCAACACTTTTTCAAATTGGGAAAAGAGTTCATAACTAACAAGACAATGAGAAAAAGCCCCTTTGTAATCGCGTTATGCATGTCGTCTGCTATCGTCTTTGTTGTCGGTATGCTTTTGCCTTTGGGCTGATGTTAGTATCCTACTTCTCAAAGAGCAGCCACCAACACAACGATGCACCAGCAAACCCACGGAGCAATATGCAGACAGCCTAGTTGCCCCGAGTGAAACAAACAAAACAAACAGCATGGAAAACTCAGAACAACACTCAGAGCCTTTGACGCGTGCGAAAAAGTACGCAAAGGAAAGGCGGAACTCTACGGACATTCGTGAGATTGGCGAACTATTACACGCTTGCAAACATCATCTACTACAAAGCTAAAGCAGCGATAGAAAAAGCCTTGGAACTACTACGCCAGAAAAGAGGCTTTCAATCGCCACTTCTGATTACGCGATTTTCGCTCTCCTACAAAGCGAGATTGGAACGTGCAACCTATACGACCTTACTATAAGCGAGGCGACCGCGTAGGAGAAGTCGACTGAACGAAGAGATAAAAACCACGCTCACATATAAAGACCAAGGCTACAAAAGGTGCATGGATACTTTTACGATTTCGACTATTTGTTTGAACTTATCCTCATCAAGATAGCTTGCATCCAACAGCCCGAAAGAAACGATACAAGGCAAAGCGATGATATAAAGCCGAAGAAACAGCTCTCAAAGATGCGTTTGTCGATGTTGCAGGTTACGCGATTCTGTGCCTAGCAAGGATATATCGAGAAACAGCCTACAGATGGAGAATAGCACCAGCGAACTGACACGCCACGGAGGGCAAACCAGATATAGCAGCAGTGAAATATGAGACTACAACTAACATCAAATCAAACAGCACTTGGCTAACAATGGAACAATAACCCCATAAGTTTCAATCAAACAATATGGCGGCAATAAAACAACATTTGGTACAACGTCAAGACACGTTACATCAGGAACAACCGAAGGCGGCATTACAAAACCCATCATCGAAGAGTATCTCACCCAGCACTCTCCTTCACTGAAGCGAGAGAAGACCAGCAGAAACCACTAACATACAGCCACCGAAAGAGTTCGACATCATCGCAATATCACGCACCAGTTCTCTGAAATCGTTTACGGGAGACAAAGAAAGCGACAAGTGGTTCAGGTGCAAAAGATCAACACCACCACATTGAGACAGGCGCAACGGGACGAGAGAGAAAATCTCCATTTTCTTTTTGGCGTCAATCTGAACAACACTCGAAGCTCACACCGCTGGACAGGCATCTCAAAGCACGATGTGCTACACCGTTGAGCAAGTGGACGAAACGAAAATCATCAAGTAATCAAGTAACCACACCAACCCACACTATGAAAGTGAACACTTATATCGTGACTGCTAGTTATTCCAGTGAAAACAGGCGAAGACAGAACCAAGACGTTTTCTTGAAACGTACTTAGATTTTACGGGAACGCAGCAAAACCAGAGTTTGAAGCACTTGCAGCGATTGAACTGGTCTCACAAAAATCTGCATTGACACCGTAAAGCCTATCAAGCACCACTAATCATCAAGTATTTCCAGAACCGCCCTAAATGGTTTCTTGCAGTCGTCACCCATTATTGAACAAATAGATGGAGACAAAGCAAAAGAAAAGAAATCGTCTTCATGGAAATGAAAAGAACGGGCACAAGCAAAGACACAACGTAAAGGGATATGCTTTCAACTCTACACGGTATGCGTCTAATCAATATAAAGTAAATGTCAGAGATTACGGATGTAGTCAGGTAACCAGCAAACAAGTGCGGACTATATCGCAATCATTCATTCACTATAGTTCAAATTCTCAATAGTTCGCACCCCTACTTTTCTCTCAACCTGCATACACCCGAACGATGAACAATATCTTTTACCAACATACGCGCATATTTCGCGCCTTTTCTCACCAATCACAACAAGACACAGCGCAGCGCGTTCAGCAACTAATCACCAAAGAAGCAGAACGCACGCTCCAAATTCGAGAGTTTCAAAGGCGAACTATATTTGTCTTTCAACAACCGACCCATCCTCCCTTTCAATGGACGAGACAACGAAGAACGAAAGGAAGCGCAAAAAGAATAGCCGTGGAAGTCCTCGAAAACCTGGCACACCAGCACATATCGTGACTATCTCATCACCCACAAAGAAAAGACAAGAGCCCTGTGAAATCATTTGGAGACGGTAATGCCAAGCCAAGCCAAGCAAGACGGCGCAAGGACATCTGGGTAGCGAGATTTTTCTTTGAGGAAACAATATGTAGCGCGCGATTCAGCTCATGCACGAAGAAGCCGAAGCTTACCACCGACAGAAAGTAAAGCAGCCCGAAAGAGGCGAGATGAGTTTTGATTTCCTATATGCAGAGATGGGAGCAAAGCGCGAAATCAGCAAGGAAAGCCGAGAACGAGCAAGGCCGAGGATGAAGAACAATACAGAAACGAAAACAAATGCGACTGGGAAGCACCAAAACGTGTCGCAGAACATATCAAGAAAACACACGCAAGCGTCAAACACTTCCTCGATTACTCCTCCCTATGACTGTAAGACGTGAAAAGCTGAGCACGAGTTGATAAAGGCGCATCCTGCGGAAACCGACCCCGAGCAAATCGCTGTTGCAACTCGACCCATCACCATACCGCCACAACGTCATCATTTCTTAGGATTTCGCTTACACGATTTGGCAGCGCCTATGTCTGCACCATAGCGCGCAATTTTGCTGGGAGACCATGTGCAGCTCAAAAATGAGCCCAATGAACGGAAGCATACCCGCGGAATGTTCCAAAGCCACGAGAAACAGTGCACAGCGCAGGAAGAAGAATACAAAAGCATCCGGGCCTTGCACGACGGGGGTTCAGCCTTAGAAAATCGTTCAACAATTGCACGAATTTACAGAGTATCAAATTGAAAGGGTACGAGCACGCTCACCGAGCAGAACAAAGACCGCATTTTATTTTTCATCACCCCAGCGAAGAAAGACGCGCTATAATACGCATCAAAAGGTTTGATAAAAGTAGTGGCTAGACGCAGGGGACACAGAATGGATGGACCACTTTCAATCTTACGGCAGGCCAAGTTTGTTTCCATCTAGGAAGAATCGAAAGTCTATCCCAAACCTACTATAAAAACAACCTCAAGAAACCGTTATTTTGCAGTACGTACTTTTGTGAGGAAGCAATACTCACACGCGTCCTCGGGTGTCCACACAACACCCGAGGCGCATTTTCGGCACTACAAAACCACGCTATCAAACACAAAAGGATCAGTATCAGAATTCAAAACGCAGAGAGAAAAAGAACTACTCCACTGCTTACAAGCTACAACTTTCCAATCCTCAGCGCACAAAGGTTGATATGATTTTTGGAACGCTGTAGCCAAAACCCCAGCGACAAGATTTTTGGGTGTCGGTAGACAGAGCCGTCAGTAATAGGGAAAAATGATACGAGGAGAAGATGTACACACACCAAAGAAGAAAGAACATGTTCGAACATCTATTCCGCAGCTGTGACTAAAGAAAAAGAACAAAATCCCCACGGCAAACTAACTCACCTTTATGAAGAGAGCGAATTCGTGCGCCTGCACCAGAAATGTTTATCACTGCCGGAGTAGCAGATTGTCTACAGAATCTGTAGGCGAATGAAAAGCTACAACGTTGCAGCGTATCACCTTTCTTGTTGTAAACTTATTCGTTTCATTAGCGCGTACAACACGGTATTTCCATTTCTCGCAAAGCAACTCACAGCCTATTGCACGCGTCATCAAGATGTCGTCATGCTTGCCTACAATCGCACCGAACGAACCATTTTGTTTTTGCTCATAGCACAACAATTCGTCTGGCGCACGTTCATCTCTCTCCGTCCAAGAGTCTTTCACGTACGCACGATTGCAAAGTGAGAGATAATAGCGAGGCTTCGTTGCTGTATTCGTGTGGAAACCATATTTGCAGCGCCTTCTTTTATATCCTCGGGACTTCTTTTTCTGGCATACAAATTGGGATAAGCATCTTTCACTAGGTTCAATATAAACCCCGACTGGTCACCATCACACTTCTATCCTTATCTCTTGTTTCCAACATGTGGCTTCTATCACTAGGGCGCATCATCATACCACTTAGCGATTTGCGCAGCTTTCCAAGCCAATAAGTCATGGTCTATATGCCCCTCGCCACTGTGCCACAACACAAGGCCTACCACCATCCATCAAATTCAATCTGTCAATAACGACTACAACAGACCAGTCTGCTTTTGCACCACGGCCACCAATATCCACCGCTACAACATAGCGATGCTCCACACGCTCTTCTGCGTCTATTTCTGGCTTTGCCCACACCCAAAGTCCACCACCTTTTTCCTCTGAAAAACGCAAACCACTGAGGGCTTCCTCTCCAGATACGGAATGTCCATAAACACTCTCCATTTCGAGAGCGACACCCAACACGAAAATTCTCTACTGATAACGGTCAAACACGATGCGACCTGGGTGGACAAAGGCTTCTATGTCGTCGACGGATATTCACTCGCCATCCCTCCGTGGTCGTTATACTTGCTCCGCTCAGATATATACCAAGCTATCGCAGATAAAGTGCTGCACCTTCTTCCACTAGCCACCATAGATATGCGCCAGATTCTTCGCGGTCGCTTGCAGATGTAGTAACATCTTTTTCCTCGCAATAGACGCTCAGCAAGTTCCCTCCTTGCCTCTTCGCTTGGTTCTATCAGTATTGTTCAATGTCAAACCAAGATACAAAACACAGCGCGAAACTGGCTAAGCCCAGCTTTTTGCTGCTTCATATTCGATATGAAAGAGTACCCACACCATTTGCCGTACTTTCGCTACACTATCATAGTCAAGGCGCGCAACAACACACCCGAACAAGCCGAACGAACGATATCTTGCGGTTTCTTGCCAAGCGTTTCTTTCCATAATCCTACCTCGGTTAGATGAACTAAGTTGTAGTCACCACCGCGCGCGCTATCTGGACTTTCTGCCGTTCCGACCTAATGTTACATTGACGTTGGGGAATACGATGCTTATATTCCCACTTTGTCAAACTCCTGCTGGTTTACTTTCCTCAAATTATATGTTTCGCCCAATTCATTCGGGTATCGAGGCTGGATACGCACTAATCGCAACACAAACGCACTCTTCACTTCTGTAGAAGAGTTGCTGTGGTGACTCGACAATTAAACTATTCAAGCCTACGCTATGAACCAACTGAAGCCAAGCCATATAAAGCTGAGTTGCTGTTGAACCGCCCACTGGCGAGCCTTGCGTAGTATTACGCGGATAGGAAGACCAGCTATCCTCATCTCCTCGAACTCAGAGATTAGTTTTCCGCTGAGGCAAATTCAACCTGAAAAACATCATCACCACCTCCTTTAGCTTTAATCTTCGCAAGCGCAGCCGCCCAAAGGGAAATCAAACCGCATCCGAAGGCGCACAAACGCATCTAATACCTTCTCGCGCTCTACTTCGTTTGTTGTCTGCCTTTATGCTTTTAAGAAATGCGCCTACTGAATGCGTCTTTTTCAATCACGCCAACCAAAAGGAATATCAGGCATTCCAGTGGGGAATGTACAACAAGGGAAAGCACAGTCAGACAATTCAAACACGCATCGCTCCCCTATCGACCCTTCACCAGTGATAGGATTAAAAACAGAAGCGCGCAACGACATGCGCTGCGCGTCCTCCTTCAACAACTCAAAAACATCACTAATCACTAGCGAACTATTTTCTCATCATACCATCCACAGCATTCACTGCATTCATGTTTGCGCCTGCTTGCGCCTGCTTCAACAACTCGGGGGGCAAACCTTGAGGAGCTTCCCCACGCGACATCTGCTCCTCCTGCTGTTTCAGACTTTCTAGCAAATCGTCTGCAAATGAAATCACCTGTTTCAAGTGGTTGAGCCAAAGTGATCTGACCGCTGCGCCATATCTCCATCAAGAAATCGTTCGACAACTGACGGTAAACTGGAGAAGAAGTACTTTCTGCGATGTTCAAGTCGAACTCTACGTCACGAATCCGTTTGGGGTCGTACACAATAGCCGTTCCACTCTTGCCTACGATATTTGTAATTCGCTTTGTATCGTAGAACTGCATATACGTCTTCAATTTGCCCCTCTTTTTCACAAAGAGCTAAAGCTCTCGAGAGCAACTCCAACAAAAGACGTTGTTGAATTCTGAGTTTACTGTGCATGCAGCTCACCTTTCTACCGCTGAAGCCTGGTTTACCTTGCAACGCTCCGCTGACGCTGAAATATCCTCAAAATTTTCAGCTGAAGATTCAGAACCTCGTTTATCCCTATCACACCAGGACTTGTCCTGTCATTTTGCTGCAGCATGGGTGTGCCATTCTTTGTGCGCACCATAACCACACCATCAGGACGAGGACCATTCATCTACCATCTCCTCAAAACTCATCTTCCCTCCGACGGCTTCTTCTGGTATAATCATCGTATTCTTTGCGCTATTCTTCATAATCATGTCGTACCAAAACAATCAAAACGATTCACATATCGCTGCTGGTCTATAACATCTCCAACAAACGATGATATCTCTCCGTCTATAAAGGGATAGCCTTGAGACATACGGATGCCTTATGCTCATAGGTGTTTCGTCCTTCAGAATATCACCAAAGGGCGATAAATAGTAATAGTGCCAAAACTCATCGACAAAACCACTCAACCTCAATCAAAGGGTACTTCATCTTCGCTCATACCAGCTTCCACTGCTGCCCAGGCCAATCGAGCTTTGTTTTCCTTTTCCTGAAGCTCTGGTGTAGTCCTCTATCTCTATTTTATAAACATCGCCATTATTGAAGTCGTGACAACGATAACGCGATTTTGTTTCCCTTTTCGCCACACCTCTATCACACGCTAAGCTGTGTCTACTGGAGCGTAAAACGACGCTCATAATTGCTGCCCTCGCCAAAGCTGCTGGCGAGAAAATTCTGCAATACAACTCTGCTAGATGCGTCAGAATAAATGTCGAAAGTCATAGCATCAGCTGTTCGCGCAAAGCGCGCGCACGAACTAGCGAAACTAACCGATGTATCTCACCAACCACAGAACAATCCAACCACGAAAATCACGCATATTGGCATCTATGAAGAGAGATTAGGTGGCACCGCATCGTCCAACAATCTGGTTTGTCATTCTTCCAGCCATAGTACTTTCGATGCACAACAAGGCCACTAATAAGAATTCCTCCATTGCTCGACCAAGCATCTCGTCCATACGGTTAAGTTGCATATTGTACTGCAACACACCATTATTTCGCCTAGTTTCTGTTCATCGCGGTCGGCAAAACAAGACGGCTCTTTGCTTTGACTGCGCCACACCAAGAACACTACGCCATGACGTAGCGGTTGTTTTTCAAAGGAACAGTGCCTTGCTCTAGGTATTGCTCTTCGGTAATAGTCCTACCATCTACGCACACCAAAATCTTTTCCTGATCACCCATAGCAGTATCCTTGTTCCGCTCCTATCTTTCCTAAATTGCTCCATCCCAAGCCAAATGACGCTCCGCTTGAAACAACACCTCCATTCCCAAATTTTGGCGTCTGAGATACAGACCTTGCGCTTTTCGCGTTTCTCAGCTTTAAGGTCCACGCGCTTTGATTGGTAGTATCTGTGACATAATTCTCCTTTTCTAGCAAATCTAGCAAACTGACCTGCCTGCACTTAAATGTTCATCGTAATCTATCTCGATGACGTGGTTCAGAATTCATACGTTGCAACCAGTCACATAATCTTCTGCTCCTAATCACACTTTTAGCATAACGCGGAAATATTTATAAGGACTCACTTATGCCCCGAATTACATGTCTGACTGCAACTACCGCAACAATAAGCGCAAATCGCGGCTACCCCAACATGGTTCGAACTGCACCGCGTTCAAAACTACCACACACAATAAGCGTACGAATAGTTTTCAAAACCTCGCCTGCATTCAATTTCAAAGCGCGGTAACAAACCACCCACTCACGGTTATTGGGTAGCCACACCTAATTTATCACCGTTGGGTTTAACTCTACCCGACTTCCCACCCGATGCGGGATTAGACACATCAGCATTTTGGTTTTGGGCTTACCATAGTCTAAAAGCCGACCATGCCCATCTAAAGCCAAAACATACGGATATGAAGTTTACTGTCCTAGACAACTGATGAGGGAGAAAAAGACCGCTGACGAGATGCCAGATTATAAACATAAGGCATAATTATCCGCTCACCGATGCAGGCTTAAATACAATGACGCGCTGATTGACGCCAATCGCCAAAGTACACGCGCCTTTTGAGGTACTCAACAGCGGTTCTACTACTGGCAAGATGCGGAATCACCCTCTTTTATTCTTGCTTCAACAATAATATCCAATTGTAGGGTCCAAATACCCTTCGCGCTTCCGATTGAAGATGGAATCAGAGATACAAACATGAGACCCGGAGCAACATCAAACCGCGTTCGAAACGAATGAAACAGCATCATCTATCTGTGTTATAAATTTTGGGTTCACACAAACATCTCAGCTCACAGGTTGCTTTGCGCTGAAGGCGCCGACCCTACCAACGTCTATAGAAAGCCACACACCCTCAGAGGAGCGTATGCGTGTCCATATTGCCCTCACTTAACGCTTTTAACGGCTGCAGATAAACCAAAAACCTCACCACTACCAAGCGTATGCGACCTGCTTCAAAGAAGAATGGATACCTCTGATGTATACAATTTTGTTAGGCAACTCACGATGTCGTCCAGAGTGAGAATTGTTTTATGCATCAGGACAAACAGTCGTTCCGTTCTTGATGGTGCAATCAAACCCTAACCAAACGCAGAGACCATTCAAAAATGGATGCCCAGACATCTTTACGGACATAAAATAAAATTCAGAGCCAAACTGTAGAGACCAGAGACCTCAGCCTTATAAACATTCCGATTAGGATGATACAAAAAAGGTAAAGCATTCCATGATAATCTTACAAATCTACTTTCAAACTGGTATCCCTTTACCTGCGAATATAGTAGTCGATGTCCCATATCATACACTTTATCTGCGCCAATACTGAGTGGAGAATTCTACATTGTCTCGACGAGAAGTAATGGTCGTTTTTCTCTAGTGCTTCAAAAGCCTTTCCCAGACCAGAGCCGTAGAAATATATGCGCTTTTTGAGTTCATAGATTCAGCCTTGAATTGAAAGAGAAACCAGACAGGAGAAATTAAAACATCGATGCGAATCATAATCATCCGTGAGTTTCCTATTTACCAAGTTCTGATACCCTCTAGGTATTTTCTATATCACGTTCTGTTTGCTTTCCGTCGAAATAGGGAAACGATGTTAGATAATAGAAAGACGATGTTTGGAGGCTGGAGTGCCAATATATTTTGCATCAAACGAAGGCAACTGCTTACCTGTTGTTCCTGTTGAGCGGCACTTTTTGAGTGTAATATGCCGGATTCGCATCAATCAAAGGTCATGCAGAGATCGTAGTTTCTCAAAAGGTTTATCACCAGCAGAGACTTCACTATACTTTTCCCATTTTGGTCAAAGGTCTGCAGCCCCTTCAAATAAAGATATCTACACTCTTGTATCGACCAACGCTCCAACACATCAACACCATGAAGACACCAGACACAAACGATGGGTCAAACAAAGCCATACTACTACCATCGTCAGAGATAGCCGGCATCACGCCGAAGTCGTCTGCATTAAAATCAGGCGGAATGATGGAACCAAACTGCCATCATACAAACGAAGTGCATAGCGAATAAAGAATGGATAAATAAACCTCCCCTTCTCTACACCTTCTTCTGCCCACCATCTTTACAGCCTCAGCCATTGGTGATTCAACCCTTCGGGTGCAAAATTCAGGATACACTGCGGTAAATCCATTCACCTTCAACCCAAATTTTAATGCACTTCTGGCAAATGGTTGCCCAATACTGTATCCTCCATTTTGACCAAAGCAGATGCTCTATCCCAACATCTTTAAGAATCATCAATACGTGACCCACAGAAAGCACCTGCTTCACACCCGTCTGCCGATACACCTATACGTCTAGACGATGGCTTCGTGCAACTCTCTATAAAGCCAAAAACAATCCACCACCACTCCATAACACTACATTTTTCTGCCCCTCTGCTGATGATGTACAATATATCATCGTTACGCTCCCAACGTTGCACGCTCACTAGGAGGAAAGACTAAAAGCAGAACCATCATTCGATGAGCTTCGCAGTGTAGCGAATCACCGTCTGGACTAACCAACTCTGGTGGATTGGCGGCATATCCTCGAAATAAAATATCTTGAACCATATTCCCGAACTTATCGTTTATAAAATCTAGCAAGTATCCACAATCCACCAACTAGCATAATACCCAAAAAGTGGAATCAGTCCGTAATACCACGGATGACGCGTTACGACCTTGCGCGCCTTGTCTATGCTGTGCTTGGCGGTAGATGAGTGTCTACTCTGGAGATGCGCAGTGTGTCGTGGCGATATTGCCAACGCTCGCGCCATCTTTCCTTGATGAGAGTTGCCCCCTCTGGCAGATACTATCACGATACTGTCGCGGTGGTAGATGGTTTGGCGCAAAGTGTCCGCTGTGTCACTCTCAGCGTGTCGTGCTTTGGTGATGGTGCGCGTTATCTCCTTTGAGGTCGTGCAGCTGGTGAGGGACAAACGCGATGGTGCCGTGGGATGTATCGTATCATAATGTATCTTATATGTTTGTCTTATTGTTTGCTTTATTCGAGGAGTTGCTGCTATCTTTGCTGCATAAGGCATATAACAACAAACAATCAACCAAATTATAGTACTTACTTCGTGTTATCACCTATTGCTAGATGGCTTTTGTGCTGTTGGTCAGTCACTACTCGTGCTGAAAATACCACTTCTCCAACGATACAAAAGATTAGAGAAGAAGTGAGGTTACAACCGTCGCACCGATAAACAAGCCTTGATGCAGGATGCGCTTGCCTTGAGAAAGGACGCTAGAAAAGCATTTATCAAAACACTACAACACTATGGTGAAAAAGTCGATTAAGTAGCACACACAGAACTCAGACAGCTGAGGGATTAGTGCCATATTACAGAAGCTTCTGTTGTTCTGATGATAGCAAACAAAGAGATGAGAATATATCTTATCATTATAGTTATAGATAAAATCAGTAAAACTTGTGCATCCTGTAATTTGGATGGAAATGGTTTTGTGTGCACTTTTGCAGGTGTGATTCTCGGATGAGCAACACTATAAAAGTCCAAACTCTCTGCTCTCCCTTGAGGATAAAGCCCGATGCCCTACCGCAAAGGGGCTTTTCTTCACAGTGGACTTTGGTGTGGAAGACATGGAGCTATATCTAATGTTAGATGTAGCAAAAAGAAAGGAGGTGTTGCTCATGAAAGTCCCAGGAATCACATTTCAGCTGGAAAGAAACTTATTTTCCGCAAATACTACATCTCGAAGAATGGTCAAAAAGGTCTATCCGAAATGGGAGCTTTCCCTATGTACGGGATGAATAAAGTAATTCAATTCGGAGGAACGGGTAGGCGTTCCTTTTTCTTCTACACGTTCTTTTCATATACAACTTCCCGCCATACTCTTGCGCAGCTTGCCATTCTACACGACAACCGCGTGCATCCTCCCACGCCATTGCAGAAGTAAGCAATGCTCGCTTTTCGCAAGATACTTGATACTCTCTCCTAGAGTGGAGCGGTGGCTTTGCAGGGCATCTGACTTCTCAAACTCATCTGCAAAGTACGTTTCAAGCACTTCGTAGCCGTGTTCAGTGAGATACTTCACGGCGCTTTTCACGCTGCCGTAATTTGTTCGCTGGTGAGTCCGCGCATTGGCTGACTGATAAATCCATATTTTTCATTGTCTTGTTGTTTTATGTTACACAATCGTCACCGTTATCTCCTCCCCCTTCTTTTTGCGCTTCTGTGCATCATCTTGTAGAGCTTTTTCAAGGTAGCGCGACTATTTAAGACGGTTCCAATCTGCTTTATTTTTCCCTACTAGGATGCAGCCGTGCGTGTCCTGCGCGGTGTTCCTGCGTGGATAAGCACCCCTTGCAAACCCTTCACACCCACAAGGCGCGGTAATTTGCCACCCGCAAACACTGATATGCGATGTGCGTGAAAATCGAGGGCTTACGCTGTCCATATCACGCGGTACGTACCCGTGGGGATTGCCGTTATCCTGCCACTTTGAGCTTTGTAATCGTGTTCAGGTTGTCGGTCGGTGAGATTGCGGTCGGTGTCTTCAGGCGTGTCGCAAACTTTTTGCCCTGCAATTTCAAAGCGCGCCAATCGTATAGGTTTCGCGTTTTGCGTTTCGTCTGATATAGATGTTCATTTCTTTGTTATCTTTTTGGTGATGGTTGAATGTTTTGACGCGCACCCTTAGTTAGGTCTTCACCCTCCTCAGGGCGCGCTCATCATGGTTACACCGTTGCGTTGTCCGCTTCGGGAGCTGCTTGGTCTTCGTTAGACTGTTTCCTCATAGGGTCGGTAACTAGTTTCACAATGTCCGCTTCAGTCATTGGCGGTGGGGTGTCGTTGCTTTGGGTTGCACGCTCGATTTCTTTAAGCACTACCACGGCTATTCCTCTGCTTATGTCGCTGGGGTTCTCTCTGCACTGTCTCTCTTTGCTCACGCTATCTCTGCCTTCTTCGCGCTGCCCTCTGCCATACTAATCCCTTCAATGATTGCCAACAGCACCGCGCAAAGCATCGAGATAACGGGAAAAGGGTAACAATGCACACCACTAGGTCAAGCATCACCTGCAGAGGTAAATCGAATAATAGAAGCAACTTTTGCCTGTTCCCATACGCATTTTCAGACTTTCGATCTCACGCTTCCGTTTGAACAGCCGACAATTAAATCAGCCATAACAAAGAGACAAAAATCGCTAGCCCTGCAATTAAGATTATAATTCCGTGCAGATACAAGTGTTCTTCTGCAAAGTGGATAAATGTTTCTTTCATCTCTGGTAAATCGTTTAAGTAGTGGGACAAAATCGCTTCAAAAGCTCTCCCTGGTAAAGACGACGGCCACGCGTCACCGTTGGGAAGTTGAACAAGCCAAAGCGAACACCTGGGATTGCTTCGTGTTGATGTTCGCTGCAAATCGCGCACGCATTTCATGTCCTCCTCACTAGTATTGAAATTAACACCGCCTATCTGCTCGAAGCGTATCATCATTATAGATAGGGCAGTCACGGGCATACAACCACGGAAACCCTCGAATACTCGCCAAATTAAACAAATGACGAGCTCATTGTCTGAGACAACGGTTTTAAAACGCACAAGTCCCAAGCTCCGTTACTGTAAAACTGAACATCCACCTGCGCTCCGTTTCGTCTGATAAGAACAAGTTACCATCAGCCAAAGCATCGCTGGTCGGCTTTCTCATCGTATCACCTCTCACCACGTATGCACACTCCACCGCGTTTCTCCCATTCCACGCGCCTGTGCCTGCACCATCCGTGGAAGATAGCGCGTGCAGTCTCTTCATCTCCCACAATCACGCCCTCCGTTGTTTCGGGTTTTGTCAGGGCGTCCCTTGCCCTTCAACCACTTCACAGCCACACTCCGCTTTCGGGAATAAGTTCGGGCAAAATCATGTTGTGATTCCGTGTCGAAAAGTGCCGACTTTCTACCACGTCCTCAATGTCCAGGGTTTCTCACCGCATCACTGGGTAACGGCTGCGCTTCGCAATGTTCATTCTTACAACTATCGGGCAAAAGGTCAGCCTTCCTTTAAATCCTCTCCCAAAATGTTTGCCTTCCCTTCCTAACGCTGTCACGCGGTTTTCTAGGGGTTGCAAATCAACGCTTCCGCCCTCCGCGCTTCCGCCTGTGCCTTCGGGTAATAAGTCATGCCCTAATCTTCCCATCAGAACCCAAAAGGCTACTGCCATCTGCTGCTGTAACATTGGAACTGGAAGCAAAAGAGGATTTAATCTTATCACCATCCATCACTTCTGAGCGAGCCAACAATCCATTCGTCGCAGTTCGCGACTACTTCGCTCGGTTGCCAATGGAGTTAAGTCACCATTCTTTTGCAACTCAAAGGGGCATCAGTTCATCACGCACCACCCTTCAACACTGAGTCACCCCAAAGCCCACCTTGGGTTCCGCCCCTGGGCTGTGGTATCTCTACCTCTTGTCCGTAGATGGGTCACTCACAGTGACCTCAATACGACCATCGGGCAACGTCTTACCTCTTTCTTCGTACATCTCTATATAAATTTTGAATTAAAAACACTGGGTTTACGTCTGCGCTTTAACTCGTCCACCTAGATTATCCTGATAGACAGTAGCACACTTTTGTTTACTACCAATTCCCACTTCTCGTGAACTGCCGCAGTTCGTCATGGACAACCAATCAGACAAAACGCTGCATACAGCATATTTCGTGAATAAGCTTTTTCCAACAACGATAAAGGTCGTCTCGAATCCCGGAACACGAGTTCTATATCGTACCCCTCTCGCTCTAGCAGGTCATCATTAAGATGCTCTCCTTCAATCACATCTAAACGTATGGGGAATAACGCTCCACCACCTCTACAAGCTAAATCTAATACGCGGCGTACACGGTCTGCTACCGTCTTGCCCCACGTCAATCACAGGGCTCGAATAGGCTCGCATCCGCAGGCAATGGCATAACATCACCTTCTACATACACAAGGTTTTCCAATACTGTAAAGCAAATTCTCAAATGAGAAATGCAAGTATTGAACGCTTTTTAACATTCGCCAAATTGTGGCAGCAAGCACACTCTTCGCACTCCAAGTCATGACTTCTTGGGACGAACGCCTTCGAGATAGCTGCTCGCAAATGCACGAGGACTCCGATTGCCAATTCGCGCATAATCTTTTGCATCTGTTTTGTTTGTAATCAAAAACCAATCATACAAAGTGCTGAACGCAGATAACGATGAACACAATCGCTGATAACATCTCTAGCCAGCCTCGATTAAAATTAGATGGCATAGACAAAGTCAACGTATGCGTTGCTTTAATATCAGAACTTCGTTATTGGAAGCCGTACCTGTATCAACCAAATACTCAGCAAAGCTCAATTTCATTTTGTCCATAGACAGAAAACACACGCGCTGAATGTAGGCAACATCATCTTCGTCCTCATCTGCTGCATAGCGGCAATCAATCTGGACGATTTTTCGTGACACGACTTTTTCCCTGTCAGATAGCTGTCATTATAAACATCATACTACCTCTGGAAAAGAAACCGAAATCGTAATCTCTTTTTCATAACCTTATACTTTTATTTGTTTCTAAACCAATTCTTCTGTGGCGTTCTCTACTGTGTGCCAACTCTTGCAAACGTCTTAGTTCTTCCCCTGCTTGCGATTTATATTATGCGTGGGCTCAGACAATACCAGCCAACGCGACAATATCATTAACCAAACAAGCCTTTGCACTACGAGAGTTCTGTTAATTTCTCATTTAGAATGACCTTGGAAGACGCACGGTTAAACTACAAAATCCTCCTCCACAACCCCACCCTCCACTTGTTACCCCCTTTAATACATAAGCTAGGGATAAAAACAACTTTGTTCAAGAAACTTAGAAAATCACTATCTTCCTCCAAGTTGCCGCGCGGTCATAATCAGAAGTCTTCGCACCGATATAAGCAGGTATCACTCACTTCGTTTCGCACTTTCAGTGCGGTTGATTTATTTTATACGTATTCATATCAGAATGTTTTTAGTTAAATAGATGAGCGTCTCAAGAAAAACACGTGGTGGTTTGCATTGGCTCTGTATGGAGTGTTGGTTTGAGCTGGTCTCCAAATGAGAAACAGTCGCTAACGAAAAGCTTGGATTTCCCGTGTTCGTCTACACATAGGGTTTGCGTTTTCTTGTGGCCGAAAGTCTAATCTGAACACGTCTCTGTGCTCATTGTATTCTCAGGGTTTATTTCCAGCCTTCAATGCTAATCCATGTTGCATCACCAGCCTACACCGCTCGGCGCAATTACCGATATAAACCTGCGTTCCTAAATACTGCGCAGAGCACAGAAATACGCACTTTTCCGCTTCCGTGCACCAACTCTAAACGTACCGCCTACCTACATACGTAGATTTGTATTTGATACTAAAAATCCGCTTGTTGCAGTAAGGAGTACCGATAATGAACACACCTATCGTGAAAGGCGAAAAAGAATAAATCATTTCCTTCCTCTTTTTCTAAGATATTGTCCGTAATTCTCAGTGATAATCCACGGGAATATTCTTTTCTGAATCCTCGATAGTCGCACTTACCACCGATAAATACATCACCATTCTCTTCGGCGGCTCTAAGGTGACTTCCCCTTGTGCGTTACGCGTTTCCACGTTGCGCACTCCCTAGATTCTCAATGAAAGCCTTCTTTGCCAAAAAGCAGAGTTAGTAGCTACAAATTTCCAGTTCTGACCTAATTCCCAAAGAGCGCGTCCACCTTCGGGCGCGTGTCTGCTATCATCTTTGCGTGGCTGCGCGAGCCACGCTCCACCACCAAAAGGCGCGCCTTCGCTTTTTCACGCTACCAAATCGGTGACTCTTCACACCAACTCCTCGCTTTGAAATCGAAAATCATCGGGCAGAGCCGTCCCAATCTCCTAGGGTCGCATCGCTGCACCTCTGAAAATCTCTTGCGACTCTCGTCCACGGTGTGGGTGCATGCGTCCTCAATTTCGGACAAAGCAAAATAAACTTTCTCCGCCTTCGCCATGTTGGTTTCTACTCCAACTGCGCAAAATGAGACGTTTGTTGCCACCACTCACACGCAGTAGATAAAGTGTCACCGCGTATCGCTTCCACCCTCGGCCCGTGTTTTGCCTGTCTACTGGGTTCTCTCCGCTGGTTTTGACGTGCGTGCCATCGATAGGCCACGCAATCAGCCAACCAGCATCCGTGCTTTTACGTAGACGAGAAAAGTGTACCGTGACGCCTGCAGTAAAGGTGCAAGTTTTGGTAAATGCAGCCATACACCGCGTTTCCGCATTCTCTCCAAGGCGTGCTACGTTTGAAAGATTCGCAAGAAATCTGCACCTTTGCTTGCCTGCGATGTGGGGCTATTACATCTGGCTCGTGTCTACGATTCTTTTCTGATGACGTCCTCCACACGCATATCCTTCCGTTTGTTTCCTCCTTCACCGACACGCTCTTTGGTCCAAGTCACGCATGTAGGAGTTCGGCATCGAGGGTCAATCCGTCCGCACCCTTTACAGTACGAGTACCTGTATATTTCTAGTTGTCGAAACACCACCCATAGTTCTACTACTTTTTCTGCCTGTGATGTTCAACGCCATGTCACGCCTGGCTGGCCCAGCGCATGTGCCAATGACACTCTCAAAACTTTTGCGCGTTTGCTGAAATCCACGGTCATGCCTATAGTATCGTCCGCCTTGTTCAATGCATTACGACCATCCATCCAACAAAAAGCGGAAAGGTATGCAGATCACGCAGACGTGCTGCACATGTCACCACCTTTGGATAATAAACTATTTTCTGTTTGGTAGGGTCTGACATATCAATCGTTTCATCTCGATTTAGGGTTGCAAACAGTTTCATAAGGGTCACTCATCAAGAACTGTTTCCACATCACTGCCTATCAAGTTCGCTGTGCACCAACAATCGGAAACATTCCTGTGTCTCAACATCTGTGTCTTGCACCTCTATCTCTTTTGTTTGGCTCTTCATACTGGCCCTTGAATGTCGTCCAGCCATTGGCAGCAGACAGTCGTTTCGGTATACAAGAAAGTCGCCATCTTTCACTCACCGGTGCCTTGCTTATACACCCACAGCACAGAAGGCGACAGCCTTCTCCCTTCGACGATCCAGATAATTCCCCAAGTCGCCAGGGCTATCACTACTCGGTATGTAGGCGCCCAGTGTAAGAGGTAATGACGTGTAGATGCTTGCACCACATCGGCGTGCGTACCCACCACCGCACGAGCTTTCATCGTGATGGTCACGCGCTCGACCACTCAGCGGAACTAAGTTCTTGAAGTATGCGCAAGCCCACCACGCGTTTACCTTGCTCGTTGGATTCTTCTACCAACTGAAAAGCACCACTCCACGCTATTGTCCAACATGTTAGGCGCCCTGGGAACCTGAAGACACTAGGGATTGCTGCCAGAGCTGGATCTCTTCTGACCATTGAAGACTACTGCTGCTTCGTTTCGCGACACAGAGATTGTTCCCTCGGACGCACGAGAAGTGACTATCAACATCTGGTTTGGGTTTCACTCCTCACACGCAAATTCGGCGCTGCAAAGTTGGGATGATAGCAAGCATCCCGCCATCATACTCTTGAAACACATCGCCGGATGGCGAATAGATAAAACAAGTGAAAGTCGTTTTCCACCGCGTAATCTATCACCTGTAATTGATCGTGATGCACACTCGCTGTAGCCATTATCGTCCCTCCCTCGTTTTTGTGTTCGCTTGTATTCTCTCCACCTTCCAACCACGTCGTGCGACACGCTGTCAGGAACGCGCTTCCGCAGAGAGTCGATGATGCGCTAGGCTGAGAGTCTACACTAACGCATTCACCTTGGGCGAAAGCACGGCTGCTAAGCTCCCACACGCTCTTCGCGCGCCTCTTGAGGATTGGCGCTGACCACTAAGCGCATCCACAACTCTGCGGAGTTCCTCCCTCCTCCATCGAGGGGCAATCCCCTCGCAAGTCTTCCTGCCACAACAAATAGCCACCATCTCAGACGTGGTGTTGCGCAAATCGCACAACCCGCGTTTGTCGGCTTCTGCCTTTGAAAGGCTTTTGATGTAAAAATGCCATATCTCTCTCTTTGTTTTTGCGTTACGATAATTCTGCTTCCCTGTCACGCCACTCCAAACGAGAGGTTGCCACCATGCACGTCTATAAAAGTAAATCATTGGTCGGTGGCGAACTATGATCGTGAGTGCAACTGCCAGCACCACCCATCTATCAGTGCCGCGCTGCTTCCACCAGTCGAAAGCCAACACTCTATCGGGGTTGGGCGCGTGCAGAAACATCTTCTTCTACGATGGCCACAGGGTTTATGTATTCTTGTGACAGCTCACATTCATCCAGGACAGATGTAAAAATAAGTCTTTCAAAAATGGAGATCCTGCGCACCACTAAATATCTCCTCTATCCACACCTCTGCACCGCACTTGCGACATTCTGACAGCGACGCACCGTCACCGCCTTCCTTTCACCTTCCAGCGATCTAACCTCAGCGCTGCCATCGCCCAACACCGAGCACGCAAACCCGACTTCACAGACGCATCATGCTCCAAGCCACAAATCTAGACGCATCTTCCAGCTCTTGCGCCAGCCACCTGCCACCTCCACTGCGTGTCCACTTCGCCTGGCAGCAGTTCCACGACCACACTCAGCACCAGCGTGCACCTCACATCCACCACAGCAAGCATCACGCAATGGATTGAAGAAAGACTGCGCAACCAATGCTCAACATGCAACAACGTGGGAGAGCCACCGCAACATTCCGGCAACGCACCACGTGCGACAGCATCACGTGGTCTGCGCACATCCTTCAGTGCGCATATCCATGTGGTCAGCTTCAAACACCAGCGTCACGCAGCCCCTCGAAGGCAGCGCACGTGCGCATCACCTTGAGCCGACCAGCATTCTTGTCGCCAGCACCCACCCACGAAAGTCGGCATCGCCACTCGAGGGTATCTCTCGCTTGCGTCCGCCCACCTCTACCAGCGTCCACTTCAGGATTGGTCAAGCGCGACAAAGCATCACCGCTCACATCGCCCTCGCGGTCGCTCACATTCACGCATGAGACAACACAAGAAAAGCCTCATGGAGCAAAGATTGTAATCAGGAGGTATGCTGCCGCGCCATCATAGAGTTGTTGGTCAGCGTCACTGCTGCCGTCACCACAATTATTCCCTCACGGAAGGAAAGGGCTTTCTTATTATGTCAAAATGTTGACTGTATACTTCTAGTGGCCATGGAAAGCTCACGTTTTCTTAATTGGGGCTTTTCAACGTTGCCCACATCCACTCTCACTCGCCGTGGCGGTGAGGCCTTATCCTGGCAACTGTGGCGTCTGTCCATCCTCGATCCAGAGTCGCCCACCCTCAGCAACACCGACTTTCCCGATGCTCGTTGCGCGCTGTCCAAGCTGCGTCGCTCAAGCGCGTCCGTCATTCCGTGGTCGAACTCTGCCGGACTAGCGCGACGCACCCGCTGGCTGCGCTAACTCATCGACAATGTTTCTGCCATAGAGCGCGCGCCGAGCGATGAGCCGTGGCCGAAGTCATCTACGATTTGTGGGGTCCAGTACCTTCTCTCGTCCGCATCCCTCCAAGCGCGCATCTCCTGCTCAATCATCAGCCAGTCTGGAGGTTCACGTCGGCTCCAGTTCCGCGTCGCCCGTCTTCGCCACACACCGCTCGCAAACGACCAGCTACCGCCACACGTCCGATGTTTCCAGCTACCACTATCGGGGTTCATTGCTGCGTGGTAGCCCGGCGCATCTTTCTTGCCGAGCCTCGGTCGACTATCGAAACAATGGGTCGTCCCGTGAGGCGTCGTGTTCACCAGATGCACCGACTCGCAGCTCCGCTCAAACGCAGTGAGGGTTGCCACGTATCACCACATCGCCCCCAGCTCCGCTCGGGAACGTCTTTCCTGGCGTCTAGACCACTACATTCCCTCACTGCCAAACCCTCCGCACGCGCCAGCCCCTCCTTCAAGCCACGTTAATCTGCTCAGCACCGGCAGCCAACGGCACCGGCGGAGAGTTGCGACATCTTCAACTGACACCCCTCTCTCATCAAGGCCGCTGCCGTGGCGGCTGAGCGCGGGCGCCTCGTTCACCGCCCCCAACTTCTGACAAGCCAAGCGCAGCTGCGCTGCGCGTTCGCAAAGGCACCTTTCAGCATCAAGAAATCCATCACGCAGTCGTAACGCCCGGCACACACCAGTCGGGTTTCGCCACATGTCGAGTTTTCGCGCGCGCTGCCACTCGAGGAAAGGAAAAACTCGGCTCATCCCCCATCGCTGGGCACAGGCGCACTAGCCGGACGGTGCGGACTGCCTCAAGTCCTGCCCATCGGCACAGGCTGCACGGCATGTCCGGCGGGGTCTTCTCACGGCGGCACAATGCTTAGTCACCTGCGCATAGTCCCAATCCGACATACGGAAATAAGCCTGCTGCAAAAGTGCGCAGGCAACGGCACCCTGCAATGCCACTGCTGGCGGCACGGGATGCCCAAAACGACTTTGCTTCAGAAGCTCAGCATTAGCTTCGACAACGGCACCAACTGTGCGGCCGTACTCCGCGTGGCTAATCAGCTCGTCCGAGCGTCAGCGTGCTCACCTCTCGCAGAAGCTGCCAGACCATCGTCAGTCACGTTTTTCATCCATCGCCACGCGCGCATCGCGGACAAGCGTAAAAGCTCTAACTGCATCTGTTCTATTTACGGAATGTCAGAAACACCCACCGTCAGCGCGTTTTTCAATGCCGTACCGCGAGCGCTACTGCAGAGATACGCCAGGAGCACCCAGCTTTTCAACGGCGTGTTCTCGTGCGTCGACCCAGAAGGCGGGGCACGCTTCCTCATTGCCAACGGCGCACTGCTGGAAAACTGCTGCTCGGTTCCGAGTCCTGGCTCTTCACTTTCGTGCAACTAGGAGACACGGTGTCGTCCTCCTCTCCCTCCACAGCACCACCTCATCTGAGAGGCTACAGTGCGCCCTCAGCTAGAAATAGTTCGACTTGCTCAATGATCGTCTGACGACTTGTTTTCGGTGCGATGTTCGCTGGGCTTGCGCCAAACGCGTTTTGCGAGCCGTGTTCAGCAGATGCGGGCGCGAGATGGTTTCACTTACAGCGTCGTTCGAGAGACCGCAGCGCCAGACACTTTTAATACTTTCATATATTAGTCTTTTTAATAGAAGGCCGCGAAGTTTGAGATTCTTTCTGTCACAAACTCGCGGCCACGATTTTGCCATGCTCTCTGCAAAGAAAGGTGACTAGCCTGGCGAAGTCGCCCTTCACTTCTTTCAAGTAGTACCATCCATTGCCACATTGACCTTCAGCGGGTCGCGCAATACTTTAGCACCGCTTGTTGGAGATAGTAAGATACGTCCCAACCATTAAATCACTTTCCTGTAACCCGGAGCAGTGCTTTCTTTCCAAATTCCGATATTCTGAGATACCATCCATCGGTGCTGCACGGTTCCTTCACCGTCAATCCAAATATGACAGTTACCCTTCAACGCTACAGCATCACGATAACGCGCACCACGTGCTTCTTCTCCTCAATGTCGTCATTAAAGGTCTTTTCGCTAGAACGCGCGGCGCACCAAGTGGTCGAGCTCGTCAATGCCGCTATGTTTGCCCACCAAGTTCGTCGAAAGCTGGCTCGCCAAAGCAGGTCAATATCACTCTGACAACGACACTGTCTTTCACTGGCACAACCGACCAGCCTATTTTGTTTTCTGCTATCGATTTTCGCTCGGGATGCTTGGAGTGAGTCAATACACTGCAAAACTTTCCAATAGGTTCTTGCGTGAGTTGCAGCAATACCAAGAAGAGACTTATCATTGCGGTATAAGAACATTTTTGCAAGAGCAATGCGGTTTCCTCGATAACCCACTGCGACGTGGCGCAATTTACGCACTGCCAACGAATTTCTCTGTTGTATACAGATACTGCATACCAACTTTCTTGGTGTCCACTTTTGATACCATGAGACTTTCCAATGGCGTACGATTGCCTTTTCTCGTTTGAAATTTGTAATAGCATGCTCTGCTACTTGTGCCTTTGAGGTAGGAGTGCGCTTTTCTGAGACTCAGTAGTCTGAGATAACATTTGTTGGCAGCGCTGCTGCAAATGGGCAACACTTTGGCTGTGGCAGTAAAGGTCGGGTTCTACTTCCTTCTGGGTTTCTCGTAAAGCGCATTGCCCAAAGGTGATCTTTGTACCAGCGGAATAGTAGGAATTTTCCCAAACTCATCACTAGAAGTTGGTCTTTTGCCATTCATAAGCTCCGAACAATAGGATTACCTGTTTCGTCACAGATTCCAGTAACAAGAAGCGTCAGGATGCCCAGGCGTTTGAGTTTTGCGTCTGGAGCGTAACCTGCGGCACCTGGCACTGCAGGGCGCGGTATGGACGTGACAAAGTTGCATCTTTAGCGTCTAGATTGTCGTTTGGAGCAGCAGCACTTTCTGCTTAGTTCCTGTTTTACAGTGACGGCGAATGCGCTGCTGGTCATCAATCATATAATGTTCTACCTCTGGCGAAGTAGCTGGCGTTCTTGGCCTAGTGGGCCGATCACTCAGCAGTAGTGTGCACAGCGTGAGTAAATAGGTTTTTGGTCGATGTCCACGTTCGACGAAAATGACCTGCGCCAATTCCGCCAGTGGCTTTCGCTGCCACTGACTGTTGCCGCTTGTCCGCCGAGTGTTCGAGCCTGCTGAACCGGGTTGGAGTTGTCAATGTCTTTTCTGTTGCGTTGGCCCTTCATGCTGTCTGCCATTCTCTATATAGTTTTCAATTAAACGAAATCCCAAACTGTATCGAGGCCATCGCAGCTTGACTAAAGACATAGTCGTCACGGGCTGCGTCTTAAGCGCTTTTACTTCACTCGCTCCATATTGCGCAGTACAGGAACTCCGTCTCCTGCTTCTTTCTGTCCTGAGTTTCTCTGCTGATTTTGGTATTCTTTCCACGCACCTCCCTTCGTAATCAGCCGCTGCCACTCTGTGCATGTCGCCAGTCGATAGCCTTCAACTTTTACCATTTCAGCTCTCGCGAACAATGCCCCATAATAGCATCGTTGGCAATCTTGATCACGATTGACTTGAGGGCTTCATCCGCTCGTCCGTTGGTCAAGTTCTTCTGCACTTTGTCAAGTTCTGTGAGGGATGCCGAAAGGTTTTCTTGATATTGCGCTTCTAGCTCTTTGCTCCTTTGCCACACGCTCTAAATAATCCTGCGCGGCTGCTGGCTGTTCTTGCTACCTACAGGGAATGCTGCAAAGGCTTCTGAAAGCTCGAAGTGAAACGCTTCTGCCGAGAGGTTTACTGCCTGAGTCTGCCACCGTCATCGTCTACCATCGCTGCTGCCTGAGGGTGAGAATTGAACTGTAGTGGTGAGCTTGCCCTCGCGGTCGCGCATCTGCGTTTTCCGCTTCGAGGCGCATGTCGAGGTCGTGTCAGCATTGAAAGCTGACTACATAGCGCGCGGCATCATCGTCGAAGTCCACATCGAGCTGCTATCTCCTTCATGCGCGACAGCTTCGCGCTTTGCATTCTGTTTTATTGTCTCCCATCTCTGTGTGTGTTGGGCTGCGTATCTGTGCTGCTTTTGCGCGAGATGGCGCGTACGCGCGCGCACAACTGGCACATGATGAACACACCAAACACGCTCCTGCTTGACAGCGACGAAAACTCGCACGCAAACTCATCCGTCGACGGGCGAAGCAAACCTAGTCATTAACGTTCAAACATGTCCTTCCCATCGTCGGCACAAAGATAGCACTCTGCGGCTGGTGGACACGTAAGCAGTCACATCAGGACGAGCGAGGAGAGTTCTGGCAACGTGTCTTCAATGGTTTGGTGGCACCCTCAGCGCGCACCTCGACGCAGTGGCTGCAGTTTAAGGAATGCGCACATTGCCATCAGCTTTGTTTCAGCGCGTGCGACGCTCTTTCGAGTTCGAAGTCCGGCCGAGGTCGCTGCTCATCTCATGCCGCTGCCGCGCTATATTCATCGAGCAACGACTTGATGGTTTGCCCGCACTCGTCGGCCGTCTTGCGTTGGGAGTCGCCACGTGCGACCTGTATTCTCTTCCGTTTCTTGGGTTCTGTCATAGTTGTTGGTCTGATTCGAATTGGCAGGTAACGGAGAGGGACGATGGCACGCGCTCCACTCATCGAGTTAGTTTGATGGCGCGCCACGATGAGTGATGGCGTCTTCCATCACTTGTTGCATTTTCGGCTTCCGGCTGCCTTCACCTCTTCGGGGTTGTGGCTTCGCTGAGGTCACTGCAGGCAGGCTGTTCCTCGCGCTCACGGCTTCATCGCATACACCTGCGCAGCGGTACATGTTCGCGCTGGCTGGTGAAATCCACTCTTCGTGCCACGCTCTCGGGTCGAATGCTTGCCGTCTTCCTCCTCTCTCATAGCCCAGCACGCGCACGGTCTTCTCGTACTCGTCCTTTGCGCGCGCAGAGAAGTCGCGACTTCGCGCGGAGCTGCGTGGCACCACGCTCGTCTGCTAGCCAGGTAATCTTTGAGGAAGATGTGGCGCGTGTCGAGTTCTTCGCCTTGCGCCAGAGTTGGCGGTCGTTTCGTAGGTGGTTTGCACCAGCGTGCCGACACCGCTCAAGAGTCGAGCGCGATGTGTTCAAACTGGGCTCGGATTGAGATTCGGCAAATCCTGGGGTGTATTCATCGCCCCCGTCCAGTCGCTCAACTTCTCGCCTTATAGACCGACACGCTTACCGGCCAGATGGTGGCGCCGTCTCTATGTCGAGGCCAATTCTCGCATGGTATATTCATTGACGGCAATGGGACGTCCTGTCCAGTCTTTGATGGCGATGTTTTCCGCAGGACGCGAAGCGAACTAGGGCGCAACGTTCGACCACAGTCTTGCTCGCTCGACATGCGAGACTGGCATGCAAGTCAAAGCGATGTCAAAGAGACGTCTCAGTCACCGACGTGGTCTCCCTTGAGGCTGAAACTGCACGCTCAGCAGGCCGCCATGGCATAAGCACTGCGCAAACCAACCGATTTTCACCCAACCCACCTTAGGCACTCGAGAGACGGAGGCTGTTTCTGCGTGCCGTTTCTGGAAAAGTCTTGATAGTGATCGTCGTCGCCACCCAAGAGACCGGCAAGCAAGTTGTTGATAAGCGGCATTGCGACTAGCCACCACCAACCACAGAGCGAGCAATGAAACGCTTCGGATTGTTCAGCGGCAAGCTGCCACTGGTTGTGGAAAAACCCTGAACGTTGGTGGTGAAAGACCGACCAGTTCTTAAAACGATGCCGTTTCGCCCGACATTCTCAACCATCGTCCATCGTCACCGAATAACCTTGCTACCCCCTTCTTGACGAAGTTTGTAGTATTTCCTTCGCGTCCCACACACAGAGCGTGCCACGCTGCGTCCAATTCTCGGCTAGTGCGATAAGTGCTTAAGCGCGTGATAAACTCGCAGTAAGAACCAAAGTCTACATGTTCGTCCACAGAAGTTTTGCCACCTTTGCAGGGTGTGAAACTAACCGCCTTCCATCTCTTTCGCAATGTCAGCAATCTCCACATTATACTCCTCAAAGTTCAACAATCGCATCACACCAGTTGCTCCACCGTTCATCATAAATTCGTAGAACATTCGGTCTTGAGCATCGTTTGTAGCCAGAGGTTTCACTGTTGTAGCGCATTAACGCCGATCGACCTACGACTTTGCCCTGCGCCGAAATCGATTCTTCTGGAAACGACCCAGCGAGGAATGAGGGTCAGTCGCCCGCCCGCTGCACTCGTGCGGCTTCAGCGCGAAACTGATCGCGAATCAGGGTGCAGAAGATGAACTCAGAGTTTCGTTGGGTAGCCATTGCGCAAGGAAGTTGTTGAGGTTGCGTAGTCGCTTTCAAGAAATCATTGGAATAGCATCGAAGGACAAAGCGTCCATTCACGGCTTGCGCCACGGTGAGTCGCCATTCACATGGCAATTTGTCGCGACCAGCACTCGCCAACACTTGATGCTCGCCAGGTGCCCAACACGCGATAAGGCACATCAGGATGTTCTCTCAAACGGAGATTGGTTGTCGAAAAGTTCTTGCTGCTACAGCTCCACTGCATACCGCTCTGACTAAAGGCGCGTGTTTCTCGGCAATCTGTTCAGTAGCATTGGGAGGAATGCGTAGAGTGTCATCATCTCACTCATCGGTCACCGTCTGTGGTGCAAATAGATTTCTCCATTGAAAACCAAATCGTTGGGGTGAGCCATCACCGTGCGATTCATGCTGCTTCATCAAGTTGCAGATTTGCCTGCACACGCTCGCGCCACTGCCATGCCTGCCGCGCAGAACAATAGACTATCGGCTTTTTGCTCTGGCGACCGTCAGCGCCCTTTCAGCACAGCATGCCGTTTCCACTGCGCTGATCCTGCATGGTCGTGAAACGCATCGCTCGTTTCCTCGGCAAAGGCCCACTGCAAGGCACAGACGCACTGAAACATTGTCGTCATCGCTGGCGAATAAGCCATGCAGAGTCAAAGTCCACTCTTATAGAGTTTCTCCACCCTTTCACGGGTGGCTTTATTCACGCCTACGCCCGGCACGACAACTCATCGCCTGCCGCATCCTCCTCAGCTTCTTTTCCGCGGTGCAGGCTGCCGTTTCTACATCGCGTGGTTCAGTCAGCACTCTTCAGGTGGTCATGGACGTCAAGCCAGAGTAGTCTTTCTCTCTATTCTTCAAATGCTCCTCACCTGCGCGGTGCGCGCAGATAGCAGCATCCACTCACAGAATTCGTCAACTGCGTTTGCGTCCTGCAACAATCGGCGGTCTCTCTCTGTTTCTGCGTCTTCGTTCTTGGCAAGCTCCACACGCTACTTGCCTTCGCTCCGGGACTCTCGTGAGCGTCAATCGCGTCGCGCCATGGCAAGACCGCGGTTTCGTTCAGAATCCATGTTTGAGCATGAGAGATAGTGTCCACCGCATTTGCGCTGCTTCTCGCGCATTCCATTTTTGTCTAACTCGCGCGCAATGGGCATCGTCGCACTGAGCTTGTCTGTCAGTTTCTTGTGTGCAAAGCCTGCGCTGCTATTTGTGCCGCTATACTGGCTAGGTTTGAAGTAGTCCACGGTGCAGGCGCAAAACACTCTTCCGTTCACTACGCCGACAGTTTCGGTTCACCACTCGCCCAATAGGCATTCTCCCACGCTTCGATCGCCCTTCTTTTCACAGTTCGTCTTGGAGGTGAAAGCAAGCAGCACTATCTTGCCATTGCTCGCTGATCTTGTACTTCCAGTCACCGCCTTTCATAACCTTCGCGCACTGCTACTCCGGAGTTCATCCACCGACCTTTGCATTTCCTCTACGCGTATCTTTGTCGATGCGTTGTTTCGCGGATAGAATCTTTGTGTGTTGCAATTACGTCGTTCAGGATTAATCCCAGTGAGCAAGTCAGAAAGCACTGTCTGCCTTCTTTTCAGCACTAAGTGAAGTGCAGGCCGAAGTCTGCGACACCCTTCAGCGCTTTTGAGCTTGAACATTGTCAACACACTCGCCATCTCTTTATAGCTTTTGTCAAACCACCGTCTGCTTCAGACATCGCCTTTTCTCTGCTGCTGTAAACGTTTCGCACCCTGCTTTGCAGAGAATTGTGTAACACTTCATCTGCCAGTGCGTCTTCATCGTCTCCCAATTCGGATATAGGTCTTTCGACTTTTCACTCTCCCAAATTGGAAGTGCCACAGAGACCAAATCTTTACACACTCTTCCACTCCAGCGGGTTTACTCTGCGCAAGCATCTGCCCACAGGTGCGTATATTCGTGGAGTGCCGTTTCGTCACCATCGCCATCTTTGGGTCCAGGAATCGTCGACCGCCATAGCTGCCGAAACACGCACCTCTCCATGCTGACCGCGATAAAAGCAGTATAATCATCATCTTTATCCAGCACCCACATTGTCGTAGCACTCTTGATTTGAGAAGAAGAACTAAGTACTGCATCACTTTTCGTCTGTCATCGAAAGAAATAAACTCCATCATTACCTGCCTTTAAGAGGTTTTCGCTGCAACAACCCTCCATGGAGTTTTCGATTGGTCGACAGCGGGACTTTATCACTGGGTTTGCTGCCAGATTCAAAAAGACAGCCATCTTTTCGTCGCGTCGCAGATGACTCTGTTCGCTCGAAAGGAAGAAGAAGCCTTGTACGTCACTCCGCATTCTCGACGGGCAAGTCAAACTTTGCAGACTGTTCACCCGTCTGATGATGCACTCATCTCGTGGCTCCATTTGCATCCACAACCTTGAAGCATTCTGCGTCATTGTTTCCAAATCTCAAACCACTCTTCTGAAAGCTTCGGTGCGCTTTACAGCCGCGACGCTCCGTCAGGATTTGTTGGTTCACCATTGGGCGCAACAGACGTGCCATCGGACTGAGCTTTTAGTTTTTGATGTGCACTGCATCTTCCGTAGAATACATGTAGCACGAGTTCTCTCCAGAAAGTTTGTTCCCGAAAACATGTTTCATTATAGTTTGCAGCGAAAAGCTTTTGCAGTTGCTGCTAGAGTGCTGCTACGCGATTGTAGTGCCGCTGAGTGCGAGATGATTTGAGAGCTTTCTCTTCGTCTATCGTGAGGTTGTCTCTTGTTTATCCAACTCGACCCACGCATTTTTCCCTTACCAAACACACTACTCTAACATTAAAGTCCACGTCATGCACATGCCAGGTCCAATCGCCACAAGCACATTCCGCCTCCGTGTATGCGATTCTGCTGGGATGGCGCGATTGCCCTGCTCGTCATGATTGACGAACACGGGCATGGCTGGTTTGCCACGGCACGTGGCGATCGCTGCAAAGGCTACCTTATCAAGCCGTGCTTCTTGATTTTCTTAAAGCTTGCCATAAAGCTTCATAGCCAGCCTTGCGTGGCAGCCTCGTGCGCTGGCCAGCAGCTGTACAGCGTAGCACTTTCATGCCGCTGGAGCGACGAGGGCTAAATATTATAGCCGAGTAGCGCGTTAGCTTCGAGCATCTGGCTCGTCGTGAAACACCACGTGCTTTGACGCTATCTCGCTTGCTCTCACTGCGTCAGCTTCTATCGTTGCGCCCTTGCTAAGTCTAACACGTTGCCCTTCAGCATCGCTCACGCTCACGTCACGCACCAGCATCGCGCATAATATCAAGCAAGACCATCTCGCAATTCTATCTGCTCTGGAAATTTACACCGTCAAAAGCACGTTTTCGTGTGCGGTACGTTGTTCGCGCGCCTTCCCTTCTTCTTGCTCCTCGGCTGCTTGCTCTGCTATTTGAGACATTCGTTTGATCGATTTCGTCCTCAATCATCTACGACAAAATCACCATTCTTGTTCATTCGTTCAGCATAGCGAGCTTCTTGTTCTTTCAGCTCCTCCTCTGCATCTTCTGCTCAAAGTCGGTGCCAACCCTCTAGCCTTTTCGCTCGTCATGCATGCTTAAACGCAGCACACCTTGACGGCGTTCATGGAAGAAGCATTTTCTTTCTCCAATCGCTCAAAGCTGCCCCTTAGCACGCTCAATTTGTTTCTCAGCTTCTGCGCCACTAATCACACTCTCAGTGATGTAGTTTCGAGGTATCGCCAAGGCGATGGACCAAACGAGGGTTTTCATCTTAACCTAAATCCTCACCTACTCATTGAAGGCTTGTTGAAACAGACGTACTAATAGTCTTTGTTTTTTCATCAAACTTTTGGAATGCTACCCCACCGAGGGACACTTATA
>BNJT01002337.1_pt1 | contig 80328 bp, 132 predicted proteins | sample 8540491 | NCBI WGS metagenome assembly BNJT01 (sample SAMD00202455, study PRJDB9452) | human saliva metagenome | host: Homo sapiens | reverse complement strand
TCATAACTTGATTGATTTTTCTTACGAGATGGTTTTTTTGTCCCATTTGACTCATCATACTCATAACCATATCTTCGTTAATTTGAGGATTTTTTTCCATGTAGTTCATGAAATTACGTCTTGCTAGGAAGAATCCTCCTACAACACCAGCAAGTAAACAAATTGCTCCAACTAAAATTGTAACTGCAGTTGCACTCATTGTTAATTTCCTTTCTTCTTAGGAGTTATATCTTCTCCGTTTTCATTAATTACTCTAGTATTATCTAATATGTTTCTCATATTAGCTTTAAAAATTTTGTAAATATAATTGTCTATATTTAGCTAATTCTTCTAATTCCTCAGTAGTTAATTCACGCTCTTTTTTTGTAGCATTAAGTGAATTAATTTTTATCAATAACTTCTTTCATTTCCATATTATTATACACTCATTAACTCGTCTTGTTTTTCTTTTGTTACTTTATCGATTTCAGCTACGAATTTATCAGTAACTTTTTGAATATCATCAGAATATCCTTTTAGATCATCCTCAGTAATTTGAGAAGCTTTTTCTAATTTTTTCATTGAATCCATAGCATCACGACGTACATTACGTACTGCAACTTTAGCACCTTCAGATTCTTTACCTACTAATTTAGCAAGCTCTTTACGGCGTTCTTCAGTTAATGCTGGGAATACGATACGGATTACAGATCCATCGTTTGAAGGATTTAATCCTAAATCAGAAGCTTGAATAGCTTTTTCAATATCTCCTAATAAAGTTTTTTCATATGGAGAAATAACAAGCATTTTTGGTTCTGGTACAGAAACACCTGCTACTTGGTTAATTGGAGTAGCTACACCATAGTAATCAACTGTTAATCTATCTAAAACAGCTGCACTAGCTTTACCAGCTCTAATTGATGCTAATTCACGACGTAAACTAGCAATAGCTTTTTCCATTTTTTCGTTTAAATTACTCATTATTTGTTCAGGCATAATTGTAAACTCCTAATATAAATTTTTATTCAATAATTGTTCCTAAGTTTGAATCAGAAACAACTTTTAACAATATTTTCTGCTTCATCTATTGAAAAAGACAATAATTGGCAGGTGATTATCCATACAAAATGTAATAGCTGTAGAATCCATTATTGTTAACCCTTTGTTCATGATATCCATGTATGATAACTTATCATATTTAGTTGCAGTGCTATCAAGTTTTGGATCTGCAGAGTAAACTCCGTCAACTCCATTTTTTCCCATTAAAATAGCTTCAGCCCCTATTTCTTTTGCACGTAGTGCTGCTGTAGTGTCTGTTGAAAAATACGGGTTACCAATACCAGCTGCGAAAAATTGCAACACGACCTTTTTCTAAGTGTCTTATTGCACGTCTTCTAATATACGGTTCAGCCATTGCTTTCATTTCAACTGATGTTAAAACACGAGTATCAACACCTTTTTGTTCTAATGAATCTTGTAATGCTAATGAGTTCATAACCGTAGCTAACATACCCATTGAATCTGCAGTAGCACGTTCCATACCAAGTTCTTCACCAGTTTTTTTCCGCGCCAGATGTTTCCGCCACCTACAACGATAGCTACTTCTACCCCTTGTTTTACTACTTCTACGATTTGTGAAGTTATTTTTAGTAACAACTTCTGAATCAATTCCAAATCCTTTTTCCACCTGCTAGTGCTTCACCACTAAGTTTATATAAAAACTCTTTTATATTTAGTAGCCATTTTATCCTCCTAATAAATTAAAGACATTATTGTTTCTACTATACTAATTTTTTTAAAAAAAGCACACACAAGAAGTGTGTGCTTAACCTCTTTTAATAAAGTATATTAAATAGAGAATTATTATTTGCTAGCGTTAACTTGGCTCATTACTTCTTCAGCAAAGTTATCTTCTTTTTTCTCGATACCTTCACCAACTTCGTAACGTACGAATTTAGCAAGTTTTCCACCTTTTGATGCTACGAATTTTTTTCAACAGTAAAACTATCGTCTTTAACGAATTTTTTTGTTTAACAACTGTGATTTCTTCTAAGAATTTGTTAATTCTACCAACAATCATTTTTTTCAACGATGTTAGCAGGTTTTCCTTCGTTTAATGCTTGCTCAGTTAATACTTTTTTTCTCGTGCTCAAGTACATCTGCTGGTACTTCGCTTTCGTCTAAATATTTAGGAGCTAAAGCAGCGATGTGCATTGCAACATCTTTTAGCTGCCTCTTCATCAGTGCTTCCTTCAACAAGAGTAAGAACACCAATTCTTCCTCCCATGTGAGAGTATGCACCAAATGCATCAGCGTCAGATTTAGTTACAACTTCAAATCTTCTTAATGAAAGTTTTTCACCGATTGTAGCGATACCTTCGTTAATTACTGCTTCAACAGTTCCACCTTCAGCTGAACTTGTAATGCTTCTTCTACAGTTTTTGGTTCTGCTGCTAAAGATAGCATCAGCAACATTTTTTTACTAAAGCAACAAATTTTTTTCATTTTTTTGCAACGAAGTCAGTTTCTGAGTTAATTTCTAAGATAACAGCTTTGTTACCTTTAACTTCGATATATGCAAGACCTTCAGCTGCAATTCTATCAGCTTTTTTAGCTGCTTTAGCAATACCGTTTTCTCTTAGGTAATCGATAGCTGCTTCGATAACTCCCTCAGTTTTTTGAAGTGCTTTTTTACAGTCCATCATACCAGCACCAGTACGTTCTCTTAATTCTTTTTACCAAACTAGCAGTAATTTGTGCCATTTTGTTTGCCTCCGTTATTTTATTTTTATATTTTTTTATTATTTTATTATCTTTAGATTATTCTTCTGTTGCTTCTACTTCTTCTACGAAAACTTCTACAGTTTCTTCGATGTTTCCTTCGTTGTAAGCTACAAAAGCGTCTGCCATTTTAGCTGTTAATAATTTAACCGCACGGATAGCGTCGTCGTTTGCAGGAATTACGTAATCAACGTCATCTGGATCACAGTTTGTATCTACGATACCTACTACAGGAATTCCTAATTTTTTTAGCTTCAGCAATAGCGTTGTGCTCTTTCTTAGGGATCTACTACGAAGATTGCATCTGGCATACCTTTCATTTCACGAATTCCACCTAGGAATTTGTTTAATTTATCGTATTCTTTTCTTAATTCGATAACTTCTTTTTTAGGTAATACTTCGAATACTCCGTCAGCTTCCATTTTTTCGATTTCAGCGATTCTGTCAATACGTCCTTTAATAGTTTTGTAGTTAGTTAAAGTTCCACCTAACCAACGGTGATTGATGTAGTATTGACCACTTCTTTCAGCTTCTTCTTTAATAGCATCTTGTGCTTGTTTTTTAGTACCTACGAATAACATTTTTCCGCCTTGATCAGCAACTGATTTTACGAATTCGTATGCTTCATCAACTTTCTTAACTGTTTTTTGTAAGTCGATAATGTAGATACCGTTTCTTTCTGTGAAGATGTATTTATCCATTTTAGGGTTCCATCTTCTTGTTTGGTGACCGAAGTGTACACCAGCTTCTAATAATTGTTTCATTGAAATAACTGCCATAGTTATTTTTCCTCCTTAGTTTTTTTTCCTCCGACATTCTCTAAAGCTTACTGCAAACATAAATGCACCGAGCAGCTACTCAAATGTCGTGTGTTATATTTTTTTGTTGATTTTTACTCAACTTTATTAATTATATAGCATTAACTATTAAAAAAATCAAGTATTTTGTTGGTTTTTTTAAACAAAAATTTCTATTAATAAATTATTATAATTTTAACTTTGTATTTCTTTTTCTTCTATTATAAAAATATAAAATTTAAATTTTTTTACTCATTAATCAAAAATTATTTCGTTTAAGAACTTGATTTTTTTATCATGTAGTATTATAATTTATTAGAACGTAATAATTACGAATAACGGAGGACTATTACAAATGAGTAAATTATTAAAAATTATTTTCAATTGTCGCTGCATTCACACTAATATTAGTTGGATGTTCTAGCAAAAACAAATTCTGGAGCTTCAAACTCTGGAAATAAAACTAAAATTGTTACTTCAGTAAACTTTTTATGCGGAAGTAGCTAAAAGTATCGCAGGAGATAAAGCAGAAGTTTCTTCTATTATTAATTCTACTTCTGTCGATCCTCATGATTTTTGAACCAACTGCACAAGATGCAAAAAAATGTTGCTGATGCAAATATCGCCATTTTTAAATGGTGGTGGTTACGATTCATGGTTCGAAAAAAACTTACTGCTAATAGTAAAGATATCAAGAAAAATTGATGGTGCAAAATTATTAGGACTTAAAGATGGAGAAAATGAACACATCTGGTATAATCCTGAAGTAATGAGTAAAGTTGCAGATGAACTTACTAAAGTTTTATCAGAAAAAGATTCTTCTAACAAAGATTTCTATGAAAAAAATAGAGATAACTATAAAAAAAGAACTTTCTAAAAATAACAGATAAAAATTAATTCACTTAAAAGAAAAAAAGCTAATGGTAAATACGTATTAACTACAGAACCAGTATTCGAATATGCTGTAGATTCATTAGGATTTAAAACAACTGATCAAGTTAAAAAATTAGCTCAAGCTACTGAAGAAGGTAACGACCCTGCTCCACAAGATCTAAAAACTATTCAAGAGCAAATCAAATCTAAACAGATTTCACTAATCGTCAACAACGTTCAAACAACAAATAAAACTATCGAAGGTTTAATTAGTTTAGCAGAACAAAACAAAGTTCCAGTTCTTAATGTAACCGAAACTCAACCAGCTGGAAAAACTTATATTGAATGGATGTTAGAACAATACAACAAATTAGAAGAAATTCTAAATGGTGGTTCTGGAGAAAAAGCATATCATGTAGAAGGTGCTGAAGAAGGACACAGTCATTCACATGAAGGACATAATCACGATCACAAAAGATCATGATGATGAAAAAAAGAACACAAACATTAATACGAAGATTAAAAAAATTAGTCTTCACATATTATAAATATGTAGTATAATATAAAGAAGAGATTCTAAATCGTATCTCTTCTTTTTTTATATGAGAAATATAACAAATAAAAAAATTATTAATTTAGGAGATTTTATGGCTGAACTAAAAAAATAGAAAAATCTCACATATTCTATAGGAGATAAAACCATTTTTAAATAACATTTCATTCAGTTGTAATTCTGGTGAAGTAATTGCTGTCGTTGGAAAAAAACGGTGTCGGTAAAACAACTTTACTTAACAACATACTTGAAAAGTTAAATAAAACAGATGAAATTAAGCTAATTGGAGAAAAACCCTACACTAGGGGTATGTACCTCAGTTTAGACAAATAGATGAAGAACTTCCTTTATCAGCTGAAAGACTTTGTATCATTACCAATTCAAAAAGGGATTTCTTCCATGGCTTAATAAAAAAAGAAAAAAACAAAGTATCCAAGCTGCTTTATCATTAACTAAATTCACTTAAATTACGAAATGAATCAATTGGGACACTTTCTGGAGGAGAAAAAAACAGCGTGTTTTCTTAGCACAGGCTTTGGTAAATAAACCAAATCTACTATTACTTGATGAATTTCACTTCAAACTTAGATAAAAACAAGTGAAATTGAATGTATGACTTTAGTTAAAGATATTACAAAAAAAGAAAATATTATAACTCTATGTATAACTCACGAGCTTTCACTTATTGATGAAAAATATGTTGATAAAATTCTACACCTTGAAGAAAATTGTTTCAAGTTTATTAGTATAAAAGATTATAATGAAGAAAAAAGCAATCTAAAACTTTGTAAACATTTTGTAGGAGATACTCATTATGCTTAATTATGATTTTATGCAAAAATGCTTTTTATAGCTGGAACTATTGTAGCTATAATGGCTGGTTACATCGGTGTATTTGTAATGGCTAGAAATATGTCATTCATCTCACATACACTTTCTCACGTTGGGTTCGCTGGTGCAGCTTTCGCTGTTTTCTTAGGGATTAACCCAATATATGGATTATTAATCTTTACTATTACTATGTCATATCTTGTTGGTCATCTTAGCGTTAAAGCATTTTAGACGAGAAGCTACAGTAAGTGTTATGTTAGGAATCTTCCTTGGATTAGGACTACTGTTCCTATCTTTAACACCGAAGAGTACTAGTTATGTTAATAATATTCTTTTCGGTAGTGTTGTCTCTATAACTAGAGATGATGTTAAATTAATATTCACTTTAGCCATAGCGGTTATTTTATTACTTTCTATATTTTATAGAAAAAAATTAAATTCGATTCATTTGACGCTATTGGTGCACGTGCATTAGGACTTAACGGAAAAATTTATTTCAATATTCTTCTTAGTTCTATTTATCTGTTGCTACTAGTATTACAGTACCTGTTGTTGGAGCACTATTAATGTTTGTGCTTCTAACAATTCCTGCTAGTGCAGCTAGGTATCTTACTAACAAAGTTGGACTAATGATTGTTATATCAATTTCATTTGCTCTAATTGGAACATGGGCTGGGATTACACTTTCTTACTATACTTCCCTACCTACTACATTCTTTATCGCATCTATAGAAGCAATCTTCTACTTTTGCTAGTTTAGGATATTATAATCTAAAAAAAGAAAAATAATATAAAAATCAACCACTGTTACTATCACATTTTATAGTCACAGTGGTATTTAATTATCCATCTAAAAAAAGTTTTATAACCTAAAAAAACAAACCTAAAAAAACACCCTAGTTTTATTTCTAAAAACTAGGGACTTCTTTATTATCTAGGTTTTACTGAGTTTCTAATTCTTTCGTATGCACCTGGTTCAATTTTTATCTAGAGAATTTCTAATAATTTCTAGAGTTTTGTTGTAACGATACTCTCTATAATATTGTTCAGCAACTGTTAATTGTTGGTGGAATTCAACATTATCTTTTCTGTATCTGTTCGCATAACGAATTAGTTTTTCAATTAGTTCAATATCAGTAAGAATGTTATTAACTTCTGATGCGTAAATATCAAGTGATTCTTCTGCCTCAGCAACTGCACGTTTTAATAAATCAATATTAATAGGTTCTTTCTTAAGTTCCTCAATAGCATATCTATAGCTGTCAGTAACATCTTTATATAAAACTATAAATCTATCACTGAATCCTGGGACGCGTGAATTATCTAATTTACGTTTAATAACTTCTTTTTCTTGGTTAATGAAGATAAGTTTTTCACGAGCGTGACCTTCTTCTTCACGAAGACTTGTTAAGTATCTAGAATAATTTGTTTGATCTTCTTCAATTTTTTTCTAATCCTTGACCTAGTAATTCTACTTTTTTTCTTTCAAGTCTTTATAGTTTAATTTTTGGTTGATTATTAATATACACATCAATATCATGTTTAACATCAAGTAAATCACTTAACTCATCATAGTAGTTAGCAACCATTTCTTCATCTTTTTGATAGATTTGATATCTATTTTTGATTTCTTGAATGTTGTTATATAGAGCTTCATTCAATTTATCTTGTAATTCAAGTTTATTTGTGATTTCTCTATAATTTTCCTCAATGTATTTTTTTATAATCAAGTTCTTTTTTTAGATCATTAGAAACTTCATCAATGACATCATAAATACCATCAAGAATATTTTCTATTAAATCTATATCTCCAGATTTAACTTTTTTTCACGAGCATCGCTAAGTTGCCAAACACTACTTTCAATTTTTACTTGAAATTTCTAAGTGGTTAAGTTTAAATCCTTTTCTTCTCCATTTCCTCAACTTTAAGTCTTAATGACTGAATTTGAGCTGGACAAGTTTTTTTCAATTTCTTTTTAACAAGTCAGGTAAAACTTCCATTCTTTCTTTCAGTGAATCTATTAACTCTTTTACAGAATTAATTTTTTTCTTGAGCTTCAAGGTATTTACCAGTCGATGTTAGTAGTTTGAAATCATCAAGCTGTGGTGCAATTTCTTTGATATTATTTTCAAATTGTTCTGCTGCAGTACCCGTATTGATGACGTTTAGCTAATAGTTCTCTATTAAGCTCTTTGTACTCAACTACGATTTCTTCATATAGTTCTCTATTTCTAGGTTCAACTTCTGTCAATTCTTTAATTTCTCTTCTAATTCCAGCAATTCTATCTTTTGATATTAGCAATTAATTCACCACTATTCATAATTACTTCATCAGCAGCGTTTGAAATTAAATTTATCAATATAAGTTTCTGCACTATAAAGATCTCTGTCAAGTTCTTCAATATCGATGCTTTGAATTTCGTACCATTCGCTTTCCCATTGAGAATAAAGTTTTTCAGCTTTACCAGCAATTTCTAGCGCTTTTACTTTTTTCAAATCATCAGATAGTGTTTCTCTCTCTAGCTCATCTTTCATAACTAAAAAGAGGGTATAAATCTTGTTTTTTTCCTATTTCTAAAGACGAATAGTGCTACTACTCCTCCAAGAACAAGGATACACACAAATAAAAAAATATATGTCATATATCTTCCCCTGAATTTATTATTTAATTATTTACGTTTATTAATACAATAACCTAACAAAAATTATACCATTTTTTTATCGTAAAAAAACAAAGTGTTTCAGTCATTTTTTTAAATTTTTTTCAATTTTCTTTCTCTAACAAATTACTGAAATATTTTCATCTATTTATAATCTTATGAAATTCTAATTTAAATCTTTTCAATCTTAAACAATATAAAAATACATTATTAAATAACTACTACACTTATCACTTTATTTTTTACCTATTATGAGAAAAATATAATAAAGTCTTTAAAAGAGGTATATTATGAATATAGTAGAAAATAAACAATTATTTATCGAACAAGCGACAGCATTAGTTTATGGAGAAGAAAAATCTAGTAACTAATCTATCAAATCTATCAGCATTATATAAAGAATACTTACCTAATACTAACTGGGTTGGCTTTTTACCTACTAGATGAAAAAAATAACAACTTAGTTTTAGGGCCATTCCAAGGTAAGGTAGCATGTACTCGTATACCATTTAATAAGGGGGTATGTGGTCATTGTTACACAACTCATGAAACTGTTTATGTTGAAGATGTGCACAAGTTTCCTGGGCATATTGCTTTGTGATAGTGCCACTAATAGTGAACTAGTAGTACCTATTATTCAAAAATGATAAAGTAGTTGCTTTATTAGACATAGATTCTATAGAATTTGATAGATTTACAAAAGAAGAAGTCGAAACTTTTACTGAAGTTACAAAAAAATTTTTTGAAAAAATTAAATTTTAAGATTAATATTAAAGGAGATATACCAAAGCAGTATATCTCCTTATTTTTTTATTAGTCTATTATGCCTTTGAAATCTTAGGTAATTTTTCATAATCCATTTCTTTGTTGATAGCACCTTCAGGTGTTAGTTCTACTACTCTATTCGCAATTGTTTGAATAAATTCATAGTCGTGAGATGTAAAGAATACAGAACCTTTGAAAGCAATAATACCTTCATTGACTGCTGTAATAGATTCTAAGTCAAGGTGGTTTGTAGGTTCATCTAAAAAGAATAACATTAGCTTTTGATAACATCATTTTAGACAACATACAACGCATTTTTTTCTCCCCCTGATAATACGTGTGCACGTTTAAGTGCTTCTTCACCAGAGAATAACATTCTTCCTAAGAATGAACGTAAGTATGCTTCACTTTCTTCTTCAGGAGAAGCATATTGACGAAGCCATTCTACTAATGACAGTTTTAATCCTTCAAAGTATTCAGAGTTATCTTTTTGGCATATAACTTCTAGAAGTTGTAATACCCCATTTAACTGTTCCACTATCAGGTTCCATTTCACCAGCAAGAATTTTTTTAGTAATGTAGTTTTAGCAAACTTCATCTCCTAATAAAATAACTTTATCATTAGGATTTACAGTGAAGCTTACATTACTTAATACTTCTTTACCTTCTACTGTTTTGCTTACACCTTCAACGATAAGTAAGTCATTTCCGATTTCGCGATCTGGTGTGAAACGAACATATGGATAACGACGGCTACTTGGTTTAATATCATCAAGAGTAATTTTATCAAGCATTTTTTTTCTACTTGTTGCTTGTTTAGATTTAGAAGCATTCGCAGAGAATCGCGCGATAAATTCTTGTAATTCTTTAATTTTCTCTTCTTTTTTCTTGTTATTATCTTCTGCCATTCTTCTAGCAAGTTGACTAGATTGATACCAGAAGTCATAGTTACCAACGTAAAGTTGGATTTTACCAAAGTCTAAATCACAAATGTGTGTACAGATGTTATTTAAAAAGTGACGGTCGTGGCTGACTACGATAACAGTGTTCTCAAAGTTAATTAAGAACTCTTCCAACCACTTGATCGCACTAATATCTAAAAGACCGTTGGTAGGCTCATCCAGTAAAAGTACATCTGGATTACCGAATAATGCTTGTGCTAAAAGAACTTTAACCTTAATAGCATTATCTAAGCTCTCCCATTAGCATATCGTGAAACTCTACAGAAATTCCTAAACCTTCGAGAAGTTGTGCTGCATCACTTTCTGCAGTCCATCCATCCATTTCAGCGAATTCACCTTCAAGTTCAGCTGCAATGATTCCATCTTCTTCTGTGAATGGATCTTTCATGTAAATTTCATTTTTTTACGGTTCATAACATCCCAAAGACGCTCATGTCCCCATCATTACAACATCGATAACTCTATTTTTCTTCGTATGCGAAGTGGTTTTTGATCGAAGAACAGCAAGACGCTCACCTTTTCCTAAAGAAACGTGCCCTTGTTGTGAATCAATTTCACCAGATAATAATTTTAAAAAAATGTTGTTTTTACCTGCTCCATTTGCTCCGATTAACCCGTAGCAGTTACCATTTGTAAATTTTATATTTACGTCTTCAAATAATTTTTCTATCTGCAAAACGTAAACCTAAATTTGTTACTTGTAACATTCTTTTCTCCTTTAAATTCTATTTTTACTAAAATACCTTGAATACGAATATATGATTCAAAGTTTCCTCACTTAATATAGTTGAAAATTATAAATACTCATATTCATAACCAATCAACTATACTGGGGCGACCCAGTAAATACAATTCTTATAAACTATATTTAACGAGTCGCTCCTTTATACTAATTATTATTATTCATCTTTTTTTCCTTTTTTTACTAACACTAGCTATTAAGCTTTCAATGTGCAACGCATATTCAGCTGTAGTGTCATATTGGAAAAATAAGTTCTGGAAATTTTCTAATTTTAATTTTTTTAGCAACTTCACTTTTTTTACGAAACCTTTAATTTTTTTTAAACGCTTCTTTTTGTTTTTTTCTTTTTCACGTTCTCCACCTAGTACAGTGTAGAAAACTTTTGCTTGAGAATAATCTCCTGTTAAAGCAACTTCTGTTACAGTAACAAATCCTAAATCATGATTCTTTTACTTTTTGTAGCTAAGACATAAGTAATTTCTTTTCTTAATTTGTTCTGCAAGTCTGTTAACTCTTAGTTCTGACATAAAGTTTTGCCTCCTATTTCTTAACTTCTTCCATGATGTATACTTCGAAGACATCTCCTTCTTTAATATCATTGAAAGTTTTCAACAGTCATACCACATTCATAACCACTTTGTACTTCTTTAACATCATCTTTAAATCTTCTTAATGTATCAATTTCACCTTCGTAAATTACTACACTATCACGAATTACACGTACTTTACCATCACGTGATACTTTACCTTCAGTTACATAAGCACCTGCAATTGTACCAATTTTTGATACTTTGTATACTTGACGTACTTCTGCAAGTCCGATAACTTTTTCTACGAATTCTGGATCTAATAATCCTGTCATCGCAGCTTCAATTTCTTCAATAACTTTGTAGATAATGCTGTGTAGACGAATATCTACTTGCTCAGTTTGAGCCATTTGTTTAGCATTATTATCAGGACGTACGTTGAATCCAATAACTACAGCGTTTGATGCTACTGCTAAGGTAATATCAGATTCATTAATCGCACCAACACCAGTGTGGATAATACGCACGTTAACACCTTCAACATCAATCTTAGCTAATGACATAGCTAATGCTTCAACAGAACCTTGTACGTCTGCTTTAATGATAATGTTAAGGTCTTTCATTTCCCCTTGTTTCATTTGCTCGAATAATGTATCTAAAGATACAGCTGAGTTAGTTTGACGAGTAGTTTCAATATATTGTTGTTGACGTTTTTCACCGATTTGACGAGCTGTTTTTTCATCACCAAATACTACGAAACGATCTCCTGCATTAGGAACATCTTGTAAACCAGTAATCTCTACAGGAGTAGATGGTTTAGCAGTTTGGATACTTTTTGCTACGGTCATTGATCATAGCACGAACACGTCCAAATGTATTACCAACAACAAGTGGATCTCCAACATTTAGGCTACCATTTTGTACTAGTAATGTAGCTACCGCTCCACGACCTTTGTCAAGTTTTGCTTCGATAACTGTACCTAAAGCTAAACGATTCGGATTAGCTTTTAACTCTTGCATTTCAGTTACTAATAAGATATTTTCTAATAATTCATCAATACCTTCACCTTTAAGAGCTGAGATTGGTACGAAGATTGTATCTCCACCCCACTCTTCTGAGATTAGTCCGTATTCTACTAATTCATTCATAACTCTATCTGGGTTTGCTTGAGGTTTATCCATTTTGTTTACCGCAACAATAATAGGTACATCAGCTGCTTTAGCGTGGTTAATAGCTTCAATAGTTTGAGGCATTACTCCATCATCAGCTGCTACCACTAAGATAGTCACGTCGGTAATTTTAGCTCCACGGGCACGCATTGTTGTGAAGGCTGCGTGACCTGGTGTATCTAAGAAAGTAATCTTCTTATCTTTAGCACGCACTTGATAAGCACCAATGTGTTGTGTGATACCACCTGCTTCACCAGCTGTAACACGTGAATTTCTGATAGTATCTAGTAATGTTGTTTTTACCATGGTCAACGTGTCCCATAATTGTAACGATCGGAGCACGTTCTTTAAGATCTTTATCTGCATCTTCAACTTCGAAGTAAAGATCTAAGTCTTCCTTATTAATCTCAACTTCTTCTTGGATTTCTTTACCATAATCCATAGCGATTAACTCGATTTGCTCTAAAGTAAGAGACTGGTTAATATTCGCCATAATTTTTTTAGTTCCATAAATAATTTTTTTAATAAGTTCAGTCGAACCTACATTTAGAACTTCAGATAATTCCCCAACAGTCATTCCATCTTTAACTAAAAATAGTATCTTCTGAGATAGTTTCTTCAGATGGTGCTTCGATAATAGCTGGTTGTTGTTTTTTTGAGATTTTTTTAACTTTCTCTTTTTTTTATTTTTTTCTTCTTATTCTTTTTTTACCTTCATTATTTGAAGATTGTTCATTTTCTGCAGCTTTTCTTCTTGTTTTTTTTGAAAAATACTATCTAGCTTAGCTAACCCCTCTTCTGTTAACATTGACATGTGATTAGATACTTCAATATTAGCATCTTTTAAAAACTGTAATAAGTTCTTTTGATTGTTTTCCTACTTCTTTAGCGTACTCATAAATTCTGACTTTTTTTCATTACTGTTTTCCTCCTTCTTCTAATAATTGTTTGAAATTTTTTTATAAATCCATCATCAGTTATTCCAACAGCTACACGATTGTCTCTTCCAATCGCTATGCTTATATTTCTCAATCGTTGAAAAATTCGATACATTGAACATTGTAGAAATTAGCCTTGTCTGTTAATTTCTTTTTTTAGTATTCACACCGCAATCTTCAGCAATAACTAACAATTTGATTTTTATTATTTTTTTTAAATTTTTTTGTGATTAAATCTTCACCTGTAATAAGTTTACCTGCTCTTTGCATTAAACCTAATAAATTATATGCTTTTTATCATTATTTTTTTGTGGAATTGACTTTCTATAAATTAATCTAATTACTTCGTTATAGATAGGTTCCATAACTTCTGGTGATGCAGAGAAAAAAATTTCTCTAACTGTTTCTTTTCTTGTGCAGCTTTAATAACTTCTAAATCTGAAACTACATATGCACCACGACCTGCTTGTTTACCTGTAGGGTCAACAGAGATTTCTCCTTCTTTATTTTTCACAATTCTTAGTAAATCTTTTTTAGGAAACATCTCATTTGTTAAAAATACATTTTTCTCGTTGGTATTTTTTTCTTTTTTTCATAGTCAACACCTCACTATTCAGCAGCTTTTTATATCGATTTTCCAACCTGTTAATTTAGCAGCAAGTCGAACGTTTTGACCTTTTTTACCAATTGCTAGAGAAAGTTGATCATCTTTTACTTTAACATTAGCAATTTTTCTCTTCTTCATCAATATTAATTTCTTCTACTTTTTGCAGGAGCTAAACGCATTAGTAATAAATTTAACAGGATCAGCGTCCCAAGTGATAATATCAATTTTTTTCACCGTTTAATTCTTCTACAATACGGTTAACACGATCACCTTTATTACCTACACATGCTCCAACAGGATCGATATTTTTATCTTCAGCATAAACAGCTAATTTAGTTCTTTCTCCTGCTTCACGAGATACACTCTTAATCTCTACTGTTCCACTATAAATTTCAGGAACTTCAATTTCGAACAATCTTCTAATGAATTCAGGATGTGATCTAGAAGCTAAAACGTGTGGTTTTACTTCCCACGAGTTGGATTATCAACTTTAGCAATGTAAACTTTGATAGGAGTTTGAGGAACATATGTTTCCCCTTTTTACTCTTTCATTTTTCACCTAAAATAGCTTCAATTTTTCCAAGTTTTACATAAACATATCTAGAGTCAATTCTATCTATAGTTCCAGATAAAATTTCTCCTTCGTGTTCAATGTATTCTTTATAAAGAATTTCTTTTTCAGCTTCACGAAGTCTTTGTAATAAAGCTTGTTTAGCAGCTTGAGCACCTACACGACCAAAGTCACTTGGTAAATCCACAACTTCGTAGATATCTCCAACTTCATATGCAGGATTAATTTTTAATGCATCTTCAAGAGCAAACTCAATTCTATCATCGTAAACTTCTTCAACAACATCTTTTCTTATAATAAATTTATAGTCACCTGTTGCTCTGTTGAAATCTACTCTTACATTTTTTGCAGCATTAAAATTCTTTTTTTATAAGCTGATAATAAAGCTAATTCAATAGCTTCTACTAGAATATCTTCTGCAATTCCTTTTTCTTGTTCAATTAATTTAATAGCTTTAAGCAAATCCTTGCTCATCTTTCTTTCTCCTTTAATAATTAAAATTTAACAGCTAATCTAATTTTAGCAATTTTACTATAGCTAATTGTTGATTTTTTTAACTCTTGCTTTATCTTTGTATTCAACGGTAATTTCTTCACCTTCAACAGCTAGTATATCACCATAAAAACTCTTTTTTTGATTATCAATTTTTTTCATAAGTTTTAATATAAACATGTTTTCCTACAGAATTAGTTACTTCTTCAAGATTTCTTAAATCTCTCTCGATTCCTGGTGAAGAAACTTCTAGATAATATTTATCACTGATGAAATCTTCTTTATCTAGCTCTTCTGCTAACTTTTCACTTAATAATACACAATCATCAAGTGTAAGTCCACCATCTTTATCGAAGTAAATACGTAAGAAAAAAATTCTGTTCCTTCTTTAACGTATTCAACGTCATAAAGAGAAAAATTCTGTATTTTTCTGCCTGTTTTGTTGCTATTGCTTTAACTTTTTCTACAATACCCATACAGCACACCTCTTTCTTAGTTTTTATTGCAATATAAAAGAGCGGAGAACCTTTCAAAATTCACCACCCTTTCGGTAATTTATTTCAATGTAATTACATTATATCATATGATTTTAGAAAAATCAAATGATTACTACATTTTAGTACGGATAACTTCAATTTTATATCCATCTGGATCTTTTAATGAAGTAGTAACTTGGCGGGAATCCTGGTAAACCTTTAAGGTCTGTAACATCGTATCCAGCCGCCTTATGTTTGTCATATAATGCCTCTAAGTCTTCAACAGAGATAGCAATGTGACCATATCCGTCTCCTAATTCATAAGCACCGTGATCATAGTTATAAGTTAATTCTAACTCGTAATTAGATCCTGGTAAAGTTAGATACACTAAAGTAAACTTATATTCAGGAAAATCTCTTTCACGACTTACTACAAAGTCGAATGCTTCAGTATAAAATTTTACTGATTCTTTTAAATTTGCTACGCGGTAGCAAGTATGTGCCATAGTTTGAACCATTATTTTCACCTCTTAAATTTTTTTTTATAATATTGTCCATCCAATTGCAACTGCACCTATTCCAAGGTGTGTAGAAATAACTGGACTTATTCCGTCTATATCTACAGTTACATTTGAATAATTTTCTTCAATGTATTTTTTAATCTCATCTGCTTTATCTACTGTATCAACATGTAAAACACAAACTGTAATATGTTCTCCTTCATGTTGTTTATAGTACTCATCAAACAACTCGTACATTCTCGATACAACTTTTTTATAAGTACGAATTTTTTGGAACGGTACAATTACCTTATCATCAAAATGTAGTAACGGTTTTACTTGAAGTAAACTTCCTACTACTGCTTGAGCTCCACTTAAACGTCCGCTACGTTGAAGGTGAGATAAATCATCTGCCATAAAAATATGCGTCTGTTACTTTTTTCATTTCGTTTAACACTGAAATTATTTCACTAGAAGTTTTTCCTTCTTTAATCAACTTAGCAGCTTTGATAGCATAGTACCCCTCTGGACGACAAGATACTTCTGAGTCAAATGGGTGAACATTTAAACCATCAACCATAAGACCTGCAACAGAATACGATGAATATGTACCACTTATTCCACTTGATAGTGCAATAGCAATAACATCAGTATATCCATCTTCTTTTAATTTTTTTCTAAGCAAGCAACAACTTCTCCAATAGCTGGTTGTGAAGTTGTCGGGAAGGCATTGTTTGGATTTTTTTAAATATTCATGATATTTATCAAGTGGCATATCTATAACTTCTTTATATGAATTATTTTCAATAACAAGATTTAAATATACTGTTCTGATATCTAATTCTTTTTTTAATTCTTCTGATAAATATGCTGTAGAATCCACAATTATTGCAATCTTTTTCCACATTCTATCCGACTATCTCAAAAAGATAGCTTTTTCCTTTCTTAGAATTTTTTTCGATATTATAAAGTTCAAGCTCCACTTTAGTTTCTCTACCCATAAGCTCGATCATAACATCAGCTTTTATAGTTATGTAAGTCTAAGTTTACAACTTTTTCCTTCCATAGCAACGAAATGGACCAGAAATAACACGTACGTAATCTCCAACTTCGATATCTATATCTACAACGTTTGATAATCCCATTTGTTGTAAAAATAAAGTTAATTTCTTCTGGTAATAATGGACTTGGTTTTGATCCACCACCGTGAGAACCAACAAATCCTGTTACTCCCGGTGTATTTCTAACAACAAACCAAGAATCATCTGTCATTACTAATTCAACAAGTACGTAACCTGGGAAAGTTTTTCTGTTAACTTCTTTTTTCTTTCCTGTTGGAGTTAAGATAGTCTCTTTTTTTCTTCTGGAACAACGATTCTAAATATCTTATCTTCCATTCCAAGAGACTCAACTCTTTTTTTCAATATTATCTTTTACTTTGTTTTCATATCCAGAATAAGTATGAATTACATACCACTCTTTACTTACTGTATCGCTCATAATAACCTCTCTTATCTACTAAAATGTCTAATTCCAGCAGTTATTCCTAAATCAACTACGTAGCTAAATAACATTAATATTCCAACTACAACAATAACAATCAATGTTTTTTTCTAACAAGTTCACTAAAAGTTGGCCAACTTACTTTTACGCATTTCAGCAGCAACATTTTTTTAAAAAATCTTATCATCTATTAACAAACCTCCCACATAAATTTCTTTACTATTCTACATTTTATAAATTATAACATAGTATAATCTATAAGTCTATATCTATAAAAACAATGCATTCTTGTTCAATATAATATTGTATCATTAAATCATAAACATTTCAATTAAATACATCGTTAAAAAAACTTCAGTAATTATATGAAAAATGACATTATTTTTCATCTAGTAAATCATAAGTAGCAGTTAATGTGTTTCTCATCAACATTGTTATTGTTAATGGTCCCTACCCCTCCTGGAACAGGAGAAATATAAGCAACCTTATCAATAAATTCATCTAGATTTACATCTCCAACCAACTTACCATCTTTATAGTTATTTCCTACATCGATAATAGTACATGTTGGTTTTACTTTTTTTCTTTTCCACTTAAGAAATGCGCAGCTCCAACACAGCTAACAATAATGTCAGCTTGTTCAATTAAAGATTCTAAATCTTTAGTTCTAGAGTGAGCTGTTATTACAGTTGCATTATTTTTGAAGAAGTAATGTTGATATAGGTTTTCCCTACAATATTACTTCTTCCAATTACTAATGCAAGTTTACCAGAGATGTCTTCTCCAGTTGATTTAATCATCTCTAGAATTCCTAGTGGTGTACATGGTATTAACTTAGCTTCGCCAATTACTAATTTACCAACGTTAATTGGATGGAATCCATCTACATCCTTTAGATGGAATTACTGCGTTTAGTACTTTTTTTCCGCATCAATATGCTTTTTCGGTAAAGGTAATTGAACTAAAAATACCATGAACTTTTTTTCATCTTTATTTAATTTTTTTCAATTTCAGTTAATAAATCATCAGTAGAAATTTCCTCAGGTAATTCTATTTTTTTATTGAATTAATACTATTTTCTAAACAAGCTTTTATGTTTAGAATTAACATAACTTCTTGACGCTTTATTATCTCCAACTAAAAACTACTGCAAGTGTTGGTTCTACACCTTTTTCTCTTAATACAGTAGCTTCGTCTTTAATTTCTCCTCGCAATTTTTTTTGCAAGTTCAGTCCCACTAATGATTTTTTTGTCATCCTTTTGTTCCTCTTTTTTTATTTTTTTAATTTCGATTGATTTTTCTGTCCCGTTTATTAGCCTTTTTATATTCTTCTTATGCATATAAATTACAAATACACACATAACCATCATAACCCATTTATCAATACCAGCTTCAAAGAAACCAAGATAACCCGATAGCTGTTAAACTGATTAGAATACTTCCTAATGAAACATATCCAGTTAAAAAAATAGTGTTGAAAAGAATATAGCTAATAATAATAAACTTAACATTGGATATAAGAAGATGAAAACTCCTGATCCTGTAGCAACAGCTTTTTCCACCTTTTGAAGTTTGCAAAGATAGGAAACACATGTCCTATCATTGCAAATGCTCCGAATATTGATAGAAAATCTACTCTACCAAGCATTAGAGTTGGAAGAAATGTCGCTACTGATTCCCCTTAGAAACATCGACAGATAAAAAACTGTTACTCCCAGCCTTCTTACCAAGACATCTGAAAGGTATTTGTTGTACCCCAAGTTTCCACTTCCTAATGTTCTAATATCAGTATTATAAAAATACTTTTCCTACAATTAATGCAAATGGTATTGAACCAACTACATATGCTAAAATGCAAAATAATATTATTTGTGTAATCATAGACTACCTACCTAATAATTGCTCCATACGCTGTAAGTGCAGCAAGTACTTTTTCATGTACAGCTGTTACTTCCTCATCTGTTAAAGTTTTTTTGTTTATCGCTATAAGTAATCGTTAGAGCTAATGACTTTCTTACCAGCTAATAATTCAGCACCAACATACAAATCAAATAGTTCTACATTCGTAATCAATCTACTATTTACAGATTCAATTACATTATAAATATTTTTGATATTCATCTTTAACATCAACTAACATAGCTATATCACGTGTGATTTCAGGGTATTTTAGTTACTTCCTCATATTTAGGTTTAACTTTACTTTCTGAAATTACTTCATCTAAATTAATTTCAAATACATATGTAGTATTTAATCCAAGTTTATCAGCAACTTGTGGATGAACTTCTCCGATAAATCCAATACGTTTTTCCCCTAAGTAAACTTCTGCGAAACGACCTGGGTGCATACCTTCAAGTGTAGATTTTTTATAAGTAACTTTTTCTTCTAACCCTAAACGTTCAAATACTACTTCTAAGTATCCTTTAGCTGCGAAGAAATCTAGAGTACTACTTTCTTTAAGCCATTTAGTTGCTCTTTCTTCCCCAGTTAAAGCTGCACTTAAATATAATGTTTCTTTCGGTTGAATATTGTCATCTCCACTTCCGAAGAATACACGACCAATTTCTAATAATTTAAGATCTTTTTGTTTTCTAGCTACGTTATATTGAACTGTATTTAATAATCCTGGAACTAAACTTTGACGTAAAGTCGAGTGAGTCTCAGTCATAGGCATTAATAATCTTACTTTGTGGTGATTTTCTATAGTATATTGAGTTGCTTCTTCTTCAGATACTAATGAGTAATTAATTGTATCGTTGAATCCTAAGCTAGCATATACTGCGCGTAAATCGCGAACCATTTTTTGTGAATAAGTTAATCCACCTTTAGTAGTTTTAGAGAATTTTGGTAATGTTGAAGCTAAATTATCATATCCGTAAATTCGAATAACTTCTTCTACTAAATCTTGTTTAATTGAGATATCAGGTCTTCTTGTTGGTACTTTAACAACTAAATTTTCTCCTGTTAGCTCTACTGAAAAACTTAAACCTTCTAGAATAGCCACAATTTCTTCAGTTGATAAAGTAATTCCAAGATAGTTATTGATATAAGATGTAGTGATTTCTACAACTTTCTCTTCTTCTTTATTTACTACACCAACAGAACTTTTCAACTACAGCATTCGGACATAATTCTAAAATTAATTCTACTGCACGAGCAAGTGCTGCTTTTTGCATATTAGGATCAATTCCTTTTTCAAATCTTGCAGAAGAATCACTTCTTAATCCGTGTGCTGCAGAAGTACGACGTACTGATGTAGGATTAAAATACGCAGATTCTAAAATAATGTTTTTAGTTTTTTCACTTACTTCTGTATTTTTACCACCCATTACTCCACCAAGAGCAATCGCACGAGTTCCATCAGTAATTACTAAATCAGTTGCTTGTAATTTTCTTTCTTCACCATCAAGAGTTTCAAGAACTTCACCTTCTTTAGCATCACGAACTACAATATTATCTCCTACTAAATCTTTATCGAATGCATGCATCGGTTGACCAAATTCTAATAATACGTAGTTTGTAATATCCACGATATTATTGATTGGACGAATACCAGAATTCATAAGTCTTGTTTGTAACCATAATGGAGAATCTTTAACTTCCACATTTTTCACAACTTGACCTACATAGTTTCTACAAGAATCACTTTCGATAGCAACTTGTAATGAAGTTGCTTCATAGTTTTCTTCTTTTTCAACATCTTTAAAATCAACTTTATTATTGTATAAAGCTCCTAACTCATAAGTAAGACCACGCATACTAAGTGCATCAGCTCTGTTTGGAGTAATTGAAAGATCTAAGATGTAATCATTTAATCCTAACAATTCAACAACATCAGAACCAAACTCTTGTTCAGTTTCAAAAACGTAGATACCTTCTTGATAATTTTTAGGTACTACACTCTTACTTAACCCTAATTCACCTAATGAACAAATCATACCTTGTGATTCTACACCACGAAGTTTAGCTTTTTTAATTTTAATACCTGGTAATTTTGCTCCAACTTTAGCAACAATTACATATTGCCCAGCATCAACATTTGGTGCACCACAAACAATTTGTAAGTTTTCTTCTTCACCAACGTTTACTTGACATACATTTAATTTTTCAGCATCTGGATGTTTTTCTTTAGACTCAACATAACCAACTACTACGCCAGAAATTTCTTCTGCTAAATATTCAACACCTTCTACTTCAATACCACCACGAGTGATTTTTTCAGCTAATTCATTAGCATTATCTTCAACATTTGTATATTGTTTTAACCAATTATAACTTACTAACATTACTACCTCCTATTAATCGTTTCTATCACTATTGAATTGTTGTAAGAATCTTACATCATTTGTGTAGAAACTTCTAATATCGCTAATACCATATTTTAACATCGCAACACGCTCTGGTCCCCATACCAAAAAGCAAATCCAGTATAAACCTCTGGATCAAAACCAGCCATTTTTAGAACATTAGGGTGAACCATCCCAGCCCCTAAAATTTCTAACCATTTAATGTTTTCTTCATCATCCTCGTTACCCCAAGATACATCAACCTCTACAGATGGTTCAGTAAATGGGAAGAAACTTGGACGTAGACGGATTTTTTTTGTTTTCCCCGAATACAGCTTTAATAAAGTGTTCTAAAGTTCCTTTTAAATCACTAAAAGTAATATTTTTATCTACTACTAATCCTTCAATTTGAGTAAATTGGTGAGAGTGAGTAGCATCATCATTATCACGACGGAATACTTTACCAGGACAAATAATCTTGATTGGTCCTTCACCATTAGCTTTTAACATTTCACGAGCTTGAACAGGTGAAGTTTGTGTTCTCATTAACAGTTCATTTGTAATATAGAATGAATCTTGCATATCACGAGCTGGGTGATCTTTTTGGTAAGTTTAACATCTCAAAGTTAAATTTATCAGTTTCAACCTCTGGTCCTTCCGCAACAGAATATCCCATTGAAATAAAGATTTCTTCAATTTCTTCAATAATTTTGTTTAACGGATTTAATCCACCTAATTGCACCTTTTTACTAGGAAGAGTTACATCAATTTCCTCACTAGCTAATTTTAATTCTAATGCTACTTTAGCTAGTTCAGCTTTTTTGGCTTCTAAACTATCATTAATAAATGTTTTGACCTCATTAACAAGTTTCCCAAAAGTTGGTCTTTCTTCTGGTGATAAATCACGTGCACCTTTCATAACTTCTGTTAATGCACCTTTTTTTCCCTAAAAAAATTTTACTCTTAGGTCATAAAGTTCTTTTTCATCTTTAATTGTTTTAACTAATTCTAAATATTCTTTTTCTTATATTCTCTAAAGTCATAAGTTCCTCCTTAAAAAAATTTAATATAAAGACATTGGTATAAGTTCCATTATTTATCCAAAATAAAAAGCCCTCGAGACTGAGTCTCAAGGGACGAATATATCGTGGTACCACCCGTATTTTCAAAAGCAATTTCGCTTCCTTAATATAGTTTTTTTAACGGGTACCAACCGATTGTACTCATAATCTACTTATACAATTACTCATAAGCTGAAAATATATTCTCAGTTAGTACAACTCTTTCAGTCACGTAGTTGCTCCCTGTTAAAAAAACATCCAATATACCGTCTTAATCATCGTTTTTTTGAAAAAAATTTTATATTTAAAAATGATAATATAAATATACTATAATGTCAAGAAATAAGGACATTTTCATTGAAAAATTCTACAATAAAAAAATATAATGCACTAAAAATCTAAACATTAATTATTTAAAAATATATTATTGATTACATAGTTCAAAAAAATATAAAAAAAGGAGTGACTCAAAAATCGCGATTTCGGAGAAATCGATTTTGTCGAGTCACCCTCGCACTAGTTTATTAGATATCTAAAAAGCTTTTTATAAAGCGAATTTAGATATCAATAAACCACTGCGTCTGTGAGTTCTCATATGAACTTCGTTAAATTTTAGTGCTTTTTGGGTCAACACTTTTTTTAAATATATTATTTAGTATATTCTTCTACTAACGCTAATACTTCTTCAGTTGTTGAACACATAATAGCTTTATCAACTAACTCTTTCATTTTTTTCTAATGATAAGTTTTTTTGATTTGGCTACGTGCTTGAAGAATGGAAGTAGCTGACATTGAGAATTCATCTAATCCCATACCTAATAGTAATGGAATAGCTAAGCTATCTCCTGCCATTTCCCCACACATTCCAGTCCATTTACCTTCTTTGTGAGATGCTTCAATAACATTTTTCACAAGACGTAAGATTGCTGGGTTATATGGTTGATATAAGTATGAAACTTTTTCACTCATACGGTCTGCAGCCATAGTATATTGAACTAAGTCGTTAGTACCAATTGAGAAGAAGTCAACTTCTTTAGCGAAGATATCAGCAATAACAGCAGTTGATGGAATCTCAACCATGATACCTAATTCGATATCGTTACTTACTGCAACACCTTCAGCTACTAATTTTTCTTTTTCTTCTAAGAATAAAGCTTTAGCAGCTCTAAATTCTTGAACTGTAGCAATCATTGGGAACATTACACAAAGTTTACCGTAAACAGAAGCACGTAATAATGCTCTAAGTTGTGTTCTAAATAAGTCTTTTTCTTCTAGACAAAGACGGATAGCTCTAAACCCTAAGAATGGGTTCATTTCTTTTGGTAAATCTAAGTATGGTAATTCTTTATCTCCTCCGATATCTAAAGTACGAACAACAACAGGTTTATCACCCATTCCTTCTAATACAGCTTTGTAAGCTTCGAATTGTTCATCTTCAGTAGGTAGTTGATCACGTCCCATGTATAGGAACTCTGTACGATATAAACCAACAGCTTCCCCACCATTGTTGTTTACACCTTCTAAGTCAGCAGGTGTACCAATGTTTGCAGCTAAAAGAACTTCATGTCCATCCTGAGTTACAGATTTCTCTGTTACTAATTTAGCCCATTCAGCTTTTTTTGAGCTTCAAATTTAGCGTATTTTTTTCTTTTTAATTCAGCTGTAGTAGCTTCATCAGGATTTACATATACAACACCTTCTAATCCGTCAAGAATTAAGTTATCTCCATTTCTTTAACTTCTTCTGTAATTGTACTAGTTCCTACTACTGCAGGAATTTCTAATGATCTAGCCATGATAGCTGAGTGTGAAGTACGTCCACCGATGTTAGTTGCAAATCCTTTAACAAATTGTTTGTTAAGTTGTGCAGTATCAGATGGAGTTAAGTCCTCAGCAATAACGATTACTTCTTCATTGATTAAACTTGGGTTTGGTAAATCTACACCTAGTAAGTGAGCTAAAAATACGTTTTGAAACGTCACGAATATCAGCTGCACGTTCTTTCATGTAGTCATTATCCATTGCTTCAAACATAGAAACAAACATGTCTGAAGTTTCTTTCAATGCGTATTCAGCATTAATTTCTTTTGATTGAATATCAGTTTTAACAGTTCCCATGAATTCTGGGTCTTCTAAAATTAATAAGTGAGCTTCAAAAATCGCCGCTTTATCAGCACCTAGATTTTCGTGAGCTTTATCTTTAATAATAGTTAATTCTTTTTTAGAAATTTCAATTGCATCTTCAAAACGTTTAACTTCAGCATCAACGTCTTGAACTTTAACTTCTTTAACTGTTAAATCAGGCTCAACAAAAATGTATGCTTTAGCAAAAGATATTCCTTGAGAAGCTGCAATACCTTTTAGTTGTAACATTTTATGCTAATCCTTCTTTCTTCATTGTTTCTTCTAAAGCTGCTAATGCTTCTGCTTCGTCAGCTCCGTCAGCGTAGATTACGATATCAGCGTCTTTTCCAACTCCAAGACTCATAACACCCATGATTGATTTTTAAGTTAACTTTACGTCCGTTGAATTCTAATTCGATATTTGATTGGAATTTAGAAGCAGCTTGTACTAATAAAGTAGCTGGTCTAGCGTGGATTCCTGTTTCGTCGATTACTTTAAATTCTTTTTTTGTAACATAGTTATGTCTCCTTTTATTTAAAAAAATATTTACATTCAAATAATAACACATGAAAGCAATATTTACAAGTATTTTTGTACTTATTTCAAACTCAATACTCTTTTCTATTCTATAACAAAGAAAACCATTTCTTTTTCCTATAGTAAGCAATTGCATTAAAACTAATGAAAAAAAATATGAAAACAGATTTTCAATGTTAAAAATCTGAAAAAAATGGTCAAATATACTAAAAAAAGTATCAATTACAAGAGAAGTAACGATACTTTTTTTATATTATATTATGCTGAAATAATTTAAAAATCATTATATATTTATTGTTATATTGTAAACTATATAACAAATTTATTATACTAACTCTCCACCAAGCTTTAATAATTGATTTAAATTTTTCATAATCTTCATGATTTCTATTAAACTCACGAGCATTTTTATTTACTTCTTTAAAATCAATCCCTTGATCTTTTGCTGCGAAGACGCATCCACAATAACATTGTCTATAGATATCATAGTCATTGCACATTTCAACTGATCTTCTATAACCATTATTTTTCTTAAAATCAGATGGTAAGTAATAAATTGATACCTGTTCTTGTAATGTATACCCAGCTTCATTTATAACTTGTGCATTTTTCTTAGGACTAAGTGTTAATGCTGAAGCAAAATAATCATAACCTAACTCTTCAGCTTTTTGAGCTGATGAATCTAAACGCATTTCATAACAAATATGACATCTATCTCCACCTTCTCTATCTTCCTCGTGTCCTTTTACCGCACTAATAAATTTACTCGGTGCATATTCATCCGCTAAAAAAATTTAATTTTCTTATCATTTCTTTTATTAAATTCTTCAACAAAATCTTTTTGTACCAACATACGTTTTATATATTCTTCTTTTGGATGAATATTTGAATTAGAAAAAGAATATAGTTATATCACTGATTTCTGATAAATACTCAAGTACATATGTACTACAAGGAGCACAACAAGAGTGTATTAAGATTTTTAGGACGAAAATTAGTCTTTTTCCCATTCTTTTTATAAGTTCTTTCAAGACATTATCATAATTAATTTTTTTGATTTTTATGCCTTGTATTTATAAATTGTTTACTATCGATCATACAAATCCAATCCTTCTAAAAATTTCTAATAATTTACTAATCAAGTTTAATACACTTTTTAATATTTTACAATTAAAATAATTACTAATTAAAAATAGATTATCAATAAAAAAACATGAGTTTCATGACTCACAACCTAATACAGTATGCTTTCGTAAAACTCATGTTTCTTTTTATTCACCTTTATAACTGATTCCTAAATGTTGGTATGCTTTAGGGGTTGCACGTCGTCCTCGAGGAGTTCGTTCAATAAATCCTTCTTTAACTAAATACGGTTCATATACATCTTCAATAGTTATACTTTCTTCTCCTATTGTTACAGCGATTGTTTCTAATCCAACAGCTCTACCATCATAACGTTTTATTAAACACTCTAAGATTTTATAGTCTATATTATCAAGTCCTTTAGCATCAACTTGAAGCAAATCTAATGATTCTATCGCTAAATCTTTAGCTATTACACCATCATTCTTAACTTGTGCAAAATCCCTAACACGTTTTAATAACCTATTTGCAATACGAGGTGTACCACGAGATCTCATAGCAATTTCGTAAGAACTCTCTTCATCAATATCACATTCAAAAATATCTGAAGTTCGTTCTATGATATTTCGAAGTTCACTAATAGTATAGAACTCTAAACGACAATGTACTCCGAATCTATCCCTAAGAGGTGCTGTTAAAGCCCCAGCTCTAGTTGTCGCTCCTACTAACGTAAAAGGAGGTAGCTCAATTCTAATACTTCGTGATTCTTCACCTTTTCCTATTACAATATCAAGATAAAAAAATCTTCCATAGCTGAATATAATATTTCCTCAATTGATCTACTAATTCGATGTATTTCATCAATAAAAAGAACATCGCCTGGTTCTAAACTAGTTAAAATCGCTGCTAAATCCCCAGATTTTTCTATTGCAGGTCCAGAAGTATACTTAATACCTACTTCCATTTCATTTGCAATAATTGTCGCAAGTGTTGTTTTCCCTAATCCTGGAGGCCCATATAATAAACAATGGTCTAGCACCTCACCACGTAATTTCGCAGCTTCTATAAATATTTTCAAATTACTCTTAATTTGTTCTTGCCCTATGTACTGACTTAAAAATTTTGGTCTTAAAGACTGTTCTTCACATTCTTCACCAAAGTTTTGACTAGCTGATACCATTCTATCTTCCATAATTTCCTCCTTTCATCTACTATGCATTCATCAATAGTCTTAATCCTTGCTTTACATATTCATCTACACTGTTAAACTGATGAGTAGAAAGTTTCTTCTCAATTTTTGTAAGTTCTTTTTTACTATATCCTAGTGCTTCTAGAGCAAGGATTGCATCACTTAGATAATTATTAACAGCCTTTGGTGCACTACTTATATTCGTCATACTAAAATCAACCTTACCTTGCAAATCAAGAATAATTTGCTGAGCTGATTTTTTCCCAATTCCAGGAAACTTAGTTAAATAAACAGCATCTTGATTTTCAATAGCTCCAATAATTTCTTCACTAGTACCACCAGCTAAAATAGCTAAAGCACTTTTCGGTCCTACACCTTTGACTTTTAATAGAAGTAAAAAGACTTTTTTTTGTTCTTTATTTGAAAAACCATAAAGAACATTTGAATCTTCTCTTACTTGTTGGCTAATAAATACAGTTCTTTCTTCATTCAAGTGATATTCATATGGATTAGCTACTACAACTTCATAACCTATCCCATTGTTATCTACCACTATATTAGTCGGATTTACTTCCGAAATTTTACCTTTAATATACGCGTACATTACATTCACACTCCTGATTGATTATTTAATTATAAAAATTAAACGAAAAAAATCTCAAGTGTTTTATTTAATTGAAGAGTTTATATCTTTAATTAAAAAGAAAAAAACTCGGCACTAGTAGTACCAAGTTCATTCTATCTATTATTTTACTTTATCTAAATCTACATTCATAACTTTTGCTGTAGCTTCAACTTTTTTATATGCATCTTGATCCACATCAGTAAATCCTGTGATACTGAACATCTTAGTGAACATTTCTTTCATTTTTGGATCTTTTTCAATATCTCTAAGAGCCTTCTCTAATTTTTCTTGAAGCTCTTTATCCATCTTACTAGAAGTCGTAACCATAACACCTGGAATCATATCACTTGTTGCTAATTTTTGAATATCAGTTTTAGCTTGAGGGAAGTCTTTAGCATATCTATCTTCAACTCCATCAAATGTTGCGATTACATCAACATCCTTGTTAAGAAGAAGTTGTAAGCTCTTATCATGTCCACCACTGAATTGATAACTGATATCCTTATCTAAGTTAAGACCAGCGTTTACTAACATAGCACCTGGATAGATATATCCTGAAGAAGATGAAGGATCAACAAATGCTACTTTTTTTACCTTTAACATCTTGAAGTGATTTAATTCCTGAATCTTTTTCTTACATATAGTTCAGCAGTATAACCAGGTTTCCCTGTTTTTCCCTTTTAGATGTTAAAATCGGTTTTGCATTACTTTGTTTTTGAGCAAGTAAAGATGAAAAACGGAGGGATGATACCAAAAATCAACACTTCCACTACCTAAACCTTCAACTACCCCTATATAATTACTTGCAGTAAAAGCTTCTACTTTTACTCCTAATCTTTCAGATAGATAATCAGAAATCGGCTTAAGATCTTCTACTAACTTCTCACTATTTTTCAGAGGAACAAATCCCATCTTAATAACTTTTTTTCTTCTTTCCTCGTTTCCGTCTTAGTAGAGCATCCTACGATAGAAAAAACAAAAACAAAACTGAATAGCGCTAATAATATTTTCTTCATACTATTACCTCCTCGGTATTTATATTCTATTTTTGGTATCATTTTAACATAAAAATAATATATCTACCTTTTTAAATCGAAATAATAGCAATTTTTCAATATAAATTTTCATCATTTTTCAGAATTTTTTTAGAAAAACTATAAATAAATATTTCAAATATATAACTAAAAATTATATCGAGCTCATACATCTCAATTTATAAAAAAACGGACTGATGAAACAAATCAGTCCGTTTAACTTATATACAAATTTGGAAATAAAAACACCTTTTGAAAAAGATGATTAAAAATTGAGGCGGCTACCGGATTTGAACCGGTGATCGAGGTTTTGCAGACCCGTGCCTTACCACTTGGCTAAGCCGCCTAAATTTATTTAATTTAATGGGGCGGCTGAGGGGAATCGAACCCCCGAATGTCGGAACCACAATCCGATGCGTTAACCACTTCGCCACAGCCGCCATATCAAGAACAATATTTATTATACATTTTCAAGCAAATTATGTCAAGAACTTTTTTTAATTATTTTTCAAATAAAGAAATAATTGTTAATTCCCAAAAGTAAATTCCAGTTCAAATAAAAAAACTGGAATTTAACCTGAAAACTATTTTTTTAACTGGAACTTAAGTTGAAACTAAATAATTATGAAAAGATATTTATCTAACTTTATTACGTTATTTTAAATTCTCTTTATAATATTAAATAGATTTTTAGTTTTTAAAAAAATCTTGATTCTATCTTTTATACTTTCGTAAAATTAGTTTTTATACTGAGAGATGGTGTGGTTTCCTGTGAGGAAAAATGTGGCAGTGCCACTTTTTCCCACATTATGAACCACACCATCAGAGGCTCAGTGTCAAACTAATTTTTAATAAGTACAATTCCTCTTTTTTTATTTTTGGTGTATATTATAATATGAGACTTTTCGTTGAATGAAAGGAATCTAATATTATGACAAACAAAAAAACAAACACTTAACATATTATGATCGCTTAGACATTGAAGAAGGAATCTCTAAAGGTAAAACTTTTTAGAAGTATAGGTATAGAACTTGATAAAGATCCTACTACTATTTCTAAAGAAATTAAACGTAATCTGCAATATAAAGATACCGAAGTAGTTACCAAAACTCTTGACGGAAAAATTAATCAAAAGCTAATTGTGCTCTTCTAAACAAACCTCCTTATGTTTGTAATAATTGTAAACTTAAAAAGAAGAGATTGTGGTTTTGATAAACGTTTCTACTATGCAAAAAAAGGCTCAACTTAATTATCAAGAAAATCTTGTCGAACCAAGAAGAGCTGTTGTCTTAGATAAAGAAGAATTTTTATAAAATGGATAAAAATAATTTCTAAAGGTGTTTCTAAGGGACAATCTTTCTATCATATTATGCATAGTAATAACTTAGTTGTTTCTAAATCTTCTTTGTATCGATATGTGAATAATGGATATTTTTTTCTATTGATTCTGTTGATTGTAAACGTATTGTTAAATTTAGAAAACGAAATAAAGTTAATAAAGAAGCTATACCTAAACATCTAAAGTCCGGTAGAGCTTATATTAACTTCTTAGATTTTATGAATGAATCTGCAATGCCTTTTCACTTGGAAATGGATACTGTCATTGGTAAACGTGGTGGTAAAACTCTACTTACCTTTAATGTATCTTCTTGTAATTTTATGTTCGCTCTTCTTTTAGATTCGAATACTTCTAGCGAAGTTTCTTCTAAACTTTATAATCTAAAAGAAAAAAATTTTTATCAGAATAATATACACTTTTCTGATATTTTTTTCCTGTTGTTTTGACAGATAATGGTAGTGAATTTTCTAAAGTTGAAGAAATCGAATATGATTTTTGATAAAAAAACTTAAAAATTATTTTTTTCTGTAATCCTAATTCTTCTTGGGAAAAAAAGGTAAGATAGAAAAAAATCACACCACCTTGCGTGAAATACTACCTAAAGGATCCTCATTTGACGATCTTTACACAAAGTGATGTTAATACTATTATATCACATATTAACTCACTTAAGAGAAAGTATTTGAACGGAAAAATCAGCTTATGAAGTTTTTCTTTTACTTTCGGCGAACATATAGCTAACCTACTAGGTATTTTTTTAAAAATACCTGCCAATGAGGTAATACTTAAACCTTTCTTGGCTAAAGAAATTAAGGATACAAACAAATAAATTTAAATTATTTATGAAATAGTAATATAGTTATTTTTTTACAACGAAATGTTTTTATTAGAAAAGTCTCAACTTAACTTCAGCATAACTGGAATTTAACCTGGGAATAGTGATTTGCAGGTCTATTTGTCATGCTTTTTTTATTTTGATTCCTTTTTGAAAAAAACTCCCAAAGTAAAAGCTTCCTTGTTTTATACCGGAAGTTACCTTGGGAATATTTTTTTATTGTTATTTTCCTTTTTTTCCCAACTAACTTCCACTTTAATTTCTTACTGGAACTTACTTTGGGAATTTACCATAAAGAAATAATTCCCTTTAACGCAATTGTTAAAGAGAATTATTTTGTAACATATTATTTAGTATTTTTTTCTTCTTAGTACGTATACTAAACAAATTAATGCAAATCCTACAAAAGTTGTAGGTAAAGCTAATGTCCCTGTCTTAGCTAATAGAGAATTTGATTTTCCTACAGTTCCAAGATTTACTTGAGAATTGTTTGCTATCATTCCTTGATCTTTAGCTACATCTGCTAATCCTACACTTGATTTATCTTTGTCTTTTTTTAAATACATTACCAAGTAATGTTGATAATTTAGATTTTCCTTTACTTACTTTTTCTGATGCTTTTTTAAGAGTTTCTAATGCATTGTTTACTTCATCTTGTTTTGCATTTGCATTAGATAATACTAAATTAGCTACTTTAAGTGCTTCTTTATATTCTTTCTTAACTGCTTCATCTGCATCTTTGAAGCTATCTTGTGACGTTAAGTCTCCATTTTTCTCAACCTCAGCCACAAGCTCTTTTTTATCTACACTTGGAGTTTCTACTTTTGGTTGTTCCACTTTGCCAGTATATTCTTTAGGTGCTTCTACTTTTTCTGGTTCTACCACTGCTCCGGCTTGCACTCCTGTGTATTCTTTTGGAGTTTCTGCTTTCGCAGGATCAACTACTGCCCCAGCTTGAACCCCTGTATATTCTTTTGGAGCTTCCACTTTTTCTGGCTCTACTATTGCTCCAGCTTGTACTCCTGTGTACTCTTTAGGACCTTCCACTTTCTCTGGTTCTACCACTGCTCCGGCTTGTACTCCTGTGTACTCTTTAGGACCTTCTACTTTTTCTGGCTCTACCACTGCTCCGGCTTGAACCCCTGTATATTCTTTTGGTGGTTCTACCTTCTCAGGTTCTACTATTGCACCTGCTTGTACTCCTGTATATTCTTTTGGAGCTTCTACTTTTTCCGGTTCACCTTTTGCTTCTTTTGGTTTAACACCAGTAAGTTTAGAAATAGCTACATTTAACTCTTCAACAGCTTTGTTTACTTCTTCTTGTGTTGCATGTTCGTCTTCTAAAAGTTGTTTAGCTTTATTAATAGCTTTGTTGTACGCCTCTTTTGCATCTAATGAAGCATATTCATACTTATCACTATCAGTTGTAACTTTGAAATTATCAGAAGCTAATTTCAGTTGACTCTTATCTACTTTAACATCTTCTTTAGGGTGCATTTTTTTCTCTACAAGAGCCACAAAAATTACTAAATTCATCTACTGTGAATACGAACTTACCATCAACAACTTCGCCATTAACCGGTTCAATTGTTCCATCTTTTTTCTCTTGACCAAATTTCGCTGGCATTTTATCTAATGATAAAGTAACTTTTCTAGTTCCATCGACTTCTACTACCTTATTATTTCTATCTTCTAAATGGATATCATAAAATACTACATCATATTTAGTTAAATCAACCTCACTGTCAGTTAGTTGTTTAAGTATTTTTTCCTTGCTAGCTTTTTCAACATCTCCAACTACAAGTTTATAATCATTATAAAGTTTAGCTTCTCCAAACTCAACAGTCGCTGGAGTAGTTGCACCTTCTGCAGTTGTAACACTAGCTACTTTCTGAGCTAGACTCAATTGTAATTCTTTTGTATTACGACCATTCCCTACTACAAGTTCAAAATTATTTTCAGAAGATCTATAACCTTCAGGTAATACTACTTCAACAGTATATTTACCATTATTTAATCGTTTTTGGAATTCCTTTTTCACTATATAGACTTCTTGATAATTCTGTTTTTTTCACCTTGTTCATTTGTAATAAATACTTTTGCTCCAGCAGGTATAACTTTATCAAATTTAATTATTGTCGTGTTTCTCTTTTTGCTCTTCAAATGTAAATTCAACCGTCTTAGTTGAATCATCTTTAGTAATTTCAAAAGTAACTTCTTTAGGACTAGTTAATTTAAGAGCTTCATCAGTTAAAAACTACTTGTACAGTATATTTACCATATGGCAGAGCTGTTAGGTTCTTACCATTTTTTTCGTGAAGTCTTCTCCAACTAACTCACCTTTTTTTCATTTTTTTATAGCATATCTTACGTTAGTAGAATAATCCCCTGTTCCATCTTTTAGCTATAGTTTTAACTTCTACAGTACCTTTTTTTCAGTATTTTTGAACTTTAGAAATTCCAACACTATCTTTATTACCTGCAAAGTCACCTACTTCATAAGTAAATTTATCAAGAGATACTTTTTTTCTGGAAGCGTAAATGTACCATCTATATTTGGTTCTACTTCTACTTCTTTCTCAACAGTTTTGCCGTCTTTACCTTTTTTTAGTCACTTTATAGCTTAATTTCTTATAAAGTACTCCACTTCCGTTTTCTTTTATAGCATATGGTTTAAATATTCTAGTTTTTTCGTCATAAACTCCACCTGTACCAACAATTTGTGGTGCAACTCTATCAAGTGTAACATTAAATGCTGTTTCTTGCATTTTTCGCACCTGTAGCAACTGGACTATAGCTAACTACATATTGATATTCACCATCTGGTAATGGATTTCCATTTTTTTATCTTGACCTTTCCAGTTTGTTTCAGTAACTAACACAGCTTTTTTTATTTGTAGCTTTGTTATGGAAGAAGTTCTTTTTACCAGAAACATTACCATTTTTCATATAATGGATTTTTACGTTCAACATCATCTTTAGCATAAACTGATAATTTAAGATTCTCATAGTTTCTTAAGAAAGTTGCTTTAAATCCAATCTCATCGTGTTGTCTATCACCATTTGGTGAAAATGCTAATTTACCAAAAATAATTAGACTTACTCTTAGGATCAGTATACTCTCCTAAAACTTTAATATGTTTTTCTTCACCATTTACATCAACAGTAACCAATGAAGTAAAGTTATTTTTATCGTCACGCTCCGTTGTATTAGGTTTATAGTAATAGAATGGTTTTTCATTTCCTTTAAATTCATATATTGGTTTTTTTCAACTACTGGAAGATTTTGGAATTCACCTTTAAAAACCAACATATGGAATTCCAGCAACTGCTGTATTCGTATCTTTAGGATCGAAAGAATCTTACAAATCCTTCAAGATAATAACCATTTGGCATTTGTCCTTCTAATTCATTTCTGAATTGCGTTGCATCTACAGTAATCGTAACAGATTTTTCTCCTTTAGCAGGAACAACTACAGTCTCTCCTCCATTACTTTCTGCTAATTGTCTTGGTTTTTAGTGTTATTTTGCCCATTTTCTACACCATCAGTATTTAAATAAGACTTGTAAACAAGTTCTTTAGGTTGATCGATAAGTTATGTAGTACTACATTAAACTTAAATGTATCTTGGACATTACCTAAAGAGATACTTCCATAATCATTGTCACCAGTCACATATAAATCACCAAGTGCCGCTTTAGAGACATCAATAACCCCAGCTCCTTGTTGTCTAGGTGACGTAAATGCTTTTGTTTCATTATTATAGTTTGGAACCGCAGTACTCATTAATAAATGTTTTATTAATTTCTGTAATTCTTCACCTTGAAGGTCAGGATATCTTTCCTGGAATACTTGTTTCATTAATGATACAGCTCCTGCTACGTGTGGTGAAGCCATACTTGTACCACTATCTAATCCATACGTTCCATTATTGAATGATGAATAAACATCACCACCAGGTGCTGTAACATCAGGCTTGAATAGTCCGTCTCCAGTTACTCCCCAACTTGTAAAATCAGCAAGTTGATTTGCTTGTGGGTGAGGTCTCTTACTGAAATGTCCAGTAAATTTTAATTTATAATAATCTGGATAAGTTGCTAATAAATTACCGAATTTATATCCAACGAACACTACAGGAAAATCACTGTCGTAATTATTTAATGCAACATTAAGTAACTCTTCTCCACCTTCTTTAGTATTATATAAAACAGCACCAGCAGCTCCTGCTTTTTTAGCAGCTGCTACTTTGTCCGCAAAGGTATTTCCACCTCCACGCATCATCACTGCAACCTTCCCTTTTACATCTTGGTTTTTAAAATCAGTTTCTAAACCATATCCAGCGTTAAAGTATGAGTACTCAACTTTAGGGATCGAAATTTTTTTTAGCAAATGGTCTAATTGTAGCTTCTCCATTATCCCATTCTTCATTTCCTTCTAATCCAACAACAGTCATTACTTCAGTATTCATAACACTATTATTTATAGCAGCTACAGCTATTGAATCAGGAGTTACAGATGGTGTTCCAATTAATCCATAATCCGGATTAGAAGCACTTGGTTTACTTTGACCATTTCCAAATACATTATCATTACCCGCTGCGACTACAACATTGACCCCAGCCTTTTTAGCAAGTGCAATTGCATCGATAGTACCTTGCCCAACTTCTGTTACTGCTCCTGCAGTAGCACCTAAACTCATATTAATAGAATCAGCTCCTAATTTAACGGCATCTTCAATAGCTTTAACATATAAAAAAACGTACTTGTTTTTGCTCCGCCTTGTTTATCTGAGAATACTCTCATGAAAAATTAATTGTGATTCTGGAGCGACACCTGCTACATACTCATTATTTGGAGCTTTTTTCGTTGGATTACCTACTGAAGTACCAACAACATGCATCCCGTGAGATTTGTCTTTTTTCTCTTTTAAGTTATTATCCCAGTCGTAGTAGTTAAACGCATAAATCAGTTTATCACTATACCATTTACCATAATCAATTCCAGCTTTTTTTCTCTTACAGATTCTAGTTCAGCTTTATTTTTTTATATTTAGCTTTACTAGCATCAGTTAGATGTAATATATCATGACTAGGGTCTAAACCTGAATCAATAACAGCCACTACTCTTCCTTGACCTTTATATCCTTTATCCCATAAACTCTGTACACCAATAATTCTATTACTGTCGATAACTGTATTTTTTTCAAAACAGCATCACTATCTTCATTTTTTTAGTTGTAGTTTCCGGAACCTCGTAATCAACACTTACTTCAACACTATTTACAAAATCCATCGCTTGAATTTTTTTAGCGTCAGCATACGAAGTTTCTAAAGAAAAATCCGTTTAAAAAGTATATCATATTCAAATAATACTTTATAATCTACACCTTTATCTTTAATTTCTTTTTAGTGCTCGTTCACGTGGTTCTTTAGTACTTTTTCACGTTCTTTTCTTCCTTCTTCAGTTTTTCAATGAATTAGGATCCACTTTGTCCTCTTTTTAAAGAAACAATAATTTTAACTTTATCCTCATCTTTAAAAGTATGTGCAGAAGTATTAGATACAGCATCAGTCTTTCCATTTTTCTTCAGCATATACCCACTTCTTCTGTAAATTATTAAAAATCTATTATATGTAGATTAGTTAGTAGTAATGTAGCTGTCACAAATGATATAGCAGCTTTTTTTCTAAATTGCATTATTCCTCTCCTTTTTTTAAGTATATTTTTAGTTACATTTCTATATTTAAACACATATTATCTGTAAAATCAATAGATTTTTTTCTGTTTAATTATAAAGAAAAGGGAATGACTCAAAAATTCGTGTTTTGATATGTGCCCCTTTTTACTGGACAAGTCAGTGAAAGGGGTATTTTTTTTATGCGTTATAGTTATGAATTTAAAGTAAAAATGTGTTGAGATGTATGAAAGAGGAGAATATCCAGATACACCTAATGGAATAACCACTAGAAAATTTAGAGATACTATTAGGAAATGGAAAAGAATGGTCGATTCATTAGGCATAGGGCGTCTTACAACATAAAAACGAAAAAAATAAGAAGTGGAATCCAGAAGAAAAAAACTAGTATTAGTTTCCAAAAATTTTAGCTGGTTATTCATATAATTCCGTTACACTAAAGAATGGAATTAATTATAGGATATTATATAATTGGGTTTAAAAAAATATAAGGAAAAAAAGGTTATAATGGACTTGTAGATGAGAAGAAAGGAAGACCAAGAAAGGTACCTATCATGAAAGAAAAATAGTAGTCCTAAACCATTAAAAAGAATCAGAAAGAGAAGAATTAATTAGATTACGTGCAGAAAAATAAATTTATAAAAAACGGAAATCGAAAAATATTAAAAGCGGAAAAAAGAAATAATAAAAAAATTAATAGCCTTGAGGCGAGAAAAAAATGAGTGCGCAACTCAAGGCGAAAAAAAGCAGCAATCATCAAAGAACTTAGAAAAAAAGGATATCAATTAAAAATGTCTTTTTACAAGAAATAGGAATGGCAAAATCAACATATTATTATTTAGTAAATAAGGAAGAAGCAGATGTTGTAGCTATTCGTAATGAACCAGTGTTAAAAGAAATTAAAATTATTTTTTTACCGAAAATAAAGGACTATATGGTGTCCGTAGGGTTCACAATGAACTAATTAATAGAGGTTTTAAAAGTAAATCATAAACCAGTGCAAAGTCTTATGCATAAAGAAGGATTGAAAGGGAAACAACCTAAAGAAAGATATCATTCATATAAAAGGAACAATAGGAAAAAAATCGCTAATAATATAATAAATCGAGATTTTTAGTACAACCGCCCCATTACAGAAATGGACTACAGATATATCACAATTCAATTTTTCATGGGGAAAAGTGCTATTTTTTTCAGCGATTCTAGATATGCATACAAATGAAATAATATCATATGATTTATCTTTACATCCAAATTTAAATCAGATAAAAAGGATGTTAGAAAAAAAGCATTTAATAAATTTCCAAAAACAGAAGGATTAATTATGCATTCGGATCGAGGGTGGTAGTATCAACATTCACACTATAGAAGTGAGTTAAAAAAACATGAAATCATTCAATCAATGTCTAGAAAAGGGAAATTGTTATGATAATAGTATCATGGAATCATTTTTTTCTGAAGAATGAAGACGGAGATATTTTATGGTTATGAAAAAGAATTATATGTCATTTGAAGAGTTTAGTAAAGCTGTATATGAATTATATAGCTTATTATAACAACAAGAGAATTCAATCAAAAAAACAAAATGGATGTCACCTGTACTGTACAGGATAACATCCACATGTCTAAACTAAATATATATGTGTCCAGAATTTTGGGTACATATCAAATCACGATTTTTGAGTCACTCACATATATTCTAATGATTTTTTTATTATATTATTCTTATATCTCAGCTATCTCTTACTATACTTCTCTCATCATGATATAATTAAATTACATAAAAACAAACTTGGAGAATACAATTATGATAATTTTAAATAAAGAAGATATACAAAAATGTATTACTATGAAAAAAAGGCGGTTGAAATTTGTAAAGAAGCTACAAAAAAACTATTGCTTAAATAAGACTGATATTCCGTTGAGAACCCCTATTATTTCTGAAAACAATAATGGACAAGTACTATTTATGCCTGGAAAAAAATATCTTCAGAATCAGATAATATAGGTATAAAAAAATAGTATCTGTCTATCCAGATAATTCTTTAATAAACTTGCCTTCTGTTCCTTCTACTATGATTACTATAGATGAAAAAGACAGGTATAGTTAATGGAATTATTGACGGTACATATTTAACAGCTTTACGAACAGCCGCTTTACAAGGTGCTGCAACTGATTTATTAGCCAATAAAGATAGCAAAATCGCAACATTAATTGGAACTGGTGGTCAGGCTTTTCGAACAAGCTCGCGCTTTACTAACAATCAGAAATCTATCAGAACTTAGAGTTGTAGCAAGAAACTTTGAGAAAAACAAAAGAAATTTGTAGAAAAAAACTAAAAAGAAGAACTTATTGATTTTTTTCTACTGACATTATCGCATACGAAAAATGTTAATGAAGCTACAATTGATTCTGATATAATAACTACAGTTACAACTTCTACAACACCTACCTTCTCTGCTAAACACTTAAAGCAAGGTGTTCATATTAATGGAATAGGTTCTTTCACTTACGATATGGTTGAACTCCCTTCTGAAATAATAAATTCTAACAATAAAAATATACTTTTGATACAAAAAGACGGTGTACTTAGTGAAGCTGGTGACATACTCCAACCTCTAGAAAATCAACTAATTTCACATGAAGATTTTAAAGGAGAACTTGGAGAACTAGTTTTTAAATTCTATTGAAGGACGAATAAATAAATCTGAGATCACAATCTTTAAATCTGTTGGGAGCGCCGTTTTTGACATAGCATGCGCTGATTATATAATAAAAAGAAGCAATAAAATTAAATATTGGAACAAAAAAATTGATATATAAAAAGGGGTGTGAATAAAAACTCTGTAAATTCTTTATGTTAACCAAAAATTTACTAGTTTATAATATTTAATTTTATAGATTTAATTACTTTAAGTGGCTTTTTATTCTCTAGAGTCTATTTTTAGATTTTTTTAAGGCTTACTTGTCAAGGATTTTTCAAAAGGCGACGCCCTTGTCCTTGACAAGTAAAGACGTAAAAATCTAGACTCACCAAGAGAATTAAAGCTGCTTTATTTTATTTATATCCTATCCCCATACATTATTCTTAACTCTCCATATATTTGCCCCCAATCTCTTATAGCTCCTATCCATTTTTACTATTCTTTTTTTCCTTCTTGTCATTTTTACTATTCTTTTTTTCCTTCTTGTCATTTTTTTACTATTCTTTTTTTCCTTCTTGTCATTTTTCTACCCTCCCTAGTTAATTTCAGTTTAACATAGGAAGGGTTATTTTTTACAGATTTTTTTCACAGGCTCTTATTTTTGTCTTTTTTTGTATATTTTTTTACATTGACATTAACGCAAAGGTAAATCTTTAGTTTCATTATCTACATACATGTTTAATTCAGTATTTCTAGTTTCTTCTTTGATTAAAAAAAGTACTTATTGCTTCATCACTATCAAAAATAATTTTGATCTACTATAGCTGCTACGTAGACAGGTGGTAATTTTTTTATAAATAGCAATGCTTTGATCTTCTTTTTTGTTTTAATTTTTTTCAATATTATCGTTAACTTGTTTGCAAAAGATATGCCCAAATACGATTAATGAAAAATACTTGTTTAAATAGTTGAACTTCGATAATAACTTGTGCGTGGTTATCTAATTCAACAAGTATATCAACAGCTATATTAAAGTCTGAATCTACGTTACTATTTGCTGTGCAAAAAAATTTGATTACCTTCAATAACTTTTTGCACTCTTAGCGGGTAAATCAAAAAAATATCTTTTTACAAATTGTAATGCTACTACTTCATTACGAAATACTTTTTTTACAACTAAATCATAAATAGGTTTTATATTTTTATGTCGTTCTCCCATTTTGTACGCCTCACCTTACGTTGTTACCTAATTAAAGCGAATATTTAAAGTAAAAGAAAGTTTTTCATTATAAATTAAATTACTTTTCTAATATAAAATTACAAGGATAATGAAGAAATTTTCATTCATTATCCTTGTGATTTAAATTATTTAATATATATATATATATATATTTATTTCACTAATTCACTTCGTAAATAAGCATTAACTAGTTTATGAGTTTGTTCTACTGAATCTATATGTGTTCTTTCATAAGAATGACTTGACTCGATTCCTGCACCCTAATAGTGCGTGTTTTACTTCTGCACCTGCTCGCATAGCTGCTGAAGCATCACTTCCATAATATGGATATATATCTAGTTTGTATTCTATTCCATTTTTTTAGTTAGATTTACTAAGTGATTTCTGAATTCATAATTATAGGGACCACTAGCATCTTTTACACAGATAGACACTGTATATTCATCAGTTTGTTGATCGTCACCCATTGCCCCCATATCAACCGCAAGATATTCTACTACTTCTTTCGGAAGACTTGAGTTAGCTCCATGACCTACTTCTTCAAATACACTGAACATAAAGTGTGTTGTATATGGAAGTTCAACATTTTTCTTCTTTATATATTCTTAGTAAATCTAATAATATAGCTGCACTAACTTTATCATCTAAAAAAATCTACTCTTAATGAATCCTGTATCTGTAATAATAGTTCTAGGATCAAAACTAATGAAATCTCCAACGTCAATTCCTAAATCACGCGTTTCTTGTTCACTAGTTACCTTCGCATCTAATCTTACTTCCATATTATCTTCTGTACGTTCTATAGTTCCAGCATCTCTATATACATGCGTACTAGTTTGATGAACTAAGATAGTACCACTTACTGTTTTTCCAGTATTAGCAACATGAACAAGGCAGTTTTCTCCTTCTATCATATTCCAAGGATAACCACCAACTTTAGCTAATTTTAGCCTTCCATCTGATTTTTACGGCACGAACCATAGCACCTAGAGTATCAACATGAGCTGTAACTACACGGTGTTTAGAATCATCTTTACCTCTTACTACTACATTTACTCCACCTTTATTAGTTCTTATTGGATTGTATCCTAGTCTTTCTATTTCTTCTATTAAATAATTAGAAATTTCTTTAGTATAACCAGTTGGTGAAACTATACTTGTTAGTATTTTTAAATAATTTATTGTTTCTTGCATTGTAATTCTCCCTTCTATTAAAAAAAGACCCATGCAAAGCATGAGTCTTAAAATATGTTTCGTAGTTATTATGCTTTGTTTCTTGAACCGAAGATATCGATTTTTTCGTGAACCATAGCTTTAATAGCTTCAAATCCAGGGTTTAATAATTTACGAGGGTCGAAACCTTTAGGTTTTTGATCTCCACCTTCTTCAATGTATTTACGTGTAGCTTCAGCAAATGCTAATTGACATTCAGTGTTAACATTAACTTTAGATACTCCTAGAGAGATAGCTTTTTGGATTTGCTCAGTTGGGATTCCTGAACCACCGTGTAATACTAATGGAATTCCACCAGTAATGTTAGAAATTTTTTCTAATGTTTCAAAGCTTAATCCAGATACAGTTTTCTGGGTATTTTTCCGTGGATGTTACCAATACCTGCAGCTAGGAAGTCGATTCCTAAGTCAGCCATTGTTTTACATTCATTTGGATCAGCTAATTCACCACTACCGATAACTCCATCTTCTTCTCCACCGATTGAACCTACTTCACACTCGATAGATAGACCTTTAGAGTGAGCTAAAGCGATCGTTTCTTTAGATTTAGCGATGTTTTTCTTCGAATGGATAGTGAGATCCATCGAACATTACTGAACTAAACCCAGCTTCGATAGCTTTTTGAGTTCCTTCGTATGAACCGTGGTCTAAGTGTAATGCAACAGGAACTGTGATTTTTCATTTCTTCTACCATAGCTTCAACCATAGCTGCTACAGTTCTGAAACCAGTCATGTATTTAACTGCACCTTCACTTACTCCTAAGATTACTGGACTTTTTGCTTCTTCACAAGCAGCTAAAAATAGCTTTTTGTCCATTCTAAGTTATTGATGTTGAAATGCCCTACTGCATATCCTTCTTTTCTTGCTTTTACAAGCATGTCTTTTTGCTGGTACTAATACCATGTTGTTTGTCCTCCTTAAATAACTACTTACTATATATTATAATACTACACTTTTTAGAAAAAAATAAACTATTTTTCTATCATAATTTTTCAATTAAGTGTAATATTTATTAAATTTTAACATATTAATTGCTCTATTCTTTGTTATTACAAGTTTTTTTATTGTTAACGTATACATCGCTAACTTCTTAATTTTTACAAATTCTTAGTTAAAAATTTCATAATCAAATTTCTTAAAAAAATTTTTCATTTATTTAATCTATTTATTTTTTTCTCTAAACTATGTTATTATACTAGTACACCTTTTAGTAATTAGAAAAAAATCACCCCAAAAATTAGCTATTTATACTAATATTTGAGGGCGATATATTATACTTTTTATATTATTTATCTAATTTAGACATAGTCTCAACCATATACTCAGGAATTTCTGTTTCAAAAATATAAATGTTCTCCTGTAATTGGATGATTGAATTCGATACTTTTCGAATGAAGTGCCTGTCCATTAGTATTTAATGTTTTTCTTGGTCCATATACTGGATCTCCTACTAATGGATGATTGATATATTTCATATGTACTCTGATTTGATGAGTACGACCTGTTTCTAATTCACATTCGATAAGTGTATATTTCTCAAATCTGTCTACTACTTTAAAATGAGTGATAGATGGTTTTCCTTCATCGATAATAGCCATTTCTTTACGTTCTTTTGGATTACGAGCTATTGGAGCATCAATTGTTCCGTAGTCATGTTTAATACTACCATGGACAAGAGCATAATATTTTCTCTTGACATCTTTATTCGCAATCATCTCAGATAATTTAACGTGCGCTTTATCATTTTTCGCAACGATTAATAGGCCTGAAGTATCTTTATCAATTCTGTGAACAATACCAGGTCTAATAGTACCATTGATGCTTGAAAGTTCGCTGTGGAATAATAAGGCATTTACTAATGTTCCATCTTTGTGTCCTACTGATGGGTGAACAACCATACCTTTAGCTTTATTTACGATAATTAAATCGTCATCTTCATATACAATATCAATTGGAATATCTTGTTTTACAACGTCTAATTCTTCAGGTTCTTTATATTCAATAGTAATAACATTACCTTCTTTTTAATTTATAATTTGTTTTTAATATTATTTCCATCTACTTTGATATAACCTTCAGAAATTAAGTTCTGGATATTTGTTCTAGAAACATCTATTAATTCTTGTTGTAAAAATTTATCGATTCTTTCACTTCTCGGTGAAGTATATATAATTTTTTTGTGTATCCATTACTTCCTCCTTTTTTTCATACTATACTATCTTAACATATACATTCAAAAAAACAAAATAAAAATATAGTAGAAATGTTTTTAAAATATATTATTAATTACGTTGTTTGAATAGTTACCGATAAATAGATTCAAACATATTTAAATTACTAGTATATGCCTCTTCACTATTTGACGCAATATATATATATCATAGTAAAAAAATGAGAGCAATCATTTAGAATCCGTTTATTCAAACTAGGAAGTGTGAATAAAACTCTGTAAATTCTTTATGTTAACCAAAATTTACTAAATTGTTCTTCCAATTAATAGATGGACGTTATGAAAAAAACATAACACTATAATAACTACAAATATAAATTTCTCACAGTGGGATGATGTATTTGGCGATCCATTAATCGCTAGTACAATAATTGATAGATTATTACACCATTCACATGTAGCTAAAAATAACTGGAAATTCTTATAGACTTAAAGATTTTTTTCCAAAAGGCAGATGAATAAAATGTACATTTTTTTATTTTGAATTTTTTTGACATATTTAGATTGACATTTACATTAAACCATCAACTTCCTGCAAACCTATTGCTGTCTGCCATGCACAACCTTTTTTTCTCTTAGAAGGTTCTGATTGTATTAAATATTCTTTAAACGGATCTTCAGTCATTTCATTTTCCTCCCATAAGTTATTTTTCCAATAATTACACATTAACAGATTTGATTTTTAACATTATATAGTAAATGTATATTGTTTAACTCAATAAATTTTATTTCTCGATATATTTCCATAATAATTATTATATATAACAATTATGTTCTTTGCAATACATAAGAAACTTTTTATACATTTTAAACACTAAAAAAACTCGAAACAAAGATTTCTCCTTGCTTCGAGTTCGTTTTTTTATTTTTCGTTATTATCGTTTTGCTATTTCTTCTAATAACATTTTGTTGATCGTTTTGTGGGTTGGCTTGTCCTTTTGAGGGCTTTCATGATTTGACCTACTAAGAAACCAATCGCACGGTCACGACCGTTTTTTTGTAGTCTTCGATAGATTTTTGGATTGTTATCTAGTGCTTCGTTTACCCAAGCTAATAATTGTCCACTATCTGATACTTGTATAAGACCTTTTTCTTTAACGATTTGTGCAGCATCTCCACCATGTTCGATAAGCTCTGCGAATACTTTTTTTTAGCGATTTTACTTGAGATTGTTCCGTCAGTGATTAATTTAATCATTCCTGCTAAACCTTCTGCAGTTAATGCTGTTTCTTTAAGTTCTTTTTGTACTTTATTTAAGTATGCATTCACATCTACCATTAAGTAGTTAGAAGCTAGTTTTTGGATCTGCTCCTAAAAGCTACAGTTTGTTCGAACATATCTGACATTTCTTTAGTTAATGTAAGAACGTGTGCATCGTATGCTGGTAATCCAAGTTCTTCTTGGTATCTTCTTTGACGAGCATCTGGAAGTTCTGGAATAGTTTTTTTCTTACTTCTTCCATCCATTCATCAGAGATAATCATAGGTACGATATCTGGCTCTGGGAAGTAACGGTAATCGTCTGAACCTTCTTTAACACGCATAAGTTTAGTTGTTCCTGTTGTTTCATCGAAACGACGTGTTTCTTGGTTGATTACTCCACCTGAAAGGATAACTTGTTCTTGTCGTTTTTCTTCGTACTCTAATCCTTTTTTTAACGAAAGTGAATGAGTTTAAGTTTTTTTAAGCTCAGTTTTTTTGTACCGAATTCATCTTGACCGTAAGGACGGATAGAGATATTCGCGTCACAACGCATTGACCCTTCTTCCATCTTAACGTCTGATACTTCGATATATTGAATGATTGAACGTAATTTTTCTAAGTAAGCATATGCTTCTTCTGGAGTTCTGATATCTGGCTCAGATACGATCTCGATAAGTGGTGTCCCTTGACGGTTAAGGTCAACTAGTGAATAACCATTTTTGTGAGTTAATTTACCTGCATCTTCTTCAAGGTGAGCACGTGTAATACCGATACGTTTTGTTTCTCCGTTTACTTCGATATCGATCCATCCGTTTTCCCCGATTGGTTGGTCAAATTGTGAGATTTGGTATGCTTTCGGGTTATCTGGATAGAAGTAGTTTTTTTCTATCGAATTTTTGACTCGCGAGCTACTGTCATGTTAAGCGCCATTGCCGCTTTCATTCCCCATTCTACCGCTCTTTTGTTTACTACTGGAAGTACCCCTGGGTATCCTAAGTCGATAACGTTTGTGTTAGTGTTTGGTTCTGCACCAAAGTGAGCTGGAGATGGTGAGAATATTTTTTTGAATCTGTTTTTTTAATTCTACATGGACTTCTAGTCCAATTACTGTTTCAAAATGCATCTTGTTTCTCCTATTATAATTCTATTTTTTTATCGTGTAAGTTGTAGTGTTGTTCGAAGTTGTACGCTACATCGTATAGTGTAGATTCTGCGAATGGTTTAGCAATGATTTGCATACCGATTGGACGGTTACCTTTAAATCCACATGGAATACTGATACCTGGTAATCCAGCCATATTTACTGGTATTGTTAAGATATCGTTAGCGTAGATTTTAATTGGGTCCCCTACTTCTTCTCCAATATTGAATGCTACTGTTGGAGCAGTTGGTCCAATGATTACATCGTATTCTTCGAATACTCTATCAAAGTCTTGTTTAATTAATGTACGAACTTGTTGTGCTTTTTTGTAATATGCATCGTAGTATCCTGATGATAATACGTATGTTCCTAACATGATACGGCGTTTAACCTCAGCACCAAATCCTTCTCCACGTGTTTTTTTGTAGATTTCTTCAAGGTTTGTTGCGTTTGGACTTCTATAACCGTAACGAATACCATCGAAACGAGAAAGGTTTGAACTTGCTTCTGCAGAAGCGATAATGTAGTAAGTTGAAATAGCGTAGTCTGTGTTTGGAAGGCTTACTTCTTCTACGATAGCTCCTTGGCTTTCTAGGTATTTAACACCATCAAGTACGGCTTGTTTAACTTCTTCGTCAATTCCAGCACCGAAGTATTCTTTTTGGAAGAGCGATTTTCTTACCTTTGATGTCTCCAGTGATGATTTTGCTGAATTCTGGTACTTCTACAGGTGCACTAGTCATGTCGTTAGCATCTAATCCTGAGATGATTTCTAATACGCGCGTTATCTTTTACTGTACGAGTCATTGGTCCAATTTGGTCTAAAGATGAAGCGAATGCTACTAATCCAAAACGAGATACACGTCCGTAAGTTGGTTTTAATCCAACTACACCACAGTAAGAAGCTGGTTGACGTACAGAACCACCTGTGTCACTTCCTAGAGTGAAGCTAACTTGTCCTGCTGCTACCGCTGTAGCTGATCCACCACTTGAACCTCCTGGTACTGCATCTAAGTCGTGAGGGTTACGAGTAAGTTTGTAGTAAGATGTTTCTGTAGAACCACCCATTGCGAACTCGTCCATGTTTAATTTCCCTAAAAGGAATTGGGTTTTCTTTGTTAAGTTTGTTCATTACTGTTGCATCGTAAATTGGATTAAATCCTTCTAAGATTTTTGATGCACAAGTTGTTTGAATGTCTTTTGTAACAATGTTATCTTTGATTCCCATTGGGATACCGAATAATTTACCTTCAACGCGTCCTTCTTCTTGAGCACGGTCTAAAGCTTCAGCTTGTTTTAATGCTACTTCTTCAGTTACTGTAATGAATGAACCTACTTTTTCATCAGTAGCTTTAATTCTGTCTAGTGATTCTTTTACTAAATCACTTGGTTTAATTTCTTTATTTTTAAGTTTAAGTTCTAAACTTTCAATTGATTCATGTAATAAACTCATTAAATTATCTCCTTATTTTATTCAATAATAGTAGGTACTTTGAATTGTCCTGCTTCAGTTTCTTTAGAGTTTTTAAGAACTTCTTCTCTATCCATTCCGTCATGAGCTACGTCTTCTCTAAATACATTAACTAAGTCTAGAACGTGATAAGTTGGTTTTACATTTTTCTGTTGGTGCGTTGTTGATTGTATTGAATAAATCTACAACTTTTTTTCTAATTTTTTTCGATGTACCCATCTACTTCACTTTCTTGGATTTCTAATCTAGAAAGATGAGCGATGTGAGCTACTTGTTCTTTCGTAATTGTTGTCATAAGTGCCTCCATATTTTTTTCTCAATTTTTAACTTATAATATTAGACAAACCTCGTATAATTTGAAATAAAAAAACGCCCCATATAGTCATTTAACTACATGGGACGATTACTAGTTTCGTGGTGCCACCCGAATTCATATCAGTTTCCTGATACCTTTCAACATATATTCGGTTTTTATAAAGAGTGTTGCTTATTTCAATCATTATTATTTAATCTTTCAGCCTAAGGATTAAACTCTCTTCTAAAAAAACATGAAATAAAAAGTCTCTTTACTAATATTTTTATATTACGGTTTACTTAGTCTATATTATACTAAACGACCGTTATTGTCAAGGATTTTTATTAGAAATGTTAGAGTGAGTGAAAAATTATTGCTTTTTAAAAACTGAATTTCTAATCGCTCTATGCTAAATATGTGTTTGTTATTTTTTTATTAGTTAGGGGACAATTCAACAAAATCGGCTTTCGAATCACTCACTCTTTAAAGTGCTACTTTGTTCTTCTAGGTTTTAAGGCCGATAAACCATGCACTTTTTATTGTCGACATTAAATATGGCCAAGCGTTTGTGCTAGGTTTAGTAATTTTATTATTCGCTAGACGTTTCATTTGAGCTTCGTAATAGCTAACTCCAATGATAGGTCCTAAAGCTTTATCTAGTTTTTGTATTTTCGTAGATAACCTTGGTGTTTTTATATCAAAATTATCATTGTTTTCAAATCTACGTACTAAGTCTGGATATAATACAAATGGTCGTGCTAATCCTATCATACTAACACCTGAAGAAATTACATTTTCCATTTCTTTTTTCGTTCTAAAACCACCTGTTGAAACGATAGGTGTGCTGGTAAGTTCTGTTAGCACAGTTGCATAACTAGCAAAACTAGCTCCATTTTCATATTCACCACCAAATACTGGTGCTTCATAATTTCCACCAGATATTTCTATAAGATCGATACCTAGTTCACTCATTGTTCTTACAACTTCCTTACATTCATCAAAAACTAAAAACCACCTTCTTTAAAAATCTAGGGCATTCAATTTCAATGCAATTGTAAAGTTATCTCCTACCTTACTTCTCATTCTAGTATATATTTCAACTAAAAAGCGCATTCTGTTCTCTAAAAAACCACCATATTCATCTGTTCTTTGATTATCTGCTGATGATAAGAATTGATTGATTAAGTATCCATGTGCTGCATGAAGTTGCACGCCCGAAAATCCCGCTTCTTGTGCTTTTAACTCCAGCTCCAACAAATTTATTTATCGCTTCTTCTATCTCAGATTTCGTCATTTCACGTGGTATTTGAAAAAGCTTTTTGCATTACTACCCTGAATTGGTATTGCACTAGGTGCTATAGGCTGACCTTTTATACTTTTTATACATTTGCTTACCTGGGTGATTTAGCTGTAACAAAATTGGCGTGTTTTTTTCTCATTTCCTACAGAAGCTCATTTTTTTGAATGCATCAATGTCAGACTTTTTCATCTAATACGATATTACCTGGTTCTCCCAAATATCGTCTATCAACCATCACATTCCTGAAATTAGTACTCCAATTTTTTTCGCTACTCCATTGTGAATATAAATTATAAATTTCATCACTTGGATTCATATTTTTTTTATCAGCAAGAGTTTCACTCATAGCTGATTTAAAAAAATCTATTTCTTACTTTTTAATTCACTTCTTAATTTTAACGTTTCAAATAATTTACTTGTCATTTAATTTCCTCTTGTAATCTCGTATTTTACCTTCACAATAATCTACTAATATTTGTTCTTTTTCTAGTGAATAACCTTTTTTTCAGAAGTGAAACTCACCTTATTACTATCGAAATACTTACCATTAATGTGTTCCACCTCATCTGATAAAAGCTAGATAATATCCTGTTTCTATACCTTCATCTAGATTCTTAGACAATTTCTTCATGATTTTTTTCCGAATAATGATTTCTGAACTTTCGCATCACTTGTATCGTTACCTAAGTTTGTTGAGATTAATCCTGGATGATATGAGTTTACGGTGATATTTGAATTGTTATTTCTTAATGCTCTAGCTAAATATCGTGTAATCCAAATTGTGTAAAGTTTTTGAATTATTATAAGCTAATCCTGGTGTATATTTTTTTCTCAAATCCAAAAATCTAACTTTCCAGCGATAGCAAAATGATGCATAAATGACGATGTATTTATAATACGACCATTCGGTGATTTTTTTCTAATAATTCTTTAAGTTCTATACTTAGAATATACGGGACTAATACCGATAACATAAATGTTAATTCGACATTTTCATCCGCTGGTGTTCTTGTACTACCAGCATATACCCCCCGCATTGTTTATAACTACATCTATTTTTTTGAAAAAAATCATTTTTTTAATTTTGCTACTAAAGAATAGATGTCATCCATACTTTGTAAATCTGCTTTGTATGCATGAACTAAATTTTCTTTCGAGTATGAATTTACTTCTTCATAAGCCTTTTCTAATTTTTTTAGAATTTCTTCCGTGTATTATTACTTCATGTCCTTCACTTGCTAATTTTTTTAGCAAGGTGTTTTCCAAATTTCGTCTGTTGAACCTGTTATTAATATTGTTTTTGTCATCTTATTCTCCTAAAAATTCTATTAACTCTTTTTGAAAATTCATCTGCGTATTGGAATAATGATCCATGTGCTGCATTTGGATAAATTATTAATTTACTATTTTCTATTTTTTTTGATGCATGTTATACGAGTTAACTGTAGGTACCATTAAATCTTTATCCCCATTTACGATTAGTGTAGGTTGCGTAATAAATTTTAAATCATCATATCCGACAGTACTCCAACGTTTAATTGCTTTTAATTGTCTTAAGAAGCTATGAACTTTCATATCGGCATCTGCATTTTCTTTACTACGACTTGCTAATCTATCTAGTACTTTATTCGCTTCAATTTTTTTCCTTTTTTTCATCGTGGTTATAGAAGATAAATCTCTTAGGATCACCCTATTTAATCCTGCTTTTAGCATGAATTTAAAAGTTGTACTAGTTACAGTTCCGATTCCTTCTCCATCTCTTGGCCCTGTTCCTACTAATATTAATTTTATCAACTAAATCACTAGCTAATCTTGTTACTTCTTGAGCGATCATTCCACCCATTGATAATCCTAGTAAGTTAATTTTACTGTAACCTAATTCTTTAATAATATCTATTGCTTGTTGTGCCATCCCTGGAATTGTTGTAGCTACTTTTTCCTGCACTTCCCCCAACACCTGGTAGATCTAATAAAATAATATGATGTTTTTTTCTGCTACTAAGTCGATAAATTTTCGGATCCCAATTATCCATTGTTGCCGCTAAGTGTACTAACATCACTAATGGTTTTTCTGATTTACCTTTATTAATTTCTCTATATGCTATTTTTTTAATCCATTAACATTAATGTATTCATTTCTTTTTATTTATATATGACATGATTGTCTCCTAACTTTATTGTGTTTGTTGATATTTTTGAAATAAAAAGAACGACTTTGAAAAAAATATTTTTACTAAGAAACCATTATTTTCTAGTCGCACTCTTCTATCATTATTTCTATATTTTTTTATATTATTTAAAAACTTAAAAACTGTTTTTACCTCTTGAACGGCCATTTGCTACTTTATCTAATGCTTTATTTACGTCTTTAAAGTCAAATACCGTGTCTACTGATGGTTTAATTTCTAATTTTGTGAAAATGTCTGCTACTTCTTGAAGTTGTTTTACCATTCGATTCTACGAAAAATGAAGTCATATGATACTCCATATTTATTTGCCATTTTATCGAATTTTCTTCCAGCTAAGCCTAGGATAAATTGTTTCCACCAAGTTAAGTTCATACGTTTAGCAAAACTTCCATTTGGCATAGCTCTTAGTGAAACTAATTTACCTCCAGATTTCATGATAGTCATTTGTTTTTTTCTGTTTCTGCTCCACCTAAAGTATCAAGTACATAATCAACATCTTTTAGTACTTTAGTATAATCTGTTGTTTTATAGTCGATGAACTGATCGACACCTAATTTTTTTCAACACGTTCTTTGTTTTTCTACACTACCATTAGTGATTACTGTCAGACCTTTTTGCTTTTAGCGATTGGAATAGCCATACCACCTACTCCACCTGTTCCACCTGAGATGAAGATTGTTTTTTTCCTGATTCTGCTCCCATAAGTTCTAAAGCTTGCATAATTGTTAATGCTGTTAATGGAACAGCTGCAGCTTCTTCATCAGTTAGATAATCTGGTACTTTAGCAATTGCATCTTGGTTAATAGCTACATATTCAGCAAAAGCTCCAATTTTATCTAATGGTAATCTAGAGAATACTCTATCACCAATTTCAAAATTAGTTACATTACTTCCTTTTTTTGTTCGATAATCCCCACTACCTCATTACCTGCAACTTGTGGAAGTTTGTAAGGTACGATAATCTTTACTTCACCACGTGAAATCATATTATCTAGTGGATTTACTCCAGCTGCTGTAACTTTTTACCAACACTTCATTTTCATTTGTTGTAGGTACTGCTACTTCTCTAATTTCAAGTTCTATATTATTTTTTTATTATATTTTTGTGTGTAATGCTGCTTTCATTGTTTATTTTTTTCTCCTATTATGTATAATTCTTTTAATTAATTTTTTTCTAATGTTTTACTTTCAAGTTTTTTTATAAAAAAGCTTCTTGTGCTTCATTAAATACTGGCTGTAATAAATTTTCGATATTTAAACCAACTGGGCATTCTTTATTAGCACCTTCATGGATATTTACTAAGTATTTATCAGGATAAATGATTTGATAAATTTCTGATAATGTAATGTCTTTAGGCTCTTTTGCCAATGTTATTCCAGTTTTTCCTTGTTGGCTTTCTACTAGCCCACCTTTTTTTAACACTGCCAAAAATCTTTCTAATGTGACTACTGTTCGTGTTGACACTTTTGGCTAATAGCTCCGAAGAAACTACTTTATCTGTTTCTGAAATATATATTAGTATGTGTAATGCTACTGAAAATTTTGTATCCATATTTTTCTCCTTTAACTGTCTTTTTCTAAAATCATCCTAATATAACATCTAACTTGTTCTCGTATCTGATACAAGTATAAGTTTAACATCGTATTTTTTTATATGTCAACTACTTTTTTTAAATTTTTTTAAATAATATTTTAAAATAGCACTTTATACCGCTACTATACAGATGAACCACTATGTCCTTACCGTACATATTTTCTAATTTTCATATCTAGCTACAATTTTTTTAGAATATTTTACTGGTCAAATATTTCATCGTATATTCTACACACGAAATATTAACAGCTACCCCCACCTTTTTTAGTTGCTTAAATATTGAAAAATAGTATAATATGTGTAGGTATGTAGATTACTAGAATACTCTAGTTAATATGTAAAAAAATAAAAATATTTGTGAGGTATAAAATGGAAAATTGGGTTGAAATTACAATTCATACTACTAATGAAGCTAGTGAAATAGTTGAGTCTATTCTTCTTGATTATGGTTCAACTGGGGTTGCTATCGAAGATCCTACTACTCTTGAGGAGAACTTACACGATGATTTCGGTACTATCGTTGAGCTTAGTCCCGCTGATTATCCTGAAGTTGGAGTTGTCGTTAAAGGATACATCAATGAACTTAATTTTGACGAAGAAACTTTCAAGCGTTTTGAAGCTGAACTTCTTGCTTTAGGTGAAAATATCAACATTGGAGATTTCTTCAAAATTGAGACTACTATTATTCAAGATAGCGACTGGGAAAATTCTTGGAAAGATTATTTCGATATTCTTAATATCGGTGAAAAAAATTCGTTATTGTACCTATATGGCGTGAATATGAAAATACTGAAGATAAATATATTATAAATATTGATCCAGGTATGGCTTTTTGGTACTGGTGGTCACGAGACTACTTCTCTATGTATAAAAAAACCTTGAGAAATATGTTCAAAGAACTGATAATGTTATCGATGTTGGTTGTGGAAGTGGTATTTTTAAGTATCGCGGCTAGTTATTTAACTGATGGTAATATTAAAGCTGTTGACTTAGATAAAGCTTGCTGTTGATGTTTCTTTTGAGAACTTCGCGTTAAATAATCTTGAGAAAAAGAATCGAAGTTGAACAAGCTAGTCTTCTTACAAAAAGAAACTAAAAAAATATAATATTATCATAGCGAACATTCTTGCTCATATCATAGAGCTTATGATTGATGATGCGTATAACTTATTAGAAGATGGTGGTTACTACATCACTTCTGGTATTATTGAAGAGAAGAAGGATGAACTTCTTGAAAAAAATGTTAGAACGTGGTTTCAAACTTGTAGAGGAAACTTCTGATAACGGATGGTATTCATTCGTAGTAACTAAATAATACAAACCTACTCTTAATTTTTGTATAGAATATATATGAAATTAGGAGTTTTTTTAATATTACTATGAAATATGTTAAATTTATTTTATAATAATGAAAGCGTTTAAAAAGGAGAGCTCTTATGAGTAATAATAATTCTAAGCCAAATAATCAATTCAGTAGTCTAGAAGACTTCTTAAAAAAATAGTCAACAATCAAATGATAAACTAGACTTTTCAAAAATCTGATTATAAATCTGTTTATAATTATAGTAATTATCTAGAGGATTCTTCCAAAAATACCAATGACAATTTTAAAGTAGAATACACTAATTCACAACTTGCTCTAATAGGGAGAGCTCTTTATCAAAATTCTACAGATCCTGGTACTGGTGATTTAAATTATGAAAAGTACCCTTTACTATGGGACAAGACAATACAGTCTTAATGACAAAGTTTTTGGTACAGGTGGCAGTATCGTACAAGTTATACGCACACAAACCGGAATTGACATACGAGTTCTTGATTATGATAAACCAGTTGGACAACGTGATTTTTAAACTTGTAAAAAAGTGTTACGTATAAAGAAATTCAGGAAAAAAATTCAAAAAGAAATGGATAAAATTAATAGTACTATTGAAAAATACAAAAAAATTATGAACGAGGTACTCGCATAAACGACTAATAAACTTCAATAAAGAATCTTAATAATTAAATATATAAAGAAAGAGCGACTCATTTGAACCGCTCTTTCTTTATATTCTTATAACAATTTTTTTCTAATTTATTCTGATCTTCAATTGTGAATACTGACACCGGTCTTCCTGATGTATAGTACTCTGCATCTTCACTTAGTACATTTATATTAACTAGATGATTTAAATATTTTCTAATTGTTATTCTTGAAATATCTAAGTCGTCTGCTACTTGTTGTGTAGTGAATCCTCTTTCTTGTTCTTTAATGTTTTTCTAGTACTTTTTTTCAGAGTTATACGAGATAAACCTTTAGGTAAGCTATCTTCCTCTTCCTCTACTCTTCCAGAATTTAAGTAATCATCAATTGAATCTTGATTGATTTTTTTCTTTAGATAATAATGATACATACTCTTGTACTTTATCTACTGCTTGAGAAAATCTTTCGTATGTAAATGGTTTAACTAAATAATCTACTACTCCATTTGTTAATGCAGCTTCTACAGTTTGAATATCATTCGCTGCTGTTATCATAATTATTGGATATCCTTTTTAATTCTGGTAAGTATTCTACTCCTTGACCATCTGTTAAATAATTATCTAAAAACTACCAAATCCGCATCAAATTTCTCTAAAAAAATGTTTTTGCTTCTCCTAATGTAGAAACATGGTTAAGGTCATTAGCTAGATCTTTTTTTCTTAAAAATATTCTTTGTGTATCATCGCTACCATTGGATCGTCTTCTATTATTAATATTCTCAATTTTTTTATTCCTCCTAAACAGGTAATTCTATTGTAAATATAGTTTTTTTCCTACTTCACTTTCCACGTCTATTAGTCCGTTATATTTTTAACGATAGTATCAACGGCATTTAATCCGTATCCTCTATTTTCTCCTTTAGTTGAATATCCTCTTTCAAATACATTCTCCAATTTATCCTTACTAATACCACAACCATTATCATATACTTTACAAAGTAATATATTTTCCTCTGTATTTAAATACAAGTAAACAATAATTTTTTTCCATCCTTTTTATCTGATATTGATTCCATTGAATTGTCAATTAGTACTCCAAGTATTATTAATAATTCATTAAATACTTCATCTAAACCTTCTTTATTTAAAAGCATCGAATCTGAATCTATTAATAAAGATATACCTTTTTGTTTAGCTTCTCTTACTTTTTGCCAGTAGGAAACCTGCTATAGCGGGTACTTTAATACTCTCAGAGATATAACCTATCTTCTCATGGTAATCATCTTTTAAATATTTTATATATTTCTCTACTTCATCGTAAGATTTCATCTCTATTAAACCATGTAGTACATGCAGCTTATTCATGAAATGGTGACTCTGTTCTCTAAGACTATCGTTATATTTTTTTCTGTTCCACTTAATTCTGTGATTAATTTTTTTCATTTCACTTTGATCTCGAAGTGTGACAACTGCACCATATAATTTATCATTTTGATATATAGCATTTCTATTAACTAATACTTCTATATGATTTAATATGACTAGTTCGTCTCGACTTTTTTTATATTATCTTCAATAATAGATTTAAAAGAAAATTTCGTACATTTCATCAGGAATTATTTCTCCTTTTTATCACTTTAGAATAACCAGCCTTATCTAAAAATTTGGTTAGCACTGCTATTTTTTTCACTATTATTTTTTTCTATTAATATCTATTCCAATAATCCCTTCTGAAACATGATCGGAAATTAAGTTCTTTTCAATATAATTGTATGCAATTTCTTCCGGTTCATAGTTTAATAATATTCTCTTAAGTTGTCTATTATACACTATTGCTAAAGTTAAAGCAATGGCAATTCCTATAATTAATGCAAATAATATTTTTTCTTGTGAGTGTAGTACTTGTTTTTTTACAGTTTCTTTGGTGTAACCTACACATACAGCACCTATATTCTCCCCAGCTTCATCTTTTATCGCTGTAAAGAATCTAAGCCCTTCTCCTAAGTGACCACTTTTGCCTACTATAGTAATCTCCTGTGGTAAAAGTTGAACTTACATCTTCTATATTAGAAAACTTCTCACCTATTAATTCTGTTTTAGGATGGGTGTACCTAGTAAAAGTTTCATCCATAATAACAACAAAGTCCGTTCCTGTTTCCTCCATAACCCTATTTGCAAATTTTTGTATCCCAAATGATTGTCTATGATGTTTTATATCGTCTTTAACACCTTTATCACTCGCTACTACTTTAGCGGTTGCATATATTTTTCTGACGAATAATTTCATCTTCTCGTTTTTTTAATATATTCCCTAACAAAAAAAGAAGTTACCAACAGGGATACGACTACCAAACTCGTCATTGTCAACATTAACCTTGTTAATGTTCGGTGTTTTTCAAATTTTTTTATCACTCCTCAGTTTTTTTCAAATAACTTTCTCTTAACATTGTTAATTATAAAGAAAAAAATAGCTATCATTTCAAGCAATGTTCACTTCAGTAAACTTTAGATACACTTTAAAATATCCACATTATATTAATATATTTCTACAATGTGAATTTACATTGCTCATTTACGTAAAAATATTTATATATCTTTTTGAAATTAAATTTACATCATTATATAAATAGTTATTTAAAAACCTCTAAAATTGCATTATATTTTCTTGATAGAAAAAAATTTTAATTTAATTTATTTTATTTTTACTTGAATATTTACGTAGACTATGCTAGTATTTTAGTAATGCATTTTTGCAGTTATTAGTATAATTTAAAATTTAGGAGGTTCTCAATGGAGAGGGATGCAAAAAAAATATTTTGGTACACCCTAGCCTTCATGGCGTTCTCAACAGTTTGGGCGTTTGGGAATGTTGTTAATGGATACTCTGAATTCGGTGGATTGAAATCTATAGTTTCTTGGGTTTTAATTTTCGTAATTTACTTTATTCCGTATTCATTAATCGTTGGTGAGCTAGGTTCTACTTTTAAAGATGCTGGAGGCGGAGTTAGTTCTTGGATAAGTTCTACACATGGTAAACTCCTTGCTTATTATACTGGATGGACAATGTGGGTTGTGCACATGCCTTATATTTCACAAAAACCATCTCGTATTATTGCAGCATTTAGTTGGACAGTATTCCGTGATAATCGTATTAGTAAAATGAATATCACATACTTACAGATTGCTTCACTTGTAATTTTCTTAATAGCTTTATTCTTAGCTACTCGTGGAGTTAACTTAATTAAAAAGATGGCTATGTTAGCTGGATCTTCAATGTTCATTATGTCATTATTATTCGTAGTTATGGCTATTACAGCGCCATCTATTACTGGAGCAAAAACATTTAACATCGATTGGTCACTAGACACATTTATGCCAACATTTGATGTTAAATACATTACATCGATTGCTATATTAGTCTTTGCGGTCGGTGGTTGTGAGAAGATTTCTCCTTATGTTAATAAGATGAAAAATCCTTCAAAAGACTTCCCTCGTGGAATGATTGCTTTAGTAGTTATGGTTTGTACTACTGCTATCTTAGGAACATTTGCTCTTGCATTAATGTTTGATACAAATAATATTCCTAAAGACTTATTAACAAACGGAACTTACTACGCTTTCCAAACTTTAGGTAACTACTACGGTGTTGGTAACTTATTCTTAGTTATCTATGCTATTGTTGATTTAATCGGACAAATTTCTGTTGTTATTATTTCTATTGATGCTCCACTACGTATGTTATTAAGTAGTGCAGACGAGAAATACATTCCTAAGAAATTATTAGTTAAAAAAACGAAAAACGACGTATACGTTAACGGATTAAAAACTTGTTGGTGTTATCGTTTCTATCTTACTAATTATTCCTATGTTTGGAATTAAAGAAGTTAATGATTTATTCAGATGGTTAGTTAAACTTAACGCAGTAACAATGCCACTACGTTACCTATGGGTATTTGCTGCATATATCTTCTTGAAAAAAATCAGCAGAGAAATTCCAATCTGAATATAAATTTGTTAAGAATAAATATGTAGGTATGGGGCTTGGAGCTTGGTGTTTCTTCTTAACTGCCTTTGCTTGTATTTCTGGTATGTACACTCCAGAAAGTACTTTCCAAACAATTATGAATATTACAACTCCAATCGTTCTACTTTCATTAGGATTAATCATGCCATACTTAGCTAAAAAATAACAAATAATTTAGAACTTTATGAAGTAACTCAAATTTAGTGAGTTACTTCTTTTTTTATAACTCTGTTTGTACTTAATTTAATATTATCTATTTTTTTATACTATATTTTCATGAACTCTTCTTGGTTTTCTTTAAAAAAACTTTTTTTATAATATTAATTATAAGACACTAAGGAGAAATGTTTATGACAAAAAAATAACAATAACCCGCCAAAGAATAACAATAGTCAAAACTATAATTATGATAATAATAATCAAAAATAGTGAACAGAATTTTTAATGAATATTATCAAAAATAATAATCAATATTATAATGAATATCAACAAACAATCAAAACTATAATTATTCTGAACAAGATTACAATAACTATCAAAATAACTATAACCAAAAACTATCAACAAGATTTTTGGTTATACTGAACAGGATTATATTAACGCTCAAAAACAATTATAACCAAAAACTATCAACATGATAATTCTCAAAAACTTTGGTTACTCTGAAAAAGATAATACTAATGACAAACTAAATACTTACAATTAAAATAATCAACAAAGTAATTTTAAATCATGTAGATAATAATTACAATCAAGAATCTAGTCAGAATAGAACTACTGAACAAAAAAACTGTTGAGACTTATAGTGTAAACCAAACTAATTCAAAGATTAATGGTGTCGAAGAAAAATACACAAACTTACGCATCAACACAGCAAAAATAATTTTAATAATTATCAACAAAAACCAAAATACATATCAAAATAGCAATGGTCAAAATAGAGAGGTTATCCCTCCTATTCCGCCAGTAATGAATTCAAAGAATTTTTAATAATGCTCCTTCTAACACTAAGAAAAAAATCGAAAAGAAAAAGTCGCAACTATTTCTTCTCTACTTGGTATATTATTACTTGCTGGTGGTGAACATTATTACTACAGTAAAAAAATGCTAAACAAAAAAAGTAGTAAATGAAAATGAGATATATGGTACAGTTCTTCAAAAAAATATAAAGAAGCTATCAATAATCCAGATAATGCAGATAATGCAGATAGTTCTATTAATGTTGAAACTCTTAAAAGCAGCTCTTAAAGAAAAGAAAAAAATGATGATTATATCAAGTATGTTTTCTATGATATAGATGGCAACGGTAGAAAAAGAACTTATTATTTCTAGAAATGATAAGCCAAATAATCCATTTGATATTTATACATTTGATAAAAAAATCATAAAGTTATAAGATTATTTAATCCAGAAACTATTAATAGTGCTATTTTAAATAAACTTGGCATCGATGGATCTAATAACAACTCTGGTTCTGCTGTATTTAAAGATAAAACTATAAGAATTAGAAAAATTTGATAAAGATACAGGAGAATATAATTTCTTAAAAATTCTCAAAAGATGGAGATAAACTTGAGGAAACTAATGTTATTACTTTCACAGGTCTTGATGCTGACGATAGTAAATATAAAGACATTACTAATAATAAAGAATATAATTCTAAGAAAGAATTTAACGATACTTTCCCTATATCAGAAGTAATGAAATTTGATGGAGAAAATTGGCAATCTGTGAAGAAATTCGGTGAAAGTTCTTCTAATGAAAATAATGATAAGAAAGATAACAATCAACGTAAAAAAACTGACAACTATGAAACTGCCTATGCTAGTATTCTTAAAAAAATTATAAAGATACTATAAGTAGCGGTAAAAAAATGACGCTAAAGATGTTAATACAGTAGCCATCGGTAATTATAAAGTTTTCGGTGAAAAACAAGTCGGTAATAACTTCCTAAATTACGGATTCTTCGATATTAATGGTGATGGAATTGATGTACTATTACTATTTACTGAAGTTAACAAGGATAAACCGAATGAATATAGTCCAATGGATATCTACACTCTAGATAAAGACAATAAAGTAGTACGTATTACGCCTGAACGTGTAAATGGAGAAAGAATAACTCTTACTATAATTAAGGATAAAGTATTCCAAGTGTATGGCTCTGGTGGTGCTCAAGTTCATGGATATACATTCTATAAACTAAACAATGATGGTTTAGCTTTAGAAAAAACTGATGCTTTTAACTTTGATGGTGTAACTAATTTGAAAGTTTATAAGAGATCGTATCCTTCTGGTAAAAAAACGAAGAAATCCCAGTAAATGATTTTTAGAGATAAAGTCGTAAATTCTAATAATCATATGAAGTTTGATTGTAAGCGTCCAATAACGAGGTATATTGAATAAAGGTACTTCGCCTAGCGCGGAGAGCTCTTTCTTATCTACAAGTTTCTTGTATATTTTTTTATTCCATGGCAAATAAGCCTCTAGAATCTCATTTTTTTCTAAAGTATCTTCATTTGGTAAATTCGTTAATAAATAGTTGATGTATTTTTCTGAATCTAATCCATTTCGTTTGGCAGTTTCGAGTAAAGTCATTATGATAGCACTAGATTGTGCTCCTTCAAAAACTTTGGGAGAATAACCAATTCTTTCTCCCTATTACCAATGATTTTACCGCTCGCTCTGCTAAATTATTCGAAATAACAAGATTCCCATCTTCCAATATAGTTCGAAATGTTGATTCATACTTCAAACTATATTCTATAGCTTTTCCTAATTTACTGCCTGGTAGTACCGAATGCTCGCGACACCAATCAAAAAATTCATCCATAATTGATTTCATTTCTTCTTGTCGTTTTTGATATCTCTCTTCTACTGGTAAGGAATCCCATTCCTGTTCCAATTGAAATAGTCGGTTACAATAGTTCAATCCCTTTGCACTTAAGGAAGTAATATTATTCTTAGGATTTGCTTCGAAAAATTTTCTTCGTATATGTGCCCAACACCCTACTAACTTGGCATTTTTTGCTTGGCGATAAGCTCCCCACATATCACAATGAATATAGCCTGAATAATCCCCTAAGACTTCTTTTTACTACTTCACCACTTCGACTTTTTATCGTGATGATACAGCGTAATCCCTGCTTTTTCTTGTTTTCCTGATAAGAATGTCCAGTAATAGGTAAGTGGAGTGTCGTTTTCTAACACCCGATAACTTGTTTCGTCAGCGTGAATATAGCTTTGTTTTAATAATGTTTCTCTCAATAGGTTGTATAATGGTTTGAAATAATACTCACTGACTTTTATATGCCAATTTGTCAGTTCTTTTCTCGTAATTGGTAGTCCCATCTTGTTCCAGTCAGCTTCTTGTCGATAGTTCGGCACTTTTAATTGATACTTTTGATAAATTGTATGTGCAATAATAGTACTTGACCCTAAGCTATGATTTAAAGGCGCTTTTGGAACGGGCGCTTTAATGATTTTATCATTAATCCCGTTTTTCACTACAATGGGAACATTTGTAAGAATGTTGAATATGATCTACACGTTTTAATTGAGCTGGAATAAAGACTAACTCTTTTCGTTGAATACATGATCCAATTTCTTTTAAGGCGTGCTGACAATCCGGGCATACGCAAGCTTCTCCCAACAATTCGTGATGAACCAATTCTGGTGTGAATTGTTCGAAGATATCTTGACGTTTACCCTGTGCTTTTTTTCTTGTATAAGTAATAGTTTCTACTTCTACAGCCGTTTCTGATGTTTCTTCTTGAGTTATTTCTTCCATATCAAACAAACTTATTTGATTTGGATTTCCTTTTTGTTTTTTTCTGAAGATTTACCAAATAATTTTTTTCTTGAAAAAAATTCTAACTGTTCTTTAAGAAGGTGATTTTCATGTTCTAACAGTTCAACAGTTTTTATTAAATTTTATTTTATCTTCTTCGTATTGATTTGAAATTTTTTTAAATTCACTTAATACTTTTTTTCAAGTGTCACTGTTTCATTAGAAATCATAAAAAAATACCTCCTCTTTTTATTTGATTCTATTATACTATAAAAAGGGTAATATTTTCAGTAAAAAAACATCGACGGTTAGTATCTTTTATTTTTGGATAAATGGAAAATCCTTTTTAATAACCATTCTACTTGTTCATCAGATAATTCTTTAACTTCTTTTTTTCATTAGAAGGCCAACTTAACTTTCCGTTTTCGAATCGTTTGTAGAGTAGCCAAAAAAACCTTCTCCATCCCAATAGAGTGCTTTAAATCTATCTTTTTTTCCTCCACAAAATAGAAATACTTGTCCTGAAAAAAAGGATCTAAGTGGTAATGATGTTGAATCCAATAAGCGAGAGAATCAATACCTTGACGCATATCAGTTTTACCACAAACAATAGACACTTGTCCTAACTTATTTAACGGTATTGACATGATGCATCACTAGCTCCAATATCAATTTTAATTGTTCTTTGTCAGGGGAATCGTAAAGCACCCATTCCATTTTTCCCCTTACGGAGCTTCAGTATAATCGCATTAGATTTCCCTTCTTTTTTTGATGAATAGTCAACGTCTAATGGTACAATTTGTTTTTGACATTTTGTTTTCCTCCATTCCTTCTTTTTATATTTTTTTATTATAAAGGAAGTTATATTCGGAAGATAGATACCTCGTTATTGGACGCTTACGTTTGATTTCGGTAAGCGTAAGAGTATTTTTGATTTCAAAGGATAAAATATAAAAATATTAAAGACTGTGATTCTTAATAGTTCCACAGTTTTTACTTAAGGTAAGTTGTAAAACATAGTTCTGAAATTAAATAAAAGAAGAGAACTAATTTGAACCTCTCTTCTTTTACTATTATTCTAAACCTTCTACATAGCTATAAGCACTTTGAGCTGCAATAGCACCATCAGAAGCTGCTGTAATTACTTGGCGAATTTCTTTTACTCGAACATCACCTGCAGCAAAAATTCCTGGTACTGATGATTCTAATCTTTCGTTAGTTGGTATATAACCAGCTTCATCAGTAATTCCTATATCTCTAAAAATCTTGTGTTTGCGGCAACATACCAACATAGATAAACACACCATCAGCTGGAATTGAACTTTCTTCTCCAGTTTTCACATTTCTAATTTCGATAGATGAAACTTTTCTTTCACCTTTAATTTCGTAAGCAACACTGTCCCATACGAACTCAATATTTTCTTTAGCAAATGCTCTATCTTGAAGAATTTTTTGTGCACGAAGTTCATCGCGTCTGTGAACAATCGTAACTTTCGCTGCTAAATTAGATAGATATAGAGCTTCTTCTACCGCTGAATCTCCTCCACCGATAACTACTACTTCTTTATTTCTGAAGAATGCACCATCACATACCGCACAGTAACTTACACCTTTTCCTGAGAACTGTTCTTCACCAGGAACATCTAGATTTCTGTGTTCTGAACCCGTTGCGATAATTAATGATTTAGCAACATATTCTTTTTCCCCTGCTACTACATACTTAAGGTTGTCTCTTACACCTACTTTTGTAATATTTCCAAAAGTAAATTCTGTTCGAATTTTTTTAGAGTGTTCAAACATTTTTTTCTGATAGTTCAGGACCAGTTACCATTTCATATCCTGTGTAGTTTTCAATTTCTTCTGTTGAAAGCATTTGACCACCTGGATATTTTCTTTCTAACATCAACACTGACATATTCGCACGTGATGCATAGATTGAAGCTGTCATACCTGCTGGACCTGCTCCAACGATAATTAAGTCATAAATTTTTTCTGACATATTTTCCACCTTCTTTATTATGATTCTCTATACAAAATCTTCTTATCTTTGAATTTTGTATTAAACACTATTAAGTATATCAGACTTCCTACCACAAATACTAGCGAAAGGACTTGAGATACTCTTAGACTTCCAATATAAAGTGAATCTGTTCTCATTCCTTCTACGATAAACCTCTCTACTCCATATAAAATTAAATATGTAGCAAAAACTTCACTTTGAGCTAATTTATTTCGTACTAGTAATAATATTACAAGTGCTATTAAACACCATAAACTTTCATATAAGAACGTTGGTTGACGATATGCACCATCAATATACATATTTTCAATAATGAAATTCGGTATAAATCTATTTTCTAAATATTCTTTAGTGACTATCTCACCATATGCTTCATGGTTGAAGAAGTTCCCCCAACGTCCTAACATTTGTCCTACTAATAAACTTGGAGCAATTATATCTAATAATTTTATTATCTTAACACCTCTTCTTCTAGCAAAGAAGTAAAGAACTATAAATCCTCCAATTAAACCTCCATAGATGGCTATTCCACCATCCCAAATAGCTATCATACTACTAAAATCACCTGCATAATACTCCCATCTAAATATTACATAGTATGCACGTGCAAAGATGAATGCTATTGGTAATGCTATTAGCAATAAATCTAACATTGTATCTTGTTTTAAGCCACGTCTAGTAGCTTCTCTATCTGCAAGCAAGTACGCAAAAAATACAGTCGTAGCAATTATTATTCCATACCAATAAACAGGTTTACTAAATAAATGAAATGCAACTGGATCTAAGAAACCTAATGTCATATTAGTTCACCCCATTATTCATATTATTTTGTTTTATTTCTGCTGCTAGTCTTGATGTAAAGTCTTTAGCAGTATTAATTCCCATTTGATTTAATCTGTAGTTCATAGCTGCAGATTCTATAATGATTGCTACGTTTCGACCTGGTCTTACAGGAATTGTTTTCTTTTTCAATTTTAGAATTAAGAATTTCTCTGTGTTCATCTCCTAATCCTATACGATCATATTGTTTTTGATCGTTTCCATGTTTCTAAGTGTACATTTAATTGTAATCTCTTATCACTTCGTACTGCTCCAGTACCAAATAGTGTCATTACGTTTATAATACCTAATCCACGAATTTCTAATAAATGTTTTATTAGCGTTGATTCACAGCTACCAATTAAATATCCTTTTTCAAATTCTTTAATATCAACTCTATCATCAGCTACTAATCTGTGTCCACGTTTAATAAGCTCTAAAAGCTATTTCACTCTTACCGATTCCACTTTCTCCTGTTATCAATACTCCAATACCATAAACTTCTATGAACACACCGTGAACCGAAGTTGCAGGTGCAAATTCTTTTTCTAAGATAGTTTGAAATATTCCCCATAAGCTTTTGTAGTATCTTGGTGACATCTTAAAACGGGTGTATCATATCGATCTGCAGCTTCCTTTAATTCTTTAGGAACTTCTAAATCTCTTGATATAATAATACATGGAGTTATTCTTGTACAAAGCATTCTCATTCTTGATTTTTTTCTCAATATCAGGAATTAATTTAAAAAAATGATAATTCACTAGTTCCTAAAATTTGAATTCTCTGCGGTGAATAATGAGAAAAAAATATCCTGCAATTTGTAATGCTGGACGAGATAATTCATCAGTAGTTATTTCTCTATCTAAACCTTTTTCTCCACTAACAATTTCTAGACTTAATTTTTTTCTACAAGATCTCTTGTTGTAATTTTTTTGGCATATTTTTTTCCTTTTATTTATTTTTTTAAATGTTTTAATTACTATCTTTCTATCATTTGTATTTAATATAAAATTAAATAACATAATAATTATCACCAAAGCCAAACGCTGTCCAAAAACGACATTATCTCAAAAATGCGGCGACAATATAAAAAGAAACTAAATATACTAATGACGTCCTAACTAATAACGAAAATAATCCCAAACTAAATACTGATATCATTATAGTTATCAATAATATAGGACGAACTAATATAAATAAAAATAGTAATAAGTAATGCTCCTAAAAAAATCCGTATACTGGATGATCGACTCATAAAGCTTCCTTTAGTCAAACCAGAAAAAGGCAATTACAATAAATGTATTTAATATGACCTTTTTTTATAATAGGCCAATATAATTTTTTTAAATGTATACATATTTTTTTCCTTCTTCTTGTTATTTATATAAAGTAGAAAGTGAGAAGCAATGTCCTCACTTTCTTAAATTTATATTTTTAATAATTATTTTGAAAACTCTTCTGTAATTTGAGGAACTACTTGTTTTTTACGTGATACAACACCTTCTAGTGTCATAAAGTCATTTTCAAGGGTTTTTCCAAATGCAGCAGCAACTTTATCTTGTTTATCTCCTAATACTAATACTTCTGAATCTGAAGTTAAGATATTTGTGATTACAAATACATATGCTGCTAATCCTTTAGAATCTAATTCTGCTTTAATAGCTGTTTCTAGTTCTGCTTTTCTTACTGCTACTTCGTTCGCATCTACTGTATTGATTTGAGCTACTACAAGTTTATCTGCACCTAAAACAAACTCTTTAGCATCTAAAGAAATTAATGTTTCAGCAGTTTTGTCAGTTGTTGAAGCTCCGGCTTTAAGCATTGCTAAACCATATTCTTCAATATTTACTTCAGCGATAGCTGCTAGTTCTTCTGCTGCTATTTTATCACGTAAAGTACATGTTGGTGATTTGAATAATAATGAGTCAGAAATAATTGCTGATAGCATTAATCCTGCCATTTGTTTATCGATGTGAACACTTTGTTCTTCATAGATTTTTTTCAAGATTGTAGCTGTACATCCTAGTGGTTCAGCACGGTAGTATAATGGTCCCGCTGTTTCAAAGTTTGCGATACGGTGGTGATCGATTACTTCACGAATAACTGCTTTTTTTCAATTCCATTAGCTGATTGTTGGAACTCATTGTGGTCAACTAAAAATAACATGTTGCCCTTCTGCTACTTCTTCTACTAAACGTGGTAAACGTACGTTGAAATACTCAAGAGCATATTTTGTTTCATCGTTAATTTCTCCAAGTCTTACCGCTTCAGTATCCATTCCTTGAAGTCTTTTTAAATTGTTGTATACGATACTTGAACAAATTGTATCAGTATCTGGGTTTTTTTGTGTCCAAAAAAATTAAAAATATTTGTCATTTTCTAACTCCTTATTTTTTTATTTATACTTACTTATATTTTACCTTTTTTTAGTAATTATTTCAAACTTATTTTTAATAAATTATAAGCTTTTTTTTCGCTAAACTTAAGTCTACATGACAGTATCCTGTAGGATTTTTTTCTAAGTATTTTTTTGGTGATATTCTTCAGCATCAATATAGTTATTTACCGCTTCTACTTCTACAGCAATTTTTCTTAGTATAATTTTTTTGAAGTTCTTCTATAAACTTAACAGCTTCGTCTCTTGTTTCTTCATCTACGTAGTAAATACCCGTTCTATATTGACGACCTCTGTCTCCACCTTGTTTATTAACACTTACTGGATCAATAATTCTGAAGTAATGACGAAGTACATCATTTAATGGTAATACTGAATTATCATATGTTAAGTAAATTACTTCTGCATGATCTGTTGATTTTATGTTTTGATAAGTAGTTTCTGCAGTTTGACCGTTACTATATCCAACTTTTGTAGATAAAACTCCATCAAGTTGTGCAAAGTAACCTTCTACTCCCCAGAAACATCCACCCGCTAAATATATTTCTTTTTTCATGGCTTAGTTCCTCACAATCTATAATCAAAATTCAAAATTTATTAACTATTATTATACTATAAAACGCTAACTTTTTAATATAGTTATGCACTTATATTGTATACTAACTATATCAAATATTTAGCAATTAAAGTGTATTTAAATTATTTTTTTCATAAATAAAGACAAGTACATAACAAAGGCTGTACTTGTCTATTATATATGTTTTATGTATTTATTTTTCTATTCTGTAGTATGTGTTTCTTCAAATACTCTATGTTCTACTCTGTAATTATGGAATATCGCATTTATTTCTGCACCGATAATTAATATATACCCTGTAATGTACAACCAGATGATAAATGCCATAAACGCTCCGATTGTTCCATATGTTTTAATATAACTAGAAAAAAATGATCATATAGTATCCGAATAATCTACTTACTAAAGTCCAGGAAACTGTCGCAAATATAGATCCTGGTAAAAATACTAATAGCTTTTAATTTTAAATTCGGTCCCATTATATATAAAAATACAAATACGATAAAATGTAAATAGTATCGGGAAACTATAATTTAAAAACTGACCATAAATTATAAAAAAACCTTCATCTAGATTAAATTTATGGAATAATAAGTATGTAAGTTGTTTTTCCAAATACGACTAGTGCAAGAACTACGAACATTCCAACTAAAAAAATAATACTGTAAATACTATACTAATAAGTTTTTGTTACAATCCATATTCTTCCATCTCGAACTCTAAAGGCATTATTAAAAGGCAATAATAATTCCATAAATACCACTAGACGCTGACCATAAAGGTAAATACAATACCCACGGTGATAATCGTATTGTTTTTTTATTATTTAGTACTTCAGAAATCATATCAAAAAGATAGTCACCTAAATCTCCAGGGGCGAAAATTTTTGTATCTTCACTAATAGAAATTGTTGGTCAATTTTAAAGTATGGAGTTAATGCCAACGCTACGATTAACATAGGAAATAATGATAAAATAAAATAATAACTTAAATTTGCAGATAGTAATGATATTTCATCATACATTAGACGATAATACATTTCTTTTTACAAATTTTTTTATTGTTAATTTTCCTTTAGGATTTTTCTTCATAGAAAGAATAATTTTTTTTCTGGTATAAACATAATCTTATAAAATAAATTTAGCTACAGTCTTTGCAGCTTTATAATACATCGGTAATGAAGATACTGAAAGTATGTTTAAACCTCCCACAGGAAATTTAGATTTTTTTCCGTTACAACATATCCTTTTTTTCTTCTAAATACTTTTTTTAGCTTCTTCTACTTTTTGCACGTTCTTCTGTACTAAAAATTTTTCTTTTTTTGTGAAATACAGCAGCTGCTATTGCTCCAGCACCTACTAGTCCTAACAATAATTTTTTTACCCATTAAAATCTCCTTAAAAATTTAATTTTAAATTTTTTTGACAATATAATAATATTTTAAACTATTTACTTAAACAAAGCAACAAATAACTTAATTTTTTTCTATATTACTATTTGTAAGGGTTAAACCAAAAGAGCATTAATTTTAAATAGTGTGCATTATAACTAATAGATGCAGTGGTTTATTGATATCTAAATTTCCTTTATGAAAAACTTTTCTGATACCTAATTTACAACGCTGGGGTGACTCGACAAAATCTTGTTTCCCTGAAATTATGATTTTTTTAAATCACTCACTAGAATATACTTCCGACTTTATCAAACTTAAATAAACAACATCCTAACCTCACCATTTGAGATTAGGATGCCTACATATTATTTAGATTTACTGTTTTTCTTGAAGTTGCTGTACTATTTTTTTATCATAATAATCATTTAAATTTTTTTTAAACTATACATTTTATTTATGTATATTCCTATTATGCTGAACAAAACTGTTATTACCAGCAGAGTTACAAGAAGTGAGGCGACTATGGCATTCGCTCTTTTATATTCCTTTTTTTGAATTCATAATCTACTCACCTTCCTTATTGTGTTCATCATGTTCTTCTTTATCTTTTTTTCTCTTTCTCCTCTTTTTGCCTTTTTCCTCTTTTTCTTTCTTTTCTTTTTCTTTCTCTTTATCAGTTTTCTCATCTTTAACTCGTAAAAACATCTCTCGTTTGTGATCACTTTTTATCAACAATTGAGACATGTATAATGTCATTATCTTGAGATAAAGAGTAGCCTTTCATATTTTTTTCAAGACAAGAATGTATCCGGCAAAAATTATTAGAATCTTTGAATTTATCTATATATATCCTTCCACCTCTAAAGTTAATTCTTACGTCTTCGATATCATCTTTTACTTTTCATTAAGATGTAATTACTTTCTTGATAAACCTTAGCACTATTATTATACGTTTCTAATATCTTTTTTTATGAGCTAGAGCATATTCATAATTTGAATAATCTAGAAATCTCTTTGAGGTAGTCATTGTAGTTTGTATGATTAACATAAGTAATAATGTTAAAATTATTAATAGAAATAAGGATACTGTGAGTTCCAGTAAGGTAAATCCTTTTTTGTTCTTAACTATAGCTAACTTTTTTTCACCCGTATGTTCATCCTCTATTCTAGCTGATTTTTTTCATCTACACTTATGTAATAATCACCTCGTGTCGTCGTGAAGACATGTTCTTTATAGTGACTACATATTTCTTCATATAATATTTCTTTCATTTCTAGTTCTTTTTTTCAATTTTATTTAAATTTGAGTATTGGCGTACCATATTAGGAATCAAAAACACAAATAATAATGAGCAAATAAACAAAGCCCCTATCATTTCTAGGAAGGTAAAAGCTCTCTTATTAGATTTCATCGAGCGTTATATATCCAGTGTCTAAATGAGCAATTATTCTATACTTACTATTATCAAACTGTACATCTACAGTATTTGCTTTTGACACTAAATTTCCTTTCCTATATTCAAAGGTCACTGATCCTGATCCTAATTTTGCTTTCCCTACCCTTTTTATTTTTTTCCAATGCTCATAATCATCATAAAAAGTATCATACTCCTCATCATCCATAAAAAAGGTAATGAATGTTCTTCTTTCATTTAAACTTCTTGTTTGGACGTTGTATATTTCTGAAACAAGTTCATTAACAGCTAACCTTTCCTGGTATTTTTCATAGGTATTTATAGATATTCTAGATAATATGATTACTATAATACTTACTATTAAAAAGTACTGCTAACATCTCTACCAAAGAAAAACGCCCCGTTATTTTTTTGTAATGTTGCTTTACCATTGGCTATTACTATTTTTTTTACCATTTGGTGCTGTACTAGCTTTATCTGCTGGGCCATCTAAATAATGTTTTTCTACTAGTTTTTTTCAAAAGTAACATCTTTATCTTTTTCATTAATTTCATAAGCTGTTACTTGGGATTGAACTGTTTTTTTCATATGCTTCAGAGCTTTTATCTTTTTGCAGTATCTATATTCTTAGTAATATTAGGGATTATAAGAATAAGAAGTATTGCTATTATGAAAAGCACGATTAACATCTCAATAAGCGTGAAGCCATCTTTATTTTTTTGAACTTTTTAATAATATTTTTCCATATATTCCTCCTTATTTAAGCGAGCTAGCCATATTAAATATAGGTAGGAGTATAACCATGTATAATCCAACTATAACTACGGCTAAGATACCAAATAATATAGGTTGTAATTTTTTTCAAATTTCTATCTAATGATGTTAGAAAAGTATCTAACATGAGTTCACTAAATAGCTTTTAATTCTTTATCAATCAGACCATTATTTTTTTCCCATGGTTCACAAATTTTTCTCATAGAATTATCAAAGTATTTAATTTTTCCCGATTGAATCTTCGAAGCTAATACCCTTATCTAATTCATATAAAAATTTTTTTTTAGAAAAAGTGCGTTAAATAATAATCATAGTTTTCTTCAACCATGACTTCTAAAAGCTGTTTTTAATGAAAATCCACTCATAAGAAATAAACTCAATTCCATAGAAAATCTGTAAGAAAAAAAGTATAGTTTAGAATAGTTCCTTACTTTAGGAATATATATAAGAGATTTTAAAAAAATAGATTGAGCTTATATTTAATTGTATAAGAAATGTAACCTATCCCTATAAGGGTAAGTAAAAAAATAATTGAAATGAATTTTGGAATATAATATAATGATTTGATTAATATAAGTGTTTGGAGATCCATCTTAATGTTAGATGAAGTATAGATGTTCTCAAATTGTGGAATTACTAGCGCATTAAATACCATGATTAGGCATATCAATGTGAGTGTTAAAAAAATAGTGGATATCGTAGAGTTTTTTTATTACCTTTTTCTTGTTGTATTTTTTTAATTTTTTTAGATATGTTTCAACTTCAACTAACATATCTTCTATTCGACCATAATCTTCAGCAAATTTTTATTTTACTAACAATTAGTTGTGAATAACCAAGATATCCCAATATATCGGATAATTTACTTCCGTTAGAGAGTTTTTTTCTTTTTATCTTTTTAATTTCGTCATCAGCAACTTCATATTGAATAAGTAAAAAAATTCTAAAGAATCCTCAAGCATGTATCCATGATCAATTAATTCATATAGACGTTTTTATAAAAATATATTTTTATTCTCTTTGTCTAGAGCTTTTTAATATCCCCATTTTTTTCTTTTTTTCATCAGTAGTGATCAACCCCTTCTCACATGCTAATTGAAATTTATGCTCTAAAGAGTGTTCTATTATCTTATTGTTATCTATATAATCATGAATATCTTCTTTCTTCAATATTTCGGTTACTAATCCTCTTTTTCCATTTGTTAAGTTCACCAATCTTTGAGAAATAATACAAAGTATAGTTTGCTTAATATCTTCTAATGACAGGTTTAAATCTTTTAATCGATTAATTACACCGATAGAATTTTCTGCGTGAATTGTACTTAATACCAAATGACCTGAAAATGATGAAGTAATTACTTGACTTGCTGTTTTAAAATCTCTGATTTCACCGATAACCATAACATCTGGATCGCATCGTAAAATTGATTTTAATGCATTGTCATAATTTATTCCAGCTTTTTCATTTACCTGCATTTGGATTAAAGTAGGTATATTCTTTTCTACCGGATCTTCTACAGTTATAACCTGTTTATCCCTACTAGCAAGTTTATTTGCTAGTTTATACATCGATGTTGATTTCCCACTACCTGTTGGTCCAGAAAAATAATATTAGACCATAGGCTCTTTTTTTGAAAGATTATTAATATATTGATTATCTTCTTCGAAGATACTATAATCAACATCCTCTAATTCATTTATAAAAAAATCCTCACTACACACCCTTCATTAAGTTCACTTAAATGGTAATGTAGAAACGCGTAAAAAAATAATCTTTTTCGTTATAATTATAAACGAAACGTCCACTTTGAGGTTCTTTATTTCTTGAAATATCTATGTTGGCATTAAATTTCAACAAAGATATTATTTGTTCTAACTCCCTATTAGAAAATTTTTTTCATATTTACTCAGGTGTCCATTCACTCTGAGTTTTATAAAGGAATTTCCGGATATATGTGGGTATATATGGATATCACTGGCTCTTTTTTTTCTATTGACTCGCTAATTATACGATTCATCAAAATCTTTTACATCAATAGCTATCACCCCATTTCCTAAAGAAAAGGAAAAATATAGGCTAAGTAGTACTACTTAGCCTATATCTAAAAAAACTATTAATTTAATTTACTACATTATAACTCTATAGCCTAAGTATTTGAGTCTGTTATAGATTTATATTTCTAGAAAAAGAATATCCCCTAAATCTTCTTAAAAACTTCTTCTACTAATTTGCAATCTTCACTATCAAGTGACTTAATCATATCTATTACTTCAAAGTGAGTGTCTGCCAACTCATCTGGTTCCCCTTTTTTTCTGTTTTATACCCCACAAGTTCGTCTATTGAAACGTTATAAAGTTTCGCAATAGATACAAGTGTCGCTACATTAGGTTCGTTTCGACCGTATTCCCAGTTAGCATAAACACCATGAGATGATAACTCTAGTTTATCCGCTACAGTTGACATAGAGTAATTGTTCATTTTTTTCGAAGTTTTTTTAAGTTTTTGTGCCAGTAATGTTCCTTTTATTCTTCAAAGTAATCCTCCTTTCTCATCTATAACTATTATACCTTTTTTTATAAAAAAATCAAATTAAATTATAAATTTTCGAACCTTTTTATACTAATATAAAATACTGTTTTCAAATTATGTGTAATTTTTTTACAGAAAAATTAGCATAAACTCCGATATGTCAACCTTGATAAAAAATAAAACAACGCTATTACTAGCGTTGTTTTCATTCTTTAAATAGGTTTTTCAACAGTTAATATTTTTTTATATTTTTTTAATAAAGTTGTATAAACATAATTGGCTGCTATAAGACCAGCTACTGATGGGACAGAATGCGTTAGAAGCTGGTGGTATCTTAGCTTTACGTATTTCTGAATCTTGTTTTTCCAATTTTTTTCTAAGTATTCTTTATTAGCAATTGTTGGACTTTCTGTAGAAAAATACTACAGGTACTTTTCCCACGAACCCTCTTTTTTTCAGTTTCGTTCTTATTACTTTTTGCTAAAGGACAAACAGTAGTTTTTACTAATATCTGCAATTTGGAATTTAGTTGGATCTATTTTTATTCGCAGAACCCATTACACTAATTACTGATATATTATTAGCTAAACAATATTTTTATTAAATGTATTTTTAAAAGTTACTGTATCACAAGCATCTATAACGAAAATCTAATGGTTTCTCATAAAAATATTGGATAAGTATCTTCTGTATAGAAATCTTGAATAGCTATTACTTCACATTCAGGATTAATAGCCAAAATTCGTTTTTTTCATCTCTTCTACTTTACTACATCCAATAGTTTCAGTTGTAGCGTGAATTTGTCTATTTACATTCGTAATATCAATATCATCTTTATCCATTAAAACTAATGAACCAACCCCTGAACGAGCTAATGATTCAGCAGCAAAAGATCCTACGCCTCCTACACCTAGTATTCCTACTCTTTTATTTTTTAATAATTCTAAACCTTCTGTTCCTATTACTAATTCATTTCTTGAAAATTGATGTAACATTTCTTTCTCCATATTCTTCTAAAAATCAAATAATAAAAAGACTGGTAACACTTATAACCAGTCTAAAAAAACCAAAAACGCCGTAGATTCTTACCTGAATTGGTCCTGATATAATCAGGTGGGTACGATAGCCTTACTTTCTAAAGTCTTCTCAAAGGAAGCATTTTATACTGATAAGCGATTTTCGTTCCCGTTCAAAAAGTGTTAGGCCCGAATGTATGGTAAGTCTTACAAGCGCTTTAGTTGTATATTTATATTTTTACCACAGTTAAACTCGTAAAACAACCTCAAAATTTGTATAATCATGTGTTTATTTTATATATTTTATCTTGAAACCTCATTAGTAAAAGGTTTCCATAAGATAAAAAAATATTTAAAAATATTTTTTTAATATTTGAAAATTTTTAGACTTATTTTTATTTAATGTGTTTTTTTTATTTTAAAAGTTTTTTTCAGAAACTGTCCTGTGTAACTTTCATTATTTTCTATTAATTTTTTTCTGGGGGACATTCTGCAAGAATTGTACCTCCTCCAACTCCACCTTCTGGACCTAAATCAATCAGATGATCGCAGCACTTAATAACATCTAGATTGTGTTCAATCACTACTACAGTATTACCACCATCAACTAATTTATCGATAATTTTTATTAATCTACTTATATCATCAATATGTAAACCTGTTGTCGGTTCATCTAGAATATATAATGTTTTTCCAGTTGATTTCTTATAAAGTTCACTCGCTAGTTTTACCCTTTGAGCTTCTCCACCTGATAATGTTGTTGCACCTTGACCTAATCGTATGTAATCCAGTCCTACATGTACTAATGTTTCTAGTTTATTTTTTTTATCTTAGGAATATTTTCAAAAAAATTCGTACGCTTCTTTAATAGTCATATCTAAGACATCACTTATACTCTTACCTTTATATTTAACTTCTAAAGTCTCTCTATTGTATCGTTTTCCTTTACATATTTCACACGGTACGTAAACATCTGGTAAGAAGTGCATTTCTATTTTTTTAATATTCCATCACCACTACAAAGCTTCACAACGACCACCTTTTTACATTAAAAGCTAAAACGCCCTTTTTTTGTATCCTCGTAGTTTTGCTTCATTTGTACTAGCGTATAAATCTCGTATATCATCGAATACGCCAGTATAAGTTGCCGGATTACTTCGTGGAGTTCTTCCGATTGGACTTTGATCGATGTCAATAATTTTATCGATATTTCCATCAATTCCATCTACAGATTTGACTACAGTTGTATCGATTTCCTCTTTATTAAGAACATTCTTCACAGAATTAAATAGTATCTCATTAACAAGAGTTGATTTTTCCACTACCTGATACTCCAGTAACTCCTATAAATTTTTCCAAGTGGAAATTTCACACTAACATCTTTAAGATTGTTTTTTTCTAGCTTTTTTAATAACAATATTTTTCTCCATTACCTTCTCTTCTTTTAGCCGGTACTGGTATTTTTTTACGACCAGATAAGTATGCTCCTGTTATGGAATTTTCATTAGCCATAATCTCTTCTGGTGTTCCAACCGCCACTACTTGTCCACCGTGTTCACCAGCTTTAGGACCAATATCAACAATATAGTCACAAGCCATCATCGTATCTTCATCATGTTCAACTACTAATACTGTATTTCCTAAATCTCTCATAGATAACATAGTATTAATTAGTTTTTCATTATCTCTTTGATGTAAACCAATTGACGGCTCATCTAGTATGTATGTAACCCCCATCAGTTTCGAACCAATTTGAGTTGCTAAACGAATACGTTGAGCTTCTCCTCCTGATAATGTTCCCGATGATCCATCTAATGTTAGATAATCTAGCTCAACATCATTTAAAAAAACTGTAATCTTGATTTAATTTCTTTAAGTACTAATTTTGCTATTGCATAATCTTTTTTTACTTAATTTAATATCTTGGAAAAAAATTCATAACTATCTTTAATAGACATCTCACAAATTTCTGCGATATTTTTTTCCAGCTACATAGACTGACAGTATTTCTGGCTTTTAAGCGTTGACCTTTACAACTGCGGCATGAATCTTCTTTGATATACTTAGCCATCGCTTCTCTTGTCGCTCTAGTCATTCCTGATTTATAGCGTCTAAGTATGTTATTTGCTACACCCTCAAAAATATACTATACGTGAACGCATAATACCTTCATCATTAATATATTTATGAGTAATTTCTTCTTGATTGTTTCCATATAAAATAATTTGTTGCTGTTCATTTTTTTCAAATCTTTAAATGGAGTATCCATATCAATTCCAAAAATGCTCACATGCACATTTTATTAAACTTGGATAATATGTAGATGTAGCATTATTGTAAACAATTATTGCTCCCTCATTTATCGTTAAATCTTTCTGTATAATTTTATTAATATCAACCGTCTCATGCATTCCTAAACCATCACATTCTGGACACGCTCCTTGAGGATTGTTAAATGAAAAGATACGAGGTTCTAAATCTCCCAACGTGAAATCACAATGTTTACAGCTATATTTTGTTGAGAACAATTGTGTAGTTTCTTCTTTAACATCATCTATTTCTACTAAGTCATTATTAGAAAGATTTAATGAAGTTTCTAATGAATCTGCTAAACGAGTTTCAATTCCTTCTTTTATGACAATTCTATCTATAATAACACTAATAGAGTGTTTTTTTATTTTTTTATCTAATTCTGGGATATCTCCAACTTCATATAATTCATTATCAATTTTAAATCGAATATATCCATCTTTTATTAGCTTATCTATTAATTTTTTTATGCGTACCTTTTTTTATCCTTAACAATAGGAGCAACAATTTGTATTCTGCTACGTTCAGGCATCTGCATAATCGCATCTACGATTTGACTTATTGAACTACTTTCTATCTTCTCATGATGATTTGGACAATAAATTTCTCCAATTCTTGCATAAAGTAGACGTAGGTAATCGTAGATTTCCGTTACAGTCGCAACAGTCGATCTTGGATTTTTCGACGTTGTTTTTTGATTTATTGATATCGCTGGTGATAACCCTTCTATAAGGTCAACGTCTGGCTTTTCTAAATTACCAAGAAACTGCCTAGCATAAGCACTAAGGCTTTCTACATAACGACGTTGTCCTTCTGCATAGATAGTATCAAAAGCTAGTGAACTTTTTACCACTACCACTTAGTCCAGTAATAACAACAAACTGATCACGAGGGATTTCCAAATCTATATTTTTTAAATTATTTTCCCTTGCTCCTTGTATTACTATTTTATTTTTCTTTTGCATATATTACCTCAATGTTTCTATACAATCAAATTTTATTATTCATTATAAAACTAATTTTTTTATCCTAGTTCTTTTTAAAGATATTTTTCAATTTTACATTAACTCTATTATTATAACATAATGTAATTTAATATAAAAAAAGAAAGTTCTGAAAAAAACAATTTCAAAACTTTCAAAGTATAATAATCATCACTTAAATAAAAACTGATTCGAAAATTACTTGTAAATTAATATTCCCGAATCAGTTTATACT
>BNJT01000276.1_pt1 | contig 80340 bp, 104 predicted proteins | sample 8540491 | NCBI WGS metagenome assembly BNJT01 (sample SAMD00202455, study PRJDB9452) | human saliva metagenome | host: Homo sapiens | reverse complement strand
AAGCTAAACTTCTTTATCCTGCTAATATCAGTATGCCGGAGCAGAATGTCCTCTTCTCAAAAAAATCAGATTCGGAAATTCTGTTCTTAGTTCATCCGCAACGCAATAGATTTCATCATTATCCCATTCATCCGCATATTCTTTTTTGCATTGATCCAATGCCTTACGATTCGAAAAAGCGACATCTCCAATTAGAATCTTTCCGCCATCTTTAAGATGTGCAAGCAAATCTTTTAGCAAAACAACCTTTTGTGCATCCGCTAAGTGATGAATAGAATACGTTGCAATAATAAAAATCAAAGGACTCTTGCTTCAGTTCATCCGCTAAACCCTTTGAAAAAAATCTCCCTGATAGAGATGTGCACCGGCATCTTTTCATACGCGAGCTCTATCATTCTTGAGGAAAAATCCTGTCCGTAAATAGTGCATCCGTTTTTATATAGCTTTGTGGTTAATGTGCCTGTTCCGAATCCAAGGTCCAAAACTACTGCATCCGGCTTTTCCATTATAATTTTGTAAATATCCCCCAGAATCTTTTTGTACCCGGCAAAGGGATAACGATTCTCTTCTTCCGAGAGCCCGACTGATTTGTCATAATCATCCGCCCATAAATCAAAACCTTTACTATTTAACATTTTTCCTCTGCTCCTCCTACTTTTCTATTTATACTCCTGCTTTTACCGCCTTTACCCTACCGGGCAAGATGCATCTCTCGCTCAAAATACTCGGTTTATTTCGCGTGATAAAAGCAACCGGACTTCCCATAATCCCTTGCATCCATATTTATTGCAAAAGCTCCAAAATCCCTTTTGCACAACGGAGATATACATCTTGAAAATGATTGCCCGGATTTACTTCATAAGTCGTCTCTATTCCCATAGATTTAAAATGTTTTAGCAAGTCTTCGGTGTTTTCCTGCATGGTTTGTAAAATGGGATGTCTTGTTTTAGACTCTTTATCTCCAATAGACAAATAAAGCTTTTCCGGCAGAATTTTCATCGCATTTTCTTTGCAAAATTCCTTGATTCCCGGAAACCACAGAGAGCCCGACATGCTGGCCACACGGGTAAAGACATCCGTCTTATACAGGGCATACAAGGCAAATAATCCCGCCAGAGAATAGCCGGCTATGCCTATGAAAACTCGCCTTTCCGTGAATTCTTTCCGTAGCCCAAGGTAAAATAGCGGACAGTAGGCTTTCCAAATATGCATCCGCGCCTCCGGAAAAAAATCCTCTCCGTCTTTCGAGAGCGCCGCAGCCGGCCAGGGAGACATCTCCCTCTGCCAGTCATGAATGGCAATGGATAGAAAATTACACTCCGCTGCATTCTGTTTCCGAAGCTCCTGATACACCGCCTCCCCCTCATCGGAAAAGCTGTGAAAAAAACAATCAGCGGACAGTCCGCTTTCTCTGCCTGAAATAAGCTTAGTTTATGATTACACAAGGTAAAATTTCTTCTCTATGCATAAGCTATTCTTGCCTCCTCCGATAGAGCTTCTTTAATAATAATGTCTTTCATAATGTCCTACCTTTATAATATCTTCCCTACAAAATCACTATTATGCTTTATTTAATACTTTACCCAATACTTTGCTCAGCACTTACGCATTTCTTTGTTCAACACTTTACTCAACACTTATGCAATACTCCATTCCTTATTTCTTAAACGAGCAGGTCCTTATAAAAGTCCTTTTACCTCTGCCCCGGCTTCCAGATAACGAAGTAAAAATCTCCGCACAGGCATGGCTGTCGCTGTCTGCCCTGATGGTGATTGAAGGGAAATCCCAAAATGCTCACAGACCATATTTAACTTATGGCTCCTGTCGGGAAAGAGGCTTCTGCCCATTTTCACCGTGCAAAGATAGCGGGCATAAGGCTTCCAGTCAATCTCATAGTCTAAAAGACAGCTTTTCAACACATTCATATCAAAAGAGGCATTGTGAGCCACCAGCATTCCGTCGGAAAAAAAGTGGCTCAATCTGCTGCCATAATTCCGGAAAGGTGGGAGCATCCTTGACACTGGCCTTACTGATTCCGGTAAGCTTTTACATTGAAATAGTCAAAGTCCGTCTCGGGATTCACCAAAGAATAAAAATTCCTTGCTGATTTTTTTCCTTCTTCCACCACGGTAATGCCAATGGCGCTCATTCGGTTGTTCTTTCGGTTCGGTGTCTCCACATCAAAAAAACAATAAAGCGTGCCACGATATCCTCCTAGCCTTTCAAAGGGCCTTTCGCCATTTATTTCTTCTATAAAAAACCGTTGTCTCCCAATTTTTACCTGAGAAACAACGGTTTTCGCAAATGCTTTTTCTTTTTCGATATTCTTTAAAAAATCCACCTCTGTATCATAGTAGCAACACTTTAAGAGCTTCTCCATTTCCTCTACACTGGGTTGACGAGGATTGGAACCGGTACAAGCGTCTCCTACAGCATTTACGGCAATGTCATGCAGTCTCTCTAAGAAGACATTTTCCGGAACAAAGCCCTGCTCGGTGGGATAGGAATCAGCACCGTAATTCTTGATGCAAAGAGGTATGTTTAACTTCTCGTTCAGCCCTCTTAAATAAGCAATTAAAGCCTTTACCTTCTCCTCGTCATTGCTGCCGGAAAGGCCAATCACATCCGCAATCTTTCCGTAACGCTTCTTTGCTGTTTCATCCTTTGCATTGAAGGCGATAACCTTAGGAAGGTACATGGCATTTGCCGCACCGTGAATGATATGTGCTCCTAAATCTCCAAATACCGCACCGGTTTTATGGGCCATGGAGTGAACAATACCAAGTAATGCATTGGAAAATGCCATTCCCGCCAGACACTGGGCATTATGCATGGCATTTCTGGCCTCCTTATCTTCGTTGTAGGAATCCACCAAGTCATCCCGAATCATTTCAATCGCATGCAAAGCCAAAGGATCCGTATAATCGCAATTTGCGGTGGAAACATAGGCCTCTACCGCATGCGTCAAGGCATCCATTCCGGTATGAGCCACAAGCTTCTTCGGCATGGTTTGCGCCAAAGCCGGATCAACGATAGCCACATCCGGCGTAATTTCAAAGTCTGCAATCGGATACTTAATACCCTTCTTGTAGTCTGTAATAATAGAAAATGCGGTTACCTCGGTAGCAGTTCCGGAAGTAGAAGAAATCGCGCAGAATTTTGCCTTGTTTCGAAGTGTCGGAATACCGAAGACCTTACACATGTCCTCAAAGGTGCAGTCCGGATACTCGTACTTAATCCACATCGCCTTCGCCGCATCAATGGGAGATCCTCCGCCGATTGCCACAATCCAATCCGGTCCGAAAGTCCAGCATTTCCTTGGCACCCTTCATTACGGTATCTACAGAAGGGATCGGACTCAATCCCTTCAAAAAGCTTTACTTCCATACCGGCTTTCCTGCAAATACTGTACTACTCTGTCCAAAAAGCCGAAGCGCTTCATGGAACCCCCGCCTACGCAGACAAAAAGCCTTCTTTCCCTCGAAGGTCTTCAAAGCCTCCAATGCATTTTCTCCGTGATAAATGTCTCTTGGTAATGTAAATCTCATCTCCTGCCTCCTTTTAGAGCTGTCAACTTTTACATACCCCACATGCTACACTGCATTTCTATAGAATGTCAATAATTTAACAATGTAGAAATTGCATATTTTTGAACATTACACGGGAATAAAAATAAGAATAATAGTACAAATTCAAATCTACATCCGGCTATTTCTAGTCTGTAATGAAATGTAGCAGAATAAAAACAGAAAAACAAAGCTTCTGTCAAAAGCTGCTTTTCTGCCTTTTATTTCTGATTTACAGTTTATACAGTTTTCGTATATTTCTCCTCAATGTAATCCAAGAAATACTTTACATTGAACTCTTCCCCTGTCACCATTTTCATAAGCTCCGGCGCCTCATAGCGGAAACCGTAGGTATGGATATGCTCCTTTAGCCAGTTCATGATTTCATCAAAACGGTTATTTTCCAAAAGGCTGTCCACATCCAGGTCCTTTCGCATAGCCTGCATGAATTGCGCCGCAAAGGCTGTTCCCAAAGCATAGGTGGGGAAGTAGCCGAAGCTTCCGTCCGACCAGTGCACATCCTGTAAGATGCCCACTTTATCATTTGGCACATCCACGCCCAAATACTCCTTGTACTTTGCATTCCAGGTCTTATCCAGTCCCTCTGTAGAAATGCTTCCGTTAAATAAGCCCTTCTCAATTTCATAACGAATCAGGACATGCAATGGATAGGTCAATTCATCCGCTTCCGTACGGATAAAGGAGGGCTTAGACACATTGATTGCCTGATAAAAATTCCTCTAAAGAAACCTCTCCCAGTTGCTTTGGAAAAATGTTTTTGCAACCTAGGATAATGATATTTCCAAAAGGCCAAAGTTCTTCCCAGATAGTTCTCACAAAGTCTGGACTGGGACTCATGCATTCCGGAAGATACTCCCTCGGATAAAAATCATACCGTCATACTTCGGGTTGATATTGTGCTCATAATAGGCATGTCCTACCTCATGCACCGTAGATAAAATCGCAGAAATCACATTGTCCTCGAGATACTTCGTAGTGGTACGGCAGTCATTTTCACAGGTCCAGGAAGTAAAGGGATGCTCGGACTCATTTTGATAGCCCCAGGAAGAATCAAAATGCAAGTACTCAAAAGCCCTTCCATAAACTTCTTCTGCTCTTCCACAGGGAAGCTCTGCGTAAGAAAATCCTCCCGAAGCTGTTTAGCTTTTGTGACCTTCTGAATGAGCGGCACCAGTCTTTCCTTTAAAGAGGCAAAGAAGGCATCATATTTTTCCTCATCCATCCCCGGCTCAAAGTCATCCAGCATCTGATTATAAATACTCTTATCACTCTTTCGATAGCCGTAAAAGCTTCTTCTGACTCTCAATTACCTTTTTTTCAGATAAAGGGGCAAGAGAGAATAATCCGCCTTGGACTTTGCCAAAATCCAGGCATCAAAGGACTCATCACAAAAGCTTTTTAAAAAGCTACAAACTCCTCCTTGGGAATGCAAAGGGTATCAAGGCCTGCTTATAGTAAAAGCTGAATGGCTCGCTTATTTTCCGCATCCACCTCAGGATCCTCCTGCAAATCCTTTAGTAAATGCCACAATTTCCGGATCGGTTTCCAGACTGAAAAGTTCTCCTGCTAAAAAGGCGGAGCGCGCGTCTCGATAGCTTGCCCCTGCCTCCGGCGCCACCGTCTGCTTATCAATGCCAATGATATTTAAGGCCATTTGATAGGCAGAGCATTTAAACAGCCAATCCTGATACTTCTTTAATTTTTTTCTTCCGTAGTCATACGATTCCCTTTCGTTATTGTATATGGTTCTTGTTATACTCTAGCTACACCGCTTTTTCTTTGCCGCTTCCGCAACGGCTTTAGCTACTGCATCCTTGACTCTTTTCATCAAAGGCCGCCGGCAGAATATACTCCGCATTTAATTCCTGATCGCTCACCAGTTCCGCTATAGCATAGGCTGCGGCAACCTTCATTTCATCATTGATGTCCTTTGCCCGCACATCAAGGGCTCCTCTAAAGATACCCGGAAAGCATAGTACATTATTGATCTGGTTTGGAAAATCCGACCGTCCTGTAGATACTACTGCAGCACCGGCCTCCTTCGCATCCTCCGGGAAAAATTTCCGGAATAGGATTGGCACAGGCAAAAGATAATGGGCTTCTCCGCCATACTCTTTACCATATCTTTTGTCAGTGTGCCGGGGGCGGAAACACCGATAAAGACATCCGCATTCTTGATAACATCAGAAAGTCTTCCCTTTTCCATGGAGAGATTGGTAAGCTCTGCCATTTCCATCTTAATGGGATTTAAGTCTCTCTTCCCTTATAAATAGCACCTTCCCTGTCCGTCATAATCACATGTTTTTGCTCCCATGCTTAAGAGCAGTTTGATAATGGCGATGCCTGCTGCCCCGGCTCCGGAAGTCACAATCTTCACTTCTTCGATTTTTTTCCCGGTAAGCTTTAAGGCATTGATCAGGCCTGCCAAAGTTACTACTGCAGTACCATGCTGGTCGTCATGGAAAATCGGGAATATCGCAAACTTCCTTTAGTCTCTTTTTCAATTTCAAAACAACGAGGGTGCGAAATGTCTTCCAGATTCACTCCTCCAAAGCTTCCGGCAAGGAGGCTCACCGTCTTTCACGATTTCTTCCACATCCTTCGTTCTTACGCAGAGCGGAATGGCATCCACATCTCCGAAAGGCCTTAAACAGCACACATTTTCCTTCCATAACCGGCATGCCCGCCTCCGGTCCTATGTCTCCCAAGCCAAGGACAGCAGTTCCGTCCGTTACCACGGCCACCGTGTTCCAACGTCTGGTCAGCTCATAGCTTTTCTCCACATCCTTCTGTATCACTAGGCAGGGTTCCGCAACTCCCGGGGGTATAAGCAAGGCTTAAAGCCTCTTTGCTATCTACCTTGGCTCTCGGGTGTAATCTCCAGCTTTCCCTTTAATTCATAATGCAATTTCAATGATTCCTTCGCATAGTCCATTTTTTTCTTCCTCCATACTTTACTTTCAATTCTATTCTATGTAATTTCCGCCTTTTTACTATTTCTGACTTTTTGCTTCTGACTTTTTATTACCTCTGCCTATGAATACTTCTTTCCGGTTTAGTCGCTCCTTATAATGTGCCTTTCTTAACTCATTGTTTCTTATATCATTTCTCCTTATATCATTTCTTCCGGCTTAAACACTTCATCAAATTTCTCTTCCGTCAAGAAGCCAAGCTGTAGGCAGGCCTCTTTTAAAGAGATGTTTTCCTGAAAAGGCCTTTCTTCGCTGTCTTCGCCGCATTTTCATAGCCAATATAGGGGATTCAAACAGGTTACCAGCATCAGAGAACGGTGAAGATTTTCCTGCATTTTTCTCCTTGTTCGCCTTGATGCCAGCAACACAGTTCTGATTAAAGGACAGCATAGCATCGGAAAGCAGGCGTACAGACTGCAAAAAATTGTAGATACATACCGGCATATATACATTTAGCTCAAAATTCCCTTGAGAAGCCGCCATCCCCACGGCCACATCATTGGCCATGACCTGAACGGACACCATGGTAAGCGCCTCGCATTGGGTGGGATTGACCTTTCCCGGCATAATGGAGCTTCCCGGCTCATTTTCCGGAAGGAAAATTCTCTCCAAGACCGCATCTTGGGCCGCTACCAAGCCAGCGGATGTCATTGGCTATTTTCATAAGATTCGCTGCCAAGGCTTTCAAAGCACCGTGGGCAAAAACCAGTTCATCCTTACTGCTAAGGGAATGGAATTTGTTGTCCGCCGTTTTAAAATCCTTATGTGTCAGTTCGGAAACTGCTTCGGCTACTTCTAAATCAAGCCTTTAGGGGCATTGAGTCCCGTTCCCACTGCAGTTCCACCAAGAGCCAGTTCCCGAAGCCCGGGAAGGCTTAATTTAAGCATCTCCTTCGATTTTTCCAGCATAGCTTTCCAACCGCTGATTTCCTGAGAAAAGCTAATCGGTGTGGCATCCTGTAAGTGAGTCCGGCCTGTTTTTACAATGCCTTCATTTTCCTGCATAAGTCTTTCAAAAGGACTGAATGAGGGTATCCAAGACTTGGGAAAAAAGTCTCTCCTCGATTTCCAAGGCTGCTGCGATATGCATGGCTGTTGGGAAAGGTATCGTTGGAGCTTTGGGACATATTTGGCATGGTCGTTTCGGATGCAAAAAGTTTTTTTCTCCCGCCACTTCATTTCCCCGATTGGCAATGACTTCGTTCACATTCATGTTGGACTGGGTTCCGCTTCCGGTCTGCCATACCACAAGAGGAAAAGTGCTCGTTAAGTTTTCCCTCTAAAATCTCATCACAGACATCGGAAATCAAATTCTTTTCGTCTTTCATCCAGTTTTCCAAGGCGATTGTTGGCCATTGCTGCCGCCTTCTTTAAAAATGGCAAAAGGCACGAATAATCTCTGTAGGCATCTTCTCCGTTCCTATTTTAAAATTCTCAAAACTTCTCTGGGTTTGTGCCCCCCAGTATTTCTCCACCGGAACCTGCACTTCCCCCATGGAATCGTGTTCTGTTCTATAGTCCATTTCTTTTCCTCCATACAGCATTTACAACAGGGAAAATCACTTCGGATAGATTTTTATCAAAAATGGCTGAGGGGACAGACCGTATTCTATTGGATTCTTGAATTTCTACCAGCGGATTCTTTCAGATGTCTTTTTGTAAAATATACTTGACATATCAAAAACTAAGGTCGTATATTGGTCATGTAAAAGTATTTACGACATTTTGTAATACATATTGCTTTCGTCAAAGAGTAAGAAAATAATGTAATGAAATGAAAGGAGTTTTCGATGAATTATTTCAACTTAGGAATCGCTGTAGGTGTTTTTGCCGGTTCCCTCTTAGTTCTCTTTCGAAACAGATTGAGTAAGGATAAACAGGATTGCTATGATGAAAGGCAGGTAATCGTCCGCGGGAAGGGCCTATCAATACGCTTTTTTTCACCACCATGGGACTCCTCATGCTGTACGCTGCTTTTGCCGAGCCAGATTGAGAAATATTTGGAAGCCGAGATTATTCCCTTGCCATTCTTCTTTTTCTCGGGACTGATCCTCATGGGATACTGCCTTTTTCCATGATGCCTTCTGGGGGCTTATCAGTAAGAAAAATAAAAGGATTGGCATTACTGTATGGGCTCTGTTTAGTGTACTGAACGTCTTTTAACACCGTAGAGAATATCTCCCTGATAAAATGTGGATTGCCGGAAGGCTCAGCAGCCGCTTTATGCTTCCTCTCCTTCTCAGTATCTTTTTGCCATTGCCCTGATTCTCATGCTACTGAAGAATCGAATGAAGAATGATGAAGAGTGAGGTGGAAAAATGAAGAATCTGCGTTTAAAAATCCGCTCAGGGCGGGAAAAAGATCTGTCTCAACAGGAGCTTGCGGATCTGGTAGGCGTCAGCAGGCAAACCATCAATGCCATAGAAAAAGGGGACTATAACCCTACCATCCGCCTCTGCCTCGCCATTTGTCATGTACTGGGGAAAAGCTTGGATGAACTGTTCTGGGAAGAAGAGATAATTGAGCTGTAGAAAAAAGGAGCTGTGAATAATTAAAATAATAAAAGGGATTCTTTTGCAATATAGGTCTGAATGAGGGGTAGTCTGAGCTCGATACTTGCGAAAAAAACAAGAGAAACGCAGTTTTTTTCGCTTAGTATCCGTTACGTAAGGACAAACTTTTCATCCGCAGTATGATTCTGTTTTTAAGAATTATAAATAAAAGCTATGTAATACATTAATATTTTTATTCTCTCTTTCAGCTAAGTTCTGTGAAGATATTTTTCCATAAGCTATAGCTATGGCTTTAGAGAAAATCTATGAAAATCTCTTTAGAATTTGATATGGAATTTTTACTATTTTTCTTTCTTCTTTTTTTGCTATGATGTTATAAGTTAGAATCTTCTAACTAACTATGCGATATTATTTTTTTCCTTTCTGATCTTATCGGATCAGCAGATAGGAATATTCCCTGAAGGAGTAAGCTATGAGAGAGAATTTTCAAAAATATTGATGCTAAGAAATTAGAAATTGTCCATGAAATTAAATCCGCCTATGATGAGGGAAAGATATCTTTGGAAGAAGCCAGAAAAATCCCTTAAAGATAGAGTACAACACCTGGCTCCCTATGAAATTGCCATTATCGAGCAGGAAATGGTGGAGAAACCGAAGACGAGTGCATTAAGGAAGATATCAAGCTATGCTGGAGGTCTTCCAGGATGTTTTTGGTCACAAAGGATCAAGAGCTTCCGGAAAATCATCCCATCTCCTGCTATCGTAGGGAAAATGCCAAAATGAAGGAATTGCTCCTTTCCGTGGAGGATTTGGTGCAGTATCCCCTTATTAAAAACCAATGGCTGGAACTTTATGAAGAATTGTTGAAATTCAAGATTCATTTGTCCAGAAAGCAAAACCAATTATACCCGGTTTTGGAGAAGAAAGGCTTTACCCGTCCTACCACCACCATGTGGACTTTGGATGACTTTATCCGGGATGAGATTGCAGAGTGCTACAATCTTCTCTTAGAGGATAAGGAAGAGGAATTTATCGGAAAGCAGGCTGAGCTTGTGGCGGATGTGCGGGATTTGATGGACAAGGAAGAAAATATCCTCTACCCTACCTCCTTGGAAATGATCAACGAAGAAGAGTTCCGTTATATGGCTGAGGGAGACCAGGAAATCGGTTTTGCCTATATTAGCGTGCAGGCAGATAAGTCCGGCAATTCAGCTTCGGCTTCCTCTTCTGCCTCAGCTTCTACAGCCGGTGCTCCCCTCTCCGGTCTTTCCTCTGCTCCCGGCTTTGCAGAAGAGCTTGCCGGTCTATTAGGAAAGTATGGCTTTAATAATAAGGAAGAGAAGCTGAATGTTAGCACCGGTCAACTTACCTTGGAGCAGATTAATCTGATTTATCAGCATATGCCTGTGGATCTTTCCTATGTAGATGAAAAATGAACTGGTTTGCTTCTACACCGACACCAAAGCACAGAGTTTTTCCCCAGAAGTAAAAATGTCATCGGAAGAGATGTGAAAAACTGTCATCCAAAGGCTTCGGTACATATCGTTGAGGAAATCATTAGAAGTTCCGTTCCGGAGAACAGGATAAGGCGGAGTTTTGGATTAACAAGCCGGACCTCTTTATTTACATCATCTACTATGCGGTTCGGGATGAAAAACGGAAAGTTTCGTGGTGTGCTGGAAATGATGCAGGATTGCACCCATATCCGTTCCTTACAGGGCTCTCAAACTCTTTTGACATGGGAGCAGCAGGAAAAGGGAGAAAGCAAGGGAGACTTCTGAAGACGAAGACAAGAGGGAAGGCTCAGAGACTTCTGAAGATGTAGGCAATAAAAAAGCGCAGGGACTTTGGGAAAACGAAGGAAATAGAAAAGCACAGGGTCTTTGACAGCCGGCAAGCTGACGGAAATCACCGAAGATACCCTATTAAAGGATATTTTGGAAGCGGATCCCAATGTAAAGACTCTCCTTTTTCCGATTAAGTGACCGCTTTTAAGGCCTTAAACACTCCTCTTGCTCGTATTATGATGCCGAAAGCCACGGTAAAGATTATGAGTGAACGGGCAGAGGTGGATTTGGATACCCTACTTCGAGAGCTTAGGGAGTATTTTAAACTATGAGCTTTCAAGGTTTACTCTTAGGCTTGGTTTGCTTTCTCTGCATAGGGATATTTCATCCCATAGTGGTGTATGCGGAGTATTACTTTAGTAAAAAAATAGCCTGGCTATTTTTTTCTTAATAGGTCTATCCGCCTGTATAGCCAGTCTTTTTCTCCCTCTCTTTTCCTCTCCGGAAGTTTGGCCATCTTTGGCATCTCCTGCTTTTGGAGTATTCATGAATTATATGAGCAGGAAAAGAGAGTGGAAAAAGGATGGTTCCCGAAAAATCCAAGGAGAAACTAGGATGGATGAGTCCTGTTCAATACAGGCTTAGCCTCTTGGCTGCATAAAAACAGCGTAGCAGCCATAAAACTGCTACGCTTAAAAAGTCTAACTTTAGGGGGTCACTTCACATCATTCTGTCCCCTTTTTTTCAAATGCTCTTATTTTTCACATGCTAAATCATAGAGTACGTTGGTATAAATTGCACAGGCGAGAAGCATCGTCTCTATTTCAAAACCCTCGTCCGCCTCGTGCTCAGCACCAGCCCATGATGCATATTCTCTTGTCGGGAAAAATCGGACCGAAGGCGGCAAAATTCTCAAAGCTGCGCGCATAGGTACCTCCGCCGATACGAAGAGGCGGTGTATAGGTATCTCCGCTGAAAGGCACGGTAGTGCTTTCAGACAAGTTTTAATGAGTTCACTGTCCGGATTGTTCAGAAGCCACTTGGAATCGTCTACTAAGGTCGTATCGATATGTAAGACTTCCTGAATGATGTCCGCACTTCTTTTTAGCAAATCACTGCCTTCACATTCATTCGGATAACGGTAGTCCAAGGCAAAGTAAACCCGGCCATTTTTCAATATTTGCCTTACCCAAGTTAAAGGTCAAAGGGGCCCATGTAGGCACCGTCATAATCCACCTTCAGGCCGACACCGTACGGATCCTTGAACAGCTTCACTGCATTTAAGCTGAAGGCATCGTTATAGCAGCTTCCGACAAATTCAAACATCTTCACCGCCGCATTCACGCCCATGTAAGGGCGAGAAGCATGGAAGGGCTTTCCATCGATATGATAATGCGCGCCTTCCTCATCCTGATGACATTCTCCGCTTAGTCCATTCGCAAGCAGGAACTTTTCAAAATATTCTTTTTCGAGCGGCTTATCCACAATTACATCCGCCTTACCGATTACTACATTAAAAGCTGTGCCGGACTGCATAGACTTTATACAGGAATCAATTTTCCCTTCAGCACAAAAGTCCAAAATTCCCTTTTCCGCATAGATACAGGGGAACTCCGCATCCGGTACGATTCCCATAATAGGATTCTTACGCACCTTCTTATAGTAAAGAATGCCGGCAGAGGTATTTTCCTCATCCGTACCCAAAATCATCTGGATATTGTGCTTTAGCTTATAGCCCTTATCCTTTAATATCTTCATCGCATAATACGCCGCAATGGCAGGGCCCTTGTCATCACAGGTTCCTCTTCCCATGATATAGCCGTCCTTAATTTCTCCTGCCAAGGGATCAAAGTGCCAGCCATCTCCGATGGGAACGATATCCAGGTGTCCCAGTATGCCTACCGACTCCTCTAAATTCCCGTACTGAATTACACCCGCATAGCCATCGACATTTTCCACCTGAAAGCCGTCTCGCTTACCGATCTCCAAGGCCTTATCCAAGCACTTTGCAATGTTTGGCCCGAATGGAGCCTCCTTCGTTGCCGCATCGTCATCCCGCACGGATTCAATCTTTTACCAGCTCTCGCAAGTCAGCAATCATATTGTCCTGATACGCCCGTGCTTCCTCTAAAAACTTCATTGTCTGAAACCTCCTTTGATTCTATAATTTTGTTCTTTTTTATACTGTTTTAATTCTATTGCTTTGTTCTCTCTTATTCTATTCTAATCCTATTTTGGGTTCTATTACTTTCATAAATCGTCTTTGAATCTATGTTCCTATATAAAAACCTCTAAATTAGAAATCGCTCTAGATTCTTCTTTGTCTCTCCAGGCTTTATCAGATTCTGAATGGGACTTAGTCGGAAATCAGTTCCTCTAGCTCTTTCTTAAGCCTCCCTGTTTCATATAATTTTTCGGGTACAGCTCTCTGAAAAGTCTTGTTCATAAACGAGTCTTTGTAAAAGTCTCGAATTTCTCGAAACTTTCAAAGGCATAAGCTAACAACCACTGCCCACCATCATTTTCGCTAAGGAATTTTGATGTACTTCACGTCATACGTAACATCGTTCTTTTTCCCCTCCGGTGAAAAAGAGATTGATATTCCTCCGGAAGTCCGGCATACATCCGCTCCACTGAGCTTTCCTCTTGTTCTTTCGCAAACAGATTCAAAGCACTTTTTCATGCGCGAATCCTTTAACCAATGCCAGCTTTTCCGTAAAAATCACGGATAAGGAATCACCTGCACCATTATCTATATGATAATGAAAGCTTTTCCCCGTCTTCTATCTTTTCGAATTAAGCGTAGATACTCTTCGGAAGGATCTGTCAAAAGCATTATCCAAAACATATAACGCTTCAAGCTTTCGTTGCATTTCATTCCAATCCCTATACTTTCATAAAAACACTCACTTTCCGTCGTTATCTCCGTTTTCTCCGCAAAGCTCTTTTAATTCCTCAAAGCTATAGTCCCTGATAGACCTTTCCTCGTTTCAGTAGAGATTCAGTCGTTACCGGCAGGGGCTTTTCAACAATGTTTCCGGCTGGATTTCCTTTCGGCAGAGAAATCAATTCTCCATCCGCATCTTCCGCCTGATGTGCCATAAAAATAAACTCTCCCTTTTCCCCAGTCCATGGCAAAGCTATTCATCACTTCTGTAGCGGACACTTGCAGGAGATTTTCCTCCTGCGAGATGATATTTTCATAGAAAAATTCATATAGGGCTTCCTTTAGTGATTTTGATTACTCTAACGGTGTTTTTCTTCATCCTTTTCCCCACTTAATGATCCTAAATTCTACATTTATTTCATAGCGTATTATGATTCTTCGTAAACATAATTATATTTTTATAATCGTATTGCATTTTCACAATACATCACATTACAATCTAGTGGAAAGGTGGTGATATTATGAAAAGATGCAACAGTAAGTGCTCGTGTAGAATATACTGTAAAAAATGAAGCAGAGGATATTTTGCAAAAGCTAGGTGTTCCTGTTTCCGTTGTAATCAATTCTCTTTATCGACAGATTATATACAAGCAGGGTATCCCCTTTTCCTTTACGATTCCCAAAGAACCGAAAACTCTTGATCAACTATCTGAAGCTGATTTAAATGTAAAAAGCTCTCCCACAGCTATGATCAATCACTCCGTAAGGAGGGTCGTCCGTTTAATGAGGGTTTTTGATGAAGTAGAAAGGAGTTTAAAATAAATGGACTCCTTCGAAATCATCATAACTCCTGACGCCATCACAGATCTTTTAGAACTTAGAGATTATATTTCGAACAGTTTACTCGCTCCGGACACTGCCCTGTTTTATATTGAATCCATTCGTAAGAAAATCAATACCTTATCACAAATGCCGGATCGAGTAAAACCCATAGAAGTAGAACCATGGAAATCTATCGGTATTCGAAAAATCATAGCAAAAACTTCTACATCTACTATCGAATAAATCAAAAAGATAAACAGGTCTACATTCTAAACATTATTTATAATCGAAGAGATCAACTCAAACAGCTTGCTAGGAAGTGCAAATAGAGTCCTTTACTTTTCCTCCAAAAATCATTTCCGAAGATAGCTTCTCTAATTCTTTTTAAACTTTCTTCATTTTCCAAATATTCATGCATAAAGGGATAGGTAAAGAAGCTCATGGGGCGAACCTGCGTAGGGCTGGCTACATCCCAAAGCTTGCTTTTCGCCCAGCGCTCTATGACTTCCAATACCTTTGTCTTTTTGTCCCGAGATACCCGATAGCAAATACAAGCTTGCTCGTAATACAATTCTCCAAGATTTAAGTCCTTGATCCTTTCATAATAGTCCACTGTATCCTCCGGACTGCCTTTCATAAAAAGTAAATTTAAAAGCTTCATCTTATCAAAGTCTTTTTCCGGATTCAGCTTGCCCTCTGCTATCAATTCCGAGGCCTTTTTGTGTGCTTTTGTCGGCTGATACTCTCTGCTCCTTGATTCCGGTAAAATATCCTGCTGCATATAGTCCAGGAGAATCTTGCAATAATTGTATCGTTGGCAAGAGCTCTTAAGGCATTTCTCTTCCTCTGCTTCCATTAAGCGACTTTGTTCTTCCTGAAGAGCTTTACTTACTTCTGCTTCCCGTCCGATTTTCTTTGCCGCAAAGCACATGGCCATCATATATTCGTTGGCTACATTGGAATAATACCACTCATCCCAAAAAGGCATGAGAAGAAGAGCATGGCTTACCGCTTCTTCATACTTTCGGTCAAAAATTCCACCCTGCCCTTTACTGCAAGATTTTGGTGAGGAAACTTCTTTTCAAAAAGCTTCCAGCTTCGACAAACTTTCATAGGAGCCATTTTTGATTTCCTCGCAAATGTCTCGGTACTTCTTAGGTAGTTTTATTGCTTCCATAAGCATCCCTTTCTCGGATAATATTCCCGTTATCAATACCGCTTCCCTGTAACATCAAAATCCTGATTCCCCTCAGTCTATAGTCTGTAAAATCTCATCCACGAAACTCCGACAGTCCTGCTGCAGCATAAATCACCCTCATCTGGATCATGGATATAGCAAAGAATCTGTCCCTCTTTTCCCTCCTTATCCGGGATCAAAATCCAGCATTAAAAAAAGCAACTGTCACAATACTCCGCAAAGGGAATCCATTGCTTATGAAAAAGATAAGGCTTAATCCTGCTATCCCGCATTTTCTCTATTTCTTCTTCGGTGAAAAAAAGTCCGGAAACTCTGATAGAAAGAGCATCTCTGTTCTGAAAAATATTGCTTTTGTCTTTCTCCATCTGCTCTAAACTCATCAGGGAAAATGACATTTCCACATCATGGATTACAGAGGGTAAAATGCTGAAATATTTGCTTCCGTTTTTTTATAGCTGTAAAGTGCCTTAAAGTCTTTTTGGTAGCTTGATGGAAAACTTCTTCTCAAAAGCCTCTATCTCTTTCTGCGAAGCCCCGGGAATCTCTTGATACTCCTTCCCAATAACCCTCTTCTATCGGATCATCCAAGTCCAGTTCATCAAAATTCTCTACTACGTACTGCTCTATCCGCTTTATCTTCTGAATAAGATCCATTTCTACTCCTACTTTCTTTTATCATAAATATTCGATTTTATCCTGAATATTCAACACAAAAACTCTTCTGCTTCTTCTTAACTAACGATGGTAATTATACTATATCTATCCTAAAGATGCAGGAAGTAATGTGTATTGTAATTCTCAATACATTGCATTACAATTAGGTAGAAAGGTGGTGATATGATGAAAGATGCAACAGTAAGTGCTCGTGTAGAATGTAATGTTAAAAATGAAGCAGAAGATATTTTGCAAAAACTGGGTGTTCCTGTCTCTGTTGTAATAAATTCCCTTTATCGACAGATAATATACAATCAGGGTATTCCCTTCTCCCTTACTCTTCCCAAGGAACCGAAAACTCTTGATCAACTATCTAAAGCTGATTTAAATGCAAAGCTCTCCCACAGCTATAATCAATCACTTCGTAAGGAGGGGCGTCCGTTTAATGAGGTTTTTGATGAAGTAGAAGTCCTATGATGTAGCTAACTTCTCTTAGATGTCTTTCCACTGCAATTCTTTCGGATTTTCCAGAAAAAAGCTGCTACCGTCAAAATCATTTCGTAAGCGAATTCCTTTTTCCTCGATAATCACACTGTTATACCACTGTCCCAAAGAAGCATATTGTCCGTAATGAATATTAATCAGCATACTGCAAATAGGGCTCCAACTGCCTTTTTCCACCGTCTCCGCCAGTAAATAATAGGCATCTAAAAACAGGAGATTCCTCCCATAAATCCAAAAGGGAAGCGACCTTTCCAGTAGCGGAAGCTTTGCGGAAAAAATTCCGTCTCCATGAGGTGCTTCCGTTTCATATTGAAAGTCTATTTCACTGCCAAAATAGGCGATACTTCTCCATCAGGGCCAAGATTTATCGGAACGCCCTCTTCCGCAATAAAAATTCCCATAATTTCTCCTCCGGTTCCCAACCTAATCGAATCAAAATTCTAGAAAAAGATAATTTATTGTATCACGAATATAATTCGCTTATGTTATACTTAAAAAGTGATAAAAAGTTCACTTTTTTACTGTTTGAGTATGGATGGAAGAAAGAAGGGAAAGCGAAAATGGATTTAAGCTCGGAAGAACAAATAAAACTGAACAATCTCCGGAATACAGCGCAATTTCAACATAGTTGGAAAGCCATACGAAATATCATCACTTGGAAAGAAAGAGTACAACATTATTTTGCTCGGAATATGCTTCTTTTTGTTTTTGCTTTCTTTTCGGTGGCGGTTTAATGCTCCTTACCGATGAAGGTACTCTTCCCCGCAGCGAATTTATAGATGCAGTTATGACGCTCCTTGCCAGGCTGGGAATTTTTCTTGTAGCACTCCAGAGTCTCAGTGTCCTACTGTATAGCTTGATTGGTCCCGGTTGGGAAGCAAAGCAAAGAGCTAAGCTCCGCAAGCTTTACGAATGTGACATTCTGGCTCCGATACTGCAAATCCTTTATCCTCCTTCAGAAATCGATACAGAGCATAACATGTCCCCTGAACAATGTAAAAGAAGTGGTTCCCATTTCAGAATACTATATCCAATCCGGAATACTCAAGCTCAATGATGAAAGAGATCTCAAAACAGTGGATTTATATGCGTATAGTGTTATAAAAGGAAAAGACGGTTACGATGATGTAACCGACTTTCTCGGACAGGTCTACTCCATAAAGAACACATTCTCTTTAAAGGGAGAACTGCGAATTGTTCCGACAGAGCATTTCCTTCTCTTTGAAACCCAAGGGAGTTATCCCGGCACCATGCAAGACGGTAAGAAAATCGATGTAGAAGATATACAGCATAACGAACACTACAACATTTACTGTACGGATGAACAATCTACAAGAAAATTCTTAACTCCCACTGTCATCGAATGGTTTAACAACATGACTTCGGACTGCAAGTTTTCCTTCTATAGCAACGAAGCTCGGATTTATTTTGCAAATTATAACGATCGCTATTCCTTCGCCGTGCCAAAAGACAAGAAAAGTCTCAAGGCATGGCGGATAGAAGACGCGGCAATAAAGCTGAAATATGCCTTATATTTTGCAAACGAAGTGACGGAGATGCTCCATAAGAACGAAGGTTTTTCATAGGGCTCCGCTTTTCTTTGCATAGAAACTCTTTCTTTGCATAGAATTTCTTTCTTTGCATAAGATCTCTTATTTTGTCTTACTTAATTTCACCTTGGGAACAAGGAAGTACAGAGGAATGATATTCAGTACAAATGTTGTGATAAAGAGCAGCATATCCTTCAGCTGAATTCCATTTCCGGACAAGATTGCATTCATCATATTCGTGTAATAATAGCCCGGGAAAATCCTTTGTACTTTGGCAACAAGGGAAATAAATCCGCTTTCCGCTCCGAAGCTTGCGAAGGGTATAATGGTCAAAGCTGCCAGAATAATGACCGGAAATCCCACTGTATCAATGAGTTTGGCATCCAATCTCACACCAAGTACAAAGCCGATAACGCTGAAGTAAATCCCCATGATGGTCAATAAGAAAAAAACTGAATACCCAGCTTTCCGTTAATCGAGAATTTGGCAAAATACCGTCGCAGCACCTAAAACAACAACGAAAAGATCAAAGGCATTTAACACGATTTGCACGAAGGTCTGGTCCAAAAGATAGTTTTTTATCCCGTAGTTGGAAAATCGGGATTCAAAGGAATAAAAACCGATGTCAGAGGAGATTCTTTTACTAAAGGTTGCCAGACTGTTTCCGATGATACCGATAAACACGGCAATCCCCAGCATAATATTCGGTAGCATATCCGCCTGAATATTGTATAAGAACATATACCAGGCCAGTGGAAGAAGAATCGTAAATAAGACAAATCTTCTGTTTCGTAACACCTGCTTTAATTGAATCATGCTAATCATTTTTAGGCCTCCTTTTCAACCTTTTCTCTATAAAACTCTTCAATCGTTTTTCCCTGCCGGTGAATCTCTTCTACGGATTCAGCTGCTGCAATTCGTCCATTCTTTAAGATCATCACCTTCGTAAAGAAGTGATCAATCTGGTTAAAATCATGGGTAACAATCACCGAAGTATATTTTTCCTTCTCTAGAAGCTTCCAAAACCGGTCTACGGATTCCAGGTCCATTCCGGTGGTTGGCTCATCCAGAAAAATCAGCTTCGGAGAATTTAAAATGCTGAGCAGTAAGGAAAGTCTTCTCTTTTGCCCCCCGGAAAGACCACCCACATATTGCTTTTTAAAATCCTGCAAGGAAACTTTTTCCAAGGCTTTATCCACATCTATTGCAATTCGATTCATCACACTTTTTAGCTGTACTAAATCCGAAACCGTCAAATCATCGATCAAAAATATCGCCCTGCGGCATCATACCGATTTCTGTCTGATAATCCAGTGCCGTATTCACTGTACCGGAATTTGCCTCCAGCTGACCGGCAATGATTTTCATCAGCGTACTCTTTTCCCGCTCCATTATTCCCCAGCAAAGCGACCTTTCTCTCCTTCTTCTATGGAGAAGGAAACACCCTTTAATACCTCTTTATTTTTAAAGGACTTCTTGATTTCATCTACTCTAAACATCTCAGTGAACCTCCATTTCTTTTTTCTTTACGAGGGCTCATTATAGAACGTGTTTCGGAAGAGAAAATAAGCTTGTCGTGAATGGTACTTTATTTTGTCGCGAATGGTAATTTTCCGGGAAAAAAACAGACTGAAAGAACATTGTATCGCAGCAAAAAAAGTTTTTTGAAAGGAGTATCCCCTAAAAGAACGCACAAAAAAATAGATCTTAGGAAAAAAATCCCAAGGTCTATTTGCAAAAACTGAATGGTTTGAGAAAAAAAGATGATTGGCGCTGCAGGGTACTGATTAGAGATTTTCGGATATTTTTTTCCAGAAATCGTATGCACGTTATAAAGACCAAGTCCTCTGCCTTCCCCCTTAGAGGAATACCCCTTTTCGAAAAATAGGAGAGAGCTCCAGTTTTTCCGCCTCTGTACTGTTTTTCCCACCACCAAAATGAGGGTTCTCTCCTCACGAATCAAAGGCGATGGCGATTTTCGGATCTTCAGCAGTAAGACATCCCTCTATTGCATTGTCACAGAGAATAGAAAGAATCTTGATGAAATCCAGCAGCTCGATTTGAAAAATCATAAATCTCTTCTTCTATCTCCACAGAAGTCTCTATCCCTTACTCTGGGCCTCCAGGAGCTTCGCGGATAAGACACTTTTTACCGCATCATTTTCAATCCGGCTTAATTTTGCAAGATCAAATTTACTGCTATAAAAGGGCTTTCCGCTATCTCTTTAAGAACCGTATTATAAATGTTTTTGAATGCTGTCAAAGTCTTTCCGCTCAATTCCCAGCTTCAAAGCTGGTTAAGATATTCATATAGTCATGGCGAAAAACTGCGAATCTCTCCGTATAACTCCTCCACATGATGGCTGTATTCGGAAAGTGCCTTTAGCTCACTGTCCTTTTGCTCCAGCACTTCCGCTTCCAGTCTTTCCTTGGAAACGGCATTGATATATAAAAAGCACCACGAAAAAAAGATAATGATATAGAGATTATTCAGCTGTCCCCTGAAGGCTGTCCGCCCAAGAAAAGCTGTCACGCAGCATCAAAAAGGCTGTAATCAAAACAGTGTAAACCATCATCGAGAGATTGATCGGCAGTAAAATAGCGGCGAAAAAAACCACGCGCAAAGCCTGCCTTTAGCTCCTGAAAAGTTGATTTTCAGAGATTTTATAATAACAAGATAGAGGGGGAAAACCAGAAGTTCAATCAGAAGATCATATCCGCCGATACTCGCCTCATTGTAAACGGAAATGCCAAAGAACGGAAAAACATAGAAGGCCAGCATCCTTCCCAAAAGGCTTTCTAAAACAATAGGATAAAGGCCGTAAAAAAGCTTCAGTCCTCCGTCTTTCTCCCGATTTCGATAGAAAGCTGTACAGTACGAAAGCTCACAAAAATACCCGAAGAAAGCAAGAGGCGGAAAAAAAGAAGAACAACAGCTCAAAAAGAACCGGAACAAGGAGAAAAGACCAAAGAGGCATATTTTCATCGCTAATCTGACGATAGAATAGCATCACATTGACGATTTTCACATATTCAATTGTCAGATTGATCATAGATTCCATACATTCTCCTCTCTGAAAATATTTTTTACTGCTTCATCGACTTCATCCGTTCCATAAGTCCTCTATACTTCATACGGGAAATCAGACAGCTCTCCTGATTCTCGAATATCGCCATTTTCTCCTCTTTATCAATCTTCACAATATTCTCCGGATTGACCACAAAGGAGCGGTGGCATTGGTACAGTCTGGAATCCGCCTTTTCCAGGTCGGAAAGCCCTGCATAGAACTCAATTCTTTCCTCCTTGGTATGTAAAATCACCTTATGGACGGTAGGCGAAGACTCAAAATACAAAATTTTATGAAAAGGAACCTGCACTCTGGCCATGGCCGTTTCAAAACTGAAAGAATCCTCCGATACAGTAGCGCCAAGTTTTTCCAACGTGTACTCAATAGCCGACTCCACACGCTCGGAAAAATGTTCCTCATCCAAAGCTTTGTCAATAAAGTCCAGTGCCGAAACCTTATAGCGAAAGGTAATCGGCATAAATTCCGAATGAGTTGTCACAAATACGATAGTGGCATTGGGATCCCTGCTTCGAATTTCTTTCGCAATATCCAGCCCCTTCTTTTCCTCTCCTCTAATCTCAATATCCAAAAAGAAAAGCTGATGAGAACCTCTTTCCGTAATCGCAGTAAGAAGCTGCCCGGCATTTCCAAAGATTTCCGGTGCCTTACAAGACAAGCTCTTCCTACTAATCAGCTCCTTAATCACCTTTTCAATGCGGGATTGTTGTATTCTTTCATCCTCTAAAATAAAGATTTTCAGCAAGTCTCTCACTCCTCTTAAATAAATTCTTTTGGCAATTTCCGAATTCCTATTAAATAATCTATAGTAAAAAATATGTGAATTTTAATTATAAATGGCAAAAATCCGCTATTTCCCAAAAAGCTGCTGCTATACGCTTCAAAAAAATAATCGGTTTATTTTACCATGCTTTTACCTAAAATAGAGTAAGTTTTTCCGGTAGTTTGACAGTTAAATCGTTCCAAAATCTCCTCAGGCCTTGGATTGAAGAATGTTTCCGGATAAAGAAAACAAGAGCTCATAAATGGTGTAATTACGCCGTTTATGGGCTCTTGACTCTCTACACCAATAACACTCGTAATATCTCCTTCTGTCCATAAGATTAAGAATAGCATGCTATGTCATTTCTTATCAGCAAATATAGAACGAATAGTCGATATCTTTTTCTGCACTGATATGATACGCCTCTTCAACATCGGTTCCCCAACTGTCTATGCCACCAACACCACGAACTGCACCATAAATACACAACACCGTTCTTCTCGCCGGCGGTAATTCCTCATGATGTAAAGCATTCTCAATTTCACTTGCAGTATACGGCAGGCATGAAAAATCGAATTTGGCGTCTGCCTTTTCGATCCGAAGCGTGTGATTAGATACATCCGTTTTGCTGTTGTCCAGACTTGTACGGCGTGTAACTTCAAGCCATTCCGTATCCATTCTCATACCACATTCCTGAGGCACAATATAAGGGGTCAAGCTCAGGTCGGTAACTTCAAATACACCTTGTTGCGCACCCGCTTTTCGATCCGGATACGTCTCTCCTGACAAGCCTTTATAAATATACTTTTCTGCAAGTGTGGGCATAATAAACCTTATGCCAAAAACCGGAAATTCCGGAAGATCCTTCTTGCCATCGTAGTGTACATCTACTTTGATTTTTCCGGAAGTATTTACGGTATATGATACCATAACCGTTGTGACGGGAACAGAAATGGTCTTATACAGATACTTGACCGTAATCTCATTTGCCGATACATCTCCACCATAGCTGTTGTTATCCGGTGCCTTACAATTCTGCACCGCTCCATCCATAATGACCGTAATGTCCTGACAATCAATAAACATATCCGCTGCTAGCCAATGACCACTTTTAATGTGAAATTTACTTCCTCTGTCGTTATCTGTCAAAGCCCTCCAAAATGTAGGCTTAGGGCACCGGAATAGCCATTCATATCCATCCTTCACTATCGATTCAAGCCCCCCCTGGGCATAGGAAAAAATGTAACTAAACCCCTCTCCATGTACGCCCAAGAGTAAAAATCGCCATATACCACTCTTAATTTTTTTCATTATCTGTATAAGCCATAGTAATACCTCACTTCCTGCATTGCCGGTTTCTCTCTACGGTCTGCGAATAAAATACCATTTGCAGAAAATTCATAATCGGCAGGTCGATCTTCAAAATCACCGCCATAACGGAGAACATCCTTCCCTGTAACCGGATCTTTTACCAAGATTGCCTGATCTATGAAGTCCCAAATAAATCCGCCTTGATACAGGTCGAATTCATCAATCAGCTTCATGTAATCCCCAAGGCCGCCCATTGAGTTCCCCATATCGTGCATAAACTCGCATAAAATGTACGGCTTTTTCGGTTTATCACTTAAATATTCCGCTACATCCTTGGGGTTTGCGTACATCCTACTCTCAATATCTGAAATTGTATCTTCGTATGCTCTATTATAATAGGAACTTTCATAATGAACTAAACGTCCATCCTTCTTATCCTTAAAATAAACGTTCATAGCCTCGATGTCATCGCCTGCATAGGACTCATTTCCTAGAGACCAGAATAAAATCGAAGTATGGTTTTTAAAAGTTTCAAAGCTGGTTCTTGCACGATCCATAACAGCTTCTTTCCACTGGGGAATAGACCCCGGCACGTTGCAAGACGGTTCAATAGCACCGAGCTTTTGAAAACTTCCATGGCTTTCAAGATTGCACTCTGCCATGACATAAATTCCGGCTTCATCGCAAAGAAAATACCAGGGGATTTGATCCGGATAATGGCAGGTACGTACGGAATTGATATTATTTTTCAAAATACATGCTATATCGGAATGCATCTCCTCCATTCCGATGCATCTTCCGGTCTTTGGGCTCCATTCATGACGGTTAACCCCTGTGATGACGAGACGCTTTCCATTTAGATAAATGACCTTATCCATGATTTCCACTCTTCTAAAGCCAATATCATACGGTACAAGCTCCAGTAACTCTCCATTCTCGGCATTTTTTAACGCAATTGTTGCTTGATATAGATAGGGGTGGTGGTTATCCCAAGATTTAATTACGCCAACATCCGTATATATTTCTCCCGTGAGGTTTCCGTTTAAGCCTTGTAATGGAACACTGTTCTCCGCAACCACATTCCCTTCTCTATCTCTCAACACAAACTGCGCATGGACAGTGACTTGCTTTCGAGCAGATACTCTCATGCTCACCGCTACACTTCCATGTTCATTGTCCGGGTTCAATACAGGCTTAAACCACACATCCTCCATATGGACATCCGGCACTGCTTTCAACGTAACATTTCTAAAGATTCCAAAGAAACGGAAGAAGTCCTGATCTTCCAAAAATGCTGCTGTACTCATTTTATGAACTTGTACGGCAAGGATATTATTTTTTTCACGAATATACGGTGTAAGATCAAACTCAGAGGGTGTAAAACTATCCTCAGCGTAACCCACAAACTGCCCATTAATCCACAAATACATCGCTTCCTCTACTCCTTCGAAGCAAATGCGGATTCTTTTTCCAAGCATCGTCGGTTTTAAATCAAAATGTTTACGATAAGAGCCCACAGGATTATAGCTCGCTTCCGAAAACATTCCTTCCTCTGCTCCCGTGCTGTCCAGGCTATACGCGCCTCGGTGGTACTCTTTGCCTTCCCATGGATACATGGTATTGATATAGCGAATCTTATCATATCCGGCTAGTTCGATATGCCCCGGCACCATGATTTTATCAAAATCGGAAGCATCAAATCCCTCTTCATAAAAGTTGCCGGGCCTACTCGCTGCATTTTTGCTAAAAGCAAACTCCCACTGACCATTCAGTGACTGTGATAAAGGATTATCCGTTTTTCCCATATCCGCATAATCCATATAGTATGAATGGTCGCTATGTGCATCCAATTGATTCACACGAAAAATTTCCGGATTATCCAACCATTTTATGCAAGCGTTCATAGGGCTCCTTTCTTTTTTGCAAACCTCTGATACCTATCCTCATTTCTGAATACACGATCGTAATCATCTTCCTCTTGATGATAAAACCAACCCGGACGAATAGAGTCTTGCTGACTTAGCTCCGCGGTGATTGCAGGACCGTCATATCAATGTCCCTCTATTTGTGCTTTCAGCTGCTGATTTGCCTCTTCAACATTCATTTTAGACATGATAAAAGTTATACATAATGACAAAATCATCGGAATCCACAAATACATGACATAAAGCATACTCAAACAGGATTCCGGTTGTAAGGCAGACTCTTTAACAAAACTGCTGGCTTCCAGTAGCCATCCGCAAAGAGCAACTCCTATGCCACCTCCAATCTTGGTTCCAAAAGATGTACAGGAGTACATCGTTCCATCAATATGCTTGCGTTTTGTAAGATAGGTATATTCAGAGCAGCTTGCTACAACTGCCCCCATGTCTCCTTGCCAAGGCGCCATTCCCAGTGCGGCAATTGCAGTAAAGGCCAGCATCAAAGGCACACTTCCCATATAGCCGGCAAAAATCACACCAACACGACCTGCCGTACCTAATATATAGCCGGCAAGATTCATCCGATATAGACCATTCATCTTTTCAACCAGCATCGGTGTAATACACATGGCAATAATAACCGGAATATTAATTGCCCAAGAAAACACGGAATACAAATTCTCATTCTTAAGAATATAAATCATGTAATAAATACCCATATTCAGCATAGCAGAATAAATCTGCTGGCAAATATAAGCCATGCAAATCATAAGATAATATTTATTGGAGAAAAGGAGTTTGGCAGCTTCGGTTAAACCGTATTTCTCTTCGATATGCTCTTTTCCTGCATTTAATTCTTCTTCTGACAGCTCCTTAATAGAGAAAACGGAAATTGTATTGACTACCAATCCTATAACGGCATATACAATGGCAACCGTTCTCCATGCGGCAGCAGCACCGCCAAGATATCGAACAAACTGAACAGTAACAGACTGGATGATTAAGCTTGTTGAAAACGCAAAAATGAAACGAAGTGAACCCATTTCCACACGTTCCTTACTATTTTTGGTGCAGAAGGTAACCAGAGAAGCATACGCAATGTTATTAGCAGTAAAAAACACCGCATTTAGGAGTGTATAGGCAAGGAAGAACCAAGCATATTGTGCCGTCAAATAATTTCGACACCATGATTAAAGTTCCTACGATACCGGGATTTAACCCTACTGTATTGGTAAGATATAGCATTACAAATGACGAAAGAAATGCATAAACTATATTTCCTGCCAAATCACCGGAGCCATAACCAAGCTTGTTATACCACTTCAAATACTTTTTTTCGTCCATTAGATATTATGCCCTCCTTCGTCTTTTTGTATATACTATAGATAATCATCCGTTATAGAACAGCATATAGAAACAAGTGAAAAAAACAATATCATGAATCATTTTAAACATGCACGGTAGTTTGACAGTTAAATCGTTCCAAAATCTCCTCAGGCCTTGGATTGAAGAATGTTTCCGGATTATGAAGAGTGAATTTCAAGCATTTTTATTTTTAGATTTGTGTTTTTCATTGTTCACTTTTGCAGTTTATCTCATCTCATCTTCATACTATATTTTTCTTTCGTCCCCTTCATAAAAAAATGCTATACTGTTCCCGTTAATGGATGCTAAATGTCAAAATTTCACTTCGCTTACGACACTGCTTAAGAAAAATACTCTATAGGAAAGGAGAAAGAAAAAGTGGATTCTTTTCGATTTGCATTCTCTTTCGCTCTTATTGTATGCCTTTCTTTTCTCCTTCTCTTTTATATTTATTTTCGGCTTTTATACGGCGTAAAGAAAAACCGGGAAGTCCCTCGGTGGATTTATAAATTCGGGCAGGCTTTTCAGGGAAGAGTGTATGTGAAGTATGAAAATGCAACTACTTCCACAGCTCTTCGGGATGCCAATATTTTCCTCTGGCTTCTTTCCAATGTTCTAAGCTTTGCTTTTTGTATTACAAAAGCGGAAACTACTATGCAGCTGTTCTATCAATGTTGTAGCTACAGTTCCTTATTGTGCTTTTAGCCATGATGCTTCATTCCCTCTTTTCAGTTTTTTTAGAATGACTTTTCATTCTTCCAGGGAAGCCCATCGTTGGTATTCCACAACCAATGCACTTTCTTGGGTAGCCTTCTTATCCGGCTTCCTTTTTGGCTTCCTTTTGTCTCTACCATGGGGTTTCCGGAAAGCCCCCTAACCGCACAAATTGACGGAACGAAATTGACTATCGGCAGCACAAAGGCCTCTTCGCTTATCGATGCAGGATTTTTCTTTTGCAGGAAAAAGCGCTGAAAGTAAAGTCACCAACAAAAGAAATGACCCTTTTATTACGGTGAATATCTGGAAATTACAAAGGACGGAAAAATCCTACGGTTTTTATGAGTGTGACCCCTACTTGGAAGGACGAGGATGCTTTAAAGAATTGTACTATTACCTATTATGAAATCCCCGGAGATTGCGCCCAATTAGCAGAAACCCAATTTAACCGAGTGAACTTAACTGCACTCTCCCTTTCCGACTTTCAAACCAAAAAAATCACGGATATTTTCTCTTTAAAACCCGCTAACTATAAAGAAATTCAGAATGAAAGCTATTATGTTTTGACTATGCAAACAAAAGACCATGCATTATGGAAAAACTATAGTCTTTATGCATATTTTGATACAAATGGCGTTGTATTCTACTACGGAATCCGCGCTCAACAATCGATTTGGGAATGATTCTATCAGTAAAGGATAATGAAAATGAACTTTTTTAACTTTGAATTCTTTTTCGGCCTTATTGTTGGCCTCTCTTTTCTTCTCACCTTTTATATCTATTTGCGACTCCTTATCGGCGTAATAAGAAAGCGGGAAGTCCCTCAGTGGATTTATAAATTCGGGCAGGCTTTTCAGGGAAGAGTGCATATTGAATATGAAAATGCAACAAATTCCGCCGCTCTTCGAGATGCCAACTTATTTCTCTTTCTTTGGCTTTTGGTCAATGTTTTGACCTTTGTTTTTCTATACCATAAGAACGGAGACGCTCATGCCGCTCTCTATCAATGCATGAAAATGCCATTTGCTACGATCATCGTGGCTTTAATAGTCCACCCAATCTTGCTCCTTCTTAGAATGCATTTCAGTTCTTCCGAAGACGCTTATCATATCTACTCCACTACCAATGCAGTTCGCGGAGCGGCATTTTTTTCCGTCTTCCTTCTGGCTCTTTACGCCAATATGTAGAACTTCCGTACAAGCCCGTGGAACACTAGCGAAGTCAGAAATGAGCAGTTGTATCTGCTAAGCAGGCAAACCGTCGACTATTCGTTATGGAAAAGCCATCCCTCGGCATAACTTTTCATGCAGATTATTCTCTTACCAACTACTGAATTCGCACTCAAGGGAAATGCATTAATATCCTGCTTCAGCCAATAGGAAGGGAAGCATAATTCCTCCAAGAATCATCCAAACGGCAATATTAGCGCCAAAAACAGACAAGAAAAACATAGCTATAGATTTTCCTTTTCGAATCTGTACGGTAAAGCTGCTTAAATCCACAGGCTTTTTGATAAGGAGGTCTCCTATGGAAGCCTCTATTCTATCTCTGACACTTCCTTCTCCATTTATGGAAAGGATATAATTTCCCTCTCTTCCACTTGAAAGGAGTAGAGCTCCATTCTTGCCATTTTAAAGCCGCTTACCGTAGTCCGCATAAGGTTGGGAGCAAAGATTCACTCTGTTCCCTGTCTCCTCCTCTACCAGCTGGAAACCGATTTTTTTCCAAGAGGAGATTTCGTAAATCTCTTCCCGCTAAGCCAAATCCCAGTAATTTCCCTGAGGAAGGTGAACTCTTCCTCTTCCTCTAAACAGGGCATTTCGTAGAATAGCTCTGCCTTCGCAAAGCGGATAGTGTTTCTAATGCTGAAAATCAATAGTGCAATTCCCATTGGAATCAATAAAAAAACATAAATTTCTCATCTTGTCTCTCTTCCTAAAACTCTATACTTACGGTCTTATACTTAAGAATGCATAATTATTGCAAACACGATATTTAAGAATGCAAAAATACTGCAAACACGATACTTAAGATAACACAAATCGCAGTGATTATCGATAAGATTTTTCCCCTGTTCCAATATCGCACCGTAATATACAGACCATCCAATATATCAAAGCCGGGAATGCACTGGAAAATAAAGTGCAAGATACATTGTCCCAAAGTCCAGCCCTTTTCTTTTCTGCTCAGTAAAATCAGGCAAATGGCATAGCAAAGTCCTGCTAATCCCGCCATAAAAGACATTCCAAGGAAAAGTGGTGCCACAACTAAGCTCATGGCGAAGAAAAAGGGAGCAATGAATAGAGTGGCCGGTAGCACCAACAGCACAAAGGAAAGCCCTATTCCTCCAAGTAAGACCACAAGAAAGATGGCCAGTAAAAATGAGTACGGCAGGCAGAGAACTGTATTTAAAGAAAAGGAAAGCCTTTATGCACTGCTCACTATCCCCTCTTTTAAAAATCTTAAAAGCCTCCACAATCTGAGTGATTAAAAAGCCGGTAAACACAAGGGCAAATAGGATATTCAATAAGACATAAAGCTGTAAACTGAAAACAGGGCTTGCCGGAAATAGGATGATAAAAGCAATCCAAGCATATAATATAAAAATATGAAAGATTCTGAGAATCCATGAAAAATGCTTCATAAACTTTACCTCCACCGTTGGAATGTCTTGATGATTTCAAATGCCGGTCCGGCAATTTTAGACCTATACTTTCCTGCTCTGATCATCTCTTACTTTGCCTATTATTATCTTACATTATCCCAACTGCTATACTATTTACTTTATTTCTCAAAAACATCCTAGTATTTTTATGTTACGGAACGCAATAAAAATAATCATAGCGCACTCTACCTTATTGAAAGTTTATACATCACTTTTTAAACCAGAGTGTGTTTCTAAGATGGACTTTTATCCGAAACAGGACAAACAGAATAGAAAGCCGGTTGAGAAATCCGAACTTAAAACTTATCTTTTAATCTTTTTCGTAGAAAGACAATATCCATACGATCATTGATCTTATCCATTTTTCCGGTCTGATGATAGCCCATCTTTTCGTACAAATGAAGATTCCTGCTTCTTGCAGTATCGTGTCCAAGCACCAGTGATGGCAACCATGTATTTTCTCTACCGCAGAAATTGCTGCTTGGGCATATCCTTTATTCCTATACTCCGGCATAATCCAGATTGGAGATATTCGTCTTTCTACTAGTATCTTTCTTGTCAATCACGCGAATGACACCAACATTTTCATTTTCCACAACAATAAAATAGTAAACAGTCCAAGGTTGTTCGTACCTTTGCAATGATTTTCTCCAGCCCTCTGCACGGGACTCATATCATAGTCTTGATATTTATCCAACAATTCCGAGAAAAGCCTTTATTTGCATTTCCCATATGGCTTGCAAATCCTCTCTAGTAGCAACCTTTAATGAAACCGTAGCCATTAGATGACCTCCCTCTATATGCGGTAATCCCTATTACTGTTTAACTCCATTATACAGGTAAATCTGCGAAGTTTACAAAACCAAAGTCATTACCTATGGTCTATAAAGAAATAAGAAGCAACATAGGATTTATAAAAGTTAAATATCCTGTCTTAAACAATCAGGATGAAAAAACGAAAATTCAGCATAGACAAAATGGCTGAAAGTGCTAAGCTACTATTAATTAAACGAAACTAATACAATATTGCTTGTTCTATCATTATGTTATCTCATTATGTTTTATTCCTATAGTTGCGTAGCTCATACGGTTTGTACTAAATAGCAGAACCTGAACTACATTGATGAAGAAGTTTAGCGAGGTGAGTGTAATGAAATACAAAGAAATCTATTTTAACTTATTCAGTTTATTCTTGAAAAAAACCGATGGTAAAAAAAGTTCGGGAAAGATAAGACAAAAGAGAGCTTGCAAAAAGGGCGTATCTTATACCGGGAAATGCTGGAGAGCACGGAAGATGTCGGAGAGAAAAATCCTATGGCGCACAATATTTACTCCGCCTATGTTTTTCTGGCAGTATGCAGAGCAGGTAACTTTTCGGTAGAAGATTTTAGAGAAGTGATTGCTGCATTTATGGACAATCGTTTCATCAGAAAAGCCATGAGCTCCATAGATTTTAATAAAGAGACGGACATGAAGAAATTTGCCGACAGGATGCATAAGGCGGAAGAATGGGCGGAGGCGCATCCTGAATATCAGGATAAAACCTGGGATTTTCATTTTGATGAAAAGCGACATAAGGACGGCTTTTATTATCACTTCACAAGATGCCCTTTGGAAAAATTCGCAAGAGAAAATGGCTATCTTGATTTATTACCCTTGTGCTGTGACATTGACCACATTGCGGTTGAACGAAACAAAGGAGTATTGCATAGAGAGCAAACGCTGGCGACAGGAGGCACAATCTGTGATTACTGGTTCGTGGGGAATCAAACAAAGAATCCAAGCTAAGAAGGGAGCTAAGATTATATGGGCTATGATTTATTCTTCTTGCTCTATGGCTTTATCATTTGTCTGGCCTACGGTTTCTCCTTTTTATCTTTACCTTCTTTTGGAGCTTGCCGTGAAAAAGAAGAAAGAAGTACCGGATTGGTTTTATCGCATTGGACAGAGTATGCAGGACCGTTTTCACCGGGTTAAATTAGAAAAATAGTACAAACTATGCTGCACTAAAGCAAAGCCGATTTTTCTTCGGGGAATGCTTCTTTTTAAGCTTTTTTTCTCCTATCTTTTCTTTCATGTCTAAAAGCCATGATACTGTCTTCCGCAGTTTTAAACTGCGGAAAAGCACAGTTTGTCATCTGCCTTGTGATGAGCGAACTGACACAATATTGGAATTTAGGATTCTCCCCAAAGGAAAAGAGAAAGTATTATTCCCCAAGCTTTTGCCGTAAGCGGATGCTTCATCATCAGCTCGGTTCTGCTACTTCTTTTTGCGGTAATCATGGAGCAACTAAGATTTCATATTTCGTTTCCTTAGTTATTTCTATCTGTGCTCAATTTCATAAAGCTTTTAAATCTGTATCACCTTTCAGTATTCCTGCAAGAGAATCCGTTAAATAAGATACCTTCCAAAAATTGTTCTGCATCTCCGTTGCTGTTGCAATTGCTATATTTTTCTATCATAGTATCAGCTCTCATTTATATTAGCTAATATCCATATATACTATTTAGCTAAAATTCAAGATTGCCCCAAAATAACGACCGAATATCCATTTTTACGCCTAATAATTGAAATACAAGCGTAAAAGCCCCAGTATCAAAAGATGCACCGGATAGAATGCATAATTCAGCCACTTGCTCTGTTTTCCTCTTTTCCCCATTGTACGTTAGGCATAATCCAAATCCCAGAAAAAGAATAAATCTCCTTTATGATAGACAGAAATCCAAGCCCGGCTCCCCCAAAAGGGGTTTTTTTGGTAGAAAAATATAAAAAGATAAGCCACTATTACTGCATGGAAATCATAGTCCAGACTGAGGAACATCGCCAAAATACTAAAAATCCCTACAAGAAGCAAAGAAAAATCCGTACCATAAAAATTCTGTTCGGAATTTTTCCTTTTTGAAAACTGTCGATGATCCAAATACAACTAAGACATAATGCCAAAGTAAACATCATATTATTCCAATTTGGATTAAAGAAGACTTTTGAGGTAAATAAATCAAAGGGCACTTCGGAAAGAACGCCAAAAAAGAAAAGATTCAGAAGGTACCTTTTCCGATTTTCTCGTCTTAAAAAATCCCTCCACTAAAAAAAGAACATAAAGAGAGGAAAGGCAATCCTCCCCAGAATCGAAAGCAGATTCGATACCTGAAGCAAAAAGCCTTTCCCTTCTAAAATTGGTACTAGCAAAGCATTATTTACATGGTCAAGAAGCATGGAAAGAAACGCAATATATTTTAATTGAGCGCCATTAAGGATTTGGTACTTTTTCAAGCGATTTTCCATGGGCTTTGGAGACATAATTTTTCCTTTTTTCTATTTTTCACAACATAAACCTTGCACTAGTCTCGTCGAACTTTATTTTACCGCCCCGAACAAATCGTTCAGCGCTTCCGCCATAGTCGGGTGGGTGAAAATCTGGTTCGCAAGCACCGTGTAAGGCTGCTTCGTCATCATCGCTAAAACTACGATATTGATCACTTCGTGGGACTCTTCACCGAACAAGGTCACGCCCAAAATCTGATTGTTTTCGGCATCTACAACTGCCTTGTACAGTCCGGTTTGATTTCCGAGGATTTTTCGCCTTGGGAATCGCGGTAACCGGTAAGGTCGCCACTTTGATTTTTGTAGCCTTTTTCTCTCGCTTCTTTTTTTCACTGAGTCCCACTCTGGAAAAATGTCGGATGAAGAAAGGCGGAGAAAAGCAAGCGGCTGACGATCATTCCTTCCGTAGCTTCCCTGATTATCCAAAAAAAGCTCTTCACAATCCGGAAATCATCTAAGGAAACATAGGTAAACTGCGGGCCTCCGTTAACATCTCCCATTGCGAAAAATGTGCGCCTTATTGCTCTGCAGGTGCTCATTTACCTTGATAAAAGCCTCTTTCGGAGACTTCCACGCCTGCATTTTTCCAAGTGCAGCTCTTCCGTGTTCGCCTGTCGTGCCGGTCGCAACGAGAAAAAGCCTCTACGGAAAGTTCTTTCTTTTTCTCCATTTACCGTGTAGGAAAGATGAACTGCCTTTTCATCCTGCGATACCTGCTGAAGCGCCGCGCCAAAGAGGAAGTCCACACCTAATCCCTGATAAGATGCAAATACTTCCTTCGCTACATCCTCATCTTCTCTCGGTAAAATCCGATCTCCTTGGTCAATAATCGTGACCTTTGTACCGAACTTAGCATAGCTCGCCGCAAATTCCAGTCCGATAAATCCGCTTCCGAGAATCGCCAGGCTCTTCGGGAATTCTTCCAGATCCATCAGCGTTTCGCTGGTATGAATGCGTCTTCCGACTTCCAAACCGGGAACACTTGGGATAAACGGTCTTGCGCCGGTATTGACAAAGATGCGCTCCGCATAAACTTCAGATACCTCGCTGCCATTCGTAACCTGCACGGTATGCTCATCTTTAAAAGAAGCCAGTCCGTCCAGCACTTCAACATTTTTCATTGCTTGCCACCTTGTCGTAATTTACTTTATTCAGCTTAGCAATCAATGCCTTCTTCTGTAAAACGGCATTTTTATAGTATTCCGCATCACTCTCTCCGCTGAAGCTTCTTCTATCCGCAGCGGTCGCCAGGAACTTAGAGGGAATGCAGCCCACATTGATACAGGTTCCGCCGTACATCAGAGGGGATTTTTCCACCAAAAACGGTCTTTTCACCCTTGTTTCCCAGATAATTCGCGAGGGTCTTCCCCGCCTTACCGAATCCGATAATCAAGTTTTCTACTTTTTTAGTTGTCATGTTCTTCTCCTTTAAATTTTAGTAATGTAAATATCAAACGCATCAAAATCAGCGATAACTCACCTACAAAAAAGTGATTCTCTTTTGACCCGTTAAATTTTTAAATTAGGAAATGTCAACGTATTAATCATAAAGCGTGAATGGGAAAAAAGCCATATTGAAAGTATGAAAAGAGTATTAAATCGATATAGCTCAATAAATATCTTTTTATCCATGACTTTCCCTGCCTTACTTCAGCAAAAACCGTAACGCAGAGCATCTTGCCTTTTCAATTTGCGCTTCGTCTTCCGCTTCCAGCGCAGACGCACTAAGCCATTTTTTAGAAAATAAAGTTTGTGCCGCTTCTATCATGATACCGGAGGCCTGTAAATCCTTTTTCTTCTTCGATTGCTTTTTGCAAAAATCTTTCTTCGTTTCTTCTTGTAAGATTGCTCCATTTACCCTATGGAAAGACATTTGCATAAGGCTGCTCGCTGCCCACGCTCGGCAAAACGCGTCCCGGTCTTCCAGCATTTTCCCTGTCAAAAAAGGAATCTCCCGCTCCCCGGCTACCCAACCAAGAGCAATCAGGCATTTCTCACGAAGGAAATCCTCTTCCGTTTCGCTAAATCGAAGGAGAAAGGGAAGGAGTTCTTCGCAGTAAGAAGAGAAAATACTCTCTATGTCTTCCCTGCGAAAGAATTTCCGCAAGAAGATAAGCCGTAAACACAGCTTCCCTAAGCTCTTCAGAGGCTTCCTGACGCTGATGCAAAGCATCGGATATTTTCGCTTGACTAAGTCTACCGAGTAAAAAACGAAGCCCCTCTTCTCCATGCCGGTCAAAACTGCTTTCCAGTCGCAGATTTTTCTCCTCTTTCCAAGTCCGACAAATCAGTCGGAAATGCCCCTCTATATCCGAAGAGGCCCCTAATTCCGCAATGAATCTGATTCGTTTTCCATCCGGAAAGTTCTCCTTTTTCGAGTGCTTTGTAGGTCTGTTCAAAATCTTCGGTTTCGTTGGACATCACACGTCTCCTTTTCCCTCTAAAATCGAGTAGGAGGCGGTGACTAACCGCCGTCCTCTCACAGCACTGTACGTACGGTTCTCGTATACAGCGCTTTCAATAGTTGATGTGCACAGACTGATATGCTGTGGCTAAATCGTAAAGGCCACTGTTTATCAGTCTTTCTTTTGTCATTGCCATGTTAATGACAACTGTATGTGTTGTAAACCAATAGCCTCGTCTGCTGTTTGCCGCTTTCCATGCCAGGTCTTTGGGAACTCCCATTACCTTAAGATTTCGGTATCTAGTTCTCACACGCTTCCATTGTTTCCATATACACATACGTATTCTGTGATAGAGCCATCCGTTAATGTCGTTCATGTTATTCTTCATGCTTGCAATTCCATAGTAGTTAAGCCATCCTCTTGCATATACCTTGATTCTTTCAAGACTCGGCTTGATTGACTGACAGCACTTACGGGAAGAAAGCTCTTTCAGTTTCTCCTCAAGATACCTCGTACTGCTCTCTAAGAGTCTCTCCGATGCCCTTTTGCTTTTCGCAAGAAGTACTATGTCATCTGCATATCTTATGCATGGGACACCTCGTTTCAAGAACTCCCGGTCGAACTCATTGAGGTAGATATTCGCAAGCAAAGGGGATATATTCCCTCCTTGTAGCGACCCTTCCTCTGTTTCAATAACCACTCCATTTTCCATTACGCCACTTTTCAGATACCTCTTGATAAGTTGCACCACACGTTCATCTTTTACATTTTTCCTCAGAAGGTTGATAAGAATCTCGTGGTTGATTGTATCGAAATATTTCGATAAGTCTAGAACTACCGCATATGTGTAACCCTGTTCAGCGTACTCCTTGACCTTTAGTATCGCTCCTTTTGCGTCTCTGTTTGGGCGGTAGCCGTAACTGCCGTCTGCAAAAAGTGGTTCATAGATTGGCACTAACTGCTGTGTTATCGCCTGTTGAAGTGTGCGGTCTATCACCGTTGGTATGCCAAGCTTTCGCACACCACCATCCGGTTTAGGAATCTCAACTCGTCTTACTGGAGACGGAGTATACTTTCCACGATGGATACGGTTAGTTAACTCCTGTTGATGTTCCTGAAGATAAGGAAGTGCCTCTTCGATGGTCATTCCATCAATTCCAGGTGCTCCCTTGTTTGCCTTCACTCTCTTATACGCTCTGTTAAAGTTATCTTTATGCAGTATCGCTTCTAAGAGCTTCGGCTGTGCACTGTCTCTTTCTTTCCATATCAGATTGAATGACCTACGCGCTTTCACATACCCTTCATGTTCCGCACTATCTCTTTGCGAACAGCCATTGTTTTCAATGTTTTCTGCCATAACCAGTCATTCCTCCTTTCTCAGTCATACTTGAGACTCCTACTGATTCGGTCCTTTGTCTCTCGACTACTATGACCTCTGCTGACTTCTGTGTGTTCAGCATTGCTTTGAGCAATGGTTACCTCTTTCGAGGCATATCACACAGACCTCCCTAGGTACCACACGTTTCTTCCTCTCCATCTATCTGCCTCATTTATCATGCATGATTCCGTGTAGTTATTGGACTTTTGGCTTGTGTTGCAGTCTTTATCCTCATGCATAACCTCATATGAGATTTCTGTTCGTCAGACCGCAGATTTGCCCATGAGTTAGTATCTTCCTCATATCCAGCTTCCTTCAGATGCGAGGTCACCCTCGACACCCTTGCTTTCGGCTATATCCTTCCCACTACCGGGCGGATTCGGGACTTTAACCCTGTTAGAAAGGTGCGCCGCTAGGCGCACCTTTGAAGAGCCCTCCGATAATTCGGAGGGCTTTATCTATCTCTCAATTAAATCCTCTACCTCACAGCCGAGGGCTTTTATTCCTCAATCTCTACAAACTTCTCTCTGCCTCTCTCGGTCAAATCATAAATATTCTTATCTATATCTATCCTTATAAACCCTTTTTTTATAAGTCTTCCTGCTATTTTATCAACCTCGGCCTGCTTCCATTTGAGATGGTTCTTGATTGAGCCTAATCCCAGTTCCTCACTTTCCTCCTTTTTGCCTGAATGATTACCTATATGGTTGAGGAAAAGTCCTAGTTTTAACTCACTTTTTCTCTGTAATCTTATAAATATAGCAGTAATCAGCCCTTCTCTATTAAACAAAAAGGTAAGTAAAAATGTAACTCCTGCGGCTGCAGCTGTCATTCCAGACATAGATACATTCATAAGAAGCGAAAACACATAGCCTATAATAGAATTGATAACTGCATAGCCAACCGAAATGGCTATCATCACCTTAAGATCTTTACTTATAAGATAGGCCGCTGCCCCCGGAGTAATCAAAAACGAAACCACCAAAATAGCCCCCACAGCATCAAAAGCTGTAACTGCTGTAAATGATGAAAGTGTCATCAATACATAAAACAGGGCTACTGAGGAAAAATCCTGCAAGCTTTGCGAATCCCCTATCAAAAGTAGTTATCTTAAGTTCCTTAAAAAAAGATAATAACAAAGAGCAGGTTTATCAACAATAATATCCCTCATTTGAACCAGAGCCTTAGGCAGGCTCATTCCAATAAACTCTACCCCTATTTAATGGTGCAATTATGACCTCTCCCATTAGCACTACGTCAGTATCCAGATGTACATTTCTTGCAAATTTAGTGATTAAAACAACTGCAAGAGCAAAAAACATCGGAAAAACTATTCCCACTGCATCATCATTTTTAACAAGTCCTGTCCCTGAAAGAAACTCCACGACAAAGACAGTAATTACCCCAAACAATGCCGCTCCTGCTATTAGAAATGGCGAACCCACATCTTTTACTATGAAAAATGCGATAACTATTCCCAGTAAAACCGAATGTGAAATGGCATCTGAAACCATTGAAAGCTTCCTTAATACCAAAAACGGGCTCAAAATAGCACAAGCCATGGCAGTCGCTACTAGCACAAAAAGAGATTCGTAGGATATGGCAAAATATGACATTAGTGAATCTATCATTTCACCCCTGCCTCCTCATCCTAAGATTCTTTATCATCCCATGTGGTCCTATCACAAGAGAAATGATTGCAAGACTTCCCATTATGAGGATAATAGTTGCTCCTGTGCTCATCCCCTCATAAGCGGTTGATATATAAGTGCCGATAAGTGCAGAAACTCCACCAACCACGCCTGCTATTATAAGTACCCAACCAAATTTATCACTCCATTGAAGAGCAGTAATTGCGGGTATTATAAGTAAAGATGAAATAAGGATAGCTCCTACCAGTTTCAATCCTGTCGCTATTATTCCCATAGTCATTACAAGAATTATTCCATAGAGTAAAACCGTCTTTATTCCAATTGTGCTTGCATATATTTCATCAAATAAGAATACTTTTTATTTCTTTTGTAAAAACAAAATCAGTAAAAACTAACATAGGGTATGCCAACATATACTATAAGCTTTACATCATCCTTCATAATGTAAGCAGCCTGTCCGAAGATATAGCTTGAAAGCCCTGACTGAGCAGCGTCTTTATAAGTACTGTTGCCCTGAATATGGCTTTTTAGTACCATGCCAACCCCAAAAAATGAAGATAAAACTACTGCAAGTATCGCGTCCAGCTTAAGCTTTGAATTCTCTTTTATAACTTGAATAAGAATGAAGGCAGTAGTACCTGATACTACCGCCCCCAGAGTTAAAAGCACCGGTTCTCTTTGCATAAATAACATAAATGATAGGACTATCCCCGGAAATGCGGCATGACCAATGGCATCCCCTATCAGCGACTGTCCCTTAAGCACTGTAATACAGCCCACAGCCCCTGCTATAGCCGCAAGCAAAAATGTACCGCTTCCAACTATGATAAACGTATAGCTTGTAAGTATATCGATGTTAAACATTTTTCATCATCGCCTTTTCTAAATTTTCGTTTGTGAATGCCTCACTTACCCTGCCTTCAGCCACTACCTTTTTGTTGATTATAACCACATGATCAAAATATTCCCTTATTGTGGCAAGGTCGTGATGGACTATCACAGCAGTTTTCCCCTTTTTTTGCTCTTCTTTTATAAAATCAATTATTACCTTCTCCGTAACCTTATCTATGCCAGCAAGAGGCTCATCCATAAAATAAATCTCTGCCTCCTGTGCTATCAGTCTTGCTATAAATACCCTCTGTCTCTGCCCTCCTGAAAGCTTGGATATCTGCCTATTCTTAAACTCATACATGCCTATCCTTTTAAGAGCAGCCTCTGCTTTTTCCCTATCCTCCCACCCGGGATGCCTAAACCAGCCAAGGTGTACATATCTGCCCATTAGCACAACATCCATAACGGTGGTTGGAAAGTCCCAGTTTACCTCAGAAGTCTGTGGAATATAGGCTATTTTCTTCTGAACCTTTTTAATAGGCTCACCCATAATCAAAATCTCTCCTGCAAGTTTTTTTTGAAGCCCTAATATCCCTTTTATTAAGGTCGATTTCCCTGCTCCATTAGGCCCTATTATGGCTGTAACCGAACCTGCCATTATATCTATGTCGCAATCCCTAAGTACAGGCTTGTCGTGGTAGGCTATGGTCAAATCCTCTACCTTTACAATCACCTCTTCCATGCCTACCCCTCCTTCTTACTTTAAGTTTTCAGTGATTAACTTTATATTGTGTTTATACATATCTATGTAAGTATCACCACTTTGCCCCTCGGGTGCAAGCGAGTCGGAAAACAGCTCATTTCCCTCACCACTTACAACCTTTACATCAAAGCCCTTAGCCCTGCAAGCCTCTTTAAGCTTCTCCATCCTTGCCGGGTCTGTGGTAGATTCTGCAAAAATAGCTTTCACCTTATGCTTCACAATAAAGTCAACAGTCTTATCTATATCTTTATTTGCGACCTCTGAATCTGTGCTAACCCCTTGAGGAGCTACAACTTCAATACCGTATCTTCTTGAAAAATAATTAAAGGCATCGTGTGGAGTAATCAAGTACTTCCCACCCTCAGGTAGATTATCCAGTGCTTTTTTTGTTTTCTTCATCAAGAGCCGTAAGCTTTTTCTACATAAGCTTTGGTATTTTTCTATTTCATCTTTTTTTATCTGGCAAAAAGCTCTGAAAGCTTTTGCTCCTGCATTTTCAGTAGCTTCCTTGTAAAGATCTATATCAAACCAAAAATGCGGATCTATAATTGCAGCCCCATCTTCCTCCATCTTGCCAATCTTGTCCTCTGAAAATGTGGATGCTACTGCATATCCCTTCTTTTCTAGTACCTCCTGCATCTTCCCCTCAAAGTGAAGTCCGTGAAAAAAAGCACCAAATCAGCCTCGGCAATCTTCCTTAAATCCTCCGGCTTTGCCACATAAAGATGTGGATCTTCTCCTGCTGGTATAATAAGCTCTTTATCTACCATATCGCCTGCAAGCTGATTTACCATATCATATAAAAATGAAGTAGTAACTGTTACTTTTTTCTTTGTCATTTGGGAGTCAGTCTTTCCTGAACCTCCCATCGCACCGGAAATCATGGTACTTTTTAGAGCCTTCATCTTTCTTAGAAGTCATTGTTTCTCCCTGACTTCCTGTTTTCCCACAACTTGTTAATAGTATAATTCCGAGTAGTAAAAATAATAATGTCTTTTTCAATTTCTTCTCTTCTCCTTTTTCAGTATAAATTTCAAGCTTGACGTTGGTTAGTCTAAACTAACTAATAGATAGTATATAATTAAGGGAGAAGATATGTCAAGGAGGTTCTTTAGTAATGAAATTGATAGTCTGTGCGAAAGCCACTTATTTCGTGTAAGTCATCAGTTATCTTTTCTCTTTTGTATAGCGGCATAAAGCCCTGCCCTGCATCGCTGCAATATATGGTTTTACTTTGATAAGCCCTCCGAAGAATCGGAGGGCTTATTTATCTCTCAATTAAACCCTCTAATCGAGTAGGAGGCGGTGACTAACCGCCGTCCTCTCACAGCACTGTACGTACGGTTCTCGTATACAGCGCTTTCAATAGTTGATGTGCACAGACTGATATGCTGTGGTTAAATCGTAAAAGCCACTGTTTATCAGTCTTTCTTTTGTCATTGCCATGTTCATGACAACTGTATGTGTTGTAAACCAATAGCCTCGTCTGCTGTTTGCCGTTTTCCACCCTAGGTCTTGAGGAACTCCCATGACCCTCAGGTTTCGGTATCTGGTTCGCACACATTTCCATTGTTTCCATATACACATACGTATTCTGTGATAGAGCATCCGTTGACCTCATTCATGTTGCTCTTCATACTTGCTATTCCATAGTAGTTAAGCCACCCTCTTGCGTATACCTTGATTCTTTCTAGGCTCGGCTTGATTGACTGACAGAGCTTACGGGAAGAAAGTTCTTTCAGTTTCGACTTAAACTTCTCCCAAGACTTTGCATGAACTCGGACATATATGCCACTTCTGTTCCTTCCCAGTGCAAAGCCAAGGAATTTAAAATTTCGGATTGCAAATACACTGACAGTACGGCTTTTCTCTCGATTCACTGTGAGTTTCAGTTTCTCCTCAAGATACCTCGTACTGCTCTCTAAGAGTCTCTCTGATGCCTTCCTGCTTTTCGCAAGAAGGACTATGTCATCTGCATACCTTATGCATGGGACACCTCTTTTCAAAAAAACTCCCAGTCGAACTCATTGAGGTAGATATTCGCAAAGCAAAGGGGATAGATTCCCTCCTTGTGGCGACCCTTCCTCTGTTTCAATAACCACTCCATTTTCCATTACGCCACTTTTCAGATACCTCTTGATAAGTTGCACCACACGTTCATCTTTTACATTTTTCCTCAGAAGGTTGATAAGAATCTCGTGGTTGATTGTATCGAAATATTTCGATAAGTCTAGAACTACCGCATATGTGTAGCCCAGTTCAGCGTACTCCTTAACCTTAAGTATTGCTCCTTTTGCGTCTCTGTTTGGGCGGTAGCCGTAACTGCCGTCTGCAAAAAGTGGTTCATAGATTGGCACTAACTGCTGTGTTATCGCCTGTTGAAGTGTGCGGTCTATCACCGTTGGTATGCCAAGCTTTCGCACACCACCATCCGGTTTAGGAATCTCAACTCGTCTTACTGGAGACGGAGTATACTTTCCACGATAGATACGTGTTGTTAACTCCTGTTGGTGTTCCTGAAGATAAGGAAGTGCCTCTTCGATGGTCATTCCATCAATTCCAGGTGCTCCCTTGTTTGCCTTCACTCTCTTATACGCTCTGTTAAAGTTATCTTTATGCAGTATCGCTTCTAAGCGCTTCGGCTGTGCACTGTCTCTTTCTTTCCATATCAGATTGAATGACCTACGCGCTTTCACATACCCTTCATGTTCCGCACTATCTCTTTGCGAACAGCCATTGTTTTCAATGTTTTCTGCCATAACCAGTCATTCCTCCTTTCTCAGTCATACTTGAGACTCCTACTGATTTCGGTCCTTTGCCTCTCGACTACTATGACCTCTGCTGACTTCTGTGTGTTCAGCATTGCTTTGGACAATGGTTACCTCTTTCGAGGCATATCACACAGACCTCCCTAGGTACCACACGTTTCTTCCTCTCCATCTATCTGCCTCATCTATCATGCATGATTCCGTGTAGTTATTGGACTTTAGCTTGTGTCGCAGTTTTATCCTCATGCATAACCTCATATGAGATTTCTGTTCGTCAGACCGCAGATTTGCCCATGAGTTAGTATCTTCCTCATATCCAGCTTCCTTCAGATTCGAGGTCACCCTCGACACCCTTGCCTTCGGCTATATCCTTCCCACTACCGGGCGGATTCGGGACTTTAACCCGTTAGAAACGTGCGCCGCTAGGCTCACAACAAAACGAGATATCGCACGCTTTGCGCACGATACTCGTTATGAATGAAAGGAATTCTATTGCTTTCTTCCTATGCTGAAAGGTGTTATTCTTGTATTTTAGGTGATATTTTTAAAAAGGACTACAAAAATATGAACAAACAGAATTCCGCTTTACAGCAAATCATCGCAGAAATAGAACATTTACCGGAAAATCAAAGCTATACCGAACGGGGAATTCCGCCTATTTTTCAGTTTCATAAAGAGGCGAAAATTCTTTTAGTCGGGCAGGCACCAGGGAAGAAAGGTAGAGGAATCCGGCATTCCCTTTCATGACCTTTCCGGAAAAAAGACTGATGGAGTGGATGGGGATTTCCGAAGAAATCTTTTATGGCACGTCCATTGCCATTGTTCCCATGGACCTTTATTATCCCGGAAAGGGAAAGGGCGGAGACCTTCCACCCCGGAGCTTTATGCGTAAATATCACGATGAAATTGTGGCGCTGCTCCCCAAGATTGAGCTTCGGATTTTAATCGGGAAGTATGCCATTTCCCACTACGATAAAAAAGGAGCAAAGCTTCCCTTAAAGGAACTGCTTTACTCCTACTCTATAGAGGACGAAGCGTCCTCCTCGGAAAAACTGTCCTCCCCTATCGATTTTTCCACTGGTACATCCCAGCCCTTTAAACTATGGATGGATTAAGAAAAAAATCCCTGGTTTATGGAGAAAAAAATATCCCCCTTCTGCAGAGACTAGTGAAGGAGAGAATAAATTAAAATAAGCTCTTCATGACCTTCTTCGGTACGCACATCATCACGGTTCTTTCCGGATCCACCACCTGACAGAAGCGCAGGTCTCCCACGGCACTGAGAAGCATACCGGCTTCATTGAAGGAAAGCCCCAGATTCTCCTGTACTCTCTCATTCATGATGCGTACCGCATGGAAAACCGCTTTTTTTCTATCTCTTCATGGGAGTAAATTACACCGCAGAGCTCTTCATTTTCCAGCATAGGGCGTTTCAATGTGGATCCCTTAATCACGGACAGTCGCACCTTCACGTCTGCGGAAATTTCCACACCGCTGACCATCACTTCTCCGTCTCCCATAGCAGCGTGCACATCTCCCAAGGAGAAGATTGCTCCGTCATGGAATACAGGAAAATAAAGGCTTGCCCCAACTTTAATGCGCTTATTGTCCATGTTTCCGCCATGGCAGCCCGGTGTCCCGCAGTTGATAGACCCATTTTCCGGCGCAACACCGATAACGCCAATCATTGGGCGTAACATCGAAAAACAAGCTTGTCGTTAAAATGAACCTTGCCCGTCTTCCACCTGAATCCGTTTTACGGACTCTTCTTTCACCAAAGAGCCAAGGACGCCGTTCTCCGGAAGGGCACACATTACGCCCTGCTTATCCAGCGTAATTTCCAGGATTTCCACCTTGAGAACATCTCCTGCCTTTGCATTCTGCACATAGACAGGGCCGGTAGCGGGATTGATACGGTCCCAGTTCAAAGCGCCGATGCAGGTTCCCTCTTCACTAAGCTGGTTATCAAAGCAGTCGTGGGTACGGAAAAGGACGGTTTCTCCGTCCACTACTTCTGCAACACATTCATTTTTAGCGTCAAAAGGCAAAGATTCTCTTATTTTCGATAATCTTCATAGTTAGTCTCCATCCGCTATCTCAGCATCCTATCTTACTTTCCTAATGCCTGATCCACATCGGCAATAATATCCTGCACATCTTCAATGCCTACAGACATTCTGATAAGGTCAGGAGATACACCTGCTGCCAGAAGCTCTTCATCGTTCATCTGTCTGTGGGTAGTGGATGCCGGGTGCAGCACACAGGTTCTGGCATCCGCAACATGAGTAACGATAGCCGCGAGCTTCAGAGAATCCATAAACTTTACAGCCGCCTCTCTTCCTCCAACTACGCCGAAGGAAATAACACCGCAGGAGCCCTTTGGCAGGTACTTTTTAGCTAATTCATGCTGGCTGTCCTTTTTCCAGGCCGGAAAAGGAAACCCAAGATACCTTCGGGTGCTTTTTCCAAATGCTTTTGCTAAAGCCAAGGCATTTTCATAATGTCTTTCCATTCTTAAGTGCAAGGTTTCCAGACCTACGCCAAGGTAGAAGGAGTTTTGCGGAGAAGGAATGGAACCTAAAGTCACGCATGAGGTTGGTGGTCATTTTCACAATATAAGCAGCCTTCCCAAAGCTCTCCGTATAGACTGTACCGTGGTAGGTTTCGTCCGGAGTGGTTAGTCCCGGGAATTTCTCACTATACTTGGTCCAGTCGAAGTTTCCGGAATCCACTAACTGCACCGCCAACAGAGTTAGCAAAAGCCATTCATATATTTTGTGGTGGAGTGTGTCACGATATCCGCTCCCCACTCAAAAGGTCTACAGAAAATGGGAGTCGGGGAAGGTGTTATCCACGATTAAAGGGGCACACCGTGCTTGTGCGCTGCCTTGGCAAATTTCTCGATGTCTAAAATTTTCAAGGCAGGATTTGCTAAGACTTCTCCGAAAACCAGCTTTGTGTTGGGACGGAACTTGGAATCCAATTCTTCAGCAGAAATGTCCGGATCCACGAAGGTCGTTTCAATGCCCATATTTTTTTCATGGTCTTTGCAATCAAGTTGTAGGTTCCTCCATAGATTGCGGAAGAGGCAATCACATGATCTCCAGCACCGGCAATATTGAAAATGGCATAGAAGTTTGCCGCCTGGCCGGAAGAGGTTAGAATAGCCGCAACACCTCCCTCCAGCTGGCAAATTTTGTTTGCCACAGCATCATTCGTCGGATTAGCCAATCTGGTATAGAAATATCCGGACTCCTTTAAGTCAAAAAGATCTCCCATTTGCTGGGAAGTCTCGTATTTAAAGGTTGTGGATTGCACAATGGGAACCACTCTGGACTCTCCCTTTTTCGGTTCGTACCCGCCTTGTACACAAATAGTATTGATGTTGTAATTTGCCATAGTTACTACTCCTTTCGCTTGTTCCGCCTACTATATAGTTCGGGGTCTTACATTGTCAAGGGAAGGAAAAGTGGAACTTTACACTTTACACTCAAAAAATATTTTTATACTACATAACATAAATTCCTCTGCTCTCCAAAAATATCTTTTATCTCAGCCAATTCACTTACTATTTCATTTTTGTTGATCTGACTAAATAGATCAGGAGAAAAACATCTTCATGATATGGAACTAAAAAGCAATCTTAAAAATCATATAACTCTTTAATTCAAAAATTTCTCCTAATACTATCTTGTCCAAGTTTTTAAATTCTATATATTGATTGTCATCAAATGTTTTAAATAAAGAATCCCATAACCATTCTATAAACTCTTTAAATAAAAAGTGAGACACATACGAATTAGAAAGTTCATAACATAATTCGTTTTATAAAATTTAATTTCTGCAGATCCATAATATTCTTTCTGAATCGATTTTTATTTATGACCATTTCCCATATTTTAAACTCCTCAATATTCATTATCTTCCTATGGGATCGTTCTGCATAAGCGAGCCTGAATATTAGTACTACTACAATATCTTCGAACTCTAAAAAAACTTAATAGGTATTCAAGAATTTCATTACTAAAAATCCCCGCCTTGCATAAGTTCATGCTTACTAGCTGTTCTCAGGCCATTATGTATATATGTGGGTATATATTTATTTTGCATTTTTTTCAGAAATCTTTTATGAATATGTCATTGTGATATTTTTCATTAATAACATGTTCAAAGACAATGTCAAAAACATCAGAAAAATAATGTGCTCCTTTGAATTTCAGTATCTATTTGATTTTAAAAATTTTAAACACGCACATCATATTATCCGAAGTATGGATGGACTCTAAAAACTGATGTCACTCAGCTTTTTCTACAATTTCTATAATTTTCAGAGATGCATACATTGCTTTTTAATGGTTCATCTTCCCAATTATATATTATATTTTTCTATAATTCCCCAAAAACATCTTTTATACTCTTTGTTATTTTTCATCTCTCTTTCGATTCTAAGTAATTGTTGTAAATCTTTTCCCCACTATTTGAATCAAGCCCAATGGCACTACATCCAATCTTTAGCCAAGATATTCCATTTTTGATTGTAATAATTCTTTAACAGCTTCATTCTTTGTTTGAAAAATATGTAATTATGTCTTTAATATTATTTTTTTAGGCTCAGAATCTCTGTAGTGAAACACTCTAGTCAATATATTATCCATTATTTTTCTGTTCAGAGCTAAATACCGCCATATAAAAACTCTATTTTTTCATTATCAGTTTTACCAACTTCATTTCCTCTGTTAACAATATAGCTTATAAGTGTTTCAACATTAGCATAAAAATCACGGTCTAAATTTATGATATTTTTTAAAAAGAAAAATAGTTTTAAAGAGTTTTTGAGAATAATTTGTCAATTCTAATTTGATTTTATATTCTTCATATTGATTAGTAGTTTTTATATAAATAGCTACGTGTAAACGCATTGCTGGATAGGCAACAGACTCTATCAATAATGCGACACAAAAAAAGGAACTTACTATAAATACAGCAAGCCAAGTTGATTTTTATATTTTTGAATTCTAGTAGCAAAAACGGCGAAAAATTATTAAATATTCTACTTTGAAAAACATGTTTCCGAACACAAAACTATACCGGTATACCAGCAATTATCCAAAAATATAACCTAACAGGAATAGTACTAAATGATTTTTAACCAGAAATTATCATGGAATTTTTATTTTTCTTTTATATTGTATCCCTAAATAATAATTCTCTTTATTCTCAATATCTACCGTCTGATTTTCCAAATAATTTTGATATAAATGTCATGATAGATACAAGCCCTACAGACATTAAAAACATTTCTTTTCCCTTTAATTGTACCCTCTATGTTTTTATAAATAAAGTAAGATAAGATAATGCTTAACCATATGAAATATGTTTCCAAGGATACCTACAAATTGCATACATAGATAAAAACCAATTTTACTATTTTTCACTATCCCAATATAAATGGCGTATTCTATTTCAATTTTTAAATTTTCAATCATAATACATACCTTTACCTTTCTTGTAGCATTAAATATATTTATTTCATGTTAATTTCTGTAGCTGAATTGCATATTCAAGTGGAAAAAGAAAAATCCAATCAGCGCGAGAGCTTACAGATATATTTCTATACAAGCTATACCTATTGTAAAAAGTGCTTTCGATAATTCATCAGCCTTTACGCCCTATAACACCTCTCATAATAAAAAAATATATTGCTGAATAATCCCCGCATTTTCCCCCATGTACAAGGAAAATGGAGATATCCCTCCATTCTTTTCTCTATGGCGCGGAAAATCCAGACATCCACCGGAACGCAGGCGGTTCTTCCATAGGCAAATAAGGCAATGCAGTTTGCCACCTTTATGCCTACGCCCATGACGGCCTGCAGCTTTTTCCAGCAATATATTGTCGGGAAGTTCTGCAATGGCTTGTAAATTCAGCTCTCCACTATTGACCTTTTTGTATTGCGTCCAAGATATACTTCACCCTGTAGCCAAGACCGCAGGCTGCCAACTCTTCCGCTGTAGCATCTTTTCATTTCTTCCGGAGAGGGAAATGCCTTTAGCCTCTCTTATTCAGTAACAATATCATGGCTGTATTTCTCCGACAGGGCTTCCACGGATTTGATGATGGCGGGAATACTTTTCCGTTGGGAAATAATAAAGGTGAGAAGCATTTCCCAAGGGTCTTGCCGTAGGAGTCGAACTCCTCGTCCATGGGCAATAGCCTGATCCACGAATTCATGCTTTCCGCTTTCCGAAACTGCGATTTCGCTATAGCATCTTTCCAAATCAAAAAGGGAAAAACCAGATTGTTTCCCAGCTTTCCTGATCACAGGACACCGTATACACTCCGGCTTCTCTATCTTCGGGCCGAAGGTAAATGGCGGAATCTCCGGAGATAAAACGATAGTTTCCGTCTTCCAGACATTTTTCCCGGAAGCACTGTCCGCTATCAATTATTTTCTCTAAGTCAAAATCATCTTTGATGGTCACTTGCATAAATATCACTCCTTTTAAAAACTTATGGAATATCATAGCACAAAAGACCTGCTATAAATGCTTTATTTACCTTTCCTAGCTACTATTTTTAAACTTTAGTTTTTCTTATGATTTTTAAATACCTTCCTCCCCTCTACGCACAAATCCTTTCGTAGCGCTCGGAAGATAGTGTTTCCAGCATAAAGGAATAGGGGTCTAAAATCCCTCGGACAGCATGGAAAAAAGATTTTGCGGAGAAGCGCTAGACACCAGTGCTACTCCCTGCTCATTTTTCGTTACAGGCTGCTGCTGATTTATGCTGTTCACATTCCAAAAACAATTTGAGGAAGCCTGTAGCCATGCTTTGCAAAACTTCTTTTTGCGCACTCAAAAATTCGACATTTCCGCATGGTTCGCACAATAATCGAATTCCATGTCCGAAATAATATAGAGTTTTTTTCAGGAATTTCCTCCTGCTTTGCCTTGTTTTGAATAGCCGTTTTTCAGAATTAAATCAAAGGTTCTCTGTAAATCCGTATTGGCACATTCATTAAAGCTCATGCAGTATCTTTAGTTTTTCTACAATATCCTTTCCCTTTAACTTCTATCAGTCTGGGATTTTTCGGAAAAAGGTAATAAAAATGATTATGGAAACAGCCCTTGTTGTGCTCTGCAAAAATAAATCCCCAAAGACTGTGCCACTGCTGCAGGTATATATTCTCCGTACCAATACATGGATGCGGATCCATCCACTACAGCAAGGGCATTTTCCGCCCCTGTATAGTCGGGAAGAGCCTTCCAGGTGGTGTCCATAGAACGACGTTCCCATTTGGAGATGGCTACTCTCTCCTTATCTTTATTAATAATCGGTACTACGACATCATAAGGTGTCAAAAGTCATCGTATTCATTACAGATGGATTCTTTTCCGCCTTATCTAAAAATGCAGAGTATCTTTCCCTGTCATTTCTAAGAAAAAGCCAGTCTATACTTATACAAAGCTTTAGAGGGCTGCTTCTCATAGGAAAAGGAGTAGTCCTTCTCCCGAAGGTAATTCTCCATCAGCTTTATTTCCGCCCGCAGTGAAACAAGGACTTTACGATACTCTACATCGCTAAATCCTAAAGCTTTTTGCAAGTTTCTTTGCACTTTTAACGCTATCTTTATTGCTGGTATTCACGGAAGGAAGCCATTTAGCGAGTAAAAGAAACGCTCTCTCCGATTTTCAGGGCAGCAATATCCTTTTCCAACTGCTCCTTTATAGAGAGAATCATATCCTTTTCGCAAGGTCCGTCCAGAAGGGAAAAGGAGGTCATCGATCTCCCTGTACTCGGGAACATTGGTAATGTTCTTCCGAGCAGAGTCCGATTCATGGGATGATAACCACTTCCATATAGACCGGAACACTCTTCTCTCCCCCAGTCCTCCTCGAATATCCCTTTGCGAAGAAAAAGAATCTTCATTGCCATATTGCGGTCTTCCGTATAAGCCTTGATAAACCTAGAAATGATTTTCATTGTCCTCAGCATTTCGCAAAGCACCAATGGTAGCAAAAAGATCCAGACAATAAGAGTTCTGTACTCCTGTTGGTAAGAGCGCCATTCTCCGTATATGTAAGATTCTCTTCTTTTCTTAATTCCTCTAAAAACATTGCTCCTACCTCCTTCTAAAAAAGAAACAGTCACAAGATACTTTATAAGGTAAGGGGTATTCGCCCCTTCCAGCAGGGGGAGTTGCACCCCGAAGCGCCGGGACTAAGCCTTTACGCCGGCTATCTCAGCCAAATATCGCCATGACTTTTTTTGCTGTAAGTATCTTTCCGACTGTTTTTGAGTTATACTTAGTGGAAATCCACTAAGACATACAAGACACAAGATGAAGCATCCGCATTTAATCCAAATTCAAATACACTTGTTTGCTGTATGTGTCTTTCGTGCCTTTATGATATACCGATTTTTAGGGAGATAAAAAGCTGAGGAATATAACAATTTTCAACCCCAAATTTATTGTATAAACACTGTATCTTCGTTATTATTATGATGTTTAACAAGTCCATTGTGGGGATTTAATTCAGAGATTTTTTTCTTTTAAGAAGGTGGGAATTATGACGGAGAAGTACAAAATATACATTCCGGAAGAGATGCGATTACGCCTTTTGAATGATGCAGAGCTCTTTGATTTTTGTAAGAAGGACGGCTCGGTGAATCTGAATGGATTTTTAAAAGGAGCTTTTGCTCCAATATTTTGATGAATATCGTGAAACAAAGGAAAGGCTCCTCGATACTATTTTTGTCCGACCTCAGTGCATTTTCCTCTATTTCCCATGAAGACGCTGATGCCATCGCGGATAAAAATCATGAACAGCTATATGCGAAATACGGAATTCAAGATCGAACGAAACTCTGCCATCACTTTGACGGTCAGCGGACGCTCTTTGGACATTATGCATTCTATTGAAAAATAATATGCCTCTCGGGTTTCTCTCTCCCAGTATCTTAATGACTTTTTTCAGCTCCTACCTATCTATTTCCAGAAAAAGACCGTGAGAGAATTCTCTTTCAGGATATCTTTGAGGAGTTAAACACTGCCATTCGAAAAAATAGTATTATCCGTTTTACTTCCACTTCCGCTCCAAAAAGTTATTTTTTTACGGTTCAACCTTATTGTATTGCCGCCTCCAAAGAGGAGCAGTGTAATTATCTTCTTTGCTTAGACAACGAAACCGGCATACCCAGATCCTTCCGTATCTCAAGAATTCGTGCCTTATATAGCTCTTCCGATAAATTCATTCCGAATGAAAGCCGAAAACTGGAGCTCCGTGAAATTGCCGGAAGAAGTCCTCAATCCACATCCAAAGGAATTGAAGCCGAAGTCCGCTTAACGGAAAAGGGCCTGCAAAAGTTTCATTTCATTACTAAAAACAGGCTGGATGTATTAAAAAAGAAGGAAATACTCTTTATTTTAACTGGCCAAAAAACACAGTTGGAAGAATATTTCCATCGCTTCGGAAAAGAGGCAGTGATTCTTTCTCCGGATGATTGTCGGGAGTCCATGCGAATCTTTTACAAAAAGCATGGGAAGCATATAGGAAGAAGGAGAAGGGGGAATAAAAATCGGTAGGCTTTTTCTATGCAGGACAGGTCTAAATAATTCAAAGAACAAACTCTGAAAAAAATAAAGGTGGAATTCCACCTTTATTTTCGAGTTAAATACCATTAAAAAGTGTCTTAGGCTTTCACACGATACTCTTCATGAATTAAATCAGCAAACTATTGCCATCTAATAAAAAAATTCCTTAACTCCCATCATCAGATATCCGTTCTCGTCATAGCGAGGCTTCATACTTCTTTCTACGATAATGATTTTCTTGAAAGAATCCATGGTGCGCTCAAAGGATTTGCATTCCTGCTCATACTTTTCCTTATCCGGAATGGCATAGGCAGACTGAATATAATACTTCTTACTTCCTAATGTAGCGATGAAATCGATTTCCCTCTGCACACGAATTTCTTTCCCTTTTGCATCCTTCTCCCTGGATTCCACGGTTCCCACATCTACCTGATAGCCCCTGTATCGCAATTCATTGTAAATGATGTTCTCCATGATATGAGTTTCTTCTATCTGCCGAAATGACAGTCGAGCATTGCGAAGGCCCAGGTCTTCAAAATAGATTTTATAAGGGGTTCCGATATACTTTCGCCCTTTCACATTATATCTTTTTACCCGAGAAAGCATAAATGCTTCTTCCCCATAGGTAATGTACTTATCCACTGTTGTGTCACTGATGTTTGTCCCATGAACAGAATTCATCGTTGCGGCAATTTTCCTTGGATTGGTAAGGGTGGAAATGCCGGAGGCAATGACATCGATTACTTCCCCTAAAGTGCTTTCATCCTGTACCGAATATCTGGCCACGATATCCCGAAGATACACGTTCTTCATTTGGGATATCAAATAATTGCTTTTCTGCTCTTCCGTACTCATCAGGGCAACCGCCGGGAGCCCTCCGTAGATGGAGTAATCATCATAGGCTTCACTTTTATCTCCTTCTTTGAATGCATAGTATTCAGAAAAAGATAAAGGCAGCACATGCACTTCATCCCCTCTTCCCTCAAATTCGGTTAAAATGTCCTTTGACAGAAACTTGGAATTGCTGCCTGTCACATAAACATCAACATTTTGCTTCCGAAGAAATCCGTTCAGCACTGACTCAAAGGCTCCCAGCTTCTGCACCTCGTCCAGCAAAAGGTAATACATGCCTTCACCGCGAATCTGCGGCATCAGCCGGTAATAAATCGGGAGGGATCCACCTTGCGCTCTTCTTTTTCATTATCCAGTACGATGGGATCTTCTCCAATCTTTAATAAATCTTCCGCTGTATCAAAGGCGAATCGGATAATGTGGCTCTCTCCTACCCCTTCCGAAAGTAAATGCTTATAAAATAAAGTATTCAGTAAATACGACTTCCCGCAGCGTCTGATTCCGGTAATCACTTTAATGAAGCCATTGTGTTTTCTGACAATAAGTCGATTAAGGTACACATCTCTATTGATTTCTCTATTGATTTCCATCTTGATCTCCATTTTCATATTTTTTTGCCGTAAACGGCACTTTTTATAAAATAGTGTACTCATTATTCGGAAAAATTCGCAAGAGATTCATTTCATATTTTTTTGCCGTAAACGGCATTTTTATGAAATGCACAAGATTTTATTCTCCTCCCAATACCTTTTTTTCTGCCAGCTTCGTTTTCCGCAGGCCGGACACTTCATATATCTTGCCCGTCCCCTATGCATGGATAGAATGACCTTACCGTAGGAGGGCACATAGCGATGATGGCAGCACGCGCATTCATAGCATCCGGCTTTCTGTTCAATGCGAACCGCGATAAAGCTGACCAGTAAAATCATAGCAGGGCAAAGGCAGAGAGTGCCATCCTCAGCCAGAAGGGCATCTCAAGGAAGGATGCCAAAAGAATTAAAACCGACCCGGAGAGCACTGCCGAAAATCCCATCCAATATTCCAGCTTAAGAGCTCTCCTATCCCTTTCCTCCACTTCTCGTTTCATTGTGAGAAGGTTCTCTTCTACTTGTTTACTATAGAATTCTGCCATGATTCTTTTCGCCCGACAGGAGTTCGTTTACGTTGATTTTCAGAAATCCGCAAAGCTCCAGCATGATTCCGGAATCCGGCATAGACTTTCCGGTTTCCCATTTGGATACCGCCCGGTCACTGATGCCAAGCCTCTCCGCAAGTTCCGCCTGCGTCATGCCCACTTCCTTTCTGCAAGATGCTATAAATTTTTCCGATTTTTGATTTGATCCATATCGGACACCTCCTTTCACGGCATAAGCTTACAGGAGACCGCCGAAAATGACAGGAACAGGCGGTTGAGTTTTGCCTATTCTACCGGCGGTTGAATCTAAATTCTTCTCTATATTCAGCTTCTTCTCTTATTAAGACTAATTCCACCGAAATGGCAAGTATTAAAAAAACCGGCAAACTTCCTAAAGAAGTCGCCGGCTTTCATATTCATTACATGGGATTACAAAGCAGTAAGAAAAGTTAATCCTCCTAAAATCACTCCCGCTGAATTAGGAATAATGAGAATCCAGTCCTTTTTCGGTTCTTTGGTCCACCCATAAATAACCCAAATCAGGCAAGAAATTGCAGCAAATAACGGTTGAAAACGGTTGTGCTTTTGCTTCCTTGTAAATTGGCGTAAATTTGCGGGATATAGGCAATAAAAACAAAAAAATTCCAAGAAACGCTCCAATAGAACCTACAAAAAGATTGATTTTTTTTCTTAGACATCTGCTGACTCCTTTTCAATTGTACTTGTCGTAAAGTTACTAAAAAAATGTCAATTAGTTCCTTTTTGTAACTGACGCCGTGCCAATTATAAAGGGATTTTTGCTTTTTTTGTCAAATATTTTTTTTATAGATTCTCTGCATCCAATACAAAAATCTCCTTTATTCAGGTAATTCCCAACTTACTCCATCTTTCCCTAACCCCTTGATATAACGTGCCTTTTTTCTTTACAAAGGGCTTGATTCCCAGATGGAACCTAAAACTTCTATATTGGAATAAAATATCGGTAGCTCAAGATGCTTTAACTTCCCGGTCTCATAAACACATTTGCACCCATATAGCATATCCCCTACATCACTATGTAAAGTCATGATTCTTCGGGTAAGTTCATTCGTTTTGAACATTCGTTTCATAAAAATTCCGGCAAAGGCAGCCGGAATCCTATACGGGAGAAGTTCATTTTTATAGAAGTTTAAGTCTACTCCTCTTGCCTTGACCACCTGAATGGTTTCTCTTATTGCCTTTACTGTAATAGAAAGGGCATGGGCATCCTTCATCAGGCTAAGAGCAAGCTGCATCGGATGATCAATTTTCCCTTCCCGGGCAGCAGAAGAGGTGACCCCTGCATTGATGGCCATATGAAGCCATATCCATTCCACCATGTCGTGAGGAATCTCCGTTTTCAAATCTGCAGAAGCGAGAAGAGCTGTTAAAGCTTTGTAATTGGAAATCCCTGCTTTTCCCTCACCTTCCAGCATGATGTGGTCAAAGAGAACACAATCCAGCACATTTCCTGCAAGGTGTCCGCCGGCAGTAGGGAAGCCGATAATATAAGGATAAGCACCCACTATTTCATCAATCTCTTCCCGACTATTCCAAAAGTTACAAAACAAAATCAAGCTTCCTGTAATATGGTTTTGTGAAAGTGTCGCTATAGCATCCTTTATTTTTCCGCTTGCCACACTCAAAATAATAAAATCAAACTCTGCATTCGACTCGGCAAGATTCACCTTGTATTGACCCGCTTTTTCTTCTCCTTTTTTGTTATAGCGTCCATCTAATAAACTGATATTTAGACTTTCCGGTGCCTTCGATTTTTTCTCTTCTCTCAGCAAATGTTCGACTTGATGCCCAGCTTTTTGGAACACATACCCGTACGTTGTGCCTATAACACCAAGGCCTACTACGCATATTCTCATAAATCCTGCCTCCTTTCTTCTATTTTCCATCCGATCATCCAGGCAAGAACAAGAAGATAATTTTTCCACAGCGCCAATCAAATTTACCATTTGATGCATCTCAAGATAATGGATAAAATGATTGCTTCCGATACCGATTCCGCCGAGAATGAGAGCCAGCAAAATAGATTTTAGATAGGTCCAATTGTAGTGCCTATACGCTGTAATCAATATGACTAAAACGGCAATATTCCAAAAGCCGATTTCTCTCTGCCATCCTGTAGAAATGCCATACGCAGAGTTTCTTCCCATATATTCCGGTGCGAAAATCTGTAGGATCGCCGCACCGGATATCGCTATGATGAGAATGATAAACAGCACGCGCAAGAAAAGATTCATTTTTTTCTGATGCATGGACTGTCCTCTATTCATTCCTTTGCCCCCTCTACTAAGACCTGGTTGATAAATTGCATGGTTCCGGATTTTGCCCCCAGAGACTTCTCCAGCATATCGATGTACACCTCTACATCTTTTTCACCAAAAACTCCATAATCGAACATATGCTGACTCGTAACAAGGAGCATCTTCACTCGCTCTTCAATATGCGTACACGAAAAGATTCCCTGTGCTATTCCTTCTTGAACAATCTCTGCCAGAATCGGTACCGCCACTTCTACAATTTTCTTGCAGATTTTATCGTGCATGACGATATTTTCTTTTCTTTCCAGAACATCCGTAATCACTGCCTCCTCTTTCTCCGGACGAAAGGCATTTACAACCGAAACCAATTTTTCGGGTATAGAAAGCGGTGCCTGAAGAAGCTCCTTGGCTACGGCACTCTCCTTCTCTATCATCATTTCAATAACCGCTTCCAGCGTTTCCTCTTTGCTTGCAAAATAATAATAGTAAGTTCCTTTTGCGATACCGGCCTTGGCCACAATCTCGTCAATGCTGGTATTCTCATAACCTTTTTCTATGAACATGCGATAGGCAAGCTTTAACAGTTCCTGTTTTCTTTGTTCCCCTTTTTTCATATCCGCCTCCATTTTTTATTTGCCTTCTTTTTTCATACTCGCCCTATTTTTCATATCTTCCCCGGATCTATATTTGAGCTTTTGTTTCCATTTAGCATTTTCGACTATTGGTCGGTTTAGTATGATAAAGCAGTCAAAGGTGACTGTCAAGCTTTTTCGACTTTTAGTCGGTAATTTGTTCAAAACGCATTTTTTTAAAACTTAATTCTTTGGAAATTTGAAAATCAAAAAAATGCACCTGCAAAAATGCAAGTGCCTGCCTTACCTTCTCTTCCGTGTCCTCCCGTTCATCATAGCCGTCATAAGGGGCAGTCGGGCCTTTCAAAGGCTCTTTTTTAGTCTTCCCTATAGACAATGATATAGGCCTTTATATAATCACTGTCTTCCATAATAGTGAGCGGAATCTCCAAAATGGCTTTACCTGTCCGCCCCTTATTATAGTCCGCTCTCTCTTCGGCAGAGTAGAAATACAATGCGGCGGAATAGCTGTGTCCGGCCTCTACGGAAAGATTAAAGCTCAACTTCTCCGTTCTGACATTCCTTGTCTTAGTGCCCACCGTTTCCGTGGACTCAAAGATTCCTTCAATTGTATGCTGACCGGGAGTCACCGCCACGATGATTTCCAAATCTTTTCCCGTAGTAAACGGCACATTGACAAGACTGCTTCCATCGACCTTGACCTGCTTACCATAGATGTGAAGCATAGCTCCATTTCGATTGTTTGCACTAAACTTCTTCACCGAATTCACTCTCTTCTTGAGTATGAAAAGCATTATGGGAAAGGATAAAGTCCATAGCAATGTCATTACAGTAGAAATAATCATAGTTTTTTTGTCATCATTTCCATTCCTCCTAAAAATTCCCCTCATTTCAAAGGCAAGATCAGTCATTAAAAAAAGGAATTCTAATTAAAAAAATTCAAAAATTTATTATAAATTTACTATAATGAATGTCAATCGGAATAGTAAGGATGCCCTGTAGGGCTATTTATCTACTTTTACCGCTTTTCTAAAATGGGAAAATAAGTTCTTTTCCCCGGCTTAGCTTCTCTTATAGCTTCCGGAATAAATCATAATTTGCGCTACGATACAGAATAGTATTACCCCCAGGATATATCCCAGCATTTTATTCATATTCAGATACCCATAAAACAGTTTTGCTTTAAACGAAAAGTAATCTTTCAGACTAAGAACAAACATTCCCTGATCCACTCCTTGAAGGCTTGTATTGATATGCTCCAAAAGTCCGTTAAGCAGTATATTTCTCAGCATTATCGTTATTTGACTCGCAGGAAACAGGTTGCATATGGTTTGTACTCCATCGGAAAATTGAGAAATAGGAATATAGGCTCCAATCACAAATCCGGAAGCTGCTGATAGTATTCCAAAGAAAGCTTCGCAAGCACTGACGGTTTTGAAAAACAAAACGATAATCATAAATATTGCGCTTGCCGAGATAGAGCCAAGTGCAACAATAGAAAAAGGCTTTTTATAACTTGGCTTATATTCAAATACATATTTCCTTGCATACGAATTCCAATAAGGCCGACAGCCAGAATTATACTGTTCAAAAGTATTGAAGTAAGCACGGCCGATACAAAATAAGCAAAGATGATTTGTCCCCTTTTCATAGGTGTTGCCAGAATATCATAATCCACTTTATTTGCTCTATCTTTTACGAGTACAGTAATACAACTAAAAGGAACTGAAATCATTGCGGAGCCTAAAATACCACTCAGTAAAAAAAGATTTGCAAACATATCGATATCCTTTTGGGGAACCATAGAAGCCAGTCCCGGATACTGCTCCATTGCACTTTGTATCGCACTAACAAAGGTGCCTTTCAGGAATAATAAATACAGTACAAGCACAATAATGGATGTCAGTAAAGAGAATAGAATGCTCTGCCAATCCTTGAAAAACAGCAATAAATTTCTCTTGATAAATCCCAAAATCCCCCTCATCTTATACCTCCAGCTTTCTTCCTGTTAAATGCAAAAATACGTCATCCATACTGCCTTTTACAATTTCATAATCTCTGATTTCATTTCGATTTGTATAGAGGAAATCACTGAGATGGAACCCCTCTTTTGATTCCAATGGCACAATGTAGTGATCCGCTTCATAAGAATGCTCTATGCCTTTCAGCACAGCTTCATTGTCACTACATTTCTCTACATACCAAATAAGTTTTGTATTCGTGTATTTCCTTTTTAAAGCCGCCGGTGTGTCCTCTGCTACAATTTGTCCCTTATCCAGGATCACAACCCGATCTGCATCTCTTACTTCTTCCATATAATGTGTTGTAAGAAATATCGTCATTTGTTTTTTTCTTTCCGAAGATAATCGATATACTCCCACACCAGCTTTCTGGACATGGGGTCCAGCCCGGTTGTGGGCTCATCCAAAAAGAGAATCTTCGGATTATGTAAAAGCGCTCTGATAATATCCACTCTTCTTCGCTGTCCTCCGGATAATTTCTCATATTTTCTATTCCAGATGCTTTCCAATTCGAAAGCCTGCATTAAAGGATGTAAGCGCTCCAAAATTTCTTCTTTGTGTATTCCGTAATAAGAGGCTCTCGTCAGCAGATTTTCTTTTACTGTCAATACTCCGTCCAGAACCGAGTTCTGAAAAACAATGCCTATTTTCTCTCGAATCTTATCATCCTCTTCTCCAAGCTTGTGGGAAAAGACTTCTACCTCTCCCTCTGTCTTTTCAAAAATGGTACAGAGGATATTGATGGTCGTTGATTTCCCCGCACCATTCTCCCCAAGAAATGCAAAAAACTCCCCCTCTTTCACGGAAAAGGAAATATGATCCACCGCAGTCGTTTTATCATAGTTTTTACTTAAGTTCTTTACTGTGATTGCATTCATCCGATTCGCTCCTTCTTGGCGCCACTATAGTTCTTTCTGTAAGTCTATCCTATAGTTCGTCTTATCATTCAGTCCTATATCCCCTCGCGGTTCCAATTTGTCCTATGGTTCCTGTGGTTCCATCTTGTGGTTCTACCCTGTATTTTTTCCCACAATTCTGCCCTGTTGTCTTAACTTGTTGTTCTGTCTCACCGGTTTTGACATAAATCAGCTTATCAACTTATAAGCATTAAAAAAAGTGCCGCCCTACCAAGCTGCATTTACAGCTTACCGAGTTGCACTTTTTCCATGAAGGACTTTATTTTCATGAAACGCTTTATTTCTCATTCCGAATCTTGCAGATCTTTAATGGCTCCATTGATTTTAATCTCATCTACCTTTTGCCATCCATGCTGTTGCACACCAGACAAAGAGATAAATGAGGCTGTACATAAGACAAATGATGCGTAAGTTGATGGTTTGTCCAAACCAATGAAAAAAAGACTTGCACAAAAACCACGATTCCGAGAACTGAGACAAAGTGGATTCCGATTCTGATCCGGACTTCGCTTTTTCTTCAAACTATCCATATCCAAAAGAAAATATGTCGGTAAGGAGGATAAAAATCCCGTGAGGCAAATAGAAAGAGGGTCACTCCATTGCAAACTTAGGGTCTGTACTCCTGATACAAAGTGCTGAATAAACATCAGAATTCCAATTCCAAAAAGAATGGCTGTTGAAATCATTAAAGTCTGACTAAAAATAGTTTTTACTTTTTGCATATCATAGTCCCAGCCTTTCTTTCAGTTCTTTCACATACGTTCTTGCAATGATGACACGCTCTCCATTCAAAAAGTTCTGCCGTCATTCTTCCGTTAAGTTCTGCTCGCACTGACTTTATTTTCCTCATATTGATAATCATTGCCTTTGCCGCTCTGAAGAAATTCCGGCTTAGCGTATTTTCCAGTTCATATAACCTATATTGGACTTCCAAACAATTATCCTTTGTATAAACAAAGGTTCGTTTATCCACGGATTCTATATAATAGATTTTATCAATGGGACAGAGAAGCGTTTCCCCATTAGAGCGGGCCGTGATAGCAGGGTCACTGTTTTCAAGAGCATTTACGGCAGTTTGAACACTCTCCGTCACTTTGACAACACGGAGCAGCGCTTGCTCTTCTTCATAGGAATTTACTTTTTGAATATCTACCTTCACTATGTCACCACCTAATAATTCTACTTTCTCCCATTTTAGATTTTAGGTACTTGTACCACTTTTCTAAAATGGAACATATTCTTTTCCTTTACGGTCCAATCATTTCTTTTCTGATTTCTTTCGGAAAACGTCGTATTACGAAAGATACAAAGAGTACGGTTTCCAAAACAATCGTCAGGGTACAAAGGACTGTAATCACCGGAACATTGGACTGGAATATGAAGGAACTGCCAAGGCCTAATAGATAAACAAGTACAAAAGGAATCATCAGTTTTTTATCCAATTTGTGGCTCTTTTTATTTAAATGCGCATTGTTAAACACACCAAGATAAAAGAGGAATAATCCTAAAAACATCATAATCACTCGGGCAATGCCCATGGCATCATTAGCATAATCCAGGTCAATCGTACAAAGATTTAAACCGAACCACACAAAATAATGATTGTAAATCAGTCCTGCCCCGCTTTGACAAGGAAGATTCTCCTCAATGGCATGGTCAAATTCCGTGATGTAGAACAAAAATAAAGCTACTACCTGAAGCATTATAATAACGGAGTAAAACGAAAATTTCTCTATTTCGAAGAAATCCGCTGCGGCTATCAGCATTTCCCCAAGGGTAATAATAGTAAGGAGTGTTAATCTTTCTATAAGGTGTGGCATATTAATGGGTACTCTAGCCATATCTTTTCGAAAGAAAATAGCACCCAGTATGATTACAATAAAGCCAAAACCGGTTAATAAGATGCGTCCGATTCCTGACAAAAACAAGCTGACTATAATACTAATCATGCCCACAAAAAGAAGCTGAAAAAAATCCCGAATCAGTTTTCGATCCTTTTCACTATTCTTGTTTTGCATATAAGCGTAGATATATTGCAGAAATTGTATGACAACAATCCATAGAAGCGCCAGTGTAAAGGCTGTCCAGCTTTCCTCCATATCGGAACTGACATTTGCCGCCATAAAGACTAAAGCCGGCATTTGGAAAACCGTCATAATGATGATATGCAAAAGATTATGTTTTCCATAGCGGTTCATATACACGGTCTGCACATTCCATACGCTGATGAAACAAACAAAGACTACGATATAAATGATAATCTCTTTTAAACTAAAGATTCCCTCATTCAGACTTTCTAAGATATGGGTAATCTTGGAAATCCCAAAGACAAAAACCAAATCATAAAACAGCTCGGTAAGATTAACCTTTTTTGCTTCTTCTATTATTTTTTTTCTCCCATACCACCCTCACGTTTCCTTACTTTTGCTTTCTTCTTTTATAAACAGCTTTTTTCTCGGAGAAACTTACATTTCGGAGAAAAGCAGATGTATTATATCATGCTTTATTTTCCTTTTTCATCCTTTTATTCATCAGATGAGGCATCTATCGGTTCAAAAAGGTGCTATACTAGTAAAAAGCGGGGAGATTTAAATATGCACGAATTAAGCGCACTAATCCAAAAAGTATATGGGTTCCGGCACTGGGCATAACAGAACCGGGGCCATTTCCTTCTGTGTCGCAAAGAAAGCAAAGTCCTACCGCAGGGCGAACTGCTTCACTTGATTCTCCGTCCCTAGATGAAGAGAGGGAAATGCACTGCGTAGAGAATTCTCCAACAAGATTTATTGCGGATATGTGAAGAGGCTGCCAACAACTTTGCACGCAATTAGAACAAATTCTCCTTTGAGGCTGCAAGCTCTGGTACAATCGAAATCTCATGCGATTACTCGCATATGGGCATTACCGAGGATTGGCGGTCTTCAGGATGATGTAGGTACGACGATGATGAACGTATGAGAGATGGATGGTGAAAAGGCATGAGAAATGATGGTGACAGCATGAGAAATGATGGTGAAAGCATAGAATCAGTAAAACACACACGGCTCGGAGACCTGTGCGCCTTGCATGGCAATCAGACGCATAGCTCGAGGAATGGCAGCGGGCGCATCCTACGGTGAATTATAGCTATTTCCTGATTGAAGAAGATCAGCAGGAGGCGGCCTCAGAAAGGGGATTTTAATCGGTTTCCAACAGTCATAGCCGGATTGATGGTACCGGAAGTCGCAAGAGAATCGGGCTACTGAGCTGACAAAATGCTTGCCTCGACTGGAGCGATACTCAGCAAAAAACATTAGGGCTCATCAACTGCTCCCTATTCCGCCGGGATATTGATGTCAGTTGTTCTAACTGATAAAAGCAATACTCCCTTTGTATTGATCAAAAACAATTGCAGCAGTAATTTTGCTATAAAATTCTTTCAGTGTTCAACAATCCCTCAAGCCACTTCTTTTCTTGGAAAAGGACATAGAAACATTTATTACTTGTCAATCAAACACCTTCCATTACCACTGAAATGTAATACATTATTATCAAAAAGAACTTCAGAATGACTTTGATACATCTTTGTTTTATATTATGAAGATTTCATTGATGGAATCACAAGGTCTATTTTTCGCAAATACGGAAGAATTATCTCCTTCTGTTACAGCCATTATAGCTTGGCAGTCATAACCTCATTGCTTATGAAATGTGCATTTTTTGGATAGACTGCCCAAAGGATATTTCCGTAATCATTGGGATGACCAGAATTCCTCCAGTGCGATCAGATTTATCCATCAGACGAATACACTCAGCTGGCAAAACCTTTTGAAACGCTTCTCTGTCTCCATGAAGGAAAGAAAGTTGAAATATCAATATGTTAATGTCGTTTTCGTCCCAATAACTCCATACGTATTTTACATCAGGGTCCAGAGGAGAGATCACATCATTAGATCGAATTCGTTCTCAACGTGAAAAGTACAGTAGTTACCAGGTACAGGTAGCAATTTCTTTCCACTACACAGGGCTGCGCTGAGCAAAAGAATTGCCAGAAAGGAATACGAGACGAATTAGAAAGTATGGCATCAGAAATCATCTCTCCCATTATGGATGCTCATTTTGATCCCATGCTACGAAATTCAATTAAAGCATCCAACATCAAAATCCGAGATGCGGTAATTGCAATACCTGTGAACGATAAAACCAGTTCCGGCCTTTGAAGAATTATCCAAACATACAAATGTAATTCTCTTAAGTAATATCCTAAAAAGGGTTTAATAAAAAATAATTATGTCTTGTATTTCCGTGGATGAACATGAAAATGGTTATAATATCGGGCAAATGATAGGCACGATTATCTGGAAAATAAGACCATTAGAATACTGTCTTATTACCCATGGCAAATTTTATGGTACCTCTGAAAGAGATAGCATGGTTCTTAAAACACTTCTTACACTATCCTTCTGTAAATGTAGTAGCACAAAATTTTTACTCGATAGAGAACACCTTATTCCATCATTCAGACTTGAATTCATGCATCCGCAAATTTCCAGCTTATACGTGAGCTGGGATCAATACTGTACTAGCTATTAAAAATATGAACAAATTAAATCGAAAGATATTGCTGTTTCCTGCCGGACCTGGTTAGCAGAATTGCCGAAAAATGAAAGAGGAATTGTTAGAGATCAGTACAGCGTCCTATGAACAAGGTCAACAGCAGGAAGAGTTTTAGCTAAATCTTTAGTCAGCGAAGTATATCCCGAAATACATAGCCGTTCAACCATACCTTCATTAGGGAAAATCAATTGAAACAAGCATGGCAAAACATATGAAAAGTTGCCACGGAACTGGAATAGTTAGCTTGTCACGCGGTACAGGTCGACGCGGGGTAATCTGAGCCTCGCCGGTACTTGCGAAAAACAAAGGGACTCAGAAGTTTTCGCTCAGTTCCGTTGCAGGGCGAGTGTCAGCAAAAGCGTGCCCCTGACGACCTGTACCGCATCCAAGCTTTATTTCCTCTTGCCTTAGAGCCACGCAGTGGCTTTGGATACAGAGCTTCTTCACCGTTTCAATGGTAAAACTATAAAGCGCAAGGATAAGCAGCTAAATACGCAAAATACGCCATGGGCATTTCTAAATACCGTATTGTCCAGATTATGAAAAAGATAGGGAATGGAAATGGCCGCATGCCCAGTGCTGAAGCCATGCCGTCTGAGTCGCACTTGGAGTCCAGAATCGGTCGCTTCGATGTACGGATGAATCCGCACAATCACTAGGATTTGGGAAATCAAGCTTTTCCTTCTATAAACCAGCCTGTCTGGAAGTAGTTCTGCATGCGGAAAGGCTGTTATAGCTCAAAAGGAACCAAAGTACGTGGTGCTGGGTCATCACATCGAATACGGAGTGACACGCCGCCCATCACGTTCATAAAGGACACCAGAGATGCACTGTTCCACTTATGGGCTTTTGCAGGAATTCCTCGTCCACATTGTCCCAGGGAATCGCAATCTGTGAAGTCATAAATCAGATTTTTGAATCAAAATCTGCAGGGGCAGGATGGGCAAACGGCAAGAATATCGAGGCAATCAATACGGAGTACACATCCGAAATTACCGGATAATGCCATTTTCATGTATTTTCAGTGATATTGCCGTAGATTCGTCTCCTCTCATCAGATACCGTTTAAATGACGATTAAGCTCTCTCCAAGAGGATAATCGTCCGCGTAGGCTCTTTGGCGTAACGTTCTTGTGGCATTATCCACGGAAATGCTCTACATCCGCATCATGAAGATCACTGCGCATCATTTACGTCTCGGCCTCATATAACCCACCACTACGTCCGTTTTTCCGAGCGCGGCAGTCCACCACTCGTTGCTTTCTGCGAGCAGGAGAGAGACGGGCGAAAATGTCTCTCCACAACGGCGGAAAGCTCTTCCTCGCCTCATCTTTTTCTAAGTCGGAGCCGTGTTACCGCATTTTGCTCTCCTACCTTCATGCCCACCAGCTTACATACATGCTCCACCACGACGGGGGCATCGCCGGAAATGACCTTTGCACCTGTACACCCGCATCATACAGTCCGTGAATGGCTTCCTTTGGCATCCGGCTTGGCGGATCCAGGAAGCGCAATAATGCCCAGGAAGGTCATATCCGTTTTCGTCCTCCGGGCTGGAAAACAGCGGTGTCTCCTGCATCTCTTTTGCGGCAACTCCAATGACGTGCATTCCTCATGATTTAATCCTCGGAAAGGGCATTGATCTTCTGAAGGTCTTCTTCATGAATGTCCATGTATTCCTTCTCTTACCCGAATTCGGCTGCAACAAGCCAGTACGGATTCCAGCGCCTTTGGTAATCACTCACCTCATCCTGGGGCTTAGGGAAGAATCTCTTCTGTCTCTTCTCCCAAATGTTCTCCCCCGGATTGGAAAATCACCACACTCATATCTCTACGACGTTCAAAATCGTAGGGAATCTCATCGGACTCTCACAGTATAGCCTCCGGCGTATTTTTGCACATCGCCTCCGCTCCGTAGGACAAGATGGCCCGGTCAATGAGGTGCACTCTGTAGAATAGTAGGCATTCATCCATGGCACAATTCAAACCACATAGGAATCCCTTCCATTGATACGATATATTTCTGCAAAACAACATTGTCCGCGGTAAGTGGTTCCGCTTATCGGTGCACAGCACATCGATGGCTCCTTTGGGAATTTTGAATGGCAGACATGTTCTTTTACAATGGTCTTCTTTGCCAGGAACTTTGCCTTTGGCAAGGGTTCCATCCACAATCATCGGTACATGCCCGCACACCCACTGCAACGGAGATGGAAAATAAAAAGCGGCTTCCAGCCAGTTTTTCTTTTACAAGACCGTTAATCAGCTAATACAAAAGAACCACCACAACTCGTGTAGCTAATCAGGATTCTGGTTATCTTCGATAGGCTCTTAACAAAATCGGTTTCTCTTCTTCAGTGTATGGATGGTGGAGGAAATCTTCCCAGATAGGAATTCTTTCCGGTCCGGCACCTACGATGCCGACCCGGTGCCGAATTCACCGTGGAAACCGCCTACAGAGGTTGTTTAATTCCGCTGCATTAATCAATTCCTCTGATCCACTCCGTGCATATTTCTCCACCGGAATGGGATTCTCCCGTCGAAAGGCGGGAAACCGAAAGGAACAAGTCTCTACTTTTCCAGTAAGATAGAGACTCTCCGCACACGATATCGAGCCGATGAGCTGTATAATCTGGGTACCACTCTTCTTCCACCGGCACTTCTCTTATTTCCGTGCCGTCCTTTCCGGAAATCCGGATTCTCACCGTATCGTGCCGCACATCCTTTAGCTTCTGCATATCCAGATAGGAGCCGTAGCTGCCCTGGTAACGAATCACCGCACTCATACAGGCACAGTGCCAGGATAATGACTCCGGACAGTATGTCCCTTTCTCACAACAAAGGTAACGATAGCCAAAACAAGCAAAACAATAATAAAAGCATCGGTAAAGCGTGAACATAAAATAGGAATACGCCATGCTTCTGCATGGCGGAAAGGTCGTTATAGCCGTATTTCTCGAGTCTTTCTTCCCGTTCCTCGTCGCTGATTCCATTTGTCGTGCAGCCTAATTCCTGTAAGACCCTGAAGAAGCCTCCGGCAATCTTTTCTGAAACCTTTGCTCCACACCGGCGGTCTTCGTCGTAGGGTTCGATCTCTTCCTCGTTGCTTTAAAAATCATATCTTTCATCCTCCTCTACTCATATACAGGGATATCTCTTAGGACCTTTGCACAATGCGAGTCAATTTAATACAGATTTTTATTTTCCAGTCTGATATACTTTGTTGCTCTTCCCACGCCCTCTTTTAATTTCACCTTCTTCGATTACCTTTTCTTAATGAGCCTTCAATAGTGCTTAAGCCAAGAGCCGGACATAGTTCTCTAATACTCCTGCTTTGTGAATCCTTCCCTAATGTCGTATTGCTCTTCTGACAATTTCAATAGCAGGAAGTTTTTCTTCTACAATAGAAAATCTGTCATCAAAATCCTTATATGCTGCAAGAATTGTTCTTAATATGTACTTAACAAAAGGCAAGACATCCTCTTCTTCATCGTGCCATTTTTCACCGGCTTTAGCCAATGCATCGTAATATTCCGCTTTATTTTTGGCAATTAAGGCCTCTAAAGATATATATTTACCGACATAAAATCCGCTTCTATACACAACATGTTGTAATTAGTCTGCTCATTCTCCCATTCCCATCATTAAAGGGATGGATGCACATCATGGATAAAACAGGAATAGCAATTAAAGGCTCAGTTCAAAGTTGCCAATAACTTTATTGTATTCACTGCATATATTTTCTAGCGCTTCCGGCGTTTCAAAAGGAGAAAGCAGCGTAAATAACACTGCGGTATGTCCATCCGGATAAGTTGCACTGATATAATTCTGCACATTTTTAGTCTGTCCTGCGATGGGGTTATTCATGTGACTAAACAAAATTTTGTGCATTTGTAGAATGTAGTTTTTCGTTATGGGAATTGCATCAAAGCTATCATGGATGATGCTAAGTACATCCCTATATCCTGCAATTTCCCTGCTCATTTCTATTTCTGGGCCTAGTTTCTCTTCCACCAATTTTTAAGCCTTGTACCGTAGTTACAATGCCTTCAATTTCATTTGAAGCCTCTCAGTACTTTTGAATTTTGCTATCTCAATCAGCTTGTTCAGTTCTTGCGGTCTTTGCTTAAGATATAGTTCTTGCTTTCCTTGGTATTTGTAAATAGAAGCCACTAATCCTAAAACTTCCAGAATCCCATTTTTTCTCTCTAATGATAGAATAGATCAAAGCTTCTCATCTTTATTCTCCCTTATTAATCATATTATCCCTTTAAAATAGCCACATATTAAGGGATAAATCAATCTATAAGGGAAAGATCATTTTAAAAAGCCAGCGACTATTTGCAAATGTCCCCTCTTTATCCCATCTGTATGCGGCACAAAAATCCGCCCTGACTCCCTTCTGCAAACTGCACTTTCCATCGGTGACGGCTAATTACCTGTTTTACAATTTTTTAATCCCAGCCATGCTGTCCTGTGCTGGGCTCCCATCATAGTTTTTCTCGGTTCAGTCTTTCCAGAGCAGCTTTCTCAAAACCGCAACCATTATCCTCCACATGGAGAAACACGTGGGCTTTTCTCATCCTGATATAACTTCACTGTTATCTCGCATCCCTCCGGATTATGTTGCACTGCGTTGTATAATAAGTTCATCAGTGCTCTTTCCATCAGATTTTCATTAAAGCCCAGTACCAAGCTCCCTGCAAATCTTCCTGAATATCCAAGGTGAAACTGCACCCTTTCATCCTCTGTTTGATTCCGCATTTCCGCAATCGTCTTTCGAAGAAAACGGCTCACTTGGATTTTTTTCCTTTTCCAAGTTCCCATAGCCAAAAAGAAAGCTTACTGAAAAGATTTAGGTTCTCTATAAGGCGACGAAGACGAAGTCCCTGCTTCTCAATCCTTAGCGCACGTTCTTTTGATCTCTTCCGATTCCGTAGTCGGCTGCAATCATTTCCGCATTTCCCAGAACAATGGCAAGAGGTGTTCGAATATCATGGGAAACTCCGGCAATCCATTCCTGCACGTTCTTCCTCCTTTGCCTTTGCCCGTTTCTTCTGTATCCATATGGGAACGGAAACAAGAATCAGCGCATTGAGAGCAAAAAGCGGCAGAAACTCAATGAGGTTTCGGATAACTCCTCATTTGTATTCCAGGGTATATTTCCAAATCTGCTCTTTCTTTTGTCCGATAATCAATAAGCCTCTCGGAACCACATAGGTACGCACCGGATAATCTCTCCAGATAATAACGGGTAAACTTTCGCCACATCCTGTAAGGTATAGCTCGAAGCTCTTTCGGCAGGAACTCGCTCCATAGGATATTGCCTCCATTGTCAAGGAGCATGGCAAATTGCTGTGCCCCCGGAGAGCTTTTTGATTCCTCTTCCGCTAAGCGGTACTCACCCTTTCCTTATGCAAATGCTCCATAATCTCCTCACTGTCGGGATAATATGGCATACCGTTTCTGGGACACAAAAATTCCAAAAATCAAAAGGTCTGCAAACAGTAAAAAAATCGTGAGCAGAAACACCAGAGCAATCAGCTGAATTTTTCCGTTCTCTATTCCCTCTCATCTTCCTATCTCCAGTTTATAGCCAAGGCCTCTTACGGTCAGTAAAAAATACGGGTTTAGATGGCTCTTTTTCTATCTTTTTCCCGTAAAATGCCGCATATGCACAAGCAGTGAGCTTTCCAATCCGAAATTCCCATCCGGCCAAAGGGCATCACAGAGGGTATCCGTGGTAACAATTTTTCCCTTATTACGGTATAGGATAGAAAAAGCGCCAGTTCCTTAGCCGTTAGAGAAAGCTTTTCTCCTTGTCGTATCACTGTTCCTGCATCAATGGAAACCAGCGACTCCCCAGCTGCACTCCCTGCTCTTTCTCCTCCAAATGACAGGTTCTTCTCAGCACGGCGGCAATTCTCAGAATAAGCTCTTCCGGAAGAAAACGGTTTGGTAATGTAATCATCCGCACCCAGTCCCAAGCCATGCAACGTAGCCCTCATCCTCGTCCCTTGCAGAGAGAAAAATCACCGGAACTTCGGAAAGTAGACCTTCCTTTTTTTGCTTTTTATAAAAAAATCAAAAGCCATTGCCATCGGTCAGCATGACATCCAAAAAGAATCAGCTGATAGCAATTCTCTGAAAAGCTTTCGCTTCCGCTTCTTTACAAGAAGAAGCGACCTCCACCGAAAGATAGCCTTCTTTTCTTAATAGTTCCTGCAAAAGTTCTCAAGCTCTTTCTCATCGTCCACCACCAAATATTTTACAATGTTCTTTTTCCATGATTTCTGTCTCCTGATACTGTCTGTTCTTACCTGTCCTACTATAGCCTTTCTCCCTCTCTTTCCCCATAGTTTTTCATTTCTTAGGTAAACATAAGGTACGCACAAGGTTCCCATAAGCTTCCTTCTGCTATTCTCCTCTCGTAAAGCAAACACATGGAGAAAAATATGGAGGAAAAATGATGAACTATATTCTGAAACACAGCATCTTAGCAAAAAAGCGGAAACAGCTACCGTGTAAAAGACCTTTCTATCTGTTCCGGAGAAATGCGTTTACGGCTTTTTAGGTCCCAATGGCGCCGGAAAAAGCACTACCTCAAAATGATTCTGGGCTTGATTCACCAGAGCGAAGGAAAGATTCAATTTCTGGGAAAACAGTAAATTCCCAAAAAATCGCCTTTCTCTTCTCCAAAAGACCGGAAGTCTCATTGAAAAATCCGGGGGTTACGGGCATTTAAGCGGACTGGAAAAATATGCAGATTGTGCAGAAATTAAAGGGGCGTTAAGGAAGAAGAAATTGCCTCGGCACTGAAAAACCGTCCGGCTCTATGAGCAAAGGGATAAGAAGCTCAGCAGTTATTCTCTGGGTATGAAACAACGTCTTGGTATCGCTATGGCTATTTTGGGAAACTCAGCTTCTGATCCTGGATGAGCCCTACAAACGGCTTGGATCCTGCCGGCATACAAGAAATTCGTGAGTTGATTGTATCTCTTCCTAAAGAAAGAAATATGACGGTCATCATTTCCAGTCATCTCCTCAGTGAAATAGGAGCAAATGGCAAGTCAAGTCGGTATCATTCACTATGGACAGTTGCTCTATGAAGGGCCTCTTAAGGACCTGGAATGTAACGGAAAAAAGTCTGGAAGAGGCATTTCTGGAAATGACCGGCGGAAAGGAGTCTTTATGAATACCCTAAGCAATATCCCGAAAATTGTTTCTATCGAGTTTCAAAAGCGCGCCATAAGCATTTTTCCTTTTGCTGTTCCTCGCAGCTCTGCTTTTTTGATTGTGCCTATCTATTTTTATGGCACAAAAAGCGCATTCCGAGACATGGTTAAATATCTTTTTATGCTCTTCCCATCATTAACACTCTGGTTCTGTCCGTACTTATGGCTGTAATTGCTTCCCAGTCTGTGGACATGGAACACAAAGGCGCTATGTGGAACCTTCTTCCCACCTTGAAAGCAGAGCTTCTATCTATCTGGGAAAGCTTTTCTTCGGTTTTTATTGCCCTTGTCCTGTTTTTGTAGTTTCCAAATCGGTATGGTCCTTCTTGGGGAAAGTTCTTAGGTTTTACCGGAGATATTCCGTCACATATTGTTCCCGTTCTGTTCTTTTTCAGAACTTATCGGCGGAATGATTCTGTATCAGCTTCAATGCATGCTTTCCCTGCTGTTTTTCCAGCCAGTTTGCAGCCCTTTCCATCGCCTTCGGTGGCACCCTGTCCGGCTTATTTCCTGGCCTTTATCAGCATCAGAGATGTGGACCCTGGTCCGTTTTCTCTCTCTTAGCCCTATCGGTATGGACTATGACAAAGCATCAAGACTCATGAGCCTAAGCCTAAGATCCATCCCTATTTCCGATATTTTCCTAAGCCTGCTTTATCTCATCAGCACATTTCTGCTTGGTCTCCTTCTTTTCACCCGGGCAGAGCAGGGAGAGAGCTTTATTTTCTCTCCATAGACAAAAAGTAAGTCGCAGTATGCACAGCAGCTTGTCCCCGGAATTTATCAAAGTTAAAAAGGAACCCCATCTGGATTCCTTTCCTTCTGATTCCTCTGATTTCGGCACTGATTGGAACGGTGAATTTTGTGCAAAAATCAGGGTGTCTTTCATAATATACTTGGGAGGATCTCTGGACCCAGCAATCTCTGTTTCTGGGAGATGTTTTTCCTGGCTCCCCTCATCGGCATTCTCTGCAGTCTTCTGTGGCGAATGGAGCATCAAGGGCAGTAACTGGAATCTGATTTTAACTGTCACTAGCCCCGGAAAACTGCTTCGGGACAAATGGTTTACCGCAACCCTCCTCAGTACGCTCTGCATGGTCTGGATCAGTTTTATTTATCTTCTGAGCGGTAAAACTCTCGGCCTTCCGGGAGCTGTTCCGGCAATCTTTTGGATGCGAATGCTATCCGCTGTCCTTTCCATTGCCGCAATTACTGCCCTGCAAAGCACCCTGTCCATGTTCTTCCACCCTTTGCCCTTCCCCATTGCGCTGGCATTTCTGGGTAGCTTGGTCGGCCTTTACACTGACCGTTAAGGAGCTTACTATGCCCCTGCCCTATTCCACCCTGATTTTACGGCATGGGCAGTACTTCTATCACCGGAGAGCTGAATTTTTCCGATTCTCCTCTAAGCTGTTCCTTTTTATATTTTCGCAGCACTGGGTATCGGTATTCTGTATCTAAAGAAGAGCGATGTGAGAACGCATGTCTAAAAACATGCAGGTACTTCTGCACATATAACACTCGCGCGATAGACATTTCGCCCATAATCAGCAATGCAGGCTTATGAGTCTAATACTTGTCAAATACAAGATATCTCCGGCTTCGCCTGCATCACTTTAGCTAAGAACGAGTATCGTACGCTCTTTGCGCACATATAATCGTTAAGATATGAAAGAGCGGGACAAACGGTTTTCTCTCTAAAAACCGGTCTGTCCCGCTTCAAAATCAATAAACTTATGGCAAAACCTCCAGCCAGTAGCCATCCGGGTCTTCAATGAAATAGATGCCCATGGCTTCATTTTCAAAGCAAATGCAGCCCATCTCCTGATGCTTTTTGTGCGCTTCTTCAAAATTATCCGCCTGAAATGCCAGATGGAATTCACACTCTCCCAGGTCGTAAGCCTGAGGGGTGGTCTTTTCAGCCAAGTAAGCTCCAACTCAAAAATCGCCGACATCGCTTCTGAGCACACAATGATAAAGTCTTCGCCGGTCTTTCTGTCTCACCCTCATGTAAGTCGAGGGCTTCCTCATAGAATCGAAGGGAACGATCCAAATCGGATACATTTAAATTCTCGTGAATCATCTTAAACTTCATAGCTTTTCTCCTTTCGCTGTTTCCGTGTTTTTGATCCGTGAACGGTACTTTGGATATTCGGTAATGAAAGCGCTGAATCACAGCAGGGCTCTCCCCAGTAATGCATCGGAAATATGGCATCGCAATCCACATTTTCAAGGAAAATACAGAATCCTGTCAGCATAGTGCGCTCTCCAGTCTCGGATCAAGGGGAACAAAGGCAAGGTCAAAATGTCTGCCCTTGATTCTCCCAATCTCCCTGTGATAAATCTCATGGAGCCTCCGATTATCTTCTTCCGGCTCTCCCTCCCAATACCAGTCGTTTAAGTCCCCGGCATGATAGATAGAGCCTTCCTTTGTTTTTAGTATAAAGGCGACTCCACTGTCGTTGGAAAAGCAGGGTCTCAAGCTGAATTCCATGATCCAATGATAGCTTTTTGATCAGGCTTCAACAAAGCAATGCCTTATCTCCGACAATCGCTTTTTATCCCGTATATCGTTTGCCAATACCGCCTGATAGCTCATCCCCTGCGCATTAAGCAAGGAAAAATCTTCGGATTATAGTGGTCTCCATGGACATGACTGCAAAAAAACGAATACTTCTTTTTCTCTGGTTCAGAGGCGGTAATTCTCCCCTGTAATAGTCAAAATAATATAGCAGTCTTCTAATTCCAGTAAAAACCGCTGTGGTTTAGATATGTTACTTTCATGATATTACTCCGTAAAATATTTTACCTTTCTCAGTATGGAGGCTGTCGCCTCCCTTCCTTGCTTCCTTGCGCCCTTACTTTACTCCCATTTTCCCTCCCGTTTAGGAAAGATCTATAACAACCAGCTCCGACGGGTTAAAAGATTCGCGGAATACGAGTGCTTTCTCTGCCAGCCCCCGACTGACAATCATATAAGAATCGTCAGTCGATATTTTCCCCGGCATATCGGGGAAAAAGCCTGATCTCGGCGCGAAGAGTCCATTGATGATTCCGGGCAGGCGCCATTGTCCGCCATGAGCATGTCCCGCCAAAGATTAGATTAAAATCATAGTTTAAGTAGGAGTCAATCAATTCCGGACGATGGGCAAGAAGTATGGTATAGTTCCCATTTTCCGATGCGACAGCTGCATCTTTCAATTGTTCGGTAATGCTGTAGTTCTTATCGGTGTACTTAAGACAATCCGGATCTGATATACCGCAGATATTCAATTTCTTTGCCCACGCACATCAATCGTATCAAAACTGCCTCCAAGACAGGAAACATTGTAAGATTCGAAGATTTTTCAGTATCTTTTCTATCTCACGGCTCCAATACTCATGGTTTCCGTAACGTAGTAGCAAGGGTATTTATCCGCTATAGCACGAAGCACCAGCTCGGTATTCCGATGGGGAAGTTTATCATCACAAATATCTCCTCCCAGTAAAATAATATCCGGCTTCTGTGCATGAATCGCGTCTATAAGCTCATGTTGCTCTTCCCCATAGGAGCAGGAATGTAAATCCGTGATGAGGACACCTGAACAGGTGCTGTCAGTTTCTCACTTTCCAGCGAATAATGTTGTATTTTCAATTTGGTATTAAAGGCAAAGGGCGCTATGATTCCTAAAGATGCAGGCAAGCAGTAGAGGCGAGTATCTTGCGTTGTTTCTTGCCTTTCCTCGGTTTCCGATCTATCTGTTCGTTTCTTCTATTTGCTGTTTCTTTTCTATCTGCCATTTCTACTCTTTCTATAATCTCAATATGGAAAAGGGAGTTTCCTCTACTCTGGTTTTATAATTCCAATTCAATCCCTTTTTCTCGCAAGTTTTCGATACACTCTGTAAATATTCCTGATTATGTTCTTTTGTAAATCGGACTGTCAATCATTTTTCTTCAAGATTACGGTATTTTTTTCCGCTATCTTTCCCTATAATTTTATCTCTCCATTCTATAGAGACTCTGATACACTCTTTTTCCATTTCATCCATCACTAAGGAAATGATAGAGGAAAAGAGCTCATATGGAGAATATGAAAATACATAATCTACCGTTTTATGCTTTTCTTCCATCCATTTCCCTCAGGGCACAGCATTCTCTATGCTGCCCTAGAAGCTGATTTTTTTCGGCAGTAGAGGAATCATTTGTTCATGCCAAAGTCTCATCCTATTCTCCTGTTAGTAAAGTCGAGGGCTTCCTCCTTTCGCCCAACGCCTCTTATTTTCGTCCAATTATGCTGTTTTTTTGGGACGAAAAATCAATCTATTGGATAAAGACTAACTCAGCGCGCGAAGAACAAAGGCCGCAAGGGTTTCTCCTATTTCTGTTCCAAACCATTCCTTGGCACAGACAAAACTAGCATCATTTTTCCCATCGGAAGATTCTATTTTTAAAAATTTTTCTGATATAATGCATATAGTATATAAGATTTTCAAAAAGCCAATTATTTTCCCATTTATTATCCTTTTTTCTTTGCTGCTATTGAAGAGCAGTGAAAAATGTTTTGATTTAACCACCAACAAAAATCTCGGAGGCAATATGACAAAAATATTATTTTTAATAGTAGTGGGAATAATTTCCTTCTAGTCAGCGCAATCACTCCGTTTCCGATGATGCTGGGGCTATCCGGCATAGTGTGGAGAGTTCTTGTTGCTTTGCTGGGAATTGTTTTAATATTTTTAGGTGTCAAAAAGTAGTTAGAAATAGCCTATACAACTTATCGAAATAATATAAACAGTATCGGAAAAGACTATTTAGATTATCGGGATAATAGTGTTTTATCATCCCACAAGCATTCCAATATCAGCTCTTTATTTCTCAATCTTTTCAAGCCATTGTTCTCCCTCTATTCCCCAATCCATGAATAATTGCGGATAGACCTCCTGCACAGCTCCCACGGTGTCTGTATCTTCCCAAAGATTTACGGCAGCTAAAAACATCATTGGCATAATCCTTGTTTATTAGTCCCATCCGTTCCTCGTTTTTCCTCCTTTTCCTCATATGACTGATTACCCACAAAGCAGCTTCCAAGGTGTCCACCACATATCCTGAGGATCTGATTTCCGAACTATCCAACTGATGAATTCGATGGAGCCTATCGAAGGGCTTATCATACTGCAAGGTGGGAAGGATATCCAAAATATTCTCTCCGCAAGCAGTCTTTTGCCACACGCACGTAGATTACACAGGCCTCCTCCGAACCAATGTCCGTGGGTAATGGCGGAAACGGCTCTGATTTCTTCATCCGCACATTCCACAGTGCCAAGGGCAGGATACGCATAAGGGAGCCATTGCCATTGGAGCGCTCCCCTGCACAGGGTTTGCCACTGGTCAGCGCCTCGTAAGTGGCATGCCCGATATCAAAAACTTCTCCATTGGCGGTAGAGGCATTTTTCCCGAGCCAGGAAAGAAAAACGCTTTCTGATGTCCTCGATATGAATTTTTCCCGTTATTTTTCTTTAAGGCTTTTCAAGGTCAGCCAAGGTCATGGAAGTATCATCCGGACCAGGTTCCTGCCGGCTGGTGATGACAGCCATAGCCTGTAGAGGTCCGTGCAGAGGAAGCTGCCCTCGCTCCTGAAATTCGTAGGGAACGCCAAGGGCGTCGTCGATGGCAAAGCCAAAAATGGCGTCATAGAGTTGTTTGTTATTTCTTCTTAAACACAAGTAATCGTTTTTAGTACCAACCGCCATAAAATATACTCTTCTCTTTCCGTGTTTCCTCATCTCCCATTTCTTTTTCTTCTTTGGATTTTTCCATGTTCACGCACTCCAAGGTATTTTTATCCTCAGCAGCAATAATGGGATCATACCAATCTGCTTTTAAACTCGCCCACGCAAGCCACTCATGAGAAAAATTCTTCCTTTCCACTTTTCATTGCATCTTCGATAAATCTTCTAATATCACATGCAATACGATAGTCTTCAGCCTTATTGGCCAATTCCTTTGTCCGCTGACTTTCCAGGTTTTTCCGCTCACGGATTTCTTCTTTTCTCCTCTGTTCCGCTTCTCTAATTCTTTGTTCTTCTTCCCTACGTTCTCTTTCAATTCTGTTTTTCCTCTGATTTGTCATAGAATCGAATCAGAATATCCCCAGTCGGTCTTCCAATCGTTGGAACTCATTATCACGTAAAGTAATTCTTTTTCACCAAAAACTATGCGTAATTTCCCATTAAACACATGATCATATTTCCTTATCTGTGGCATTGAAATCCATCTATAGCCATTTTTAAGTCCTTTTCATACTTGCAAAGCTCCTGAATATCCTTTTTAGTCAATTCATGTTTGATTTTTATCCTTACTCTCTGCAAACCTAAAACATACAGAGTCCTTATGAATAGTAACAGAAAGGTCATCATTTATGCTTCCACCCTAATGCTTCAATCCCTTTATACAAAGCATTCAAAAATAGCTATCGTTCTCTTCACTCCATTTTCTGATAAATCAGGAAAAATACTGGCTCACCATCGGGTTTATTTCTCGGATTATAGTATGGGTTGCTTTTTGCTTCTTTTTAGCTTAACTCTATAATCCTCCATCATTGTTTTATATTTAGCTAGCACCGGATGCAATCTTGCCCTCTCAACAATCTTTATGGAACATGCCTGCGCAATTACCATAACACGTTCAGCTTCATCAAGATAATCTAATATATCCCTGTATAATCCTTCTTCATTTTCGTCTATTTTAATATCAGAAATACTGTTTTGATTGCTTAGGCTATTTTTCTAGCTCTGCTCTCTCTTTAGAAGTTTGCATACTTGCATTAGCTTAAGTAAACTGAAAACATATTCCAGATTAGATTCAGGTAAAGGTACAATTCTGCAGAAATATCTTTCCAAGATTCTTTCTTGTCCAAAAATCCTGATGATGGAAATGGAATGTTTGCTTTGTTTACAGCTAATGATTAATTTTGCATACTTTTAAGTCATATTTTTTAGCAACTCCTGAAACTGAACTGGTCCAAATCTCATCATATAATTGCTTTCTGCTGATTTTAATTAATCCTTTTATACTCCATGCCATGTATTTCCTCCATTCATAACGCTATTCTTTTAACTTTCTCCAACTCGCTTTTTATAAGTGAGACTGAGATATGCCTTTTGGTGCCTATCTCCTCCGCCTGTTTATTCTTAATAATATCATTATTTTATCTCTATAAATTCCAGTATATTCATTTACAGCTCTAAGTACATCCGATTCCTCTATATCAGTGCATCGGCGACATTCTGCTCTGTATATCAACTGTTTTTCTAATGCCTGAAGGCATTTTTCATTGATAGCATAGCCTTTAATAATATATTGCTTTAAGAACATTATTAGCCCATTTCCTAAAAGCTATACCTCTTTTTAGAATTACACGATATCCAACAGACAAAAATCATATCCAAGTTATAGATCTTCGGTTTTCTTCCACCTGAACTTTTGTCGGAAAACCGACAGAAGTCTCATCTAATTCTCCTGAAGCAAGAATATTGGTGATGTGCTCACTTACCGTAGCATGACTTAACATCAAACAATACTTCATTTGTTTTCTGTGTCAACCAGACTGTTTCCTGTTCAGGATTTATTTTGAACTTCAATGTAATATTGCCATCCGTAAAATAAGATTATCTCATTTCTCATCAATAAGACCTCC
>BNJT01001487.1_pt1 | contig 80520 bp, 104 predicted proteins | sample 8540491 | NCBI WGS metagenome assembly BNJT01 (sample SAMD00202455, study PRJDB9452) | human saliva metagenome | host: Homo sapiens | reverse complement strand
GCCCGTGAATACCTCGGCTTATCACCTGAACAGATCGCCCGCGAAGACCGCACAGACCAACGAGGACGTGCAGAGATAGGAGCATAGCGCTGTGCTAAACCCAGCTTTCATCTCCGCGCCATCGCCTCTTTGCTGAACCCGTTCCGATCGGACATGATGCGGACACTAACCTACATAAACCGTGCTGATCCGCGACAGGTAGAAGCCGCAATACCGAGAATCTGGGAGACCATACAGGAAGCCCGCAAACAAGCAAACTCATATTGGTAACCAGATGCTAGAGGACGCGCTGGAAGAATACGGATATGATGCATACATCCCACCAATGGGAGAGTACACGTACCAGGCTGTCAAAACGCTCTTCCGCGAGTACTCAAATGCCTCCGATTCAACGCTCGTGGACGCGATGGAACGGCATGTACGAATGGCATACTCGCCGCCAAGTCATCCGGCTGTCCCTGAACCCGAACTGGATAACTATATTCCCTATCTCCGACCAAGTATCCGCAGATACCTATCCCGTCCTGCTCGAAGGATTCGACGAACTCGACAAACTCATAGAAGAAACCGAGAACGCGCTCGAAGACAAAGACGGGGAGGAAGGATACACGCCCTCGCCCTAAGGCATATCCGATTGATGGGCGCGTGTCCCAACCGGAGCTGAAAACTGTGGATTCTGCGTCATGCTCGCATCACGCTACTCTGTCTATACCCTCAAAACTCGCAGCCTACCTACCGCGGCGACTGGAAACAAGTCGTTGCAGGAAAAACGTACGCCGAGGCTCCGCCGCTACATCCCGCGCTCGCCGGGATAAATACCGGCTAGAGAACATGGATAAATTTCATGACTCATGCGACTGCCTCGTGGTTCCAGTCTTCAAATCCGATAATTGGGTCGGCAAAAGGGACTATGAGCGATTGAGCAAGTTCTACGATTCAACGCTTGAGGATGTTGAGAAGAATCCAGAAAAATACGCGGGTAAGTCTCCCGTCTCTTGGCTAGAACAGGCGATGAAAGAAACACCGCTCGACACCCTTGTCTCAAACAAAGGTGATGAAGCCGCACATCTCAACCTCGTAGACACCACAGATGAACGCCATGTTGATGCAGTCTACGACGATCTTATCCGCGTGAGCAAGCAAGCTCAGACTCGCGCAAAGAGACGTAAAAACTAGCCAAAAGCACTGCAAAACACGTTTTACCATCACCGAAGAAGGAAGATATGCCTAAAGAAGACATCCAAGAAAACCACGACGTAGCCGAAGAAGCTACCGAGCAAGCCGTAGACCCCTCAGCAGAGAAACCACCCTGGGGAAAAGACGGCGAAGAATTCGACGCCGCCCGCGCATGGAAACTCATCCAGAACCTCCGCGCCGAAAACACCAAACTCAAAGAAAAACCGGAAGCTGAGCCTACGAAAGCACCTGAGGAACCCACTAAAGAAGAGAAACCTCAGGAAGAAACCAAAACCCCGAAGACTCCAATCTATCCGCAGAACTCGACGCCGCGAAGCTGGAAAAACCTAAAGCTCCGTGTGCTCGCATCCGCCTATCTTTGATCTAGACCTGCTTGAATTCATCCCCGGTTCCGACTCCGAGTCGATCGAAGAGAACATCAAGACCCTAAAGTCGAAATTTGACGCCGGAGAATCAAAGAAATCTTTCCCTGTGAACCCCGCACAGGGTGGAAAGCCCGACTCTAACCCTAAAGAGGATTGGGCAAAGGCTATTTTCGGCTAACAGTTATGCATATTTGCATAATTCACCATCACCTATAGAAAGGAATGAGAGATATGGCGAACAGCTTTACCTCGATTCTCTTTAACACCTCCGGCATTCTTCCGAAGCCGATGGCGAAAGAGATTATCCAGCAGGTTACCGAGGACTCGGTAGTCCGAAAGCTGGCAAAGAATGTCCCTATGCCGATTACTGGCACGGCGCTGGCAGTGCAGACCGGGCAGCCGCAGGCTGGAATCGTCGGCGAAGGACAGCCAAAGCCGGTAACTAACCTGACTGTTGGCACTAAGGTTATGAAGCCCATCAAGGCTACCGCTATTGCCTACGGTTCAAAGAAGCCCGCATGGCGAATCCTCTGGGTCTGCTCGACTTCATTCAGTCGCAGATGGCAGGCGCTATCACCCGCGCATTCGACCTCGCTGTCCTGCACGGCAAGAACGCTGTAAATGGGCAGACCATTTCCGGCGTCGAGTACGTGAACCAGACTAAGAACCGCGTTGAGCTTGGCACCGCGAAGAAGGAGAACGGCGGTATCTCGACCGACATTCTCTCCGGCTATGCGCTTGTGGTAGGGCATGAGACCCAGGACTTCGACATGACCGCATTCGCAGCTGACAAGCGCCTCGCACCAGAACTTCTTTCTCAGACCGACACCTTTATCGCCCGATTTACGCGCCGTCCATCAACCTCAAGCAGGGTGCAGGCACGCTTCACTGTCTCGCCCATCGACTACTCCCGTGCTGTCTCTGGCAAGATCTACCAGTCCGAAGACACGAAGGTACGCGCTTTTGGCGGTGACTTCGCAGCTGATGTACGGCTTCGCGGAAGACATCACCTTTAGCCGAACCGACCAGGCGACCATCATGGACGGAGTACCAGTCGATTAACCTCTGGCAGAACAACATGGAAGCAATTCTTGTCGAGGCAATTTTCGGGTGGGCTCATCAAGGACACCGGCGCATTTGTCGCTTACGAAGACAAGGTACATACCGCAGTAGCCGCCTAATAGGAGGTAAAACATGGCACGATTCAAAAACCGCAACACCGGGACAATCGTAAGCGTCGAAGACTACCGTGAACTCCCCGCAGTATGGGAGGAAATCGTCGAGACCCCCGGCGGACGAGACCCCGGCGGACGAGACCCCGGCGGACGAGAAGCCAGCCCCTAAGAGCCGCGCCAAGAAGACAGCCTCTAGCGACGAAGACGAATATACCAGGTGCCTCCATGTCAATCGCGCAACAGCTGATGTGCAAGCAGCTCTTCGCCGCGACCTCCGAGGCGACGAAGAGCGCTACATCCCAGCACTTATCAACCGGGCAGAAATCATCATACGCGCTCGACACCGGAATTTGACGTGCTTGCGGGCGACCCCTCATCTTCGATCTCATCCGTGACATTGAAGCCGAGGCAGTCGCCCGTGTCCTCCGAGCCGAGAACAACGGCATCTACCGTTCCGAGACAGAAGACGGCTACTCATATCAGCTGAACTACCTTGTCGCCTCCTATCTCATCGACATTCTCGCCGCCGATTGGGCTAAAATCCGCGACGCTATAGGCATCGGCGGAGTACACTCAACCGCCCCCGAAACCGACGGATACGCATTAACAGAAATATTGTCCTAGGCGCAGGACGCCCCGACCTCGATTTTCAGTACAAATTCAAATGCGGAAACTCACTAGCGGATACCTGGACCACCCCATAGGAGAAACTTATGACGCTCCGCACCGGAAAACACCAGGTAACCGTTTACCCCCGCATCAAAAACAACTGACAAGTACGGCGAGACCGTCTCACAACTCTCCGAGACACCCACCGTCTACCGCTGCAACGTGCAACCAGTATCCGCCGAAGAACTCACCCGCCTAGCAGGGCTAGGCACATCAACGGTACTCCGAATTAAATATTGGCCGCAAGAACACGGAAACAAACAGTGGATAGGCAGCCCATACTCACGCATCGTCATCGAAGGCAGGGACTTCGAGCAACGAGGCGAAGCACCCAATCCCGAATGTCAGGAACAACGGGACACACCAAAATTTACGCAGTCTCCAACGACTCAGAGGTGGCATAAATGGCGCACGTCGATAAAAAAACGTCGAGCTTGAAGCAGCCCGCATCGCAGCCGACACCGACGAATTCGCAGCCAACGCCCGCGACATAGCAAAAACCGCTAGATCGCTCGCCCCCAAAGACACCGGAGACTTCGCTCGCTCCATCAAGCGCAAAGTGCACATCACCAGCCAAGGAGTAGCCGACCAAATCATTTACTCGGATGATCCAGCCGCCCCTCAATCGAGTTCGGACACATCATCCAAGGAACAACAACATGGGTGCCAGGACATCACGTGTTCGGCAAGACAGCCGCAAAAATTCCAAGACTAATAAGGACTAGCTCGTGCCGATCACAACCGATATACAAGCCCTCACCCATGCACTTAAATGGCAAAGTCGGCAAAAGCCGCCTACTCGCCGGAGCACTCACAGACACGCTCTCACCTAAAAACCTACCCGCCATCATCTACGAGATCGACTCCCCGCATCCGTATCCAACGCCCCCCGCACCTACCGAGGAACCGCCGCAAACATAACCTTCACGGCGCTCGCATCTTCACGTGTGCTGCGCGAGACACATGCGATGCGGTGTTATCGGCTCATGGACTCTGTTGGCGAACGCCCGCCGTCTCAACCGGATTCCTGGTTTACGCGGGTGACTATCACGCAAGAGCCTGTTTCTGTGACGTCTGCTCCGGTGAGTGGTGGCGCTATTCACCAATATTCAGCAGTCGTCAGCGTCATCGCGCGCCGCGACCCTAACCGTTAGAAAGGACGGCGCAGATGACAGAATCCATCAGTGAATCGAAGCTCTACATTTCGGCTACTACTACGTTTTTCGTTGCTGAGCCTGGAACCGAGCTGCCCAACATCGACAAGTTCAAATTCTCCGATAAAAACGACATGGGGAACCGGTTGGACTTGGATCGGCGACACCTCAGGCGAAAACGTCGTTGAGATCGAATCCGAGGGCGGCGAAATCGAATATAAGCGCACCTGGGACCGTAAGAAAGCTCGCTCTGTGCGTTCCGATCGTGAGATTACCGCAACCATCAACAGCGTAAACCTCTCAAAGGAAACCTTCGAGCTGGCATTCTTCGGTGGCTCATACGACTCCAAAAAGAAGTCGTACAAGGTAATTGACAAGGTGCTAGAGGCAAAGAAAGCAATCCTCATCATCACTGAGGACTACCGACATCGCCGGGGTGGAGTTCAAGAACACCACTATCGCGGGTGATTTCCCGAAGTTCGATCTGGAAAAACTTCACCGAAGTACCGCTCAAGGCGCCTATCCTCCCGGATTCTCATGGGGATATTGCCGAGATTTTCGAGCCGCGACCCCTATAACGCGAATGCAGTAGCAAAGATAACGCGCCTACTTTAGCCTTGCCCGGCGTGGAACCGCCACGAGCCACGCCAGCACCCCAATAACAAGTACTCACCGAATAGGAGAAAGAAAACAATGGCAACCGAGAACCAGAACGTCGAAGAAGTTACCCCCATCCGTTTTGAAGACATCGACGGCGCACACTTGATTCGACCGCTCAAGACCATCCGCGCCGCAGAACAGCTACGATTCAGCTCAATCCTCATGAAGGCAGTCAATGAGGAAGCACTCAGAAGCCGCCCGTGCAGGCGAAAAAAAGACGCTATCAAAGCATCCAGCCTAGACTTCATCGCCTTCGCAGACCTGATCGACTTCATGATCGACCACTTCGCTATCGACCGCGACGCACTCGATGAATTCCTCCTACCCGGCGCACAGGAAAAAGGGAATCGTACTCGCACAGGGACCTCCGACGCCCTGGGAAAAATAAAGGCTCTCCGCGACCTATGTGACAAACACCCCATGCTGGACTTCGAGCTATCCCTCAAAGGAATAATCGTCGAAGACCTCAACAGCAGCCGCCAAATCTCCCGCGCCTATGCGTACCGTCGAATGGCTCAAAAACAGACCCAAAATCACGGTGGCGCGCGGAGCTACTAGGCTCCGACACAAACATCGGATGGGCAACAGACACATACCTGCTCGCGGGGATTCTCAACAACCTCAACGCGCAAGCAAAGGGGAAAAAACTCCGAAAAGACGAATACGTCACCCTACCGGAGCAACACATAAAAACGGTCAAACAAGTCCAACGACCCCGAAGCGTCCGCGAAATGAAACTAGGCGAATTCTTCAACAACATTTAAAGACCCGGAATCGGGAGGAAAAAATATAGATGGCTAACAAAATTGGCGTAAGGGTATTCCCAGACACCTCCCGATTCCGCCAAGACCTCAAAACCACACTCGACCGGATCGAAAAATCCACCGTCGGAAAAATCCGCATCGCACCCATCCTCGACCGCGAAGCGCTCGCCCGCATCCAGGCATCACTATCACGACTCAGTGCAAAAGTCACTGTAAACGCCGACGTAACCCGCGCCGCACAACGCCTCGCCGAAACCGCCCGCGACCGAAAGAGCAAAATCGAGGCAGAGGTACACGAAAGCGGCTCTCTCGACCGCATCAACAAGCTCTTTCAAAACCGAAACATCGTCGTAACCGCCGAAGCAGACACCTACCGCGCTCACCGAGCACTCACCGCCCTAACCCGCGCAATTAGGGCAACCGTAAACGCCGATGCAGACATCGAAAAAGCAAAACACGACCTCGATAAACTCTCGGATGCACGAAAAGCCACTATCAATGCTGACGCAGACACCGTAAAAAGCAAAGCAGATCACTCGCTATCCTGCAACGCTCCCGCATCGCAGAGATAATACCCAAAATCAACATGAGCGCTTTCGCCGCAGCCGAAGCAACACTAGCAAGCCTCTCCGGCTACTGCGCTCTCAACAACATCAGAACCGGCGCAACTAACCTCATCAAAAAAATATCGACACCCTTACCCCCAAGGTATCCTATCTCGCTATCGCAGGTGCAGGACTATCCGCCGCCCTAATCTCCCTCACCGGAAGCATATTCTCCTCGGTGCAGGGCTAATCGCAGTTGCTCCTACCGCGCTCGCGCTACCGGGGCTTTTCTTAGGGCAGCCGCAGGCGCGGGGACACTGATAACCGTTCTGGCAGACACAGGAAAAATATCTAGGCGACCTAGCACCGAAATTCCAAGAGCTGAAAAACACCATGTCGGGTAATTTTTTTATCTCTGCCGAAGCACCCCTGCGACATATGGTAGAGAGCCTGCTCCCGTCACTGAGCACTGACTCGGAGAAATAGCCCTGCACCACCGACTGGCGCGCGCCGCCGACATCGCTGTCTCCGGGAACATCAGCTCTCTCGATGGTATTTTCAGAAACGTTGCAGACGCGGTAAATATCGCCGGTGAGGGATTCGGTAACTTCATCGCTTATCTCATCAAAAATCTCAGAAATCGGAGCTGGGCACTCCCTCCCTCGCAGAGGGATTCAACCGGTTTGCCGAGGGTTTCCGCGATTGGGCAAACTCAGATGCCGCCGTCCAGGCATTCAACGCGGCGATAGCCACAGCGCGAGACCCTATTCCGAGTCCCTGCAACAGGTATCGGAATCTTCGCAAAGCAGTCGGCTCCGCAAACCAAGAGGCAGGCGGAACTACCCTTCCTACTCGCTGATACTTCAGCCGCCATCAACCGCGCCATGTCTACCGTCGAGGGGCACCAAGCATTAGTCAATATGTTTGAACCGCCGGGCGCGCAATGGATAACATGAAGCCCTTACTCGAATCCCTCGCATCATCGCTACCCTCACTAGGCGATTCGCTAGTACCATGCAATGGAAAGCGCATGCTCAGCTATTAGCTCCCTCGCCGACGGACTCGGCAAGCTACTAGCCGACCCAGCCGTATCAAACGGCATAAAGGCACTCTTCGACGGAATCAAAACCGGAGCAGACGGGCTAGGGCAAGCTCTACCGGCGCTCGCCCCGGTAGTAGGCGCTCTTGGTGAAGCATTTGGGCAGATGGCGGCAACGCTTTTTACCCTCTGTTGTAGGCGAAGCTATTAAGCGCTCGCGCCCCTGTTCACACAGATTCTCCAAGCAATAACACCGCTGATTCCAGTACTCGGTAATCTGCTCGTAACAGCGCTAAACGCGATCGTCCCAGTCATCACACCGATCGTCGAGGCTATTGCGAATTGGGCTAAAGAAAATCCTGGATTAGTCGCTTCGATCATTGCACTTGTGGCGGTTTTCGCTGGAATTATCGCAGTCCTCATCCAAGTTGTTGTCGCGATTGCCCCGGTTGTCGAGGCTATTGCCGCGCTCGTGGGTGTTTTCGGAGCCGCAGCTGTCGCAATCGGCGGCGGTATCGCTGTCGCAATCGCAGCTATCATCGCCGTCGTAGTCGCCGTTGTCATCTTCGTTGTCACCCACTGGAACGAAATTGTGCAGTTTACAACGGATGCATGGAACAACATCGTTAGCTTCCTAACGGACGTCTGGAACAACATCGTATCCATCGCAACGACTGTATGGGACGGCATCGTTCAATTTTTTTCACCCTACTCTGGAACGGCATCGTCGATCTATTCAACGCCTACATGGAGGCGCTAACGACAAACTGGACGAATGCCTGAACACCATCTCACAATTCGTCACCGAAATTTGGGCAAGCATTGTTGAGGGTGTAACCAATTTCCTTACGCCGATCGTAGATGCATTCGTAAATGCCTGGAAATGGTCTCGTGCAATTCCCTGACAGATGTAGGGCAGAACTTCCTCATCGCCATCGTCGCAATCGGAATTCTGCTCTATGAGGGAATAGTTGCACCAATGCAACCTATCATCGCATTCTTCACGACAGCTTGGAACAGCCTCGTGCAGATAGTCACCGACGTTTGGAACCAAATCGTCGCATCTGTAACTGCGTTCCTCGCACCGATCGTACAGACCATTAGCGACATCTGGAACCAAATCGTCGCATCTGTAACTGCGTTCCTCGCACCGATCGTACAATCTCGTCTCCGAAGCATGGAACAATATCGTGAACGCCGTAACTACGGCGATGAATACTACTCATGTCCGTAGTTTCGAGCATCTGGAATTCGATTGTTGCGACAGTATCGAGCGTGATGAGTTCGATTTTTCTCGACGATTTCGAGCATCTGGAATTCGATTGTTGCGACAGTATCGAGCGTGATGAGTTCGATTTTCTCGACGATTTCGAGCATCTGGAATTCGATTGTTGCGACAGTATCGAGCGTGATGAGTTCGATTTTCTCGACGATTTCGAGCATCTGGAATTCGATTGTCTCCACAATCAGCAGTTTCATGAACTCGATATGGAACACCATATCGAGCATTTGGAGTTCCATTGTCTCAACTATCACCGGCAAAGCCTCAGAAATTCTCGGCGTTGTCGGGCAGATGGGATCGGACATCATCAACAAAGTTGGTTCATGGCCGGAGACATGGTAAACGCATACCGAAACCCTGATTCAGGGCATGATCGACGGCGTAGGGCAAATGGCAAGCAACCTCATCAACGCTGTTGCATACCCAGTGAATGACGCCATCGGCAAAGCGAAATCTCTGCTCGGCATTCACTCACCGTCCCGCGTCTTCCGACAAATCGGTATATACACCGGCGAAGGCTTCGTAGACGGTTTAGAAGAGATGGGAAACCCTGTACAAAAGGGGCATGCAGAAGCTACCGCGATCCCTGCAACCCCAACGATTCCTGATCAAATCCGCCACCATCACCGGCGGAGCATACACCCCCACAACCGCAGGTGCACGCCCCGCCTACGCAGGCGGCGGACTCACAGTGAACGTAACCTACCAAGAAGAAATGTCCCCGACCGGTTCGGACGCCGAGTAGGCGAAGCGCTCGCCCTATCAACTCGATCTAGGAGGCGCACTTGTTCATCACCTGAATGCGCCCCGGTTCGCATCGCTAACCGGGGCGCACGGCGACCCTCATCCTCTCAACAGATGAGCTAGGGCACGATTCCGAATTTTTGGCTCACCCTACCTAGACGGTTTCTACGGCGGTGTCGGAGTAAACAGCAACGACACCGCCCGGAAACTATCTCACGGGATGGTACCAGCAAAGCAGCAATCTCGCACTCTACCGCACCCTCACACTCCGCGCCTGGATGCTTTTTCGACGATGATGCAACCCGCAGATCGCCGATCGCTTCCTTTCCTACCTGCTCTGGGACGGCAAACAAGGAACCCTCGCTGTTACTGTGCAGAACCAAACACTCACTACACAGGTGCGCCTCGACGGTGAAATTAAGCACTCATACGACGGTATGCGCGCCATAAACTTCGAGATACCACTTTTCGCGGCAGACCCATTCCTTTACGGCGAGCCGATAGTATACCAAGCATTCCCAGCAGGTTCAGGGGTGGGACTCCGCTACCCACTCTATGCCCCCGAACCTCAAGGGAAACTCTTCTACGGGCAACAAGCCCCCCGCTATGTAGGGGCAACCAACGAAGGAAATGCGACCGCACACCCTACCTACACCATTCAAGGGGAATGGTCTTCCGGCGTGCGAATCACATCCAACGACGGCAAAGTCATCGAATACCCCTATCCCATCACCACTACATCACCCATCACTATCGACTGCGCCCGCGGCGCATGTCTAATCGAAGGGCGAGACGCATCCAACCGCCTATCGGCGCGACAGTGGCACACGATTCCACCTAGAAGCGGATTCTTGCCCCTAATAGAGGCGCTTGCCCCCGCTACCGGGTGGGTGGATATAACGGTGAAAGACACATACATCTAGAAAGGGCCAAACAGTGGCGACAGGATTCGGCATCACCCATGATGCACAAGGCAATGGCACCACGCCGGAAGACATTCAAGCGATCACTGCAGCAGAATACCCAACACCCGGCGTAATCTCCGGCTGCGACGTCACAGGCACCTCAGCTATGCAGTGGCACGTCAATGACGGAGCAGTCGTTATCAAACTCGCGCCCGGTCGCTCCGTGCGAGTACCAGTCACCGCGCAAAACCTCACCACTGAACCAGCCCCAAATACCGGCTCCCGCATCGAATATATATATGTGAAGCAGAACCTACCAGCCTCCGACGGGAATAACACTACCGTCGTGAAAAATCCCTACCCACAGTCCCAGCAAACGCAGTCATGCTCGCCAAACGCGAGATACGCGCTCAGCAAAAAGAACACCCCGACGTCACGAGAACTAGGCAACATCGTCTACGCTCAACCAGTCGGAACCCTCATTCTACTCTACTTCACCATCATCATTATTTCGAGGGGAACCAGTACACCACACGCGGAGAATTCATCCGAGGCAAAGGATCGTTCTACGTCCCCACCGACCGAAACATCGACGTCCGACTCACCTCAACCGTATCCAACAGTCTCCCCAACGGATCGGAAGCTAAAGAAACCGACCGAGGATCAGTCGGATACGAAATATACATCGACGGCGAACTGAAATTCTTCCGCGAACGAACCTACAACAACACCAAAACAACGACCGATGTAACCCGCGTCCTCACAGTCCCCGCCGGATCACATGAAATATGGTACAAGGTTTATAACATGGAGTGGGGTTACGAGGGCTGGAAAGTCTGCGGCGGCAGCCCGCGCAAATTCGCAGGCGACCAAATCGCCGTCATCGACTTAGGCGTCGCCAAAGAATAAAACACCATAGGAGCCACAGGCATGTACACCCTCTACTGGCTAAACCCCATCACCGGGCAAGTCGCATCCACCATCGACGCAGAACATGCCCTGCATATCCATCATCCTCAACAAAAAACCGAGGAACTAACCCTCACAGTCCCCAAAACCGCGCTCGCCACGGTTCCTGCCACATGGTGGGAACCGTGGACGGGCGGCGTATTGCTCACGCATACCGACACCCAGGGATTCGAGTACCCGATTATTGCAGTACCGATTACCGATTGGGGAACCGAAACCAGCGTGAAACTCGACATCACGGCTGCGGGGCTGCGAAAAAAATATTTGAGCGGCGAACCATCTGGCAGACCCTCGAATACACAGGAACTACACTAGGACAAATCGCGTGGAACCTCGCCGAGCACGGCATGAACCGCCCCGGCAGTCTACTCAACCCTAGAACACGGAACACCCAACGAAGCAGGTACTGCCAACGCACCTATGAGGGTTGGAACGTCGCCAACAACCCTCATCGGCAAACGCTGGACTGAACTGTCAAAGGTCATCAACGGGCCAGACATCATGATCCGTCCCCAATGGGCGAACAACACGAAAACCCTCATCAAATGGATTTTCGTACACGGAACCGAGGAATACCCCTACATAAACCAAGACTGGACGCCAGATTTCGACACCACCGCATCCCACGCAGAAATCGGCGAAGTCAAAATCGCGTCCAGCGGGAAAAACCTCACAAACCGCGTCTGGTGCACAGGGGCAGGTGAAGGCGAAGGAACCGCAATATCCTACGCCGAGAACCTAGACTCTATCAACCGCGGCGCACCATACCTAGAAGACGTCATCTCGGACTCAGACCAAGAAAACCGTGACATCCTCCGGGAGAAAGCCGCCGGAACCCTCGCCGCCCGTCAAAAAATGATCGACCAAGTGACACTAGATTTCCCCGCATCATCCGAGAAAACCCCCCTCGGAACATTCTTTGTCGGAGACATCGCAGCAGTCACCCTCGACGGATGGATTTCCGTACCATCTGGCACATACCCTATGCGCATCATCAAAATGACCGGCTCCCTCAACAGTGACGTGACACTAGATTTCCAGGAAGCAACATACTAATGGTTGATTTCGTAGACCAACGACCAACACGACCAACCGACACACCCGCGAGCAGATTCAACGACTCCGCACACCCGCATCCGTCCCCCACGGCATCAAAATCGCCCGCAAAAACGAATACACAATGTATTTCGACCGCACCAACACACCCCGCCGATGGGACGGCGACACCATAGCCGACTTCAACAAAGACATGGAGAACCTAAAAAACTCCCTCCATGAACTCGACGAAGCACTCAAAAACGGACACGGGCAAATAGACAACGGCGGCAAAATCATCGGCGACGTCAAAAACAAAACTCGACCAACTCGAAAAAGACATCGCCGCCGCACAAAAACACCGCCAACGCCGCCACCCAAACAGCAACAGCAGACCAAAAAAACGCAACCGAAGACCCCAATACACTCGCCCGCACCCTCAACTCATCCAAGACCCTCACCGAAACGCGCTCGCTGATAACGCAGTGACAACTCAGCAGCCCGTATGACATCGGAACTAGCTGCGGGGGTTGTGAACGCGATGGATGTGAACACGAAACGTCTCGTGGTGACAGATGATGCGATTCTGCAACGTGCCACCGTGATTGAAGGGATCGTGACGTCGCAGCCTAACCGCCGATAAGGTGCTCACAGAGAAACTAGTTGCGCGGCATATCGACGCAGAGAAGATCGTCACCGAGGAATTGGTTGCGCGCCGTCTCAAAGTCTCAGAATTGGCTGCACAGATGATTACTAGCGGCCTGCTCCAAACCGACGCCGCAGAAAACCGAGGAGTGAAACTAAACTCAACCGGTATCACCGCTTTCGACGATTCCGGTAAACAGACCGTAAAAATTAGCGCTAACGGTGATGGAAACTACTTCACAGGAACCCTCGCCACATCATCTAATGACGAACCCGGCGTAACCATTTACACCGACCTTGCGCGAGGCCCCGCAGGCTCCCGGTCATCCATTATCGAGATGCGCCCGCAGGAAGCCTCCATGCAAGCCCCCAAAGGCATTATCCGCATGGACCCACAGGGCTATTTCACGTTCGGAATGAAACACCACGACGACCCGATAAACGTCTACCGCGGCCTCTCCGTAGACTGGAACGGCGGCGTGAATATCTCTGAATCATTGCGCGTCAAAGCGAACGTTCGCGTAGAGGGATTCTTCTCTCAAACCAAAACATTCTTCCACGTCCCACTAGGGCCGTACACCCTCAACGGCGGCGGCTGGCAAGAAATCCGCGTCGGATGGGGAGACGTAGGGCACCTACCCCTACGTCGCCACCCAAGTCATTAGCGGAAACCCCATCGTTGCCACAATACAGAACCTCCGCAACGACGGATGCAGCTGTATGGCTCAACCATCTAGGAAGAAACCGCGAAGAAAAATTTCTGGGTAGAACTCTACGTACTACCACTCAACCGAAGCAAGGGAAAGACACCGTATGACACCTGAACAGCTCCAAACCAAAGTAATCTACCTGACTGAGGAAAACAACCGTCTCCGAGATTCCCTACTGACGCACAAATCCAGCTAGGGCTAATCACACTCGAAACACCCAAACACGAGACAGTACAGGCAACAGAAAGCGAAGTAGTCAAAAATTGATTACCAACCCACACCCAGACATAACCCCCAATGATCGAACACCAACCTGTACAACCAGCTCGAAGCAGGTAGCACAGGTGGTAATATTGCGATCCCCGGAGGTACCGGTACCCTCACCGAGCAAAGCATCTTCTCGCCCTCATCGAACGCAAAGCTAAAGAAATCCTTGGCTCCGCAGTAGACGCTCAACGCTCATTCGGATTCCAAGCAGGCGAGAATTATTATTCACCAATATCTTACTGGTGGGCAGACTATTACAACCGCGACAAGCCGCAAGGTAGTAAATGGGCGAAAACCCTAAAATTCGGTGAAACCCTCGGCATCGTCATCCTCAACAAATCATCCGGCGACTGGGGAACAGAAGTAGATCAAGACTTCCTCAAACAAGGCAAACTAGCCGAAGCCGCAGGCGCGAAACTCGTAGCCTTCTACATAAAAACCAGATTCGGCGCAAACTCAAAATACGCCACCGAACAATACCGCGCTCGCATACAAAAATCCCTCAACGTCCCGATGGAGCACATCACCAAATACACGCAGGAATACATTCTACAAACCGCAAAAAACATAATCGCCTGGTACAAAGGCCAGACAAAAAAATAGTAAACATAGCCATCTTCCTCGACGAAGTCGTAAACGGCTGGGACGCAGAACAACATACCATAATCCCCTTCTACATCGAACTCTACCGCCTACCCGAGAAGCCCTCGGCGCAGACGTCCCCATCATCATTAACCCAGGCTCAAACACCCGCCTAGAAATGATGAACGCCTCGCGACATCGCCGTCACCTACGAATCCGACGCAACCAAATACCTCGCCCGCACACACCAAGAAATACACCCAGACCACTACCAAGGACTCCCCTCATGGCGATTCTGGCACATCGTCCACGGAATCACCCAAGACAACGTGAACGCCGTATGCGAAAAAGCAGACGACATCGACGTAGGACACATGTACATCACAGACCAAACCTTCGCAGTCGGAACCGGCTCCGAAGACACACCCCAAGAAGACCCATACGACGACTCCACCCTCACCGTGGGTAGTCCCCAAAAATCCGATCATGGATCAAAGGCGTACTCCCACTCGAACAACGATTCACAGCACTAGAAACCGCGCTCGCCGAGCTGCGGCAACTAGTTACTAAACCTAAGGACTGATAATGTCTGTAAATTATGGGCGCGTGATTGCGCACACGCTCACTCACCAAAAAATAGATGAGTCCCCGGTGCCTGCTCATGGCACCATTACGTTTACGCCAATGTGGCGTGTGGATGCTGAGACTACGTATGTACCTACGGTAATTACCTATCATATCGTGGACGGCGTTTTTAAAAACTGCCCGCACGGGCGGCGTAACCCTATCTTGACCTAGTTGAAGGCGAATACATTGTTGAGGGATCGTTTACCGCCGTATCTGGTACACGACTAAAAAGCATTCACCTCCGTCTCCGTGAATACCGGAGAAACTGTTAGTCTATCCGGGTGGCTTACCGATCAAGTCGGGAAACAGCCCTCAATGTATGGGATTCCAGCCACCGAGGCTATATCGATCGACCCGAATCTAGATGAACGGGTCCGTAAGATTGTGCAGGAATTCAGTGTAAATGGAGTACCCGGAGCACCTGGACCCGCTGTACTCGCGTGGCGAACGTGGTGAGCAGGGTGTGCCTGACCCGTTGACCTCCCTACCTGCGGGCTACCCGCAGGGTGAACCTGGTACGCCTGGTGAGACCGGCGCTAAGGGCGAACGTGGCGAACCTGGCCCGCGTGGCGAACGTGGTGAGCAGGGTGTCCCCGGCCCGCAGGGTGAACCGGGTAAAGATGGGCGTGATGGCACCGTAAACATGGAAACAGTAAAAACCTGTTCTCCGTGAGATTGTGCAAGAAGTCGGCATTACCGGTGGTGTGGGTGAACCTGGTCCGCGTGGCGAACGTGGCGAACAGGGTGTGCCTGGACCCGTTGGCCCTCCCGGCCCGCAAGGCCCGCAGGGCGAACCTGGTAAGAACGGGCTGGACGGCGCTAAAGGTGAGCAGGGTGTCCCCGGCCCGCAGGGTGAACCTGGTACGCCTGGTACCCCCGGCGCTAAGGGGCGAGCAGGGTGTGCCTGACCTGCTGTACTCTCCCTACTCGCAAGGCCCGCAGGGCGAACCTGGTAAGAACGGGCTGGACGGCGCTAAAGGTGAGCAGGGTGTCCCCTACCGCAGGGTGAACCTGGTACGCCTGGTACCCCCGGCGCTAAGGGCGAGCAGGGTGTGCCTGACCTGCTGTACTCTCCCTACTCGCAAGCGCCCTGCAGGGCGAACCTGGTAAGAACGGGCTGGACGGCGCTAAAGGTGAGCAGGGTGTCCCCTACCCGCAGGGTGAACCTGGTACGCCTGGTACCCCCGGCGCTAAGGGCGAGCAGGGTGTGCCTGGACCCGTTGGCCCTCCCGGCCCGCAAGGCCCGCAGGGCGAACCTGGTAAGAACGGGCTGGACGGCGCTAAAGGTGAGCAGGGTGTCCCCGACCCGCAGGGTGAACCTGGTACGCCTGGTACCCCCGGCGCTAAGGGCGAGCAGGGTGTGCCTGGACCCGTTGGCCCTCCCGGCCCGCAAGGAAGGCCCGCAGGGCGAACCTGGTAAGAACGGGCTGGACGGGAGTAATTATGACGATTCCGGGATTATCCGCCGTCTAACAGCTCTCGAAAACGTGCAGGTGCCGGCCGCGCAGCCGAAATCCGCTCGAAGTGTGAACGTCTTGGACACACCATATAGGGCAGACCCGACCGGCGCACAGGATTCCACAAAAGCTATTCAAGATGCTGTCGATGCTGTCGCCGCATTAGGCGGTGGCGCGGTCTTCATCCCCGGCGGCATTTACAAGGTTAGCTACCCGTTTATCCAGCTCAAGGGGTTTGTGCAGTCTCACGGCGAAGGAACCGCAACTCAGATTGTCGCCACGACAGATAAAAACCATCGAGAAAAAGACCGGCGTTTTCCACACGGGAACCTATGAAGAGCGTCTGCAAGACCCTACATGTCTGCGTTTCGGTGTCTCAAACCTCATGATCCGCTCCCGCAAATCTGGCATCCAGCATCAGCAATGGATACCAAACCTGTGCGGTATCTGCTTCAACACGGATTTGGGTAAAGACCCCGCAGACCCGGACGCCGTACCTACTCTGAATTTCCTTGAGATTTGGGGAATGGAAACCGGTGCGGCAATCATCGGCATCGACGATCAAGCGATGAAAGTTTTTCACTGAAAACCCGCCACTGCGTACCAATCAGGTTTGCTCGTAGGTAAACCAGTGGGACACCCGGAAGGAACCGGCGGTGCAAACTGATAATAAATTTTTTTCGGTGCAGACATTGGCGGTTCAAACCAATCAAAGAGCGGATACGCAGGCATTGAGGTGTGGACCTCGCAAACGAAGTTCTCTCTATCGACGTCATGGTACACGCACCGCGCCGCACCATTTGCAGACCTCTACGCTCTACCCACAGGTTCGACCGCTGGGCAAGACGTAGCAGCCCGGAGCACCATCCACCGCTAACCGCCGAAACCAGAAAGACGGAGCAGGATGGTATATCCGCGCTACTAAGTGCGCCTTTTGTCGAATGCGAGGCGCAGGAAAAATGGTGGGCATGGTTTTATCGTCGCTTACGGTGATAATGTCCTCTCCGAATGCCGCGCCGAATCATCCTCATACAAGGGAACTGTTACTACACCCGCGAAAATCAACGAAGCGTCGGACTTCTACGTTCTCAATGAAGGAACCGACGGGACTGTCCTCAACGCCTGCACATCTCGAAGCGCCCGTAAAGCAGACGGTGGGGCGCGATATCCTACTATGTCGAGACATGGTTCAAGGGGTTAGCAATTGTAAACTGTGTCTCCCGCGACGTGGCTACGCCATCAGGTTGGACGGGGGTGCCTGTCCGAACACGTTCACCGCAGGGGACGACGTATTTATCCAGGTGAATAACTACCCATCTACCACTCGCCCCTTACTGGCCACCAGCTGGATCGAAGACGTGGAATCTTACCCATGCCACGACAAAGACAACATCAAACGGCGCGGAGCGGTGCTATGTGCAGGTGGATAACCCTAACAGGTTTCGGCTTGATTCACATGGACTTTACATACCGAGGAAATTTCGTAAACGATGAAAAAGTTGTTCACATACTTGCTGACGCACCTCGCACCAGCGGGGCTGATTGAGACACAGCTTATTCCTGGGCAGGCAGGGCAAATCTATGCAACTGTCGGCGACCCTATTCTGTGAAATCATGGGACGTGCCCCTTGCAGGAAATACCGCCATGTCATTGTGAACCTCGTGGGATTCTTCGCAAAGAGCTAGGAAAAATAATGCCACCGTATCTTGACCCCTCTGCTTTATACGTACCTGTTAGGGACGATCTTCGGGGCATGTGCATCTCCCTTTAGTGCTATGGGCATCCAAAAAAAGACTGAGTCAAAGGCGGAGATCACAAAGACTAAGCTCGCGTTAGAGCAAGAGAAAACAAAGGCCGAGGTAGGCACACAAGCCGCTCTTATGCAACGTTTGCAGGAACAGAATGAAACATTGCAGTCCCGCATGGATTCGATGGAGCGTGATACCCGCGCCATCCAGCAGGCGGCATATGAGCGGCAAGATCGGGCGCGCATGGCGCTCTCTATCGCCATGTCGTACATGACAACGCTAACCGGGCACATCAACAATAGGCAGCCGCCGCCCGCGCCGCCTATGCCTACCGGCCTCGAAGGGTATATAGCTTCGCTCTTGCAATGGTCACAGGAAATCCCCAAACAGGATAACCCTGAAAAACCTCGCGACCCTCCCGCCGCCGGATAGCACAGAACCGACCCTGCACATGCTGGAAACATGTGCAGGGCTCTACGTATCAGAAAACAAAGAAAGGAGGGGCACAATGGCAGCAGCATTCACTGCACCAGATTCCGACCTCGTGAACACCATCCATCCGACCGGAAACTGCACATGGGGCGCGCTAACACCAAAGTGGGGCGTTCTGCATACAATGGAGACCCCCGAAACGACCCAGATAGCAGAAAATATAGCAGTGTTGGTTCGCCAACCCCGCCGCAGGTACCAGCGCTCACTACTGCATCGACCCTGATTCCATTGTTCAATGTGTGGACGAACGCGCCGCAAAGATGGGCAGCCATGCCAACCGGGAACGCCTTCGGCATTCACCTTGAACTAGCAGGACGCGCCGCACAGACAGCTACCGAATGGGCAGACCCAGCCTCACAAGCAATTCTCGACCGGGCCGCCGCTCTTATAGCCGACATCTGCACACGTCACGGAATACCGGTGCGGTTCCTCACCGATCAGCAGCTCGCGAACGGTGAGCGAGGAATCACCACACATGCGCAGATCAGCCGAGTATTCCGAGAATCCGATCACACCGACCCCGGAGATGGATTCCCCGCCGCACAGTTCCTAGCTCTCACGCAGAAACACTACACCGGCGGAGTCATCGCAGAAACAGTAAGCACTCTCATCGAAAAACGGAGACGAAATGACTAACGAACAGACCGAACGCCTACTCACCGCAGTCGAAGGCATCCATGCACTTCTACGCCCTGGAAAAGAACAGCACTGGCACGCAGGCCTCTACAACGCCATCACCAACACCAGCATCCAGACCCAGCAGACCAAGGACGCCCCTAACCCGAGGATCAAGACGGCATCAAATGGGATGGCGACATTTTCTCGCAGAACAAGCGACTCATCGCCACACAGCAGGAAACTAACCGCCTGCTCGCTGAACTCATCAAGAACCAGAAGGGAAACTAAACATGAACTCCCAGCGCCTCGCAAACATCCGCACCGCAACCTACACCCTCGCCCTAACCATTGGCGCAATCTTCGTCGCTCACGGCGTTATCACGCAGGAAAACCTGAACACTTACCTGCCTCTAATCCCCGCCCTTTTCGGACTCATCATCGCGATCTTCAACGTCAAAACCGGGGCAGACCCCGAACCTCACCCAGAGGTAGCTGATGCACTCGCACGTATTGAGGACGCAGTAACCACCCCGCCGCTCCCGGAGACTGACCGGAGCCGGAGCGTACAGGAATACCTCTACGGCGATCCTAATCATGAGGTTCCTGCTGCATCAAAGTATGAGAACCTGGGAGACCATGCAGATCATGGTGCAGATGCCAGCTTCGCGAACGAGTACAGGGCGAAGCGTAATAATTTAGCCCTCCGGTATGCGCGCCAACGCTCGGAGGGGCTAGGTAATGAAGGAGGAAAAACGGCAAGTTTCGTCTCCGATAGTATAACCCCATGTACCAGATAATTGTCTGGGCATGGGGTTACTTTTTTTATTGTGCGAGTCTGAGTTTACTGTTTTCGAGAACGAGGCGGTGGATACGCTCTACTGCATCCTCTGGCAGCCCTTCCATAGCTTCACCATCTACAACTGAGCTGATGGTGACGTATCTCGACGCGCTGGTACCAAGGATAATATTCTCAACCGCATCGGAGCCATCTAGCGGAACCCGCATATATTTGTGCGGCTCGCCAAATTTACCGGAGCGGCAGTAAATTTGAGTTCCCTGCGTATCGGTGTCTCCGAACTCGTACACCTCGACCTCTGAATGCTCGGTGCGTTGGTACGTAACTTGCAACCCGATTTCATTCGCGCATGAGAAGTCGAAGCAGAGGTAAGGGGCGGTAGTATCAATTTTTGATGGGTTTCATGGGTTACTCTTTTTCTATTGCCTGTAGCTTTTTTTGAAAGCGTCTGATTTTCTATCGCCATGTGGCGCGTACTCTCTTCATACCAGTCTTGCAATTGTTCCTTGGTATATATGGGGAGACCATCGCAAGTAAACTCTGTAGAAGGTAATGGGTGCCTAGCGGCGACTTGATCTAACGTGTATGGGGCGATGCCGAGGAGCTTTTCAGCACCGCGCTTACCGTAAAACTTGTGTATCGTGTTCATACGTTTTAATGAAGTTTTCGAGACATTTCTCTTGTGAATAGCCGACTGCCACACAATAAAGAGATAACTTATGAGTAGTGGCGTAGGTGCTTCCATAGTATGCATTCCAACCGCCTGTCGTGCGGCTCGATGATGGCTGCATATACCCTATAAGTTCTTCTCCGTCGTAGATGTGAGTGGCATGTCTTGAAATGTTGCGGATCGTGTATGCATGGCTCATGCTATCTCTCTTTTCTGCTCTGTCGATGCCCTGTTGCCTCGACATAATCAAGTATCGAATATTTCAACTCTTGAATCAAGCAGGAAACCAATGACATAAGACACATTTTCAAAATCGTGAGTTTATAGTGAGTTAGTCACTAAAAATCACCGAAAAACCCCGTAATCACAAGGAACTACACCTGCTAAGCAAAATCAATTTAGAACTTTTATCACCCAAAAACCTCATACCGGAATATCAAGGAACTTGCCACCAAAACCCTTGCCACGTCAAGGAACCAGCCAACCCTAAAAATAGATTCTATGCATATTTGAATTACTACCACCCCCTGACAAAGTAGTGAGTTTATAGTGAGTTCACACCGCGCTCGCGATCTCAAAGTAGTGAGTTAAGCGTACAGCGAAACTTCCAAAAAAATTCTGAGAAGTCAGCTTCGCCCCTGCGCTCGACGTAGGATTTCCGCGTCGTGGATTCCTGCTCATGCCCGAGTTGGAGCGCCGCCGCAGACATTCCAACCTCACGTTCGCTTTCATGTTGCCACCGACCGGCGGAACGTGTGAAGGGTAACCCACTCAAATCGCGTTTTTTTGAGACAGCGCCGCAAACTATGTTTCCAGCGCTCGACCCCGACAGCAGGTTACCTCGCCCGGTTGTGAAGACGAACTCACTTTCGGATGATTCTTGCCGCCGCCGCAAAGATATCCAGTACGCCCGCCGGGAGATGAACGACGCGCACCTGGTGAGTCTTTGTGTGTGCTTGGTACGTTCCGCCGGTAATCACGGTGCCTCGCACGATAAGGCGTCCAGTTTTAAAAATCGACATCAACCCACCGCACACCCGCGCTTCACCGAATCGTGTACCAGTTGCGACCCAAAAAGCTCGCACAGATCGCCGAGCCATGCCACACCATCGCCGCCTGCCCGTTCCCGCACAATGCGAATAACTTCGAGGGCTTCCGCTGGGGTAAGCGCCTTCGGAATTTTTCCCTAGCTGTTCGCCCTTTACCGTGTCGCTTCTACCGGGTTAGACGCCAAAACACCCAAACGCACCATCTCCCCAACGCAAAGACGTAGTACCCGCTTTTGCTTGCGCGCCGAGCTTTCACCTTCACTGACTCCAAAATAATCAACCACCACCGGAACCGAAAGCTCGAACAGCTGGAAATGACCCAAATTACGCTTCATGCCACGCACCGAAACACCAAGGTTATAGCGCGTCTGCTCCGCACCTTCCCATCTATCAAGCCACCAATCTAGAACCTCTCCGAGCCGAGAGCTTGATGAAAACCTGCCGACCCCAGTGCAGGTAATGATTCTAACTTCACCTGCAACTTACGAACCGCAGCCCCTTTCGAGCGCTCACGTGCAGTAACATCGCGCCGCATCCCGCGTTGATCGCGGAAATACGTCCGCGCCACCCAGCTACCGGAATCTAGCTTTTTGCAGTGATAACCCCATGATGCCCAATTGGCGTTTGTGGACGCACCATGTTCTAACCCTCCCTTGCGCACACCGCCACAGTGCACTATATTATTCAAGCGTTTCATATGAGCAGGACTCTCTTTCACCCTGCATCACGGGCGACACCGCGTTTTTTTCAGCCTTAGCGTGGTGTCGCCCCTGTCTGTATCAGGGTAAAAATGCCCCTGAGACCCAAGACCTCAGAGTGAAAAGAGAAGAGTGAGAGAGTGATAGATACCGAATTCTTTAGAGAGCCAATAGCCGGGGTGTGTCTGCTTCGTTCAATTTAGCGCGTTCCTCTTGTAGCTTTGCCCTCTTCATTTAATTTAGCGATCTCTTCATCTAACCCTAGCGCGTTCCTCGTTCAATTTAGCGCGTTCCTCTTGTAGCTTTGCTCGCTCTTCGTTTGCCTCGAAATATTTACGCTCTGCCCGCCGCAGAATGCCCGACGCAGTATCACCCATAGTCACCGCCAGCTCATCCAAAAATAGCCACCGGTAGCGAAGACCGCACACTAAACACCGAACGCGAAATACGCGGTTAGCTTTCACGCCAGACTTCTCCGCAAGTGAAGTCTGTGTGAACCCACGCTCGCGCATAAGCTGGCGTACCTCTACCGCGACGAAAGTATCAAACGATGTGGCTGGGACTGTATCTCGTGTTGTACTCATGAAACTCACTATAAACCAATTATTGAAGGTTTTGCAGAGTTTGACAGATTATGCAAATATGCATAATCTAGTTATATCTTCTAAAGAAAAGAGAGAAATGGATATAAACGCCGAGATTGCGAATTCCGTAAGCCTGCTGATGTTCCAGCAGGGTCGGAAATCGGTAGAACTCGCTCAACTACTCGGAGTATCTGAATTCACCTCATCACGACTCCGCTCAGGTACGACCACCTGGAAGGCCGCATATATCAAGGCCGCAAACTGATTGGCTCGGCGTCACCGTAACTGATCTAACAAACGGATATACCGTAGTCCCCAAAACACCCCCCGCAGATCAGGACAGCAGGAAGGAAAAACGCCTCATGAACCCAGCCCAATTTATCGAATACAGGATTATGGCTATTGAGGAAGCTATTAAAGCCCGTCAAGATAACATAGCCGAATCCAAGATGAAGCTCGCCGGGCTTGAACGTGACATCATCGCAGATGAAGAGATGATCGTGAAGCTATCCAAGGATATTAAAGAATACAAGATAGCTCATAAAGCCATCATCAAGAAGAGGGAAGCTAACTTAAAGGCGGCTTGCGAAGACATTATCGGGAAGGCTCAGAAGTAAGGAGAGAGCCGTATGAACCAGCAAGACTTGCAAAAAGCGTTCGATGATGCCCGCGTTGTGTGGGAAGGGGTAGATAATCTACGCGACCTTCATAATGCCTCTTTGACAGTGCTCGCATACCCTCAGCTCAGCAAAAGTACAGCAGAGGACATCTATGCGAACCTAACTGAACAGCTCCGGGGATTTGCAGAGATGATCCTCGACAAATTCCCTTATACGGAAGCAGATGAATAGGAACTGATTTTGAGCCTAAATATTAAAGGAGAAGCCTACCTCACACCGGAGGAACTGGCAGCAGGGTTAGGCGTGCAGCCCAACCACTCTAGGCAAATGGCGATCAGAACGACGCGGACCAGCCTATATTTCGACATCCGGCGGAGTTTCAGGAGGACGAATCCTCTACCCAGAAACAGCCATACACCAATACCTGCAAAGTCTTGACGTGCAAAAAGACTTACAACTAGAAAAAGAGTAATCTAATCATGACAATCGCAACCACACTCCGAGGAACAGCCTCACCTTGGCTACCGCCCCCAAACTAACAAAAAAACCTTTTGGCGCGCACCCAAATGGGCAGAAACAATCGACACCATCACACACTACACCCTACCGCACCCGCGAACAGGTATATAGACACCTCGCCTACGTAGCCCAACGCGAACATACCCGCACCCTACTGTATCCCAACCCCACCCAACACGATCACCGCGTTTTTGCGAATATGTGGGCATCGACACAAAAAATAGTCCCTGCAAGAACTTGCAAATAAAAAAACAATCACTTATGCTTAAATGCATAGACAGCAGTAACGCATAGTTTCAAACAATAAATTATGCGTTACTGCATAAAAATAAACAGATTATGCAAATATGCATAATCAGGAAAAAGAGCAACCACCATGAAACGCATCATCAAACACCCACTCACCCCCGCAATCCTATTCTTCACACTCGCCATTATCTGCGCCGCCGGAGCCATCTACTCCGCGCTCGCTCATGGAGTGATGGTAGCGAACGGCGCAACATTCGGCACCATCGTATTCGCAACAGTTGCGATGGTGCTGTGGAACCGAGCCGACTGGATCGATGCCGAGACGGAGGGCGAGGGCGCATCATGGGAGCTGTAGGATACGCCCGCCGATTCGCGAACCTGCCAACAGCAGCCGAATATCAAGAGCGACACCCAAACGTCGAGCTTCTAACCTTCGAGCAAGCATCAAAGCACACAGGGCGGAAAGTCGCGAGTCTCAAAAGTTCTCTCAACAAAGTCAGCAACAGGCTCGTACCGGTAGCGCTCACTAATGAGCGCGACGACATTCTTTTTAGCCGCGCAATGCTTGATGCCTGGCATGAAAACACCGTGAAGAACCGGGCACGCTCACGAGCATATTTCACAGCGCAAGATTGGCGGACGGTGAAATAAAATGCCGAGATACCCGACGCATTGCACCTGGTGCGGCTGCCCTGCAAACACGTGGACGAAAGGCTGCGAAGGATGCTACACACGGTTTCGCTCACGATACACACGAGGCGTCATCAGCAGCTGAGGAATTTGAAAAACTCCGAGCCAAGTACCGCCCGCGCCAACAACCACGAAAAAACCAGCCACCAAAGCCTATAGATGCAGGACTTATGAAGTACTTGCAAGCCCGCAGACTCATACCAAGAGAAAAAGAGAAACAACAATGACGATCATCATCTTAACGCTAATGGCAATCATACTAGGGCTACTCGCGATACCAGCCCTAATTGTCCTAACAGCAATCTACAAAGCAGTCTCTATACTGTTCCCGCCTCTCCGTCGGCAAAGACCCACGCACAGGCAAATGGATCAAACTACCCACCGAATAACCATCCCATAAGAGAAGTAAGGAAGATAAAAAAATGAAACGCGACCGCAAAGAATACCCCCTCGTAGAAGCAACCGTTGATAACATTCTCAAGCCCGACCAGAATATCCGCACCGTCTGGCACAACGGAAAAAAATCTACATCCACGCAGTAGACTCGCCCGCGCAGCCGGTGCAGAACACGACTACGAGATGCTACGCGACATCAAACTGGAAGACACCGAATGCCGCGCAAAAATTCCAGCTCACCTACGACTCCTCACCGAAGAAGAAAAAGCAGCTGAACCCGAAAACCGCTCCTTCTCATTCCTCACAACCAAAGGAATTAACCGCCGCATCCAAGGCACAAACCTAGACAACCACCAGCGAGACACCCTCGCCAAAAATCGCAGAAACAGCAGAGTCAATAGAGTCCATAAAACACGAAATCCAGCGTGAAGCCCTCGTGCAAAGCAAAACCATCAACATCCCAGCAAAGAACACCCGAAGAACTTACCGCAGAAAAACAAACAACTCGCCGCAGAACTCGACGCCCTCGCCTCGACCTCTGGAAACGCCGCCGCGCTCCCGCACATCGCGCAGCCTCCGAACAGCTCCAAAAACATCTGCTATTCGCCGCATCCAAAAATCGCAGAACTCGCCATGATGATCGAGAAAGAAGCAGGAGCACATGAAAAATAGAATCGCCCAAGAACTGCAAGCCTGCTTTGAAGTAGTCATCGTCGTAATGATCGGCATGCTAATCGCCCTCATTATCGCAGTCCCCATAGCATGGCTCATCAAACTACTCGGCAACATACTAGGAGCATAAACATGGCAGACAAAACCATCAACATCTACGAACGAGACCTCAAAAACTCTCACCACCCCAACCATACCTACTAGGAAAACCACACTCACCTACCACGGAAGACAAACCAAAACATCCCTAGCCGCCCTCGCCGCCGAAACCGTAGCCCACGAACTCAGAAACCGCGGAATCCTAGAAATCAACAGAAAGACACAGCACGTATACACAGTACACTCACCACATGCCCCTAACCGATTAGCCGAAATCGCATCATACGAAATCTGCTAGGAGGTAGGAGGAACCATGAAAACCAGCAAAGGGCACATCTGCAAAGGATGCAAAAACCCACTCCCATGCAGAACCCCCGGATGCCAACAATGCAAATGGAGACACAACTACAACGTATCCATCGGCAAAGCACCCAAACTCCGCAAATGCTGCAAAACATGCGGAACACCATACACCGACTTCAACATGGACTGCGACCTATGCCGCAAAAAGGTACCGAGTCAAACTCATAAGAGAAGCAGGCGACGAACACGAACCCAAAACATGCGCCGGATGCGGCGGCAAAATAAACCAATTCACCACCGGATGCAAAACATGCATGAAACGCCGATGGAGCCGAGCAAAAAAAGCAAAACCTACCAACACGACGGCTAACATGCAAAGAAATGCGGATACGCCATGATCTACCGCAACCCCAAATGCAAAAACCTGCAAATCCCGCGAAGAATCAAACAAAAAAACGCGGCAAACCCCCACTCATACGACTAACCACCCACGTACCAGAACCAAAACCAAAAAAACGAGCAACCCCAGACCCACATATCACTGAAATGCCACCCGGACTAGCAAAGATACATCCGCGCTCGCTGGGCAAGTACCAAGAAAAAAACTAGCCATTAGGAAAAAGAGGAAAAAGCATTATGGCAACAATCACTGTGAACACCTTTGAATTTGTTTCTGCGCTACGTGCACTCATCCCTATCTCGAAGCATACCACGCTCTACAGCGGTGAGAAGGAGCGGAATGCGGCAACTATCGCAGCTCGCATCACCCCAGCGAAGAAACTAGCGCTTATCACTGGAAACAGCGCACTCGGTGCTGTCGCATCTGTCCGCATCGAACAGGCGGTAGAGGCCGGAGAACGCGAGTTCTGCCTCTACACCGATGATGCGAAGAACATCACCTCATTTTTCAAGCCCAATAAGCAGAACAGCGAGGAACCTATGCGGCTGGAATTTGGCGATCAGCTCGATAACGAAAACATTATGATCGCAGAAACTCATAAAGCATATGGGAACACTGAACTACTCATTGGAAATCTCACCGAAGACGCAGAAATAACTGACACTCTGCTCAACGACCTTTACCTAAGTGTCAATAATCCAGAGGCACCGGAGTCCCCGAATTTCAACGTCATCAAGGCTCGCTGCGTTCACGACGGCATCGAAAATCTACGGTGAAGCCGCCACCCGCGTTACAGGCAGCGACGCAGGACGTATTCGCCACCTCATCTACGGAACACACCTACACGGCGTCATTGCGCTAGGTAGGGGGATGGAAGATAGCGAGGCTGCTACCCTCGTGAGCGAGTACCGCAACACCGTACTAGAGACGATGGGGAACCGAGCATGAAACACGAAGTAGAACAATTCCATGCGCGAGTACATAACGTCCTCATCGTCGAGAAAACAGTCAAGAGCTGGAATGACGAAACGTTGCGCCGCTTACTGTATGTGAAATGCGAAGATTGCGAGGTGGAAGGGTTATCAAAAGAGGGTGTATCCATTGGGACGATCGCGACTGTTCTCATCAACTCGGAGAACGAAGATAAGGCTCTCCGTCTCGCAGAGAAAGCGAAGCTCACCCATGAGCAAAAACCACTGGATTATCAAAGCAGTTTAGGAAGGGAAAGTAAATGCCGAAACATTATGCCCCGATCGCCGGAGTCAATGCGGAAGAATTCATTGGCGAGCTGCCAGGGTGGCTATTTTCCACTGTCAAATATATTTGGCGGGCACCGAATAAAAACGGTGTTGAGGACGTCATCAAAGCCCTAGACTGCCTCGACCGGTACATAGGCGACACGGTAGAGTTCCACCTTTCCCCAAGCGCGAAAGCCGCCGTGGATAGGCTGGAAAACCTCGGCTGGGAGGGATGCGGTGGCGGAGTTGAGATAACCCACCGTAACACTCTCCGCGACGTCGCCCGATTCATCAAGAGCCTCCAGCATGAGGACTCCCCAAAAAGCAGAGATAGTACACAGGATCAAAGATCACCCTAACCGTCATGATGCTTGACCTGTACCGAAACAACTAAAGGAAAAAGAGACATGAAAATTTTTCGATAAACGCGCCGCAAACACGATCCCATACCCTGCGGAAGAAGTCGAAAAACTATCGGGGAAAGATACACAAATCCCGCATTTCAGGCTTGTCCCTCACCCCGTCACTCTGGACACAAAGGAAACTCGTATGTCAGAAATTTACGAGAATGTGGGTGAAGGACGGAGCAAACATTACTCGATGTATTTTATGACGTGTGAGCACTACCCAGACGGGCAAGTGATTTTAAATCCTGCTGAAGCAATAAAAACACTCATCTGTACACCGAACCTTGAAATATCACCGGATACGCCGCCCGTCCCATCATCTCCGTATCGCACCCACAAACCAGAAGTAGTTTACAAAAAGCTACCGGGAATGTGGAGTGTCGAATGTGAGGACTGCAAAGATTTCGCTGTCTCACTACGGCGGGATGCCCACTCTATTCGACACCTACGAGTCTGCGGCGAAGGAAGCCATCGAACACGCCCGCCGGAACCTCATCACCGACGAAGACCCGAAAAACATCACCAGCTACACAGGATTCGCACAATAAAGGAGAACACCCATGCCTACGCAAAATATGCACGACCTCAAAGACAAAGTAGACATCAACCTCGGAATCCTGTCCGCATGCGAAACAGCAATATTCATGAACTCACCAGTGAAAGCAGAGGAACGCCCCCACGCAACAAAAAAGAAATCATAGACACCCTAGAGGAAGCCAATAAAGAGCGCACCAAACAGATAAGCGCACTCATCGACGCCCTCCAAGAAACTGTCGAAGCAATGCCCGAAGACGAAAACCAGGTAGGCGTCATGGACGCAATCGAAACGCTCAAAGGCTTCCTCGGATGGGCGCTATAAGCTACAAAGCGCTGGTTATCACGGTACGAACCATCGAAGACCATATGAGAGCTACTAAGCGTAATTACATCATGTACGTAGACCCGTTTTACATACACGAGGACGCGGATAAAACAACTATGCATTGTCTAGAGAAGGTGTTCCCAGGGCTAGACATCACGACCACTGAGAAACACCCAGGATTCGTATTCAACGGACCATACGACCCACAGAAAAAAATTACATCCCGATCGCGTACTACACCGCTCATTGGCAAGACATAAAGGCAGGAGAAAAAGAATTGAGCAACAGTAAAAAAATAACCAGAGCTTAATTGAAATCAAAAGGAAAATCAGAGGCTTCTCCAAAGAAGCGGACGAAGTAATAGGCTTCATCGCAGCAATAAATCACTCTGAGCTAACAGAAAACCAAAAAGAGCGCCTAATCTTCGAGTTACTGAAACAGCTCGACGAGACCCTACTCAAATTCAGGGAATACGTTGTAGGCACAAAAGAAAAACTCGCCGAAGAACCAACTACTCATGAAAAACATCTAAAGATCAACTCACCGCCGGGGGAACTTTTTCGCCGGGTACGGAGTACTCGCGCTCGCTGTCGAGCGTGCGCTGAACGCAACGACGGCGTGGGTGTGTGAATTTGAGGAAGCGCCGTCAAAGATTCTTGCGCAAAGATTTCCCGGAAGCCCCGAATTTTCGTGATGTTACCGCAGTAGATTGGGAGAAAGTATCGCCGGTAGACATTATTTCAGGCGGTTCACCCTGCCAGGACGTGAGCCTAGCAGGGGCCCGGCGGGGCATGACAGATGGAACCCGATCGAACCTGTGGGTATCCATGCGAGAAGCCATCAAAATTATTCGACCCCGCCTCGTAGTGTGGGAAAACGTGAAAGGAGCTAGAAGTGCGACAGCCTCTAGCGATTTGGAACCCTGCCCGGGATGTATGGGAACAGGGGGGGGTAGCGACACCGAACCTGCTTTGCGGGCACTCGGACGTGTACTCGGCGATCTTGCCTCCCTCGGGTATAGCGCTCAATGGCGCTCTATACGAGCATCAGACATCGGCGCGCCGCACCACCGCGAACGGGTCTTCGTCCTCGCCTGGCGCAACGATTCCTACACCTACAGCGACAGACGGAGCGCGGGGAGGGAAGAACCCGTACAAAGCAACAAAATCGGCTCTGTTGCTCCCGGACTGGGTGAACGCCATCACCGAGGGAGTGCCACTGACACGGGAGGAGATACAGCCCCGCTCTTCCCAACCCCCGACCTGCTCAGACATCAAAGGTGCACCACTCCCAGAAACATACGCGCGCCGCTTAGCTTACCGGAGTCGAACCACCAGTGGGAACCTCGCCGAAGACATTCCATACCTGCTACCCACGCCGAACACGATGGATAGTCTAGATTGGAGAAACGGAGAAGCGAGACTTAAAGCGCTCAAACGCGGCAAAGATGATCGGCAACCAAGCAAACGAACCGGGAACCTCCGGGAAGAAGTACATTTCGACTTCCACGAGTACGCACCCTGCTGTCGAACGATGGGAAACCATCACCGGGAATAAAGCCCCTGCTCCGACCCGCCCATCACGCACTGGGAAACCGCAACTAAACCCAGAATTTAGCGAATGGATGATGGGACTGCCGGCAGGTTGGGTTACTAACCCCAATTTAGCCCCTCACACGAGCACTAACAACTTAAAGCCATCGGCAACGGCGTTGTTCCGCAACAAGCCGCAACAGCTCTCGCGGAAATGATGGCGAATTTGGAGGAAAAATGAACATACCAAAACAAAGAAGAGGTTACTCCCACCGGGCAGAGCTAAACACCAAGTTCCACCCAGCTCAAAAGCGGCATACCAGACTCGACAGAGTTCACTGTCTACTGCCAGGACTGCGCCGATGCCAGACTATCCATCCACGGAGAAACCCCAGGAATCCTTCGACGCATGGAGGCAACATCATACACCAGCGCCGAAACCGACCTAGAAACATACATGAAAGACATAATCAGCAGGCACAACTCACAATCCCTCAGGGGTGCACTAACTTGGAGTGAAATAAATGTTTAACGGAATCACCTTTTACCACAACCAAAGACGGAAAAAGGAGTAAATCTTACATGAGGCACCTAACCTTATATGCCCGCATCCAAAAATCTAGTTAAATGTGAAGCGCCCGGTGCAAAAATTACTGACTATATCGTGCAGATGGGGCGTCTAGGGGCAACTGTGACAGTACAGGCAGTAGTACCGCAACATTCGGACAACCATCAACGCACTCTTGCACACCGACGGTTACAGGATTAACCGAATCATCAGAAAGGAAAAGTAAATGCCAATCCCGCAAAGAAGTACCAGCGCATCGGATACGTGGCTCACCCCCCCATATTTTCCAGCCCCTCGGAAAATTTGACCTCGACCCGGCCGCACCTATCGAAAACCGTGACTGGATCGGAGCCACCCGAACATTCACTGAATTAGAAGACGGACTAGCGCAAGCACTGGGAGGGACGGGTATGGCTAAACCCGCCCTACGGCCGCGGCATAGATCGTTGGATGCGGAAAATGGCAGAGCACGCGAAAAACGGCGGCGCGGGAATAGCGTTCATCTTCGCACGAACAGATACCAAATACTGGCAACAGTATGTATTCCCTGTAGCCTCTGGGATTCTATGGCTCGAAGGTCGGGTAAAATTCTACGACCCGACCGGAAGACCAGGTAAATACCCCGCCCCTGCACCATCAGCACTGATAGCTTACACACCTAGCGATCTGGAAATCCTAGCGGAGGCATGTGAGACCGGAAAAATAAAAGGTAGCCTAACTATCCACAACATCACATGTACTTTCACCATCCCAGAGTCGCCGCTAAAGCCACTACTCCGATAAAGAGAGGGAGACCATGAAAGATAAACACCAAATCTCAGAACGCCTTGACAGATTCATAAACCTATACGGCGAAGCATGGGTGAAAGCATTCACTTTTACCCTTGTGGGAGCCGTAGGAATTGCATTCGCTGCCCTGCTCATAGTCTGCTTTATACAGGCAGGCATTAATATCATCGCAGAGAACAACTAGACGGCGCGAAATCCAGGCGGCGAGCAGCCATAGGTATGCCCTAGCCGCCTGGATATTCAAATTTGCATAAAATAAGACATTGCATTATGCTTTATTGCATAGTAATCACGAACATTTCAGATGGAAAAGAGGAATGCGCATGAGCTGGCTCCGCATTGGCGACACCGCATCTATGCATCCAGTCGTTTTGCGCTCTCTAGAACTTCCTAATGCAACGGAATCCCTAAAATTAGAACTTTTCGGTTTTGTGGCAATGGCAGCCACGATGTGCGCCGCTCATGAGGGAGACTCCATCATCGAGCTTGGCACAATCTTCCAAGTTGCGGGCGTCGCCCGTGGTAAGCAGCTTGCCGCAGCCGCCGAGTACTGCGGATATTTTGAGCAAATTCAGAACCAACAAACCGGGGCAATCGCTTACAAGCTCATTGAAGACCCAGAACTGATTCACATGATCTCAAAAGAGCAACGTGAATGGGCAAATCAGCAGCAGTAACGACACCCGCGACTCAAAAACTCGTTGTACCGATCCGAGAGCGCGACGGTGACGCATGCCGATGGTGCGGGCACGTGGTCTATTGAACGACAAACGCGGAGCACGCGGAGGAACCTACGACCACCTACATCCAGGCGTAGCCGCCAAATCACCCGACGATATGGTGGTCTCATGCCGTGGCTGCAATTCATCCAGGAAAGACAGCCAAAATTCAGACAACGACTTATCGCAGCCTACTACCAGCACCACAAAAACCCCTGGTACAGCGACGCGACAGCAAATTTTTCTCAATGAACACGCCAATCTGATGCGAACACACAACCATGTGCTCCCATCGGCGAAGAAAGATAAACCGAGAGGAAAGCCAAAAGCACCGCCTCCGGGGTCTTCGGAGCCACCAGGCAGTAGCGTATCGACCGCACCGCCTCCGGCTTGGGGCAGCAGTTGAGGAAAACCAAATAAATATGTTCATAGCTGACATTGAGTCATCTGTTGGTGAGAGGGTTGATGCACCGGGCGCAGGCGCGCCTGTCGAGCGTCCCATCGATCCAGCTAATGACGCGGTAGATGCACCGGAGACGAAAAATAGTTTCTGTTGAGCGTCCCGCTGAGATGGTTGGTGAGAGGGTTGATGCACCGGGCGCAGGCGCGCCTGTCGAGCGTCCCATCGATCCAGCTAATGACGCGGTAGATGCACCGGAGACGAAAAATAGTTTCTGTTGAGCGTCCCTGCTGAGATGGTTGGTGAGAGGGTTGATGCACCGGGCGCAGGCGCGCCTGTCGAGCGTCCCATCGATCCAGCTAATGACGCGGTAGATGCACCGGAGACGAAAATAGTTTCTGTTGAGCGTCCTGCTGAGATGGTTGGTGAGAGGGTTGATGCACCGGGCGCAGGCGCGCCTGTCGAGCGTCCCATCGATCCAGCAGAATCAGAGGGTCCAATCATTGAACACTGTTGATTTGGCAAATACCGGCAAGTTCCTCCAAAAAGCGACTCCGACGGATTTGGTTACGCCGGCCGGGCTGGGCTCGGTGAGGGTCGGTGACCCCGCGCAAGCGGGGGCACCTGTACCTCTGCTAACTTGCCCTTGAATGCTGTTGATTTGGCAAATACCGGCAAGTTCCTCCAAAAAGCGACTCTGACGGATTTGGTTACGCCGGCCGGCTCGGGCTCGGTAGTGGCTGGTGACTCCCGCGCAAGCGGGGGCACCTGTACCCTCTGCTAACTTGCCCTTGAATGCTGTTGATTTGGCAAATACCGGCAAGTTCCTCCAAAAAGCGACTCTGACGGATTTGGTTACGCCGGGCTCGGGCCGGGCTCGGCTGGCTCGGTGACCCCGCGCAAGCGGGGAACCTATGCACCGAGGAAAAGAGTACTGTTCGCCGGAAACGCGGTAAACGGTGCAGAAAGAAAGGATAAAGAGTGAAAGCTGTGGATTATAAGAAACTTGCTAATGAACAACTTTCGGAGTCTGAGTTTCAGAGCAGAGTTATCAACCTTGCTCGTGCGACAGGATGGGAACATTATCATACGCACGATTCACGCCGATCGCCTGCGGGATTTCCCGATTTGGTTTTGGTAAACCCGAAGAAGCGACGAACTGTGTTTCGGGAGTTAAAGCGCGAAAAAGGCCGGGTATCGGAAGAACAGCTTAGGTGGATTCAGATGCTCACGGCGACCGATCAAGATGCGTGCATTTGCTACCGTCCGATTGGGGAACAAATCGTTGCAGACTTGAGCAGCTAGAAGGAGAAGAGAGAAATGGAAAACGCGGTATTGCTTGATGCTGTTCGCACGAATCTGGATAGACTGACAAAGCAGACTTCTAACGGCGAGCTTCCTTTGTTGGTGCAGCTTGAAGACGCCATGTTTCCATCAGGTGAATCAGGTGGCGGCGGCCGCGGCTCTAATTCTGCTCCGGCTTCCCTTGCCGTTCTTGATCTGATGGTAGAAATTCGCACTGATTTAACAGCGTTTGTTAAATCAAAAGAACCGCTAAAACAAGTAGTCGAGGGTCTTTACAAACTCATACCGGATTTCTCAGAGGAAAAGTTAGAACAGCTGATACTGAAATCCGGCGCATGGTGTAGTTCGATTATCGAACTTTTGAACCCGATCCGTGCGACTCCATTACCTGAGCTGAGCTGCCCAATATGCACACAGCGGGACATAACTCGGTTCAATTTAGAGGGTGAGATGGTTCGAGAGCCTGCAATGTGGGCGATATGGCAGGGTGATCGTGTGGACGGCGTTGATTGTCGTTGTTGCACGAGCACATGGAAACGCGATGAGATTTTGAATTTGGTTAGCCCGGACGTTATGGCGGGGTATTTGAAAGGTAAGATTGCTAATGCGTAGAAATAATCCGCATATCGTGCGGGTAAAATCTGATCCTGTTTTTGGTGATTGCCCGGAGTGGCAGGATAGATATGCTCGCGAGCATGGGGGTGCACGTGTTGAGTACGAGGCTCGGTGCTTGCTTTGCGGGTGGGTATCTGACTGGCTGCCAGGCGATTATGCTCTTGAGGTAGCACTTGAACATCAAGCTAAATATGAGCATAGTGCATCCCAGACTGAGCGCGAGATGATCGAGGAAATGGGACTATCCCTTGTATTGGACAGTTATGAATTTGGGTTAGATATGTATCACGGGCGCAAATATGTAGATACGTTTATGGAGGTTGGTGGTGACGATACCTTGCTGGCAACCGATATGATGCACCGGATAGATAGAGCATCGTTGAACCATCTCCGTGCTTATCATCTGCGTTCCGAGCGAGATGAACACGGCAAAGTAGTAGGTGTTTCCTACGTGTCAGAGTGCACAGAATAGAAACAGATTATGCATATTTGCATAATCGTTGTGGATGGTCTATCTTATATGTGCTCACCTGAGCTATGCCCGCAGATAGCTTAGCTGAGTACGATAGGCACTGACGTGAACCTGCTCTGTGGTTGGGGCAGTTGAATTCTTTCCATGCTATCGGTGATTACTATAACGGCCCGGCTCATAGAGTTTGTACTCTTTTCCCTATGAGCCGGGCCTTCATACGAGCAGGTGAGAGCAGTGACAACGAAATACAATGATCGTGAATACCGCAAACACGCAGCCGCATTGAAGCAAGACGCCATCAACAACAACAAACCTTGCCACCTCTGCGGCGAACACTTCGACTTCACCCTACCGTACACACACCCTCTAGCTTTCACAGCAGACCACCTCGACGCAATCGCCAACGGCGGCGACTTGCTTTGGGAACCTCGCACCAGCCCATCGCAAATGCAATTCAAGTCGCGGGAAAAACGCCTCAAAACACAGGTACATCCCCGTCCACCTCGCGCCGCTGGTAATTCCCGCCGCCGCGATTCCCAACGCATCGGGAGATACCCAAGGGTTACCCCTCCCCACCCCCGTGTGAGTCCCTTCGGTCATAGTCACATCCCCACAGAGTATATATTAGGTTTCCCGCTCCAATATCGAGCATTTACCCGCATATTGGAGGTGAAAATATGCCCCGTAAACTCGCCGAACATGGCACATGGGCCTACAAACGGCATAAACGAGCGAACGAACAGGCATGCGCCCTTGCCGGGAAGCCGCACGAGAACACTCCCGCAAGCAACGCGAAAAAGCAGCACAGACACGCGCCGCATTCGCGCCGGAAAACATAGAGCGCATCGAAGTGGCGACACAAGCACGGCTCGACAAGAAAGCACCCGACGGGTACACGATCGTAAACCAGCTTGTAGCTTACGGACACGTCCAAGAAGTGCCCGTACCAACTTTTGAGGATGCAGTAGAATCAGCCCGGTGGCGACTACACCGTGTACGTTCCGCCCTCATCGTTGCGAACCCCCGCGATGTTGCCGCGCTCGCTAAGGCGGAACAGGAAACCATTGAAGAACTAACCCGATTGACAGCAGCAGCGAAACCGGAAGGCGAATCTGCTCTCGATATGTTGGCAAAGAAGCGTCAAGAGCGTATCGAAGCCGCCGCCCGCGCTGCGCAAGAAGGGTAAAAGGAGTAGCGCCGTAGCTCAGGATGGAGCGGCCGCTGTGGAGCGGTGTCGGCGTTCGGTGAAAGTCCGAACCGGCGTGAAGGAACCCGGCCGGGGCAGCATGCACCCCGGACGGTTATATATCTTGCCGACAGCAGGCTAGTCGAGCGGACAGAATCGCGTATGTCTCGACAGTCTGAGGCCTGCGTCGGTAGATTTTCACTCAACAATCAGGAAGGGGAGCCGATAAGTGAGTCACCTTATCGGCTCCCAGACCTACGCATTGACGTCACACCGCTCTGTTCACAACCGCAGGGAGACGACGCCATAGACCTAGCCGCAGTAGCAGGGTCTCATCCTCGACGAATGGCAAGAATACGTCCTACGCGGCTCCCTCGGTGAGCGCGTAAACGGGGCTTGGAAAGCAACCGACGTCGGCGTTATCGTCGCACGACAGAACGGCAAAGGCTCAATCCTAGAAGCTCGCGAACTCGCCGGGCTATTCCTATTCGGAGAGAAGACGATCCTACACACGGCGCACCTATTCGGAACCGCCGTCGAGCATCAACAGCGTTTAGAGCACCTAATCCGAAACAGCGAACTTGTCGAGTACATGCTCGGATACAAAGGCGACCCGCAAGCTACCATGTCGGGAATCAAAACCGGAAACAGTGGCATGTCCTTCGAGACGCAAAACGGAAACCGCCTACTTTTCAAAGCTCGCTCCCGCGGCTCGATGCGTGGGTACACAGCGAACCTCGTAGTCTTCGACGAAGCATACGACCTTCCTCGCTCAGTGGTCTCCGCAATGCTCCCGACACTAGCCTCGAAGTCGATGCACTCATCGACTCAAGTTTCAGTACACATCCTCCGCAGGATTCCCCGACAGCGACGTCCTAGCAGACCTCCGCACCCGCGCTCTCAACCCAGACGGAGAAGAACACCTCGCCTTCTACGAATGGTCCGCACCCGATGATGCAGACCCCACAGACAAAAACATGTGGGCGCTCGCGAACCCAGCGCTAGGGCTGCGCATTGGCGAAGAATTCATCGAGTCCGAGCGCCGTTCAATGGACGATGAATCTTTCAAACGTGAGCGGCTAGGAATTTGGGCAAAACTCGGTGGAACCTCCGCGATACCAGCCCAATTTTGGGCAAACACCCGCGATACCAGCTCGGTTCCAGGCAATACGCTCGCTTTCGGTGTGGACGTTACCCCGCTCCGAGACGTATCAACAATATCGGTCGCCGCACTCCGCCCGGATGGAAACGTGCACGTCGAGGGTTATCGACCGCCGCATCGGAACCGATTGGGTACCTGGACGTCTCAAAGAGCTACGCGAGAAGTGGAAACCGGTAGCAACAGCCTACGCCGGTGCATCTCAGACCGCCGAAGTACTCGCAAAAGACCCCAAACAGAAACGGTTCTTAACAGGTCTAACACACCGCGAATACACGCAAGCATGCGGCGCATTCTACGACGCGCTCGCATCTAGCTCAATCCGCCATATAGGGCAGGGAAGAGCTGGACGAAGCCGTAAATGCGTGTCGCCGTTCCAAAGGCAACGGAGAGCTGTGGTATTGGACGCGAGATGATCGCACACAAGACATTTCACCACTCGTCGCATGCACAATCGCCTACGACGCACTAATGAACAAAGAGAAAAAGAAGGGAGGCACCTCATGGGCAATTTTATAGGTCATATCGACGGTGAAGCCTACTATAACGGCGATCGCCGCCTAGCAGCTCTCGGCGTCTCCCTACCGCCGAACGTTCGCGTCCTAGAGATGCCTGTCAGGTGGGAAAACTCTCCGTCGATATTCTCGTAGAAGCCCTCGTGCTCGAAGGTTTTACCCTCGCCGATGGGGAACCGCCGCACGAACTACGCCGAATCCTACAGGGCGAACAACTTCGATACCCTACTGACACTAGGAATAACCGAAGCACTAGTTACCGGATCAGCTTTTTGTAGTCGCCGGTGGACGCCCAGATTCAGACATTCCACGTCTCACCGTGCACAAAAGTCGCGACATCAAAGTAACCCGCGATACTACGGGAAAAAAATCGTCAAAGCGGTTCAAAAAAATTCGCCGCAGGGAACACCGGATACAGCCAAATATACAAGCCCGGCGTAATCGAAATATACCGCAAAGAAAACGGCGTGAAAAACCCTCGTAGAACGCCAAGATTTTAGCGATAAATGCCCGGAATTCCCATTGTCGAAATAGCAAACATCAAGCGCATCGGCGAACCTGGACGCTCGAAATAGAAGACATCCACGACCTCATCGACGCAGCATCACGCTCGCTTACCAATCTGCAAGTAGCGCAAGAGATGCTGTCGATGCCGATCAAATACCTTTTTCGGCGACGGCGTGAAGACCAATTTGTCGATGAAAACGGAAACCTACGGTCGAAAATCAAAGCGTACTTCGGTAACTTCTTGATCGGTACTAGCGACGCTAAAGCAGGTGCTATTCAGGGGGCAGACCTAAACCAGATCATCAACAGCTTCAAGCTCTATGCGCAGCAGGTATCCGCTATGACTGGCATTCCGCCGTTCATGATGGGCGTCAATGCTGAGTCCAACCCGGCCAGCGCCGAGGCAATGCGATCCGCAAAAGATCGTCTCATCTCCCGCGCCGAGCTGAAACAGCATATTTTTGGTGATGCAGTAGAAGACATCGCTCGCATGGTGCTCGCGATCTCCGGTGTGCACGTCGAAAACATAGAGACGCTAGAAGCTAGGTGGCGCGACCCAGCAGTCGCCTCCATCAGCTCCCGGAACGCCCTCATGTTGCAGGCCCAAGCGCAGGGGGTCATCTCCGCCGAAACCGCCCGTGAATACCTCGGCTTATCACCTGAACAGATCGCCCGCGAAGACCGCACAGACCAACGAGGACGTGCAGAGATAGGAGCATAGCGCTGTGCTAAACCCAGCTTTCTATCTCCGCGCCATCGCCTCTTTGCTGAACCCGTTCCGATCGGACATGATGCGGACACTAACCTACATAAACCGTGCTGATCCGCGACAGGTAGAAGCCGCAATACCGAGAATCTGGGAGACCATACAGGAAGCCCGCAAACAAGCAGCTCATATTGGTAACCAGATGCTAGAGGACGCAGCGGAAGAATACGGATATGATGCATACATCCCACCAATGGGAGTACACGTACCAGGCTGTCAAAACGCTCTTCCGCGAGTACTCAAATGCCTCCGATTCAACGCTCGTGGACGCGATGGAACGGCATGTACGAATGGCGGCCCGCCGCCAAGTCATCCGGGCTGTCCCGAACCCGGAACTGGATAACTATATTCCCATCTCCGACCAAGTATCCGCAGATACCTATCCCGTCCTGCTCGAAGGATTCGACGAACTCGACAAACTCATAGAAGAAACCGAGAACGCGCTCGAAGACAAAGACGGGGAGGAAGGATACACGCCCTCGCCTAAGGCATATCCGATTGGATGGGCGCGTGTCCTAACCGGAGCTGAAAACTGTGGATTCTGCGTCATGCTCGCATCACGCGGCCCCGTCTATACCTCAAAACTCGCAGCTACCTACCGCGGCGGCCGGAAACAAGTCGCCGCAGGAAAACGCGGCAGCCGAGGCTCCGCCGCTACATCCCGCGCTCGCCGGGATAAATACCGGCTAGAGAACATGGATAAATTTCATGACTCATGCGACTGCCTCGTGGTTCCAGTCTTCAAATCCGATAATTGGGTCGGCAAAAGGGACTATGAGCGATTGAGCAAGTTCTACGATTCAACGCTTGAGGATGTTGAGAAGAATCCAGAAAAAAATACGCGGGTAAGTCTCCCGTCTCTTGGCTAGAACAGGCGATGAAAGAAACACCGCTCGACACCCTTGTCTCAAACAAAGGTGATGAAGCCGCACATCTCAACCTCGTAGACACCACAGATGAACGCCATGTTGATGCAGTCTACGACGATCTTATCCGCGTGAGCAAACAAGCTCAGACTCGCGCAAAGAGACGTAAAAAACTAGCCAAAAGCACTGCAAAACACGTTTTACCATCACCGAAGAAGGAAGATATGCCTAAAGAAGACATCCAAGAAAACCACGACGTAGCCGAAGAAGCTACCGAGCAAGCCGTAGAGCCCCTCAGCAGAGAAACCACCCTGGGGAAAAAGACGGCGAAGAATTCGACGCCGCCCGCGCATGGAAACTCATCCAGAACCTCCGCGCCGAAAAACGCAAACTCAAAGAAAAAAACCGGAGCTGAGCCTACGAAAGCACCTGAGGAACCCACTAAAGAAGAGAAACCTCAGGAAGAAACCAAAACCCCGGAAGACTCAATCTATCCGCAGAACTCGACGCCGCGAAGCTGGAAAACCTAAAAGCTCCGTGCGCTCGCATCCGCCGGTCTTGATCTAGACCTGCTTGAATTCATCCCGGTTCCGACTCCGAGTCGATCGAAGAGAACATCAAGAGCCCTAAAGTCGAAATTTGACGCCGGAGAATCAAAGAAATCTTTCCCTGTGAACCCCGCACAGGGGTGGAAAGCCGACTCTAACCCTAAAGAGGATTGGGCAAAGGCTATTTTCAGCTAACAGTTATGCATATTTGCATAATTCACCATCACCTATAGAAAGGAATGAGAGATATGGCGAACAGCTTTACTCTCGATTCTCTTAACACCTCCGGCATTCTTCCGAAGCCGATGGCGAAAGAGATTATCCAGCAGGTTACCGAGGACTCGGTAGTCCGAAAGCTGGCAAAGAATGTCCCTATGCCGATTACTGGCACGGCGCTGGCAGTGCAGGTCAAAGGCAGCCGCAGGCTGGAATCGTCGGCGAAGGACAGCCAAAGCCGGTAACTAACCTGACTGTTGGCACTAAGGTTATGAAGCCCATCAAGGCGGTAGCTATTGCCTATTGGTCTAAAGAAGCCCGCATGGCGAATCCTCTGGGTCTGCTCGACTTCATTCAGTCGCAGATGGCAGGCGCTATCACCCGCGCATTCGACCTCGCTGTCCTGCACGGCAAGAACGCTGTAAATGGGCAGACCATTTCCGGCGTCGAGTACGTGAACCAGACTAAGAACCGCGTTGAGCTTGGCACCGCGAAGAAGGAGAACGGCGGTATCTCGATGAGCATTCTCTCCGGCTATGCGCTTGTGGTAGGGGCATGAGACACGGGACTTCGACATGATCGCATTCGCAGCTGACAAGCGCCTCGCACCAGAACTTCTTTCTCAGATGAAACACTCTCGGTCGCCCGATTTACGCGCCGTCCATCAACCTCAAGCAGGGTGCAGGCACGCTTCACGGTCTGCCTATCGACTACTCCCGTGCTGTCTCTGGCAAGATCGGCCAGTCCGAAGACACGAAGGTACGCGCTTTTGGCGGTGACTTCTCGCAGCTGATGTGCGGCTTCGCGGAAGACATCACCTTTAGCCGAACCGATCAGGCGATGCATCATGGACGGAGTAGAGTCGATTAACCTCTGGCAGAACAACATGGAAGCAATTCTTGTCGAGGCAATTTTTCGGGTGGGTCATCAAGGACACCGGCGCATTTGTCGCTTACGAAGACAAGGTACAGGTAGCAGTAGCCGCCTAATAGGAGGTAAAAACATGGCACGATTCAAAAAAACCGCAACACCGGGACAATCGTAAGCGTCGAAGACGGTAGTGAACTCCCGCAGTATGGGAGGAAATCGTCGAGGCCACGGCGGACGAGGGCTACGGCGGACGAGACCCACGGCGGACGAAGCCAGCCCCTAAGAGCCGCGCCAAGAAGACAGCCTCTGGCGACGAAGACGAATAGGTAGGGTGCCTCCATGTCAATCGCGCAAATAGCCGATGTGCAAGCAGCTCTTCGCCGCGTACTCCGAGGCGACGAAGAGCGCTACATCCCAACACTTATCAACCGGGCAGAAATCATCATACGCGCTCGACACCGGAATTTGGACGTGCTTGCGGGCGACCCCCTCATCTTCGATCTCATCCGTGACATTGAAGCCGAGGCAGTCGCCCGTGTCCTCCGAGCCGAGAACAACGGCATCTACCGTTCCGAGACAGAAGACGGCTACTCATATCAGCTGAACTACCTTGTCGCCTCCGGTCTCATCGACATTCTCGCCGCCGATTGGGCTAAAATCCGCGACGCTATAGGCATCGGCGGAGTACACTCAACCGCCCCCGAAACCGACGGATACGCACAACAGAAATACGGTCTAGGCGCAGGACGCCCCGACCTCGATTTTCAGTACAAATTCAAATGCGGAAACTCACTAGCGGATACCTGGAATGCCCCATAGGGAGAAACTTATGACGCTCCGCACCGGAAAACACCAGGTAACCGTTTACCCCCGCATCAAAACAACCGACAAGTACGGCGAGATAGTCTCACAACTCTCCGAGACACCCACCGTCTACCGCTGCAACGTGCAACCAGTATCCGCCGAAGAACTCACCCGCCCTAGCAGGGGCTGAGGCACATCAACAGTACTCCGAATTAAATATTGGTACCAGAACACGGAAACAAACAGTGGATAGGGCGGTACATACTCACGCATCGTCATCGAAGGCGGGGACTTCGAGCAACGAGGCAAAGCACTCAATCCCGAATGTCAGGGAACAACGGGACACACCAAAATTTACGCAGTCTCCAACGACTCAGAGGTGGCATAAATGGCGCACGTCGATAAAAACGTCGAGCTTGAAGCAGCCCGCATCGCAGCCGACACCGACGAATTCGCAGCCAACGCCCGCGACATAGCAAAAAAACCGCTAGATCGCTCGCCCCCAAAAGACACCGGAGACTTCGCTCGCTCCATCAAGCGCAAAGTGCACATCACCAGCCAAGGAGTAGCCGACCAAATCATTTACTCGGATGATCCAGCCGCCCCCTCAATCGAGTTCGGACACATCATCCAAGGAACAACAACATGGGTGCGAGGGACATCACGTGTTCGGCAAGACAGCCGCAAAATTCCAAGACTAATAAGGACTAGCTCGTGCCGATCACAACCGATATACAAGCCCTCACCTATGCACTTCTAAATGGCAAAGTCGGCAAAAAGCCGCCTACTCGCCGGAGCACTCACAGACACGCTCTCACCTAAAAAAACCTACCCGCCATCATCTACGAGATCGACTCCCCCGCATCCGTATCCAACGCCCCCCGCACCGGCCGAGGAACCGCCGCAAACATAACCTTCACGGCGCTCGCATCTTCACGTGTGGCTGCGCGAGACACATGCGATGCGGTGTTATCGGCTCTCATGGACTCTGTTGGCGAACGCCCGCCGTCTCAACCAGTTCCTGGTTTACGCGGGTGACTATCACGCAAGACCTGTTTCTGTGACGTCTGCTCCGGTGAGTGGTGGCGCTATTCACCAATATTCAGCAGTCGCTCGCGTCATCGCGCGCCGCGACCCTAACCGTTAGAAAGGACGGCGCAGATGACAGAATCCATCAGTGAATCGAAGCTCTACATTTCCGGCTACGGTCACGTTTTCGTTGCTGAGCCTGGAACCGAGCTGCCCAACATCGACAAGTTCAAATTCTCCGATAAAAACGACATGGGGAACCGGTTGGACTTGGATCGGCGACACCTCAGGCGAAAAACGTCGTTGAGATCGAATCCGAGGGCGGCGAAATCGAATATAAGCGCACCTGGGATAGTAGAAAGCTCGCTCTGTGCGTTCCGATCGTGAGATTACCGCAACCATCAACAGCGTAAACCTCTCAAAGAAACCTTCGAGCTGGCATTCTTCGGTGGCTCATACGACTCCAAAAAAAGAAGTCGTACAAGGTAATTGACAAGGTGCTAGAGGCAAAGCAATCCTCATCATCACTGAGGACGGTACTCGACATCGCCGGGGTGGAGTTCAAGAACACCACTATCGCGGGTGATTTCCCGAAGTTCGATCTGGAAAAACTTCACCGAAGTACCGCTCAAAGGCAGCTATCCTCCCGGATTCTCATGGGGGATATTGCCGAGATTTTTCGAGCCGCGACCTATAACGCGAATGCAGTAGCGACATAACGCAGCTACCTAGCCTTGCCCAGGCGTGGAACCGCCACGAGCCACGCCGGGCACCCTCAATAACAAGTACTCACCGAATAGGAGAAAAAACAATGGCAACCGAGAACCAGAACGTCGAAGAAGTTACCCCCATCCGTTTTGAAGACATCGACGGCGCACACTTGAGTTCGATAGCTCAAGACCATCCGCGCCGCAGAACAGCTACGATTCAGCTCAATCCTCATGAAGGCAGTCAATGAGGAAGCACTAGAAAAGCTGCCCGTGCAGGGCGAAAAAGACGCTATCAAAGCATCCAGCCTGAGACTTCATCGCCTTCGCGAGGCCTGAGTCGACTTCATGATCGATACTTCGCTATCGATGCTGACGCACTCGATGAATTCCTCTCCGGTACGGCGCACAGGAAAAGGGAATCGTACTCGCACAGGGGACTCTCCGACGCCCTGGGAAAATAAAGGCTCTCCGCGACTATGTGACAAACACCCCATGCTGGACTTCGAGCTATCCCTCAAAGGAATAATCGTCGAAGACCCTCAGCAGCAACCGCCAAATCTCCCGCGCCTATGCAGCCGTCGAGATAGCTCAAAACAGACCCAAAAATCACGGTGGCGCGCGGAGCTACTAGGCTCCGACACAAACATCGGATGGGCAACAGACACATACCTGCTCGCGGGGATTCTCAACAACCTCAACGCGCAAGCAAAGGGGAAAAAAACTCCGAAAAGACGAATACGTCACCCTACCGGAGCAACACATAAAAAACGGTCAAACAAGTCCAACGACCCGAAGCGTCCGCGAAATGAAACTAGGCGAATTCTTCAACAACATTTAAAGACACGGAATCAGGGAGGAAAAAAATATAGATGGCTAACAAAAATTGGCGTAAGGGTATTCCCAGACACCTCCCGATTCCGCCAAGACCTCAAAAACCACACTCAATAGGATCGAAAAAAATCCACCGTCGGAAAAAAATCCGCATCGCACCCATCCTCGTAGCGAAGCCTCGCCCGCATCCAGGCATCACTATCACGACTCAGTGCAAAAGTCACTGTAAACGCCGACGTAACCCGCGCCGCACAACGCCTCGCCGAAACCGCCCGCAGATAAGAAAGAGCAAAAATCGAGGGCAGAGGTACACGAAAGCGGCTCTCTCGATGCATCAACAAGCTCTTTCAAAACCGAAACATCGTCGTAACCGCCGAAGCAGACACCGGTAGCGCTCACCGAGCACTCACCGCCCTAACCCGCGCAATTAGGGGCAACCGTAAACGCCGATGCAGACATCGAAAAAAAGCAAAACACGTATCGATAAACTCTCGGATGCACGAAAAAGCCACTATCAATGCTGACGCAGACACCGTAAAAAGCAGCAGCATCACTCGCTATCCTGCAACGCTCCCGCATCGCAGAGATAATACCCAAAAATCAACATGAGCGCTTTCGCCGCAGCCGAAGCAACACTAGCAAGCCTCTCCGGCGGTAGCGCTCTCAACAACATCAGAACCGGCGCAACTAACCTCATCAAAAATATCGACACCCTTACCCCCAAGGTATCCGGTCTCGCTATCGCAGGGTGCGGGACTATCCGCCGCCCTAATCTCCCTCACCGGAAGCATATTCTCCCTCGGTGCAGGGCTAATCGCAGTTGCTCCGGTAGCGCTCACTACCGGGGGCTTTTCTTAGGGGCAACCCGCAGGCGCAGGGACACTGATAACCGTTCTGGCAGACACAGGAAAAATATCTGGGCGACCTAGCACCGAAATTCCAAGAGCTGAAAAACACCATGTCGGGTAATTTTTGGTCTCAAGCCGAAGCACCCCTGCGACATATGGTAGAGAGCCTGCTCCCGTCACTGAGCACTGGACTCGGAGAAATAGCCCTGCAATTCACCGACTGGGCGCGCGCCGCCGACATCGCTGTCTCCGGGAACATCAGCTCTCTCGATGGTATTTTCAGAAACGTTGCAGACGCGGTAAATATCGCCGGTGAGGGATTCGGTAACTTCATCGCCGGTCTCATCAAAATCTCAGAAATCGGGTAGGGGCACTCCCCTCCCTCGCAGAGGGATTCAACCGGTTTGCCGAGGGTTTCCGCGATTGGGCAAACTCAGATGCCGCCGTCCAGGCATTCAACGCGGCGATAGCCACAGCGCGAGACCTATTCCGAGTCCTGCAACAGGTGGTCGGAATCTTCGCAGCAGTCGGCTCCGCAGCTCAAGAGGCAGGCGGAACTACCCTCTCCGGCCTCGCCGATGGCCTAGCCGCCATCAACCGCGCCATGTCTACCGTCGAGGGGCACCAAGCATTAGTCAATATGTTTGAATCCGCCGGGCGCGCAATGGATAACATGAAGCCCGGCCTCGAATCCCTCGCATCATCGCTACCCTCACTGGGCGATTCGCTAGGCCATGCAATGGAAAGCGCAGGCTCAGCTATTAGCTCCCTCGCCGACGGACTCGGCAAGCTACTAGCCGACCCAGCCGTATCAAACGGCATAAAGGCACTCTTCGACGGAATCAAAACCGGAGCAGACGGGCTAGGGCAAGCTCTACCGGCGCTCGCCCCGGTAGTAGGCGCTCTTGGTGAAAGCATTTGGGCAGATGGCGGCAACGCTTGGGCCTGTTGTAAGCGAAGCTATTAAAGCAGCTCGCGCCCCTGTTCACACAGATTCTCCAAGCAATAACACCGCTGATTCCAGTACTCGGTAATCTGCTCGTAACAGCGCTAAACGCGATCGTCCCAGTCATCACACCGATCGTCGAGGCTATTGCGAGGTGGGCTAAAAGAAAATCCTGGATTAGTCGCTTCGATCATTGCACTTGTGGCGGTTTTCGCTGGAATTATCGCAGTCCTCATCAAGTTGTTGTCGCGATTGCCCCGGTTGTCGAGGCTATTGCCGCGCTCGTGGGTGTTTTTCGGAGCCGCAGCTGTCGCAATCGGCGGCGGTATCGCTGTCGCAATCGCAGCTATCATCGCCGTCGTAGTCGCCGTTGTCATCTTCGTTGTCACCCACTGGAACGAAATTGTGCAGTTTACAACGGATGCATGGAACAACATCGTTAGCTTCTAACGGACGTCTGGAACAACATCGTATCCATCGCAACGACTGTATGGGACGGCATCGTTCAATTTTTCACCGGCCTCTGGAACGGCATCGTCGATCTATTCAACGCCTACATGGAGGCGCTAACGACAAACTGGACGAATGCCTGGAACACCATCTCACAATTCGTCACCGAAATTTGGGCAAGCATTGTTGAGGGTGTAACCAATTTCCTTACGCCGATCGTAGATGCATTCGTAAATGCCTGGGAATGGTCTCGTGCAATTCCTGACAGATGTAGGGCAGAACTTCCTCATCGCCATCGTCGCAATCGGAATTCTGCTCTATGAGGGAATAGTTGCACTAATGCAACCGGTCATCGCATTCTTCACGACAGCTTGGAACAGCCTCGTGCAGATAGTCACCGACGTTTGGAACCAAATCGTCGCATCTGTAACTGCGTTCCTCGCACCGATCGTACAGACCATTAGCGACATCTGGAACCAAATCGTCGCATCTGTAGCTGCGTTCCTCGCACCGATCGTACAATTCGTCTCCGAAGCATGGAACAATATCGTGAACGCCGTAACTACGGCGATGAATACGAGTCATGTCCGTAGTTTCGAGCATCTGGAATTCGATTGTTGCGACAGTATCGAGCGTGATGAGTTCGATTTTTCTCGACGATTTCGAGCATCTGGAATTCGATTGTTGCGACAGTATCGAGCGTGATGAGTTCGATTTTTCTCGACGATTTCGAGCATCTGGAATTCGATTGTTGCGACAGTATCGAGCGTGATGAGTTCGATTTTCTCGACGATTTCGAGCATCTGGAATTCGATTGTCTCCACAATCAGCAGTTTCATGAACTCGATATGGAACACCATATCGAGCATTTGGAGATTCCATTGTCTCAACTATCACCGGCAAAGCCTCAGAAATTCTCGGCGTTGTCGGGCAGATGGGATCGGACATCATCAACAAGAGTTGGTTCATGGGTCGGAGACGCATGGTAAACGCAGGTAGAAACCTGATTCAGGGGCATGATCGACGGCGTAGGGGCAAATGGCAAAGCAACCTCATCAACGCTGTTGCAGGTACAGTGAATGACGCCATCGGCAAAGCGAAATCTCTGCTCGGCATTCACTCACCGTCCCGCGTCTTCCGACAAATCGGTATATACACCGGCGAAGGCTTCGTAGACGGTTTAGAAGAGATGGAAACCCCGTACAAAAGGGCATGCAGAAGCTACTCGCGATCCCTGCAACCCCAACGATTCCCATCAAATCCGCCACCATCACCGGCGGAGCATACACCCCCACAACCGCAGGTGCACGCCCCGCCTACGCAGGGCGGCGGACTCTGATGAACGTAACCGGTAAAGAAAAATGTCCCCCGACCGGTTCGGACGCCGAGTAGGCGAAGCGCTCGCCTATCAACTCGATCTAGGAGGCGCACTTGTCTAACAACCCGAATGCGCCCCGGTTCGCATCGCTAACCGGGGCGCACGGCGACCTCATCCTCTCAACAGATGAGCTAGGGCACGATTCCGAATTTTGGCTCACCGGCCTAGACGGCTTCTACGGCGGTGTCGGAGTAAACAGCAACGACACCGCCCGGAAACTATCTCACGGGATGGTACCAGCAGCAGCAACTCGCACCGGTCGCACCCTCACACTCCGCGCCTGGATGCTTTTCGACGATGATGCAACCCGCAGCATCGCCGATCGCTTCCTTTCCGGCCTGCTCTGGGACGGCAAACAAGGAACCCTCGCTGTTACTGTGCAGAACCAAACACTCACTACACAGGTGCGCCTCGACGGTGAAATTAAGCACTCATACGACGGTATGCGCGCCATAAACTTCGAGATACCACTTTTCGCGGCAGACCCATTCCTTTACGGCGAGCCGATAGTATACCAAAGCATTCCCAGCAGGGTTCAGGGGTGGGACTCCGCTACCCACTCTATGCCCCCGAACCTCAAGGGAAACTCTTCTACGGGCAACAAGCCCCCGCTATGTAGGGGCAACCAACGAAGGAAATGCGTACTTACCCTACCTACACCATTCAAGGGGAATGGTCTTCCGGCGTGCGAATCACATCCAACGACGGCAAAGTCATCGAATACCCCTATCCCATCACCACTACATCACCCATCACTATCGACTGCGCCCGCGGCTTTATGTCTAATCGAAGGGCGAGACGCATCCAACCGCCTATCGGCGCGACAGTGGCACACGATTCCACCTAGAAGCGGATTCTTGCCCTAATAGAGGCGCTTGCCCCCGCTACCGGGTGGGTGGATATAACGGTGAAGACACATACATCTAGAAAGGTAAAACGGTGGCGACAGGATTCGGCATCACCCATGATGCACAAGGCAATGGCACCACGCCGGAAGACATTCAAGCGATCACTGCAGCAGAATACCCAACACCCGGCGTAATCTCCGGCTGCGACGTCACAGGGCACCTCAGCTATGCAGTGGCACGTCAATGACGGAGCAGTCGTTATCAAACTCGCGCCCGGTCGCTCCGTGCGAGTACCAGTCACCGCGCAAAACCTCACCACTGAACCAGCCCCAAATACCGGCTCCCGCATCGAATATATATATGTGAAGCAGAACCTACCAGCCTCCGACGGGAATAACACGGCCGTCGTGAAAATCGGCCCCACAGTCCCAGCAAACGCAGTCATGCTCGCCAAACGCGAGATACGCGCCGGGCAAAAGAACACCTCGACGTCACGAGAACTAGGCAACATCGTCTACGCTCAACCAGTCGGAACCTCATTCGGTATACTTCACCATCATTATTTCGAGGGAACCAGTACACCACACGCGGAGAATTCATCCGAGGCAAAGGATCGTTCTACGTCCCCACCGACTGAAAACATCGACGTCCGACTCACCTCAACCGTATCCAACAGTCTCCCCAACGGATCGGAAGCTAAAGAAACCGACCGAGGATCAGTCGGATACGAAATATACATCGACGGCGAACTGAAATTCTTCCGCGAACGAACCTACAACAACACCAAAACAACGACCGATGTAACCCGCGTCCTCACAGTCCCCGCCGGATCACATGAAATATGGTACAAGGTTTATAACATGGAGTGGGGTTACGAGGGGCTGGAAAAGAAATCTGCGGCGGCAGTACGCGCAAATTCGCAGGCGACCAAAATCGCCGTCATCGACTTAGGCGTCGCCAAAGAATAAAACACCATAGGAGCCACAGGCATGTACACCCTCTACTGGCTAAACCCCATCACCGGGCAAGTCGCATCCACCATCGACGCAGAACATGCCTCATGGTCCATCATCCTCAACAAAACCGAGGAACTAACCCTCACAGTCCCCAAAACCGCGCTCGCCACGGTTCCTGCCACATGGTGGGAACCGTGGACGGGCAACGTATTACTCACGCATACCGACACCCAGGGATTCAGTACCCGATTATTGCAGGTAGATTACCGATTGGGGAACCGAAACCAGCGTGAAACTCGACATCAAGGTCGCGGGGGCTGCGAAAAAAATATTTGAGCGGCGAACCATCTGGCGAATACTCGAATACACAGGAACTACACTAGGACAAATCGCGTGGAACCTCGCCGAGCACGGCATGAACCGCCCCGGCGGTCTACTCAACCTAGAACACGGAACGCAACGAAGCAGGGCGGTAGCCAACGCACCTATGAGGGTTGGAACGTCGCCAACAACCTCATCGGCAAACGCTGGACTGAACTGTCAAAGGTCATCAACAGGTAGAACATCATGATCCGTCCCCAATGGGCGAACAACACGAAAACCCTCATCAAATGGATTTTTCGTACACGGAACCGAGGAATACCCTACATAAACCAAGACTGGACGCCAGATTTCGACACCACCGCATCCCACGCAGAAATCGGCGAAGTCAAAATCGCGTCCAGCAGGGAAAAAAACCTCACAAACCGCGTCTGGTGCACAGGGGGCAGGTGAAGGCGAAGGAACCGCAATATCCTACGCCGAGAACCTGAACTCTATCAACCGCGGCGCACCATACCTAGAAGACGTCATCTCGGACTCAGATCAAAGAAAACCGTGACATCCTCCGGGAGAAAGCCGCCGGAACCCTCGCCGCCCGTCAAAAAAATGATCGATCAAAGTGACACTAGATTTCCCCGCATCATCCGAGAAAAACCCCCTCGGAACATTCTTTGTCGGAGACATCGCAGCAGTCACCCTCGACGGATGGATTTCCGTACCATCTGGCACATACCCTATGCGCATCATCAAAATGACCGGCTCCCTCAACAGTGACGTGACACTAGATTTCCAGGAAGCAACATACTAATGGTTGATTTCGTGAGATCAAACGACCAACACGATCAAACCGACACACTCCGCGAGCAGATTCAACGACTCCGCACACCCGCATCCGTCCCCCACGGCATCAAAATCGCCCGCAAAAAACGAATACACAATGTATTTCAATGCACGCAACACACCCCGCCGATGGGACGGCGACACCATAACCGACTTCAACAAAGACATGGAGAACCTAAAAAACTCCCTCCATGAACTCGACGAAGCACTCAAAAAAACGGACACGGGCAAATAGACAACGGCGGCAAAATCATCGGCGACGTCAAAAACAAAAACTCGATCAACTCGAAAAAAAGACATCGCCGCCGCACAAAACACCGCCAACGCCGCCACCCAAACAGCAACAGCAGCCAAAAAACGCAACCGAAGACCCCAATACACTCGCTCGCACCCTCAACTCATCCAAGACCTCACCGGAAACGCGCTCGCTGATAACGCAGTGACAACTCAGCAGCTCCGTATGACATCGGAACTAGGCGCGGGGGTTGTGAACGCGATGGATGTGAACACGAAACGTCTCGTGGTGACAGATGATGCGATTCTGCAACGTGCCACCGTGATTGAAGGGATCGTGACGTCGCAGCTAACCGCCGATAAGGTGCTCACAGAGAAACTAGTTGCGCGGCATATCGACGCAGAGAAGATCGTCACCGAGGAATTGGTTGCGCGCCGTCTCAAAGTCTCAGAATTGGGCTGCACAGATGATTACTAGCGGTATGCTCCAAACCGACGCCGCAGAAAACCGAGGGTGAAACTAAACTCAACCGGTATCACCGCTTTCGACGATTCCGGTAAACAGGTACGTAAAAAAATTAGCGCTAACGGTGATGGAAACTACTTCACAGGAACCCTCGCCACATCATCTAATGACGAACCCGGCGTAACCATTTACACCGAGCCTTGCGCGGTACACGCAGTCTCGGTCATCCATTATCGAGATGCGCCCGCAGAAGCCTCCATGCAAAGCCCCCAAAGGCATTATCCGCATGGATACAGGGCTATTTCACGTTCGGAATGAAACACCACGACGAGCCGATAAACGTCTACCGCGGGCCTCTCCGTAGACTGGAACGGCGGCGTGAATATCTCTGAATCATTGCGCGTCAAAGCGAACGTTCGCGTAGAGGATTCTTCTCTCAAACCAAAACATTCTTCCACGTCCCACTAGGGTGGTACACCCTCAACGGCGGCGGCTGGCAAGAAATCCGCGTCGGATGGGGGAGACGTAGGGGCAACTACCCTACGTCGCCACCCAAGTCGTAGCGGAAACCCCATCGTTGCCACAATACAGAACCTCCGCAACGACGGATGCGGCGTATGGCTCAACCATCTAGGGAAGAAACCGCGAAGAAAATTTCTGGGTAGAACTCTACGTACTACCACTCAACCGAAGCAAGGGGAAAGACACCGTATGACACCTGAACAGCTCCAAACCAAAGTAATCTACCTGACTGAGGGAAAACAACCGTCTCCGAGATTCCCTACTCGACGCACAAATCCAGCTAGGGGCTAATCACACTCGAAACACCCAAACACGAGACAGTACAGGCAACGAAAGCGAAGTAGTCAAAAATTGATTACCAACCCACACCCAGACATAACCCCCCCAATGATCGTAAACACCAACCTGTACAACCAGCTCGAAGCAGGTAGCACAGGTGGTAATATACGATCCCGGAGGTACCGGTACCCTCACCGAGCAGCATCTTCTCGCCCTCATCGAACGCAAAGCTAAAGAAATCCTTGGCTCCGCAGTAGACGCTCAACGCTCATTCGGATTCCAAGCAGGCGAGATTATTATTCACCAATATCTTACTGGTGGGCAGACTATTACAACCGCGACAAGCCGCAAGGTAGTAAATGGGCGAAAACCCTAAAAATTCGGTGAAACCCTCGGCATCGTCATCCTCAACAAATCATCCGGCGACTGGGGAACAGAAGTAGATCAAGACTTCCTCAAACAAAGGCAAACTAGCCGAAGCCGCAGGCGCGAAACTCGTAACCTTCTACATAAAAAACCAGATTCGGCGCAAACTCAAAAATACGCCACCGAACAATACCGCGCTCGCATACAAAAAAATCCCTCAACGTCCCGATGGAGCACATCACCAAATACACGCAGGGAATACATTCTACAAACCGCAAAAAACATAATCGCCTGGTACAAAAGGTAAGACAAAAAATAGTAAACATAGCCATCTTCCTCGACGAAGTCGTAAACAGCTGGGACGCAGAACAACAGTATAATCCCTTCTACATCGAACTCTACCGCCTACTCCGAGAAGCCCTCGGCGCAGACGTCCCCATCATCATTAACCCAGGCTCAAACACCCGCCTAGAAATGATGAACGCCTGCGACATCGCCGTCACCTACGAATCCGACGCAACCAAATACCTCGCCCGCACACACCAGAAATACACCCGAGATACTACCAAGGACTCCCCTCATGGCGATTCTGGCACATCGTCCACGGAATCACCCAAGACAACGTGAACGCCGTATGCGAAAAAAAGCAGACGACATCGACGTAGGACACATGTACATCACAGACCAAACCTTCGCAGTCGGAACCGGCTCCGAAGACACACCCCAAGAAGACCCATACGACGACCCACCCTCACCGTGGGTGGTCCCAAAAATCGATCATGGATCAAAGGCGTACTCCCACTCGAACAACGATTCACAGCACTAGAAACCGCGCTCGCCCGAGCTGCGGCAACTGAATACTAAACCTAAGGACTGATAATGTCTGTAAATTATGGGCGCGTGATTGCGCACGCTCACTCACCAAAAAAATAGATGAGTCCCCGGTGCTGCTCATGGCACCATTACGTTTACGCCAATGTGGCGTGTGGATGCTGAGACTACGTATGTACCTACGGTAATTACCGGTCATATCGTGGACGGCGTTTTAAAAAAACTGCCCGCACGGGCGGCGTAACCAGTCTTGAGCCTGGTTGAAGGCGAATACATTGTTGAGGGATCGTTTACCGCCGTATCTGGTACACGACTAAAAGCATTCACCTCCGTCTCCGTGAAGGTAGGAGAAACTGTTAGTCTATCCGGGTGGCTTACCGATCAAGTCGGGAAACAGCCCTCAATGTATGGATTCCAGCCACCGAGGCTATATCGATCGACCCGAATCTAGATGAACGGGTCCGTAAGATTGTGCAGGAATTCAGTGTAAATGGAGTACCCGGAGCACCTGGGTACGCTGGTACGCGTGGCGAACGTGGTGAGCAGGGTGTGCCTGGGACCCGTTAGGCCTCCCGGTACGCAAAGTACCAGGGTGAACCTGGTACGCCTGGTGAGATAGGCGCTAAGGGCGAACGTGGCGAACCTGGTACGCGTGGCGAACGTGGTGAGCAGGGTGTCCCCAGTACGCAGGAGTGAACCGGGTAAAGATGGGCGTGATGGCACCGTAAACATGGAAACAGTAAAACCTGTTCTCCGTGAGATTGTGCAGAAGTCGGCATTACCGGTGGTGTGGGTGAACCTGGTCCGCGTGGCGAACGTGGCGAACAGGGTGTGCCTGGGCCGTTGAGCCTCCCAGTACGCAAAGTCGCAGGGCGAACCTGGTAAGAACAGGGCTGGACGGCGCTAAAGGTGAGCAGGGTGTCCCCAGTACGCAGGGTGAACCTGGTACGCCTGGTACCCCCGGCGCTAAGGGCGAGCAGGGTGTGCCTGGGCCCGTTGAGCCTCCCGGTACCAAAGTACGCAGGGCGAACCTGGTAAGAACAGGGCTGGACGGCGCTAAAGGTGAGCAGGGTGTCCCCAGTATGCAGGGTGAACCTGGTACGCCTGGTACCCCCGGCGCTAAGGGCGAGCAGGGTGTGCCTGGATCCGTTAGGCCTCCCGGTACAAAGGTACGCAGGGCGAACCTGGTAAGAACAGGGCTGGACGGCGCTAAAGGTGAGCAGGGTGTCCCCAGTACGCAGGGTGAACCTGGTACGCCTGGTACCCCCGGCGCTAAGGGCGAGCAGGGTGTGCCTGGGCCCGTTGGTCCCTCCCGGTACAAAGGTACGCAGGGGCGAACCTGAGTAAGAACAGGCTGGACGGCGCTAAAGGTGAGCAGGGTGTCCCCAGTCCCGCAGGGTGAACCTGGTACGCCTGGTACCCCCGGCGCTAAGGGCGAGCAGGGTGTGCCTGGGCCGTTGGGCCTCCCAGTACGCAAAGTACCAGGGCGAACCTGGTAAGAACAGGGCTGGACGGGAGTAGTGATGACGATTCCGGGATTATCCGCCGTCTAACAGCTCTCGAAAACGTGCAGGGTGCCGGTACGCGCAGCCGAAATCCGCTCGAAGTGTGAACGTCTTGGACACACCATATAGGGCAGGCCGAGTAAGCGCACAGGATTCCACAAAAGCTATTCAAGATGCTGTCGATGCTGTCGCCGCATTGAAAGCGGTGGCGCGGTCTTCATCCCCGGCGGCATTTACAAGGTTAGCTACCCGTTTATCCAGCTCAAAGGGGTTTGTGCAGGGTCTACGGCGAAGGAACCGCAACTCAGATTGTCGCCACGACAGATAAAAACCATCGAGAAAAAAAGACCGGCGTTTTCCACACGGGAACCTATGAAGAGCGTCTGCAAGACCCTACATGTCTGCGTTTCGGTGTCTCAAACCTCATGATCCGCTCCCGCAAATCTGGCATCCAGCATCAGCAATGGATACCAAACCTGTGCGGTATCTGCTTCAACACGGATTTGGGTAAAGACCCCGCAGGCCGGACGCCGTACCTACTCTGAATTTCCTTGAGATTTGGGGAATGGAAACCGGTGCGGCAATCATCGGCATCGACGATCAAGCGATGAAAGTTTTCTCACTGAAAACCCGCCACTGCAGTAAATCAGGTTTGCTCGTAGGTAAACCAGTGGGACACCGGAAGGAACCGGCGGTGCAGCCGATAATAAATTTTTTTCGGTGCAGACATTGGCGGTTCAAACCAATCAAAGAGCGGATACGCAGGCATTGAGGTGTGGTACTCGCAAACGAAGTTCTCTCTATCGACGTCATGGTACACGCACCGCGCCGCACCATTTGCAGGCCTCTACGCTCTACCCACAGGTTCGACCGCTGGGCAAGACGTAGCAGCCGGAGCACCATCCACCGCTAACCGCCGAAACCAGAAAGACGGAGCAGGATGGTATATCCGCGCTACTAAGTGCGCCTTTGTCGAATGCGAGGCGCAGGAAAATGGTGGGCATGGTTTTATCGTCGCTTACGGTGATAATGTCCTCTCCGAATGCCGCGCCGAATCATCCTCATACAAAGGGAACTGTTACTACACCCGCGAAAATCAACGAAGCGTCGGACTTCTACGTTCTCAATGAAGGAACCGACGGGACTGTCCTCAACGCCTGCACATCTCGAAGCGCCCGTAAAGCAGACGGTGGGGCGCGATGGTCCTACTATGTCGAGACATGGTTCAAGGGGTTAGCAATTGTAAACTGTGTCTCCCGCGACGTGGCTACGCCATCAGGTTGGACGGGGTGCCTGTCCGAACACGTTCACCGCAGGGGGACGACGTATTTATCCAGGTGAATAACTACCTATCTACCACTCGCCCCGGTCAAGGCCCAGCTGGATCGAAGACGTGGAATCTTACCCATGCCACGACAAAGACAACATCAAACGGCGCGGAGCGGTGCTATGTGCAGGTGGATAACCTAACAGGTTTCGGCTTGATTCACATGGACTTTTACATACCGAGGAAATTTCGTAAACGATGAAAAGTTGTTCACATGGTATGCTGACGCACCCGCACCAGCGGGGCTGATTGAGACACAGCTTATTCCTGGGCAGGCAGGGCAAATCTATGCAACTGTCGGCGATCGGTCTGTGAAATCATGGGACGTGCCCTTGCAGGAAGGCCGCCATGTCATTGTGAACCTCGTGGGATTCTTCGCAAAGAGCTAGGAAAATAATGCCACCGTATCTTGACCCCTCTGCTTTATACGGTCTGTTAGGGACGATCTTCGGGGCATGTGCATCTCCCTTAGTGCTATGGGCATCCAAAAGACTGAGTCAAAGGCGGAGATCACAAAGACTAAGCTCGCGTTAGAGCAAAAAGAAAAACAAAAAGTAGAGGTAGGCACACAAGCCGCTCTTATGCAACGTTTGCAGGAACAGAATGAAACATTGCAGTCCCGCATGGATTCGATGGAGCGTGATACCCGCGCTATCCAGCAGGCGGCATATGAGCGGCAAGATCGGGCGCGCATGGCGCTCTCTATCGCCATGTCGTACATGACAACGCTAACCGGGCACATCAACAATGAGCGCCGCCGCCGCGCCGCCTATGCCTACCGGTATCGAAGGGTATATAGCTTCGCTCTTGCAATGGTCACAGGGAAATCCCCAAACAGGATAACCCTGAAAAAAACCTCGCAGTACTCCCGCCGCCGGATAGCACAGAACCGGCCTGCACATGCTGGAAACATGTGCGGGGTCTGCATATCGAAAAACAAAGAAAGGAGGGGCACAATGGCAGCGGCATTCACTGCACCAGATTCCGTACCTCGTGAACACCATCCATCCGATGGAAACTGCACATGGGGCGCGCTAACACCAAAGTGGGGCGTTCTGCATACAATGGAGACCCCGAAACGACCCAGATAGCAGAAAATATAGCAGGTTGGTTCGCCAACCCCGCCGCAGGTACCAGCGCTCACTACTGCATCGTACCCTGATTCCATTGTTCAATGTGTGGACGAACGCGCCGCAGCATGGGCAGCCATGCCAACCGGGAACGCCTTCGGCATTCACCTTGAACTAGCAGGGACGCGCCGCACAGACAGCTACCGAATGGGCGGAGCCCAGCCTCACAAGCAATTCTCGATAAAGGTCGCCGCTCTTATGGTGAAACATCTGCACACGTCACGGAATACCGGTGCGGTTCCTCACCGATCAGCAGCTCGCGAACGGTGAGCGAGGAATCACCACACATGCGCAGATCAGCCGAGTATTCCGAGAATCCGATCACACCGACCACGGAGATGGATTCCCCGCCGCACAGTTCTAGCTCTCACGCAGAAACACTACACCGGCGGAGTCATCGCAGAAACAGTAAGCACTCTCATCGAAAACGGAGACGAAATGACTAACGAACAGACCGAACGCCTACTCACCGCAGTCGAAGGCATCCATGCACTTCTACGCCCTGGAAAAAGAACAGCACTGGCACGCAGGTACCCTCTACAACGCCATCACCAACACCAGCATCCAGGTCCCAGCAGATCAAAGGACGCCCTAACCCGAGGTCAAGACGGCATCAAATGGGATGGCGACATTTTTCTCGCAGAACAAAGCGAGCTCATCGCCACACAGCAGGAAACTAACCGCCTGCTCGCTGAACTCATCAAGAACCAGAGGAAACTAAACATGAACTCCCAGCGCCTCGCAAACATCCGCACCGCAACCTACACCCTCGCCCTAACCATTGGCGCAATCTTCGTCGCTCACGGCGTTATCACGCAGGAAAACCTGAACACTTACCTGCCTCTAATCCCCGCCCTTTTCGGACTCATCATCGCGATCTTCAACGTCAAAACCGGGGCGGGATACGAACCTCACCCAGAGGTAGCTGATGCACTCGCACGTATTGAGGACGCAGTAACCACCCGCCGCTCCCGGAGACTGACCGGAGCCGGAGCGTACAGGAATACCTCTACGGCGATCCTAATCATGAGGGTTCCTGCTTTGCATCAAAAGTATGAGAACCTGGGAGACCATGCAGATCATGGTGCAGATGCCGCGCTTCGCGAACGAGTACAGGGCGAAGCGTAAATAATTTAGCCCCTCCGGTATGCGCGCCAACGCTCGGAGGGGCTGGAGTATCGAAGGAGGAAAAACGGCAAGTTTCGTCTCCGATAAAAGTATAACCCCATGTACCAGATAATTGTCTGGTGCATGGGGTTACCTATTGTGCGAGTCTGAGTTTACTGTTTTCGAGAACGAGGCGGTGGATACGCTCTACTGCATCCTCTGGCAGCCCTTCCATAGCTTCACCATCTACAACTGAGCTGATGGTGACGTATCTCGACGCGCTGGTACCAAGGATAATATTCTCAACCGCATCGGAGCCATCTAGCGGAACCCGCATATATCTGTGCGGCTCGCCAAATTTACCGGAGCGGCAGTAAATTTGAGTTCCCTGCGTATCGGTGTCTCCGAACTCGTACACCTCGACCTCTGAATGCTCGGTGCGTTGGTACGTAACTTGCAACCCGATTTCATTCGCGCATGAGAAGTCGAAGCAGAGGTAAGGGGCGGTAGTATCAATTTTGATGGGTTTCATGGGTTACTCTTTTCTATTGCCTGTAGCTTTTTTGAAAGCGTCTGATTTTCGGTCGCCACCGTGGCGCGGCCTCTCTTCATACCAGTCTTGCAATTGTTCCTTGGTATATATAGGGAGACCATCGCAAGTAAACTCTGTAGAAGGTAATGGGTGCCTAGCGGCGACTTGATCTAACGTGTATGGGGCGATGCCGAGGGAGCTTTTCAGCACCGCGCTTACCGTAAAACTTGTGTATCGTGTTCATACGTTTTAATGAAGTTTTTCGAGACATTTCTCTTGTGAATAGCCGACTGCCACACAATAAAGAGATAACTTATGAGTAGTGGCGTAGGTGCTTCCATAGTATGCATTCCAACCGCCTGTCGTGCGGCTCGATGATGGCTGCATATACCCTATAAGTTCTTCTCCGTCGTAGATGTGAGTGGCATGTCTTGAAATGTTGCGGATCGTGTATGCATGGCTCATGCTATCTCTCTTTTCTGCTCTGTCGATGCCCTGTTGCCTCGACATAATCAAATATCGAATATTTCAACTCTTGAATCAAGCAGGAAACCAATGACATAAGACACATTTTTCAAAATCGTGAGTTTATAGTGAGTTAGTCACTAAAAATCACCGAAAAAAACCCCGTAATCACTGAGGAACTACACCTGCTAAAGCAAAATCAATTTAGAACTTTTATCACCCAAAAACCTCATACCGGAATATCAAGGAACTTGCCACCAAAACCCTTGCCACGTCAAGGAACTAGCCAACCTAAAAATAGATTCTATGCATATTTGAATTACTACCACTCCCTGACAAAGTAGTGAGTTTATAGTGAGTTCACACCGCGCTCGCGATCTCAAAGTAGTGAGTTAAAGCGTACAGCGAAACTTCCAAAAATTCTGAGAAGTCAGCTTCGCCCCTGCGCTCGACGTAGGATTTCCGCGTCGTGGATTCCTGCTCATGCCCGAGTTGGAGCGCCGCCGCAGACATTCCAACCTCACGTTCAAGCCATGTTGCCACCGATAAGCGGAACGTGTGAAGGGTAACCCACTCAAATCGCGTTTTTTTGAGACAGCGCCGCAGCGCGTTTCCAGCGCTCGACCCCGACAGCGGGTTACCTCGCCCGGTTGTGAAGACGAACTCACTTTCGGATGATTCTTGCCGCCGCCGCAGCATATCCAGTACGCCCGCCGGGAGATGAACGACGCGCACCTGGTGAGTCTTTGTGTGTGCTTGGTACGTTCCGCCGGTAATCACGGTGCCTCGCACGATAAGGCGTCCAGTTTTAAAATCGACATCAACCCACCGCACACCCGCAGCTTCACCGAATCGTGTACCAGTTGCAGCCAAAAGCTCGCACAGATCGCCGAGCCATGCCACACCATCGCCGCCTGCCCGTTCCGCACAATGCGAATAACTTCGAGGGGCTTCCGCTGGGAGTAAGCGCCTTCGGAATTTTTCCTAGCTGTTCGCCTCGGTAGTGTCGCTTCTACCGGGTTAGACGCCAAAACACCCAAACGCACCATCTCCCCCAACGCAGCACGTAGTACCTGCCTTTGCCTGCGCGCCGAGCTTTCGGCCTTCACTGACTCCAAATAATCAACCACCACCGGAACCGAAAGCTCGAACAGCTGGAAATGACCCAAATTACGCTTCAAGGCCCGCACCGAAACACCAAGGTTATAGCGCGTCTGCTCCGCACCTTCCCATCGGTCAAGCCACCAATCTAGAACCTCTCCGAGCCGAGGCTTGATGAAAACCTGCCGACTCCCAGTGCGGGTAATGATTCTAACTTCACCTGCAACTTACGAACCGCAGCCCCTTTCGAGCGCTCACGTGCAGTAACATCGCGCCGCATCCCGCGTTGATCGCGGAAATACGTCCGCGCCACCCAGCGGTAGGAATCTAGCTTTTTGCAGTGATAACCCCATGATGCCCAATTGGCGTTTGTGGACGCACCATGTTCTAACCCTCCCTTGCGCACACCGCCACAGTGCACTATATTATTCAAGCGTTTCATATGAGCAGGACTCTCTTTCACCCTGCATCACGGGCGACACCGCGTTTTTCAGCCTTAGCGTGGTGTCGCCCCTGTCTGTATCAGGGGTAAAAAAATGCCCCTGAGACCCAAGACCTCAGAGTGAAAGAGAAGAGTGAGAGAGTGATAGATACCGAATTCTTTAGAGAGCCAATAGCCGGGGTGTGTCTGCTTCGTTCAATTTAGCGCGTTCCTCTTGTAGCTTTGCCCTCTCTTCATTTAATTTAGCGATCTCTTCATCTAACCTAGCGCGTTCCTCGTTCAATTTAGCGCGTTCCTCTTGTAGCTTTGCTCGCTCTTCGTTTGCCTCGAAATATTTACGCTCTGCCCGCCGCAGAATGCCCGACGCAGTATCACCCATAGTCACTGCCAGCTCATCCAAAAATAGCCACCGGTAGCGAAGTACGCACACTAAACACCGAACGCGAAATACGCGGTTGTTTCACGCCAGACTTCTCCGCAAGTGAAGTCTGTGCGAACCACGCTCGCGCATAAGCTGGCGTACCTCAGTGCGACGAAAGTATCAAACGATGTGGCTGGGACTGTATCTCGTGTTGTACTCATGAAACTCACTATAAACTAATTATTGAAGGTTTTGCAAGGGTTTGACAGATTATGCAAATATGCATAATCTAGTTATATCTTCTAAAGAAAAGAGAGAAATGGATATAAACGCCGAGATTGCGAATTCCGTAAGCCTGCTGATGTTCCAGCAGGGGTCGGAAATCGGTAGAACTCGCTCAACTACTCGGAGTATCTGAATTCACCTCATCACGACTCCGCTCAGGTACGACCACCTGGAAGGTCGCATATATCAAGGTCGCAGCCGATTGGCTCGGCGTCACCGTAACTGATCTAACAAACGGATATACCGTAGTCCCCAAAACACCCCCCGCAGATCAGGACAGCAGGAAGGAAAACGCCTCATGAACCCAGCCCAATTTATCGAATACAGGATTATGGCTATTGAGGAAGCTATTAAAGCCCGTCAAGATAACATAGCCGAATCCAAGATGAAAGCTCGCCGGGCTTGAACGTGACATCATCGCAGATGAAGAGATGATCGTGAAGCTATCCAAGGATATTAAAGAATACAAGATAGCTCATAAAGCCATCATCAAGAAGAGGAAGCTAACTTAAAAGGCGGCTTGCGAAGACATTATCAGGGAAGGCTCGAAGTAAGGAGAGAGCCGTATGAACCAGCAAGACTTGCAAAAAAAGCGTTCGATGATGCCCGCGTTGTGTGGGAAGGGGTAGATAATCTACGCAGCACTTCATAATGCCTCTTTGACGGTGCTCGCATACCCTCAGCTCAGCAAAAAGTACAGCAGAGGACATCTATGCGAACCTAACCGAACAGCTCCGAGGGATTTGCAGAGATGATCCTCGACAAATTCCCTTATACGGAAGCAGATGAATAGGAACTGATTTTGAGCCTAAATATTAAAGGAGAAGCCTACCTCACACCGGAGGAACTGGCAGCAGGGGTTAGGGCGTGCAGCCAACCACTCTAGGGCAAATGGCGATCAGAACGACGCAGATAAGCCTATATTTCGACATCCGGCGGAGTTTCAGGAGGACGAATCCTCTACCCAGAAACAGCCATACACCAATACCTGCAAAGTCTTGACGTGCAAAAAGACTTACAACTAGAAAAGAGTAATCTAATCATGACAATCGCAACCACACTCCGAGGAACAGCCTACCTTGGCGGTACCCCCCAAACTAACAAAAAAACCTTTTTGGCGCGCACCCAAATGGGCGAAACAATCGACACCATCACACACTACACCAGTAGCACCCGCGAACAGGGTATATAGACACCTCGCCTACGTAGCCCAACGCGAACATACCCGCACCGGCCGTATCCCAACCCCACCCAACACGATCACCGCGTTTTGCGAATATGTGGGCATCGACACAAAAATAATCCCTGCAAGAACTTGCAAATAAAAAAACAATCACTTATGCTTAAATGCATAGACAGCAGTAACGCATAGTTTCAAACAATAAATTATGCGTTACTGCATAAAAATAAACAGATTATGCAAATATGCATAATCAGGAAAAGAGCAACCACCATGAAACGCATCATCAAACACCCACTCACCCCCGCAATCCTATTCTTCACACTCGCCATTATCTGCGCCGCCGGAGCCATCTACTCCGCGCTCGCTCATGGAGTGATGGTAGCGAACGGCGCAACATTCGGCACCATCGTATTCGCAACGGTTGCGATGGTGCTGTGGAACCGAGCCGACTGGATCGATGCCGAGACGGAGGGCGAGGGCGCATCATGGGAGCTGTGGGATACGCCCGCCGATTCGCGAACCTGCCAACAGCAGCCGAATATCAAGAGCGACACCCAAACGTCGAGCTTCTAACCTTCGAGCAAGCATCAAAGCACACAGGGCGGAAAGTCGCGAGTCTCAAAAGTTCTCTCAACAAAGTCAGCAACAGGCTCGTACCGGTAGCGCTCACTAATGAGCGCGACGACATTCTTTAGCCGCGCAATGCTTGATGCCTGGCATGAAAAACACCGTGAAGAACCGGGCACGCTCACGAGCATATTTCACAGCGCAAGATTGGCGGACGGTGAAATAAAATGCCGAGATACCCGACGCATTGCACCTGGTGCGGCTGCCCCGTAAACACGTGGACGAAAGGCTGCGAAGGATGCTACACACGGTTTCGCTCACGATACACACGAGGCGTCATCAGCAGCGAGGAATTTGAAAAACTCCGAGCCAAGTACCGCCCGCGCCAACAACCACGAAAAAACCAGCCACCAAAGCCTATAGATGCAGGACTTATGAAGTACTTGCAAGCCCGCAGACTCAGGCTCAAGAGAAAGAGAAACAACAATGACGATCATCATCTTAACGCTAATGGCAATCATACTAGGGCTACTCGCGATACCAGCCCTAATTGTCCTAACAGCAATCTACAAAGCAGCCCTATACCGTTCCCGCCTCTCCGTCGGCAAAGACCCACGCACAGGCAAATGGATCAAACTACCCACCGAATAACCATCCCATAAGAAGTAAGGAAGATAAAAAAATGAAACGCGTATAAAGAATACCCCCTCGTAGAAGCAACCGTTGATAACATTCTCAAGCCCGATAAGAATATCCGCACCGTCTGGCACAACGGAAAAAAATCTACATCCACGCAGTAGTCCTCGCCCGCGCAGCCGGTGCAGAACACGACTACGAGATGCTACGCGACATCAAACCGGAAGACACCGAATGCCGCGCAAAATTCCAGCTCACCTACGACTCCCTCACCGAAGAAGAAAAAGCAGCGAACCCGAAACCGCTCCTTCTCATTCCTCACAACCAAAGGAATTAACCGCCGCATCCAAGGCACAAACCTAGACAACCACCAGCGAGACACCCTCGCCAAAATCGCAGAAACAGCAGAGTCAATAGAGTCCATAAAACACGAAATCCAGCGTGAAGCCCTCGTGCAGCAAACCATCAACATCCCAGCAGCAACACCCGAAGAACTTACCGCAGAAAACAAACAACTCGCCGCAGAACTCGACGCCCTCGCCTCCGAACTCTGGAAACGCCGCCGCGCCCCGCACATCGCGCAGCTCTCGAACAGCTCCAAAAACATCTGCTATTCGCCGCATCCAAAATCGCAGAACTCGCCATGATGATCGAGAAAGAAGCAGGAGCACATGAAAAATAGAATCGCCCAAGAACTGCAAGCCTGCTTTGAAGTAGTCATCGTCGTAATGATCGGCATGCTAATCGCCCTCATTATCGCAGTCCCCATAGCATGGCTCATCAAACTACTCGGCAACATACTAGGAGCATAAACATGGCAGACAAAAACCATCAACATCTACGAACGAGGGACATCAAAACTCTCACCACCCCAACCACACCTACTAGGCAAACCACACTCACCTACCACGGAAGACAAACCAAAAACATCCCTAGCCGCCCTCGCCGCCAGAAACCGTAGCCCACGAACTCCAGAAACCGCGGAATCCTAGAAATCAACAGAAAGACACAGCGCGTATACACGGTACACTCACCACATGCCCCTAACCGATTAGCCGAAATCGCATCATACGAAATCTGCTGGGAGGTGGGAGGAACCATGAAAAACCAGCAAAGGGCACATCTGCAAAGGATGCAAAAAACCCACTCCCATGCAGAACCCCGGATGCCAACAATGCAAATGGAGACACAACTACAACGTATCCATCGGCAAAAGCACCCAAACTCCGCAAATCTTTTGCAAAAACATGCGGAACACCATACACCGACTTCAACATGGACTGCGATACTATGCCGCAAAAGGTACCGAGTCAAACTCATAAGAGAAGCAGGCGACGAACACGAACCCAAAACATGCGCCGGATGCGGCGGCAAAAATAAACCAATTCACCACCGGATGCAAAAACATGCATGAAACGCCGATGGAGCCGAGCAAAAAGCAAACCTACCAACACGACGGCTAACATGCGGCAAATGCGGATACGCCATGATCTACCGCAACCCCAAATGCAAAAACCTGCAAATCCGCGAAGAATCAAACAAAAAAACGCGGCAAACCCCCACTCATACGACTAACCACCCACGGTAGAACCAAAAACCAAAAAAACGAGCAACCCCAGACTACACATCACCGAAATGCCACCCGGACTAGCGACATACATCCGCGCTCGCCGGGCAAGGCTCAAGACTAGCCATTAGGAAAAGAGGAAAAAGCATTATGGCAACAATCACTGTGAACACCTTGGAATTTGTTTCTGCGCTACGTGCACTCATCCCTATCTCGAAGCAGTACGCTCTACAGCGGTGAGAAGGAGCGGAATGCGGCAACTATCGCAGCTCGCATCACCCCAGCGAAGAAACTAGCGCTTATCACTGGAAACAGCGCACTCGGTGCTGTCGCATCTGTCCGCATCGAGACAGGCGGTAAGTAGGAGAACGCGAGTTCTGCCTCTACACCGATGATGCGAAGAACATCACCTCAATTTTTCAAGCCCAATAAGCAGAACAGCGAGGAACCTATGCGGCTGGAATTTGGCGATCAGCTCGATAACGAAAAACATTATGATCGCAGAAACTCATAAAGCATATGGGAACACTGAACTACTCATTGGAAATCTCACCGAAGACGCAGAAATAACTGACACTCTGCTCAACGGCCTATCTACCTAAGTGTCAATAATCCAGAGGCACCAGGGTCCCCGAATTTCAACGTCATCAAGGTCGCTTTGCGTTCACGACGGCATCGAAAATCTACGGTGAAGCCGCCACCCGCGTTACAGGCGGCGACGCAGGGACGTATTCGCCACCTCATCTACGGAACACACCTACACGGCGTCATTGCGCTGGGTAGGGGGATGGAAGATAGCGAGGTCGCTACCCTCGTGAGCGAGTACCAACACCGTACTAGAGACGATGGGGAACCGAGCATGAAACACGAAGTAGAACAATTCCATGCGCGAGTACATAACGTCCTCATCGTCGAGAAAAACAGTCAAGAGCTGGAATGACGAAACGTTGCGCCGCTTACTGTATGTGAAATGCGAAGATTGCGAGGTGGAAGGGTTATCAAAGAGGGTGTATCCATTGGGACGATCGCGACTGTTCTCATCAACTCGGAGAACGAAGATAAGGCTCTCCGTCTCGCAGAGAAAGCGAAGCTCACCCATGAGCAAAACCACTGGATTATCAAAAGCAGTTTAGGAAGGGAAAGTAAATGCCGAAACATTATGCCCCGATCGCCGGAGTCAATGCGGAAGAATTCATTGGCGAGTCTGCCGGGTGGCTATTTTCCACTGTCAAATATATTTGGCGGGCACCGAATAAAAAAACGGTGTTGAGGACGTCATCAAAGCCCTAGACTGCCTCGTAAGGGTACATAGGCGACACGGTAGAGTTCCACCTTTCCCCAAGCGCGAAAGCCGCCGTGGATAGGCTGGAAAAACCTCGGCTGGGAGGGATGCGGTGGCGGAGTTGAGATAACCCACCGTAACACTCTCCGCGACGTCGCCCGATTCATCAAGAGCCTCCAGCATGAGGACTCCCCAAAAAGCAGAGATAGTACACAGGATCAAAGATCACCTAACCGTCATGATGCTTAGTATGTACCGAAACAACTAAAGGGAAAAGAGACATGAAAATTTTTCGATAAACGCGCCGCAAACACGATCCCATACCCTGCGGAAGAAGTCGAAAAAAACTATCGGGGAAAGATACACAAATCCCGCATTTCAGGCTTGTCCCTCACCCCGTCCTCTGGACACAAAAGGAAACTCGTATGTCAGAAATTTACGAGAATGTGGGTGAAGGACGGAGCAAATGGTACCCCGATGTATTTTATGACGTGTGAGCACTACCCAGACGGGCAAGTGATTTTAAATCCTGCTGAAGCAATAAAACACTCATCTGTACACCGAACGCGAAATATCACCGGATACGCCGCCCGTCCCATCATCTCCGTATCGCACCCACAAACCGAAGTAGTTTACAAAAAGCTACCGGGAATGTGGAGTGTCGAATGTGAGGACTGCAAAGATTTCGCTGTCTACTACGGCGGGATGCCCACTCTATTCGACACCTACGAGTCTGCGGCGAAGGAAGCCATCGAACACGCCCGCCGGAACCTCATCACCGACGAAGGCCGAAAAAAACATCACCAGCTACACAGGATTCGCACAATAAAGGGAGAACACCCATGCCTACGCAAAATATGCACGCACTCAAAGACAAAGTAGACATCAACCTCGGAATCCTGTCCGCATGCAGAAACAGCAATATTCATGAACTCACCAGTGAAAGCAGAGGAACGCCCCCACGCAACAAAAGAAATCATAGACACCCTAGAGAAGCCAATAAAGAGCGCACCAAACAGATAAGCGCACTCATCGACGCCCTCAAGAAACTGTCGAAGCAATGCCCGAAGACGAAAACCAGGTAGGCGTCATGGACGCAATCGAAAACGCTCAAAAGGCTTCCTCGGATGGAGCGCTATAAAGCTACAAAGCGCTGGTTATCACGGTACGAACCATCGAAGATATATGAGAGCTACTAAGCGTAATTACATCATGTACGTAGAGCCCGTTTTACATACACGAGGACGCGGATAAAACAACTATGCATTGTCTAGAGAAGGTGTTCCCAGGGCTGAACATCACGTACTGAGAAACACCCAGGATTCGTATTCAACAGATACTACAACTACAGAAAAAAATTACATCCCGATCGCGGTATACACCGCTCATTGGCAAGACATAAAAGGCAGGAGAAAAGAATTGAGCAACAGTAAAAAAATAACCAGAGCTTAATTGAAATCAAAAGGGAAATCAGAGGCTTCTCCAAAGAAGCGGACGAAGTAATAAAGCTTCATCGCAGCAATAAATCACTCTGAGCTAACAGAAAACCAAAAAGAGCGCCTAATCTTCGAGTTACTGAAACAGCTCGACGAGGACCCTACTCAAATTCAGGGGAATACGTTGTAGGCACAAAAGAAAAACTCGCCGAAGAACCAACTACTCATGAAAACATCTAAAAGATCAACTCACCGCCGGGGAACTTTTTCGCCGGGTACGGAGTATCGCGCTCGCTGTCGAGCGTGCGCTGAACTCTAACGACGGCGTGGGTGTGTGAATTTGAGGAAGCGCCGTCAAAGATTCTTGCGCAGCATTTCCCGGAAAGCCCCGAATTTTTCGTGATGTTACCGCAGTAGATTGGGAGAAAAGTATCGCCGGTAGACATTATTTCAGGCGGTTCACCCTGCGGGACGTGAGTACTAGCGAGGTACGGCGAGGGCATGACAGATGGAACCCGATCGAACCTGTGGGTATCCATGCGAGAAGCCATCAAAATTATTCGAGCCCGCCTCGTGGTGTGGGAAAAACGTGAAAGGAGCTAGAGTGCGACAGCCTCTAGCGATTTGGAACCCTGCCCGGGATGTATGGGAACAGGGGTAGCGACACCGAACCTGCTTTGCGGGCACTCGGACGTGTACTCGGCGATCTTGCCTCCCTCGGGTATAGCGCTCAATGGCGCTCTATACGAGCATCAGACATCGGCGCGCCGCACCACCGCGAACGGGTCTTCGTCCTCGCCTGGCGCAACGATTCCCTACACCTACAGCGACAGACGGAGCGCGGGGAGGAAGAACCCGTACAAAGCAACAAAAATCGGCTCTGTTGCTCCCGGACTGGGTGAACGCCATCACCGAGGGAGTGCCACTGACACGGGAGGAGATACAGCCCCGCTCTTCCCAACCCCGACCCTGCTCAGACATCAAAGGTGCACCACTCCCAGAAACATACGCGCGCCGCTTAGCCCGGTAGAGTCGAACCACCAGTGGGAACCTCGCCGAAGACATTCCACTACCTGCTACCCACGCCGAACACGATGGATAGTCTAGATTGGAGAAACGGAGAAGCGAGACTTAAAGCGCTCAAACGCGGCAAAGATGATCGGCAACCAAGCAAACGAACCGGGAACCTCCGGGAAGAAGTACATTTCGACTTCCACGAGTACGCACCCGCTGTCGAACGATGGGGAAACCATCACCGGGAATAAAGCCCCGCTCCGAGCCGCCCATCACGCACCGAAACCGCAGCTAAACCCAGAATTTAGCGAATGGATGATGGGACTGCCGGCAGGTTGGGTTACCAACCCCAATTTAGCCCTCACACGGGCACAACAACTTAAAAGCCATCGGCAACGGCGTTGTTCCGCAACAAGCCGCAACAGCTCTCGCGGAAATGATGGCGAATTTGGAGGAAAAAAATGAACATACCAAAAAACAAAAGAAGGGTTACTCCCACCGGGCAGAGCTAAACACCAAGTTCCACCCAGCTCAAAGCGGCATACCAGACTCGACAGAGTTCACGGTCTACTGCCGGGGACTGCGCCGATGCCAGACTATCCATCCACGGAGAAAGCCCAGGAATCCTTCGACGCATGGAGGCAACATCATACACCAGCGCCGAAACCGACCTAGAAACATACATGAAAGACATAATCAGCAGGGCACAACTCACAATTCCTCAGGGGTGCACTAACTTGGAGTGAAATAAATGTTTAACGGAATCACCTTTACCACAACCAAAAGACGGAAAAGGAGTAAATCTTACATGAGGCACCTAACCTTATATGCCCGCATCAAAAATCTAGTTAAAATGTGAAGCGCCCGGTGCAAAAATTACTGACTATATCGTGCAGATGGGGCGTCTAGGGGCAACTGTGACAGTACAGGCAGTAGAGGTACTGGCAACATTCGGACAACCATCAACGCACTCTTGCACACCGACGGTTACAGGATTAACCGAATCATCAGAAAGGAAAAGTAAATGCCAATCCGCAAAGAAGTACCAGCGCATCGGATACGTGGCTCACCCCCATATTTTCCAGCCCTCGGAAAATTTGACCTCAGCCAGTGCACCTATCGAAAAACCGTGACTGGATCGGAGCCACCCGAACATTCACTGAATTAGAAGACGGACTAGCGCAGCACTGGGAGGGACGGGTATGGCTAAACCCGCCCTACGGCCGCGGCATAGATCGTTGGATGCGGAAAATGGCAGAGCACGCGAAAAACGGCGGCGCGGGAATGGCGTTCATCTTCGCACGAACAGATACCAAATACTGGCAACAGTATGTATTCCCTGTAGCCTCTGGGATTCTATGGCTCGAAGGTCGGGTAAAAATTCTACGAGCCAACCGGAAGACAGGTAAATACCCGCCCTGCACCATCAGCACTGATAGCTTACACACCCTAGCGATCTGGAAATCCTAGCGGAGGCATGTGAGAATAGGAAAAAAATAAAGGTAGCCTAACTATCCACAACATCACATGTACTTTCACCATCCCAGAGTCGCCGCTAAAGCCACTACTCCGATAAAGAGGGAGATCATGAAAGATAAACACCAAATCTCAGAACGCCTTGACAGATTCATAAACCTATACGGCGAAGCATGGGTGAAAGCATTCACTTTTACCCTTGTGGGAGCCGTAAGGGTCCATTCGCTGCCCTGCTCATAGTCTGCTTTATACAGGCAGGGCATTAATATCATCGCAGAGAACAACTAGACGGCGCGAAATCCAGGGCGGCGAGCAGCCATAGGGTATGCCCTAGCCGCCTGGATATTCAAATTTGCATAAAAATAAGACATTGCATTATGCTTTATTGCATAGTAATCACGAACATTTCAGATGGAAAAGAGGAATGCGCATGAGCTGGCTCCGCATTGGCGACACCGCATCTATGCATCCAGTCGTTTTGCGCTCTCTAGAACTTCCTAATGCAACGGAATCCCTAAAATTAGAACTTTTTCGGTTTTGTGGCAATGGCAGCCACGATGTGCGCCGCTCATGAGGGAGACTCCATCATCGAGGCTTGGCACAATCTTCCAAGTTGCGGGCGTCGCCCGTGGTAAGCAACTTGCCGCAGCCGCCGAGTACTGCGGATATTTTGAGCAAATCAAAAACCAGCAGAAACGGAGCAATCGCTTACAAAGCTCATTGAAGACCCAGAACTGATTCACATGGTCTCAAAAGAGCAGCGTGAATGGGCAAATCAGCAGCGTAACGACACCCGCGACTCAAAACTCGTTGTACCGATCCGAGAGCGCGACGGTGACGCATGCCGATGGTGCGGGCACGTGGTCTATTGGAACGACAAACGCGGAGCACGCGGAGGAACCTACGATCACCTACATCCAGGCGTAGCCGCCAAATCACCGACGATATGGTGGTCTCATGCCGTGGGCTGCAATTCATCCAGGAAAGACAGCCAAAATTCAGACAACGACTTATCGCAGCTACTACCAGCACCACAAAACCCCTGGTACAGCGACGCGACAGCAAATTTTCTCAATGAACACGCCAATCTGATGCGAACACACAACCATGTGCTCCCATCGGCGAAGAAAGATAAACCGAGAGGAAAGCCAAAAGCACCGCCTCCGGGGTCTTCGGAGCCACCAGGCAGTAGCGTATCGATGCACCGCCTCCGGCAGGGCAGCAGTTGAGGAAAACCAAATAAATATGTTCATAGCTGACATTGAGTCATCTGTTGGTGAGAGGGTTGATGCACCGGGCGCAGGCGCGCCTGTCGAGCGTCCCATCGATCCAGCTAATGACGCGGTAGATGCACCGGAGACGAAAATAGTTTCTGTTGAGCGTCCTGCTGAGATGGTTGGTGAGAGGGTTGATGCACCGGGCGCAGGCGCGCCTGTCGAGCGTCCCATCGATCCAGCTAATGACGCGGTAGATGCACCGGAGACGAAAATAGTTTCTGTTGAGCGTCCTGCTGAGATGGTTGGTGAGAGGGTTGATGCACCGGGCGCAGGCGCGCCTGTCGAGCGTCCCATCGATCCAGCGAATCAGAGGGCCAATCATTGAACACTGTTGATTTGGCAAATACCGGCAAGTTCCTCCAAAAAGCGACTCCGACGGATTTGGTTACGCCGGGTCGGGTCGGGTCGGTAAGGGTCGGTGACCCCGCGCAAGCGGGGGCACCTGTACCCTCTGCTAACTTGCCCTTGAATGCTGTTGATTTGGCAAATACCGGCAAGTTCCTCCAAAAAGCGACTCCGACGGATTTGGTTACGCCGGGTCGGGTCGGGTCGGTAAGGGTCGGTGATCCCCGCGCAAGCGGGGCACCTGTACCCTCTGCTAACTTGCCCTTGAATGCTGTTGATTTGGCAAATACCGGCAAGTTCCTCCAAAAAGCGACTCCGACGGATTTGGTTACGCCGGGTCGGGTCGGGTCGGGTCGGGTCGGTGACTACCGCGCAAGCGGGAACCTATGCACCGAGGAAAAGAGTACTGTTCGCCGGAAACGCGGTAAACGGTGCAGAAAGAAAGGATAAAGAGTGAAAGCTGTGGATTATAAGAAACTTGCTAATGAGCAACTTTTCAGAGTCTGAGTTTCAGAGCAGAGTTATCAACCTTGCTCGTGCGACAGGGATGGGGAACATTATCATACGCACGATTCACGCCGATCGCCTGCGGGATTTCCCGATTTGGTTTTGGTAAACCCGAAGAAGCGACGAACTGTGTTTCGGGAGTTAAAGCGCGAAAAAGGTCGGGTATCGGAAGAACAGCTTAGGTGGATTCAGATGCTCACGGCGATCGAGTCAAGATGCGTGCATTTGGCGGTAGTCCGATTGGGGAACAAATCGTTGCAGACTTGAGCAGCTAGAAGGAGAAGAGAGAAATGGAAAAACGCGGTATTGCTTGATGCTGTTCGCACGAATCTGGATAGACTGACAAAAGCAGACTTCTAACGGCGAGCTTCCTTTGTTGGTGCAGCTTGAAGACGCCATGTTTCCATCAGGTGAATCAGGGTGGCGGCGGTACGGCTCTAATTCTGCTCCGGCTTCCCTTGCCGTTCTTGATCTGATGGTAGAAATTCGCACTGATTTAACAGCGTTTGTTAAATCAAAAGAACCGCTAAAACAAGTAGTCGAGGGGTCTTTACAAACTCATACCGGATTTCTCAGAGGAAAAGTTAGAACAGCTGATACTGAAATCCGGCGCATGGTGTAGTTCGATTATCGAACTTTTGAACCCGATCCGTGCGACTCCATTACCTGAGCTGAGCTGCCCAATATGCACACAGCGGGACATAACTCAGTTCAATTTAGAGGGTGAGATGGTTCGAGGCCTGCAATGTGGGCGATATGGCGGGGTGATCGTGTGGACGGCGTTGATTGTCGTTGTTGCACGAGCACATGGAAACGCGATGAGATTTTGAATTTGGTTAGCCCGGACGTTATGGCGGGGTATTTGAAAAGGTAAGATTGCTAATGCGTAGAAATAATCCGCATATCGTGCGGGTAAAATCTGATCCTGTTTTTGGTGATTGCCCGGGTGGCAGGATAGATATGCTCGCGAGCATGGGGGTGCACGTGTTGAGTACGAGGCTCGGTGCTTGCTTTGCGGGTGGGTATCTGACTGGCTGCCGGGGCGATTATGCTCTTGAGGTAGCACTCGAACATCAAGCTAAATATGAGCATAGTGCATCCCAGACTGAGCGCGAGATGATCGAGGAAATGGGACTATCCTCGTATTGGACAGTTATGAATTTGGGTTAGATATGTATCACGGGCGCAAATATGTAGATACGTTTATGGAGGTTGGTGGTGACGATACCTTGCTGGCAACCGATATGATGCACCGGATAGATAGAGCATCGTTGAACCATCTCCGTGCTTATCATCTGCGTTCCGAGCGAGATGAACACGGCAAAGTAGTAGGTGTTTCCTACGTGTCAGAGTGCACAGAATAGAAACAGATTATGCATATTTGCATAATCGTTGTGGATAGTCTATCTTATATGTGCTCACCTGAGCTATGCCCGCAGATAAAGCTTAGCTGAGTACGATAGGCACTGACGTGAACCTGCTCTGTGGTTGGGGCAGTTGAATTCTTTCCATGCTATCGGTGATTACTATAACGGTACGGCTCATAGGTTTGTACTCTTTTCCCTATGGTAGAGGTCTTCCTACTGAGCAGGTGAGAGCAGTGACAACGAAATACAATGATCGTGAATACCGCAAACACGCAGCCGCATTGAAGCAAGACGCCATCAACAACAACAAACCTTGCCACCTCTGCGGCGAACACTTCGACTTCACCCTACCGTACACACCCTCTAGCTTTCACAGCAGAATGCCTCGACGCAATCGCCAACGGCGGCGACTTGCTGGGAACCTCGCACCAGCACATCGCAAATGCAATTCAAGTCGCGGGAAAAACGCCTCAAAAACACAGGTACATCCCCCGTCCACCTCGCGCCGCTGGTAATTCCCGCCGCCCGCGATTCCCAACGCATCGGAGTCACGCAAGGGTTACCCTCCCACGTCGTGAGTCCCTTCGGTCATGCGTCACATCCCCCACAGGCCATATATATATTAGTTTCCTGCACCAATATCGAGCATTTACCCGCATATTGAGGTGAAAATATGCCCCTGTAAACTCGCCGAACATGGCACATGTACCGCCTACAAACGGCATAAACGAGCGAACGAACAGGCATGCGCCCCTTGCCAGGAAGCCGCACGAGAACACTCCCGCAAGCAACGCGAAAAAGCAAAGACAGACACGCGCCGCATTCGCGCCGGAAAAACATAGAGCGCATCGAAGTGGCGACACAAGCACGGCTCGACAAGAAAGCACCCTGACGGGTACACGATCGTAAACCAGCTTAGAAGCTACGGACACGTCCAAGAAGTGCCCGTACCAACTTTTTGAGGATGCAGTAGAATCAGCCCGGTGGCGACTATACCGTGTACGTTCCGCCCTCATCGTTGCGAACCCCCGCGATGTTGCCGCGCTCGCTAAGGCGGAACAGGAAACCATTGAAGAACTAACCCGATTGACAGCAGAGAAGGAAACCGGAAGGCGAATCTGCCTCGATATGTTGGCAAAGAAGCGTCAAGAGCGTATCGAAGCCGCCGCCCGCGCTGCGCAAGAAGGGTAAAAAGGAGTAGCGCCGTAGCTCAGGATGGAGTACCGCTGTGGAGCGGTGTCGGCGTTCGGTGAAAGTCCGAACCGGCGTGAGGAATCCCTACCGGGGCAGCGATGCACCCTACCGGTTATATATGCTTGCCGACAGCAGGCTAGTCGAGCGGACAGAATCGCGACCCTGTCTCGACAGTCTAGACCCTGCGTCGGTAGATTTTCACTCAACAATCAGGAAGGGAGCCGATAAGTGAGTCACCTTATCGGCTCCCAGACACCACGCATTGACGTCACACCGCTCTATTTCACAACCGCAGGAGACGACGCCATAGACCCAGCCGCAGTAGCAGGCCTCATCCTCGACGAATGGCAAGAATACGTCCTACGCGGCCCCTCGGTGAGCGCGTAAACGGGGCTTGAAAGCAACCGACGTCGGCGTTATCGTCGCACGACAGAACGGCAAAGGCTCAATCCTAGAAGCTCGCGAACTCGCCGGGCTATTCCTATTCGGAGAGAAGACGATCCTACACACGGCGCACCTATTCGGAACCGCCGTCGAGCATCAACAGCGTTTAGAGCACCTAATCCGAAACAGCGAACTTGTCGAGTACATGCTCGATACAAAGGCGACCCGCAAGCTACCATGTCGGGAATCAAAACCGGAAACAGTGGCATGTCCTTCGAGACGCAAAACGGAAACCGCCTACTTTTTCAAAAGCTTGCTCCCGCGGCTCGATGCGTGGGTACACAGCGAACCTCGTAGTCTTCGACGAAGCATACGACCTTCCTCGCTCAGTAGTCTCCGCAATGCTCCCGACACTAGCCTCGAAGTCGATGCACTCATCGACTCAAGTTTGGTACACATCCTCCGCAGGATTCCCCGACAGCGACGTCCTAGCAGACCTCCGCACCCGCGCTCTCAACCCAGACGGAGAAGAACACCCGCTTTTCTACGAAATTCATCTGCACCCGATGATGCAGACCCCACAGACAAAAAAACATGTGGGCGCTCGCGAACCCAGCGCTAGGGCTGCGCATTAGCGAAGAATTCATCGAGTCCGAGCGCCGTTCAATGGACGATGAATCTTTCAAACGTGAGCGGCTAGGAATTTGGGCAAAACTCGGTGGAACCTCCGCGATACCAGCCCAATTTTGGGCAAACACCCGCGATACCAGCTCGGTTCCAGGCAATACGCTCGCTTTCGGTGTGGACGTTACCCCGCCCGAGACGTATCAACAATATCTACGCCGCACTCCGCCCGGATGGAAACGTGCACGTCGAGGTTATCGACCGCCGCATCGGAACCGATTGGGTACCTGGACGTCTCAAAGAGCTACGCGAGAAGTGGAAACCGGTAGCAACAGCCTACGCCGGTGCATCTCAGACCGCCGAAGTACTCGCAAAAGACCCCAAACAGAAACGGTTCTTAATATAGCCTAACACACCGCGAATACACGCAAGCATGCGGCGCATTCTACGACGCGCTCGCATCTAGCTCAATCCGCCATATAGGGCAGGAAGAGCTGGACGAAGCCGTAATGCGTGTCGCCGTTCCAAAGGCAACGGAGAGCTGTGGTATTGGACGCGAGATGATCGCACACAAGACATTTTTCACCACTCGTCGCATGCACAATCGCCTACGACGCACTAATGAACAAAGAGAAAAAAAGAAGGGAGGCACCCTCATGGGCAATTTTATATACCATATCGACGGTGAAGCTTTACTATAACGGCGACCGCCGCCTCAGCGTCCCTCGGCGTCTCCCTACCGCCGAACGTTCGCGTCCCAGAGATGCCTGTCAGGTGGGGGAAAACTTCCGTCGATATTCTCGTAGAAGCCCTCGTGCTCGAAGGTTTTACCTCGCCGATGGGGAACCGCCGCACGAACTACGCCGAATCCTACAGGCGAACAACTTCGATACCCTACTGACACTAGGAATAACCGAAGCACTAGTTACCGGATCAGCTTTTTGTAGTCGCCGGTGGACGCCCAGATTCAGACATTCCACGTCTCACCGTGCACAAAGTACCGCGACATCAAAGTAACCCGCGACCATACGGGAAAAATCGTCAAAGCGGTTCAAAAATTCGCCGCAGGGAACACCGGATACAGCCAAATATACAAGCCCGGCGTAATCGAAATATACCGCAAAGAAAAACGGCGTGAAAAACCCTCGTAGAACGCCAAGATTTTTAGCGACCGATACCCCGGAATTCCCATTGTCGAAATAGCAAACATCAAGCGCATCGGCGAACCTGGACGCTCCGAAATAGAAGACATCCACGACTCATCGACGCAAAGATCACGCTCGCTTACCAATCTGCAAGTAGCGCAAGAGATGCTGTCGATGCCGACCAAATACCTTTTTCGGCGACGGCGTAGAAGACCAATTTGTCGATGAAAAACGGAAACCCTACAGTCGAAAAATCAAAGCGTACTTCGGTAACTTCTGATTCTACCTCAGCGACGCTAAAGCAGGTGCTATTCCAGGGCAGACCTAAACCAGATCATCAACAGCTTCAAGCTCTATGCGCAGCAGGTATCCGCTATGACTGGCATTCCGCCGTTCATGATGGGCGTCAATGCTGAGTCCAACCTTACCAGCGCCGAGGCAATGCGATCCGCAAAAGATCGTCTCATCTCCCGCGCCGAGCTGAAACAGCATATTTTTTTGGTGATGCAGAAGACATCGCTCGCATGGTGCTCGCGATCTCCGGTGTGCACGTCGAAAACATAGAGACGCTAGAAGCTAGGTGGCGCGACCCAGCAGTCGCCTCCATCAGCTCCCGGAACGCCCTCATGTTGCATACCAAGCGCAGGGGGTCATCTCCGCCGAAACC